>ENA-OFCF01000518-OFCF01000518.1-metagenomes-genome-assembly--contig:-NODE-518-length-16818-cov-3.814830_pt1 | contig 16818 bp, 12 predicted proteins | sample MGYA00153387_OFCF01 | MGnify analysis MGYA00153387
AATCAGTGCCAGCGCGTAACCCGCCACTTCAGGAGACAGCCCTTTGTCTTTGAGGTAGCTGGGCATGTGGACACCTATGAACACAACCTGAAAGCCACAAACAAAATAGCCCGCCATCAGCAATTGAAAGCTGGGATATTTGAAAGCCTCGCGCAACGCTTGGACGATGGTTTGGTCTCGTTTTGCCGCTTGGCCACCTGCAAAGCCGCTTTCACGCAGGCCGATAGCCAGCGGCATGATCAGCAACACTGCTCCCGCCAGTATCAAAAGTGCTTGCTGCCATCCAATATTACTGATCAAAAAGCTTTCAATCGGCACCATTAAAAACTGCCCGAATGAACCAGCAGCCGCTGCTACGCCCATGGCCCACGAGCGTTTGTCGGCTGAAATATTGCGGCCAATAATGCCGTAAATCACGGCGTAGGTCGTGCCCGCTTGCGCCGCGCCAATTAACACGCCTGCCGTAAGCGTGAACATAAAGCCAGTCGGTGACAGCGCCATGCCCACCAGGCCTAGCGAATACAGCACCGCGCCGCCCAGCAAGACCTTGAACGCGCCCATTTTGTCAGCCAGCATGCCTGCGAAAATTCCGCAAACACCCCACGACAGGTTTTGAATCGCAATCGCAAAGGCAAAGGTTTCACGTGTCCAGCCCTGCGCTTGCGTGATGGGTTGCAGCCACAAGCCAAAACCGTGGCGAATCCCCATAGACAGTGTCACGATGGCAGCGCCGCAGACCAGAACCTGGGTGATGGAAAGTGTCTTTATTGACTTTGTCGCGTTAAAACTCATACCCTGACTTTAACTTGGGTAACCATCGGGTGCAGTTTGGAAACAAACCTGCAAAACAGCAGGGCTGTGGTTATATCCAGCCTATTTTCCAGTCCGCATTTACAATCGCGCCAAATCACCGACCTCATATGGCATCCAAACCTCCTAATTTTCTGCCAGCTTCTGCGCCTGAATACTCCGAAAGCTCGATTCGCGTGCTCAAGGGTCTGGAGCCTGTCAAACAGCGCCCGGGCATGTACACCCGCACCGACAACCCGCTGCACATCATTCAGGAAGTGCTGGACAACTCGGCCGACGAGGCGCTGGCGGGTTACGGCAAGAAGCTGAAAGTGACGCTGCACACCGATGGTTCGGTCAGCGTGGATGACGATGGGCGCGGCATACCGTATGGCCTGCACCCTGAAGAAAAAGCACCTGTGGTCGAGCTGGTCTTCACACGCCTGCACGCAGGCGGCAAATTTGACAAGGGCAAGGGCGGTGCGTACAGCTTTTCAGGCGGTTTGCACGGCGTGGGCGTCAGCGTGACGAATGCGCTGTCGAAGCGGCTGGAGGTCACTACTTACCGCGAAGGCATGGTTGCCAGCCTGGTGTTTTCGGGTGGCGATGTGATTGAAAAACTGCATCTGCGCAAGGCCATTGAAGGTGACCGCAAGTCAGGAACATCGGTACGCGCCTGGCCTGATGCGAAGTATTTTGAATCCTCAGTCCTGCCGCTGGCAGAGTTAACCCATTTGCTGCGCAGCAAAGCGGTGCTGATGCCAGGCGTATCCGTCACACTGACCACCGAGAAATCAAAGGAAACCCAAACCTGGCTCTACAAAGGCGGTCTGCACGACTACCTGGCGCAAACGCTCAACGGCGAATTGGTCATCCCGATGTTTGAGGGCAAGGGATTTGCCGATGCCCAGCATGAAACCTTTGCTGAAGGCGAGGGGGCTGACTGGTGCGTGGCCTTTACGGAAGACGGCCAGCCGGTGCGCGAAAGCTATGTCAATTTGATTCCCACCAGCGCGGGCGGCACGCATGAGAGCGGTCTGCGCGATGGTCTTTTCACAGCGGTTAAAAGCTTTATCGAGCTGCATTCCTTGCTACCCAAAGGCGTGAAGCTTCTGCCTGAAGACGTGTTTGCACGCGCCAGCTATGTATTGAGTGCCAAGGTGCTGGACCCGCAGTTTCAGGGTCAGATCAAAGAGCGTTTGAATTCACGCGATGCAGTGCGGCTGGTGTCCAGCTACGTGCGCCCAGCACTTGAGCTGTGGTTAAACCAGCATGTGGACTATGGCAAAAAATTAGCCGAGCTGGCGGTTCGTGCCGCGCAAACCCGGCAAAAAGCAGGTCAAAAAGTTGAGAAACGCAAAGGCTCAGGCGTGGCAGTGTTGCCGGGCAAACTGACCGACTGCGAGAGTAAAGATTTGGCCCACAACGAAGTCTTTTTGGTGGAGGGCGATTCAGCAGGCGGCAGTGCCAAAATGGGCCGTGACAAAGAAAGCCAGGCTATTTTGCCGTTGCGTGGCAAGGTGCTGAATACCTGGGAAGTTGAGCGTGACCGTTTGTTTGCCAACACCGAAATCCATGACATTGCCGTGGCCATTGGGGTTGACCCGCATGGACCAGATGATTCACCCGACATGAGCGGTTTGCGTTATGGCAAGGTGTGTATTTTGAGTGACGCCGATGTGGATGGCTCGCACATTCAGGTGCTGCTGCTGACGCTTTTCTTCCGGCACTTTCCCAAGCTGATTGAAGCTGGGCACGTGTATGTGGCACGGCCACCGCTGTTTAGAGTGGATGCACCAGCTCGCGGCAAAAAACCAACATCCAAGGCGTACGCGCTGGATGACGGTGAATTAAGCGCTATTCTTGACAAATTGCGCAAAGAAGGCGTCCGTGAGGGCTCATGGAGCATCAGCCGCTTCAAGGGCTTGGGCGAAATGAATGCGGAACAATTATGGGAAACCACGCTCAATCCAGACACCCGCCGCCTGTTGCCTGTGCAACTCGGCAATCAGAGTTTTCTGGAAACCGAAAACCTGATCACCAAACTCATGGGCAAGGGCGAAGCTGCGGCACGCCGCGAATTGATGGAACTCCACGGTGATGCCGTAGAAATTGACGTTTGATGCCTATTGTTTTGACCGCCTTCAAAAATCGCATTTTTAGCGCGCTTGCAGCGCTGCTGCTGAGCCTGTTCGCATTGCCCGCCGTGGCTGATGTGTGGGGGTACATCGATGCCAAAGGCGTGGCGCATTTTTCAACCGAAAAGCTTGACGAGCGCTATGAGCTGTTTTTCAAGGGCGGGGAAAGCTTTTCAACTGAAAAATCAGACAAATCCCTGGCCGCACAAGGCCGGGCTGGCTTAGGCGCATACCCCATTGCCTCTGGTAGCGCGCACGCACCTACCAAGCTGTTGGCTTATTTCGACGTGTCGCCCAACTACAAAGCCGTCAAGCATTTGCTCAAGGATGCGGCACAAATGCACGGTATTGACTATGAACTGCTTCAGGCCCTGATTGCGACTGAATCCGGTTTCGACACTTTTGCCGTATCACCAAAAGGTGCTGTGGGATTGATGCAGCTGATGCCGCCCACGGCTGCACGTTACGGCGTCAAGGCTGACAAACAAACACCGATTGAGAAAAAATTGACTGACCCTAAAACCAACATCAAGGCAGGTGCCAGTTACCTGCGAGATCTGATCAAGATGTTTCCCGGGCAACTTGAGCTGGCCGTTGCTGCCTACAACGCGGGCGAAGGCGCGGTTCAGCGTGCGGGCAACAAAATCCCGAATTACCCTGAAACCAAAAATTACGTCAAGACCGTGATGCAGCTTTACGGGCATTTGAAACCGCCAGCTGTGGTGCTGGAGGCGCGAAAAACATCGGGCCGGGTGCGCATGGAAATGATGGGGGGCAATGCAGGCGCTGGCGGCGGATCAGGGCGCAACAACATGCCACCTTTGCTCGTGGCACAGCCGTCTGAGCAGATGATTTCCCCAGAAACGAAAACGAAATAAGCCAGACATGGCGCAGGTGTTCAACCCGGATGTTTTCGCGCTTGGCGTAGCTGTGGGAGTGCTGGGCTTGGTGCTGCTGCTCAGCGTGGTGGTGTCTTTTGCATATAACGAGCCAACCTTGCGGTTTTTGGCGGGCTACCTGGCATTGATGGTTACTGGTCTGGTGGCGGGGCAGCGCCTGCGGCAGGATGCGGTGTGGGTACAAAACATGTTGCTGGTTGTGGGTCCGGCGCTGGTCAGTATTTTCCTGATGTGGCTGTTCAGAAAGCGCAGCAGCAGCCTGGTGGACAAAGCTTTGATAGCCATTTTGTCGCTTGCAAATATGGGCCTGTTGGTTTATTTGCTGATCAGTGGCCTGGGTTTGATCCAGGCAGACGCAACCCCTGGCCTGACGACACTGCTTTGCCTTGTGTGGGGCGGTTTGCTCGGAACCGGCTTTGCCTACTTGTCCATTCAGGCGCTGGAGACAGCAGGCCCCTGGAAATGGTGGCTGATGCTGGGGCACGCGTCGGGTCTGGTGGTGGCTCTGCTGTTTTTGGCAGGCGTGGCTGATGCACAGCAAGCGTATTGGCCCGTGGTGCTGCTGCTGCTGCTACAGGTGCCGCCCATTTACCTGTCGCTGGTTTGGCGCAGCCGCCTGCTCAATGAAGTCAGGCTGCGCAGCGCAGCGGCTGGTGTGGCCGACCCCCTGACGGGCTTGTCTACCACGCCCGTGTTGATCGAGCGGCTCATGCGTGTCATGGCGCGCTCGCAGCAAGGCAAATCAAACCAGACCAGTAATGCACTGTTTTTGATTGAAGTACAAAACTGGCATGGTTTGCTGACTGAACTGGGGTCGGATTTCAATGAAAAACTGTTGCTGGAAGCGGCCATGCGCCTGCGCCGTTCGGTGGGTGACAACGACATGGTGGCCCGAATTGCGGGGGGGCGGTTTGCTGTGGTGGCGCAAACGCTTGCCAATCAGCACGACATCACCGCACTGGCTACCCGGCTGGTGGTTAGCGGTTTACGCATAGACAGTCCCTTGTTGCCCGGGGTAGAGCTCAAATTTCGCGTCATTGTGCTGAACCTGAAACTGTCTGCACCGCTGTCCTTGTCTGTTGCACAGGCTTGGCTTGACAGCCTGGCGGGACGTTTCCAGACTTGGCCGTCCAGCCATCGTTCACGCAGCATTTTGACGATTGAAGACGATGCCGACGTGACAGAGCGTTTCGAAGCCGATTCAAATTACTAATTTTCAGGTTTTTATTCCCGATGGATCTTTTTGCCCCCGATGACCTGGCCTCCAGCCCGGTATCTGCTGACCAGGACTCGCTGTCAGCTTACGCCCAGCGCGCTTACCTTGAATATGCGTTAAGTGTTGTCAAAGGCCGCGCTTTGCCTGATGCCTGCGATGGCCAAAAACCTGTTCAACGGCGCATTTTGTTCAGCATGTCGCGCATGGGCTTGGGATTTGGCGGAGCTAACGGTGCCAGTGGTGCCAAGCCGGTTAAAAGCGCCCGTGTGGTGGGTGATGTGCTTGGCAAATACCATCCGCATGGCGACAGCGCCGCCTATGACGCGATGGTGCGCATGGCGCAAGACTTTTCGCAGCGCTACCCACTGGTCGATGGCCAAGGTAACTTTGGCAGCCGAGATGGCGACAGCGCCGCCGCCATGCGCTACACCGAAGCACGCTTGGCCCGCATCACCAGCCTGCTGCTCGACGAGCTGGACGAAGGCACGGTGGATTTCATTCCCAACTATGACGGGTCTTTTGAAGAGCCGCGCCAGTTGCCTGCGCGCCTGCCGTTCACGTTGCTCAATGGGGCCAGCGGCATTGCGGTTGGCCTGGCCACTGAAATCCCCAGTCACAACCTGCGTGAGGTGGCCGACGCCTGCATCGCGCTGATTAAAACGCCCAAACTGTCAGACGACCAGCTGTACAGCATCATTAGCGGGCCCGACTACCCCGGTGGTGGGCAAATTATCTCCAGTGCTCTTGAGATTGCTGCTGCGTACAACACAGGTCGTGGATCGCTCAAGGTGCGCGCCCGCTGGAAGATTGAAGATCTGGCGCGTGGTCAGTGGCAGTTGGTCGTGACTGAACTGCCGATAGGCGTCAGCACCCAAAAGGTACTGGAAGAAATTGAAGAGCTGACGAATCCGAAAATTAGAACAGGCAAAAAAGCGTTGAGCACCGATCAATTGCAGCTCAAACAAACGCTGCTGGCTGTGCTGGACGTGGTGCGTGACGAATCGGGCAAAGAAGCCGCGGTGCGCCTGGTGTTTGAACCCAAAACCAGCCGTATTGAGCAAAGCGAACTCATCACCACACTGCTGGCGCATACCAGCCTGGAGAGTTCATCGCCGATCAACCTCACCATGATTGGCTTGGACGGCAGGCCTGCGCAAAAGTCGCTCAGGCAAATGCTGACCGAGTGGATTGAATTCAGGCAAACCACCATTGCCCGCCGCTCACAGCATCGTCTGACCAAAGTCATTGACCGCATTCATATTCTGGAAGGCCGCGCGCTGGTGCTGCTGAACATTGACGAGGTGATTGCCATCATCCGCCAATCTGACGAGCCCAAACTCGCGCTGATGGAGCGCTTCAAACTCAGCGACCGCCAAGCCGAAGATATTTTGGAAATCCGCCTGCGCCAGCTTGCGCGGTTAGAGGCCATCAAGATCGAGCAAGAGCTCAAAAGCCTGCGTGAGGAGCAAGGCAAGCTGGAAGAGATTTTGGACAACCCAACGGCGCTCAAGCGCCTGATGGTCAAAGAAATAGAGGCGGATGCAAAGCAATTTGCCGACCCGCGCCGCACGCTGATACAAGCCGAGAAAAAAGCTGTGCTGGAAGTCAAGGTACTTGACGAGCCGGTGACGGTGGTTGTCAGCAGCAAAGGCTGGATACGCGCCCGCACGGGTCACGGCCATGAAGCGGGCAGTTTCGCGTTCAAGGAAGGGGACGGCCTGTACGGCACCTTTGAATGCCGCACCGTTGATACGCTGCTGGTGTTTGGCAGCGCAGCCAAAGGCACAGGCCGTGTTTATTCTGTTGCGGTGTCGCTGTTGCCTGGCGCACGCGGTGATGGCCAGCCCGTGACCACGCTTATCGAGCTAGAGTCCGGTACCCAGCCTTTGCACTACTTTGCAGGCCCCGCCAGTGCCACCCTGCTGCTGTCCAGCAGCGGGGGTTACGGTTTTTTAGCGACAGTTGACACCATGACATCCCGACCCAAAGCGGGCAAGGCGTTCATCAGCTGTGCAGAAGGCGAATCGGTTTGCAAGCCATCGCATGTATCAGGTACATCTGGCAGCATGCCGATGAACCCTGCTACCCACGTTGGTTGCGCATCCACGGCAGGCCGAATTTTGACCTTTGAAATCTCAGAGCTCAAGCTGATGGCGGGCGGCGGACGCGGCTTGATGCTGATCGACCTGGACGCCAAAGACACCCTGGCAGGCGCTGCAGCCTATACCCGCAGCGTGCGAATCGATGGCATTGGCCGTGGCGGCAAGGCGCGTGATGAAACACTGGAAATCCGCAGCCTGAACAACGCCAGAGCCTCAAGAGCGCGCAAAGGCAAGGCTGCTGATTTGGGCTTTAAACCGGCTTCGGTGATGCGGGTAGAGTAAGGCGTGTTGAAATTGTCGATTGGGATAAAACATATGGCAATGTCGTTGCGTTTATTGAGTCTTGCTACCGTTCTATCGTGCTCTTGTGTCGCGGCCTTCAGTGCGTGCACCGATCCAGCAGGGCCTAAGGTTGATTGGCAGGGCTGCATCAAAGAGGACGGAATAAAACTCGATGGCGTGAATCTGGCCTGTGCTAACCTGAGCCGTGCGTAGTTGCGTTTTGCCCAGTTAAGGGGGGCTGATTTGTCCAATGCTGATTTGTCTGGTACGAATTTAATTGGTGCAAATATGAGTGGCGCTAATTTGACAAAATCCGATTTGATGGATTCCGTCCTGTATGTCGCCAATTTAACGGATGCCAATGTCAGCCAGTCCAGATTGAATCGGGCAAATCTGATAGGTGCGCGTTTGACCAATACAAACTTTACCAATTCAAATCTGACCGGCGCGACGGGCATTGGCGGTAAAAGCAGTTGCGCTTCTGTGTCCGTTGGCGTTTGCAGGTAAAAAAATTGAAAAAACTATTTTCCAGTCTTTTATTGATGATGGCATTGCCGCTTGTTCACGCAGCATGCAGCGATCCGGCCGGCGCGAAAGTGGACTGGTACTTGTGTGTCAAAAACAATGAAACTTTCCGCGATGGCCAAGTACTCAGTGAATCCAATTTGAAATCGGTCAGTTTGAATCGTGCCCAATTGCGGTTTGCCGACCTAAGCGGCTCTAACTTGTCAGGTGCACATATTTCGGAAGCCAACCTGATTGGTGCAAATTTGAGGGGAGCCAATTTGGCTGGAGCAATTCTGATAGACACGGTTTTATATGCGGCCGATTTGACGGGTGCGGATCTGCGAGGGGCGAAGTTAATTCGGACTAATCTTATCAATGCCAAGCTGACAAATGCAGACTTGACAGGCGCACGTTGGGCAGATGGCAATCAATTTTGTGGCAAAAACTCCATAGGCGTATGCAGGTTGTCGTCATCTAACAAATAGTTAAACGTTTAAGTATTATTAACGATTGAAATCCGATACCTGTTCAACGCCGTGACACACGCGTAGTAATCTTTAGTTGTTTTTCATGCATATAAAGTGCTTTCAACCCAGTAAATACGGGTTTATGCAGCTCCTGATTATGTAGCACGCGGTAGTCGCACCCGAATCGGCCCTTTCCATGTGCCGTGGGACAGGGTGGTGTGTGGTACCGACTGCCCACCTTGCGATATGTCCAGCATTCCCCGTACAGCCAACTGGCCTGCAACCTGCCTGATGCGCGGCATCAGAGCGCGCCAATCGTCGGGTGAGAGAGCGCGAGCAACCTCCGATGGGCAGGCGCTGGACTTTTCTCCTCGCTGCGCAATCAGGGCCAGCAGGGCTGCTTCAATCAGCTGGTCACTGGCTTGTGTCACCTTCGCAAATCAGCCGATTTCAGCAATCATTTCAATCTCGACACACGCCCCCATGGGAATTTGCACAACGCCAAAAGCGCTTCTGGCGTGTGCGCCTACGGTGGGGCCGAACACTTCGCCAACCAGCTCGCTGGCTCCGTTGGTGACTAGGTGCTGTTCGGTAAAGTCAGAGGTTGAGTTGACCAGGCTCATGAGTTTGACGATGCCCGTCACGTCGTTGAGGGTCTTGCCGCTGCTGGCCAGAGCCGCGTGCAGCGTGCCCATCAGGTCAATGGCAATGGCGCGTGCGGCGGTTTTGCCTTCGGCTGTGTCGATGTTTTTGCCGAGTTGCCCTACCCATGCTTTGCCGTCTTTTTTGGCAATATGGCCGCTCAAAAAAATCAGCTTGCCGGTTTGCACAAATGGCACATAAGCTGCTGCCGGGATGGCCAGCGGGGGCAGCGTGATGTTCAAGGCGTTGAGTTTTTGATAAACGTCGTGTGAAAGTGTGCTCATTTAGATGTCCTTGTGGAATAAATAGTCAAACTGAATTTTGGCAATGATAAGCTCGAATCTTTCGATCGCACTGCAAAGCACCTTCAAACCTGCCGGGAGCATCCAAGTGGCACTATTTAACCAAGACGCCTTGAACCCAGGTGTAAAAAAGCGCGAAGTGTTTGGCTGGGCCATGTACGACTTTGCCAACTCGGGCTACACCACGGTCGTCATCACAGCGGTATTTGCGGCCTATTTTGTCGGCGGCATTGCCAAGGGAGCGGATTGGGCCACGTTTGCCTGGACGGCCGCGCTGAGTATTTCTTACGCGATTGTGATGCTGACCATGCCCAGCCTGGGTGCTTACGCTGACCTTCGCGCCGCAAAGAAAAAGCTGCTCGTCATCTTCACCATCGGCTGCGTGTTGTCTACCGCTGCGCTGGCTTTGGCAGGGCCCAACAGCGTGGCGTTGGCGTTTGTGTTGATTGTGGTGTCCAACACATTTTTTAACTATGGGGACTCCATCAGTACCGCATTTTTGCCTGAACTGGCCAAGCCTGAAGGCATGGGCAAAGTCAGTGGCTGGGGCTGGAGTTTTGGTTATTTTGGCGGTATGTTGGCTTTGGGTATTTGCCTGGGTTATGTGATTTGGGCGGGCAAGCAGGGCATCAAGGCCGATGTTTTTGTACCGGTGACGATGCTGATCACAGCTGTAATTTATGGTGCAGCGGCGCTGGTCACGTTCAAGCTTTTAAAAGAACGCGCTGTGCCCAATCCGGCAGCCATGGGGCAAAGCGGCTTTAAAGCGTCGTTGGTGCAACTGAAAAAAACCTTTCACGATGCGAAGCGCTACCCAGACTTCATGTGGCTGCTGCTGTGTGCCGTGTTTTACCAGGGCGGCGTGGCGGTGGCCATCACACTGGCGGCTATTTATGCTGAGCAGGTGATTGGTTTTGTGCAACAAGAAACCATGGTACTGATTTTTGTTTTGAACTTTGCAGCGGCTGCGGGGGCGTTTGGTTTGGGTTACGTGCAAGACCGTATCGGCCACAAGCGGGCGCTGGGTTTGACGCTGATCGGCTGGACGTTGACCTGCATCATTGCCGCCATGACCACCAGCAAAGGCATGTTTTGGTACGCCGCCGCATTGGCGGGTTTTTGCATGGGCAGCAGCCAATCTGCTGGGCGCGCCATGGCCGGGATGCTGGCGCCACCTAAACAAACAGCTGAGTTTTATGGTTTGTGGACATTTGCGACCCGGCTGGCCAGCATCATTGGGCCTTTGAGTTATGGCGCAATCACTTGGGCAACGGGCGGCAATCAGCGTATTTCAATTGCCAGTACTGCGCTGCTGTTTGTGGCGGGTCTGGTGGTGTTGCAGCGTATTGACATGGCGCGGGGCCGCAGTGCAGCAGAGCAAGCGGGTTAGGCCATAAAAATCCCTCGTATTGGCACATTCCAAGTGTCATTTAATGCTTATACCCAATAAATACGGGCGCAAGCAGCTATCAATTTGATAGTATTTCAGCTTCAACTGGCGTCACGGTGACGGCCACATCCAGCGTGTGTTGCGCGCCGCCTCGTATCACGCCGCGCAAAGGCGATACGTCCAGAAAGTCGCGGCCTGTGGCCAGCGTCACGTAGTCTTCACCGGGTGCGCGGTCGTTGGTCGGGTCAAAATCAAACCACTGGCCTGCTTCGTCAATATCCGGGTTTGGGCAATAGACGGATGCCCAGGCATGCGATGCGTCGCAACCAATCAGGCGCGGCTGGCCGGGGGCGGGTTGGGTCAGCATGTAGCCGCTGACGTAACGCGCAGGCAAGCCCATCGCCCGGCAGCAGGCCACCATGATGTGGGCAAAGTCCTGGCAAACGCCTTTGCCTTGTTGCAAAGCTTCCAGCGCAGGAGTGTCGACATCGGTACTCTCGCCGTCATAGGTCATGGTGCTGTAAATGCGCGACATCAGCTCGTGTGCGGCTTCAAGCAACGGCCTGCCAGTCGTGAAGCTGGGTTTTGCAAAATCAGCAAATGCTTCGTGGCGTGGCACATAGGGCGAGGCAAAAGCAAACTCCCACGCGCTGCTGTAGTCAGCGCCGGCCCGGTAGCGAAAGGCCTCTCGTACGCGCTCCCAGGCCAGCTCTGTGGTGCTGGCAGGACGCGCATGGGTTTGCACAATGCTGTCGGCAATAACCTCCAGCTCGTCATGAGGGGTTTGCAGCGAGAAAAAAAGCTTGCTGTTGCCATACCCATCCAGCCCTTCACGCTGCTGCACGGGTTGCGGGCTGATGTGGAGTGCATGTTGCAAAACGGTTTGACTCACGCCGGTATTGGGCCTGAGGTGAACCGCGTGTTGCGCGTTTTCAACCGCCGGGGTGTAGTGGTAAAGCGTTTCGTGGCGAACGTGCAGCAGCATGAATAACAACTTTTTTTAGGCGCTTATGCTGTGACTGGCGGCGGCACTGTTGGCATGGCTGAAATAGCGTTGACTGACCTGGTCAGACAAGGCAAAAGCAGATGCCCGGCATTCATCAAACCCGGCCATCAATTCTGGGGCTTGCAGGCTCTGCGCTGCATTAAACAGCATGTCAATCATGGTTGGCAGTTTTGCAGCTAGACCGTTTTCAAGGTCTGGCGGATTGCTAGGCAATTTTAGCAATCGGCTTTTAAGTGATTTGATGACCCAGCTCAATGAACGTGGGTTGTCTTGGCTAAGTACCAGCAAGTCAAGCAGTGCATCCAGGTCCCGGCGCTGCTGGTACTGCGCATGAAAGGTGATGGTGCTGTCAAACATGGCAACGATGGCTGAAAACCCACTGTCGTCGAACACTGCACCCGTGTCAAAACCCGATGCCATTGCGCCAGAGAGTGTTGCCAGTCGCTCGATATGCCGGCCAATACTCAGCAGCCGCCAGCCGTCGTCGCGCATCATGCGGTCGGTTTGCGCGCCGGTGATGGCCGCCAGGTAACTGCTGGCGACGTCCAGGTTACGCAGCGCCTCCAGCGATGAATAGTCATGCGCTGCCGATCCAGTCGAAAGAGCCTCGCAGCGCCTGAAAAATTCTTGCTCCATTTGCACAATCACATGCCATTGCTCTTGCGACAGGCGCTCGCGTACAGCTGATGCGGCACTTTTGAGGCTGCGCAGGTTGTAGCCCACGCTGGCGTGGGTATCCAGGTTGGCCAAGCCTGCAATCAGCGAGCGTTCAAATACCCGCCTGGCTTGTGTCGTTTGGCTGGCTGCGGGCACAGACTTGAGCACCAGCGCGTTGCTGACGGCCATGTCAGTTATCCAGGCCAGCAGCGGTGCTGACAATGGGTCAAGGCCTGCCAGACTTTGCAAGGTTAACTGAGCCAGCCGGAGTGAGTTTTCTGCGCGCTCGGTGTAACGGCCCAGCCAAAACAGGTTTTCAGCGGCCCGGCTGGTGACAGGCTGCATGCGCGAGCTGATGCGGTTGTGCGGGGGCGGGCTGATGCTGCCGTGAGCGGGTTCGGTGTGCTCTACAACAGGCGCATCAAAGGCCGGGTTTGCTTTAACGGGCTGGCTCAATGCCCATACATCGGCACTGCTGCCGCCGCGCTGCATGGAGGCAATGTTTTCATTTTTACCCGCTAGCCGTGCCAGCCCACCCGGCAGCACGCGCCATGCGCCTTGCCCATCAGGCAGCGCAAACACGCGCAGCATGGTTGAGCGGGGTGAAATTTTTTCACCTTGCCAGGTCGGCGTTTGGGACAGTGGCAAGTAGGCCTGCACGGTGTAGTCTTCGCCATGCCGCAAGATGCGGCCTGCCCATTCATCGAGTGCGCGCTGGCCAGGCGTGTGGCCAATGACGGACTCCATACCCGTACCGGGGTAGGTGGGTTTGATCACGCAGTTTTTAAGCTGCGGCAGCATGTCCTGCATCACTGCGCGCTCGCCGCACCACCAGGTGCTGAGTGACGGCAGGCTTAGCGTTTCACCCAGCAAATGTCTGGACAGCGCAGGCAAAAAGCCAAGCATGGCGCTGGATTCCAGAAACGCTGAACCCGGCGCATTGGCTACCTGTACATTACCAGCGCGTATCACTTGCAGTAAGCCCGGCACGCCGAGTGTCGAGTCTGCGCGCAATTCCAGCGGGTCTAAAAATTCATCATCCAGCCGTTTCAACAGACCGTGAACCGGCTCCAGTCCTTGCAGGGTTTTAAGGTACAGGCGCTCACCGCGTACCAGCAAGTCGCTGCCCTCAACCAGTGTTAAACCCAAGTAGCGTGCCAGATAAGCGTGCTCAAAATAGGTTTCGTTATAGGGGCCGGGGGTGAGCAAGACGATGCGGCTGTCAGCCACAGCGCTGAGCGTCTTCATGCTGTCAACCAGGGCTTTGTAAGACTCCGCCAGTCGCTGGACTTGCATGCCCTGAAACGCCTCGGGAAACAGCATCGAAATACTCAAGCGGTTCTCAAGCAGGTAGCCCAGGCCGGAGGGCGCTTGCGTGCGCTGCGACACCACCCACCACTTGCCGTCGGGCCCACGCGCCATGTCAAACGCTGCAATGTGCAAAAACATGCCGCCCGCCGGTTGCACGCCCTGCATGGCGCGCAAATAGCCCGGATGTCCTTGCACGAGTGCGGCGGGTAGCAAGCCTTGCTTCAACAGGTTTTGTGGGCCATACACGTCGGCCATGATGAGGTTGAGCAGGCGTGTGCGTTGCTTGATGCCAGACTCAATACCTGCCCAGTCGTCAGGTGAAATGATCAACGGAAAAAGGTCGAGTGACCAAGGACGCTGCGGGCCGTTGGCGTCGGCGTAAACGTTGTAGGTCACGCCGTTGTCGCGGATTTGCCTGCGCAGGTTAGCGCTGCGGTGGTTCAAATCCTGAAAGCCATCAGCACCGAGAAAATTGAAGAACGTTGTCCACGCAGGGGAAATCGCGCTGGCGGCATTGCCTTGCGATTGGCTTTGACTTTGTGACGAGCCCAGGCTTCGAGTTTGGCTTTGCAATGGGTTTTGAAGCCCGCGCAGTTCATCAAAATGCCCTTTGGAGGCGGGCGGTGCCAGCGCAGATGCCAGGTCGCAAGGTGCTTCCAGGCAATGCGCTGCAAAGAGTGATTTGTTTTGGCTATCCATGGGGTCTCAATTTCACCCTGATTATCTCAAATCAAGCGTGAATGGAAACTCACGGCTAAGCTGTGCAGGCTGGACTTTCATTTTTCCTGGCGTGTGACCCATCTGTACAAAGCGGCTCAAGCGGCGGCTCTCGGCTTCGTATGAGTTGACGGGCAAACTCGCATAGCTCAAGCCGCCCGGATGCGCCACATGGTATTGGCAGCCGCCCAATGAGCGCTCCATCCAGGTGTCGACAATGTCAAATGTCAGCGGAGCATGAACGCCAATTGACGGGTGCAGAGATGACGGCGGGTTCCACGCTTTGTAGCGCACCCCGGCCACATACTCGCCGACTGTGCCCGTGTTTTGCAGCGGCAATGCGCAGCCGTTTACAGTGACCACGTAGCGGTTGTCGTTCAGCCCGGTCACGTGTACTTCAACCCGCTCAAGCGATGAGTCGACATAACGTGCCGTACCGGTGGATGAACCTTCTTCACCCATCACATGCCAAGGCTCTAATCCGCAGCGCAAAGTCAGTTCAATGCCATTGACTTTGACGTCACCAATCATCGGGAAGCGGAACTCAAAATGCGGTTCAAACCAGGCCATGTCGAAGGCGTAACCGGCTTCGTTCAGTTCCGTCAGCACGTCCATGAAGTCCATGCGCACAAAGCTGGGCAGCAAAAAGCGGTCATGCAGCTCAGTGCCCCAACGGGTCAGGCGGTTGGTTGCACCCGTATAGGGCTTGGTCCAAAACCGTGCGACCAGCGCTCTCAAAAGCAACTGCTGGGCAATGCTCATGCGGGCGTGTGGCGGCATTTCAAACGCGCGAAATTCCAATAGCCCTAGCCTGCCGGTAGGCCCGTCGGGGGAAAACAGCTTGTCGATGGAAAATTCAGCGCGCTGCGTATTGCCGGTCAAATCGACCAAAAAATTGCGCAAAATGCGATCCGATAGCCACGGGAAGTCGGCTTCTTTTCCGGGCTCTATTTGCTTTTCCAGCTGCTGGAACGCGATCTCTAATTCATACAAAGTATCTGAGCGCGCTTCATCAACGCGCGGGCTTTGCGAGGTTGGGCCGATAAACGTGCCGGAAAATAAATACGACAGCGCAGGGTGGTTTTGCCAATAGCTAATCAGCGAACGCAGCAAATCCGGGCGGCGCAGCAGCGGCGAATCCGCAGGGGTAATGCCACCCACTGCAACGTGATTGCCACCGCCGGTGCCAATGTGCTTACCATCCAGCATGAACTTTTCGGTGCTCAAACGGCACAGCCGGGCCTGCTCATACAGCGTGGTGGTATTTCGAACCAGCTCGGGCCAGCTGTGCGCCGGGTGGATATTAAATTCGATCACACCAGGATCTGGCGTTACCGCGAATTTACGCAGGCGTAAATCATTCGGCGGCGCATAGCCTTCAATCCGAACCGGGAGTTTTTGCATTGTCGCAACCGCTTCTATGGCGGCGACTAGCGCTAGATAGTCTTCCAACACCGTGCACGGCGGCATGAAAATATGTAGCACACCAGCGCGCATTTCAAAACACAGCGCGGTTGCAGCCCAACAAGCGGCGGTGCATCAGCCATGGGATCTAACGGCAGCAAAATTTCTTGATCGTCCGGCGCAACCCAGGGTAGCGCGGCCAGCGGCAAGCGCAAGCCGAGCGGCGAATCACCTTCCATCAAAAACAAATGTCGACTGCGCAGCGGCCAAAGGCTAGACGCCCATTCGCTCGCATCAGCAGGATTGCTGCGCGGCACCGGCTTGAGTGGCAACACGTAGCCTTTGGGCGAGTTCATCGCACCCTGCAGTTGCTGCAACAGCTTTTCAGCGACCACTGCGCGCGCCGCCGGATTTAGCAGTTCATGATTGCTAGGGTCAATCTGGGTGCTGATATTAACCGGCAAATCCGCCTCATCGCGAATGCTGCGCCACAGGCTTTCGTAGGCTGGCATGATGTAGCCAGGATGCAAATGCAGCTGCTCTGCTAGCGCCTTGGCAAAGCTAAGCACCAGCTTGGACTGCGCAGGTTTTGCTCCGGCTTTTTCACTGACCGAATCAGTCTTCGCATCAAGCGCCAGCAGGTTGCGGTTCTGCCAAATCGGCTGGCCGTCGACTCGCCAAATACAGTTAAGTGCCCAGCGCGGCAGCGGCTCGCCGGGGTACCATTTACCTTGCCCAAAATGCAGCAGCGCACCGGGCGCTACTTAGTTCTTGCATGCGCACAAATAGCTGCGTTGCCAGTGCAAGCTTCTCAGGCGAATGCGCGGTGTAGTTCCACTCATGGCCGTCCATCTCATCTAGCGATACAAAGGTCGGCTCGCCGCCCATAGTCAAGCGCACGTCGTGCTTTTTAAGCTGGCGATCCACCTTCAAACCCAGCGCCGAGATCGCCAGCGCGATCGCCGGGTCGGGCGCGAGTGGACGGACGA
>ENA-OFCF01000520-OFCF01000520.1-metagenomes-genome-assembly--contig:-NODE-520-length-16805-cov-3.305910_pt1 | contig 16805 bp, 12 predicted proteins | sample MGYA00153387_OFCF01 | MGnify analysis MGYA00153387
CCCTTCTTAAGGGGGATTTAGGGGGATCTGGACTCGGATATAAACGAGATTTCTCTAGGTTTTAGGCTTAAGTTGACACTCCTTGGCCATTTCCGTGTCCTCCGCTGCTATCATTCCGATGTAAGCGGAATTGATATCACCGATTCAAAGCATAAACATCTTTGCCTCGCCCGATCGCAAATTTCATCGAATGAGACAAATCCTTGCTAGAGAGAGTAACGAAAATCAGCAAAGCCAAAGTAGCGAGTGAAGCCGCCAAACCAAACATATTTCTGTAGCCAACTTGTTCAGCAACAAAGCCCAAAGTCGGGCCCGCCAGCGCAATTCCCAAATCAAACCCGCCAATACAAAGCGAAAACAATCGGCCTCTTTCTTGAGGTTCGCACCTGTCGGACATCAGCGTTACCATCATCGGCATAACTGTACCGCCGGCAGTACCTTCAACCAAAGCTGCGATTAAAAAAGCACCGCTGCTGCTAGCAAAATACAGCAATGACATAGACGTAGCATAACAGATTAAGCCGCCAGAAATAAACAAGCCGCGGCCGTATTTGTCCGAAGCCCGTCCCGTAACCAGCCGCATACTAAAACTGGCGATTGCCGCCGTAGAATAAAATAATCCCGGATTCAAATTAACCTTAGTTTCTTGGATAAACAAAGGCATAAAAGTGCTCAGAGTTCCGAATACCAAACCAACCAGCAATAACACTAAAGCCGGAATCCGCACTCTGGGATTCCAGAGCATTTGCCAGTATTTTTGAGTCTTTTTGTCCTCAGATATCGAGTCAGATTCTGTTGAGTCTGCAAAATTCGGTTCCACAATTTTGCAGGTGAAAAATAGACTCGTTGCAGCGAAAGTCGCCGACATCACAAACAAAGGAGTATAACCAAACCAAGCTTGTACAAATCCGCCCGTAGCCGGGCCAAATGCCAAACCAATAGGAGCTACCAAACTCATGTAACCGATTAATTCACCCCGCTTTCCTGGTGGCGAAAAATCTGTTACCAAAGCGCTGTAAGCTGTGGTAAAAGCGGCGATGCTAATGCCGTGAAAAGCGCGCAGTAGTAACAGTAAAGGGATTGATTTAGCGAATACGTAGCCGATAGGGGCGATCGCAGCCACTGACACGCCTACAAGCAAAACTTGTTTTCGCCCCGTGCGATCGGCTATTTTACCCAACTGCGGCCTCGCCAGCAAAAGCCCGATCGCAAATGCACCCATCACAAAGCCAATTTGCTGTTTTGTGCCGCCCACAAATTGAACGTATAGTGGCAAAGTTGGCAGCAGCGAAGCCAAACTCGACCAGAATAGCAGACCTGCGGTGAATAAAGTCAGCAAGCTGCGTTTGCGTTGAGGTTCGATGTCGCTAAAAATATTCAAGATGCGAATTCCTGTAAAACCTTCCGAGTCCACTCAAGCTAACGTCGAGTGTATCTATATCATTGTGTTACAATTTCTTACGATTTGCAACAAAAAAAGTTGATATTCGACTCACAGTCAACCGCGAACAGTCAACAGTCAACAGTCACCATTCTTACCAATCAACCTCGGCTCTTTCCTCCACCACCCGTTGATAAACCCACTCCGTTTCCATCGCCAACTTCGGCCAACTAAATCGGCGTTCCAAATCTTCATAAGCATTGTCAACCAACCACCGCCCGTAACCCGGATTTTTTAGAACTTCCAAAATCCCCCAAGCCAAAGAATCCCGATTGTTTGCCTTAGTAACAACACCAGTTTTAGTATGTTGTACCACTTCGGAAAGTCCGCCCGCATCCGAAACCACCACCGGCACTCGCGCCGCAAAACTTTCTAAAGCTACAATCCCAAAAGGTTCGTAAAGACTGGGGAAAACCGCGCAGTCAGCTACCGTCTGGAATTTATCGAGATGTTCCTCAAACATGAAGCCAGTAAAATAACACTTGTTCCAAATTCCTAAGTTCCAAGCTAAAAGTTTGAGATGGTCTGTATTGCCACCGCCAACAATTACTATTTTGGCTTTTCCCCCCATTTCCCAAATTACTTTAGGTGCAGCATGGAGAAATACAGCAATACCCTTTTCATAGCTAATTCTGCCCACGTAATAGACAATTTTCTCATCATCGGCTGCAAACTTACGACGGAAATCCATCGCATCAAATTCGTTCAAGCGTGGCTTTTTTTCCGACCTAATTCCGTTGTAAATTACCTCTATTTTGTTCCACGGAGTCGATAGTACCCGTTCTGCTTCCCGCCGCATATAATCGCTGCACACAATTACCCGCCAAGCGTTGTAAGCGAGGTCGTTTTCCTTAGCGTTAATGTAGCGCTGTCCGTCATTATGGATACCGTTGAAGCGCCCGTATTCGGTGGCGTGGATGGTGGCAATTAGCGGTACTTTAAAGGTATGCTTGAGGGCGATCGCCGCATCTCCCACTAACCAATCGTGAGCGTGGATGAGATCAAAGGGGCCTTCCTCCAGCATCAGTTTGCCGCCTTGGTGTCCCATGCTTTGGTTCAGGTTCGCCACCCAGTGGAAAAAGTCTCTGGCGTGTCCCACCACCACCCGATGCACCTGTATTCCTTCCACCACTTCGTACATCGGCGCGTGGCCGAACTCTACTGTAATTAAGTGGATCTCGTGGCCCAGCTTCACCAATTCTGGATACAGTTCGGATACGTGGCGGGCGATACCGCCGACGATTCTGGGAGGAAACTCCCATGCCAGTACCAATATTTTCATCTTTCTCCCCTCCCAAGATTTTATATATCTTAATGTTTATGATTTACAAATTAATTGTATAATACGCAGCCTAAAATGTTGGTCGATCGCAAATTTATGCCCGAGGGCTGACATGGCGGCCGCAACAATAAGCTGTCGGGCATCTAAATTGTATTTTCGAGGCGGGCTGTGCCGCCCACCCCACTAGAATTCATCAAACTTGACTCTAAAATTTAGATACGCCGTCTCCGCTTATCCTTTCTTCAAAATCGGCTCCAACTCGCGACGAAAACGAGTCCAAGCAGCAACTGAAGCTGAGTCAGAAACAGCACTGCGGCGCATCAAAATCGCACCGTCTTCAAAGCCCACAATTCCGTACTCTTGAGATTTGGAAAGGCGATCGATCTGCGGGACGATCTCCTCCAACTGTCGCCTTTCACTGCGAAACGCAGCCTGATACTGCTGCAACTGCCACAAATCGGCAATTATATATTCCATGTTCACCGCCTCCCTCGCATCATTTCGCAATTCCAACATCGGAAGCCGGAGAATTTCCCGGCGACTTGACAAAATCGGCACAAGCGTATTCGTCGCAGCAACGCTAGCATTTGCAGGAATTTGAGCCAACAAAGGCCGGACTTGAAAAACGTGCTGCCACTGTCTGATCAGAGGAACCTGCACCCAAGGATCGATCGCATCCGGCAAAATAAACGAAAAAGTTCGATTTGGGTTAGACGTGAAGGTAAAAAATAGCGACAAGCAGATGCAAAACGCCCAAAAGCGGCGAAACTTGGCAGACGAAGGGAAAGGAAACATTGCATTCGGAAAACGCAAGCTGGTTTTTTCTCCGCTTTTAATTTTATCTTCTTCCTTTTGGCGATCGGCCCACCACAGGATCGCCCCATAAAACAGCCCTGGAACCACAGTCATCGCATAGCGAATATTAATCGCCAACACCGAATCTCCTTTCGCTAAAAATAGCTTTAGCAACGGAAAGCCAGCGATCGTCCAAGAAGCTGGCGCTACGGCAGGAACTAAAGCTAGCGGCAACCACTGGCCAAGCAGGTATTTGATTTTAGCAAAAAACGGCGTAAATAATTGTTCAATCAACCGCCCAGGATTGCTCGCCATTCCCCAAATAATTTGTAGAGTCGAAGCTTCATCACCATCAGCATATTGACCGAAGCGTTCCATCATAAACCGCTGGGAAATATCAGCAGAAAACAAAGGCATAATCAGATTCGTCAGAAGAATCATGTAACCAAAACTGAGAATGCACACAGCCAAGCCAGTCAGAGGATAGCGCCGACTCAAAATCAAGTAAACTCCCACCCCAAATAACACAACTCCCCCATCTTCTCGCACGGCCAACATTAAAGTTGCGAGAATCCCAAACAGCGGCCACCAACGCTTCTCCATCGCCAGCAGCAAGCTAAAAACATAAAGGGGAGTTTGGCAAGAATCATGAAAATTGCCCAATGTCGGGCCAATTACCGCGTTCGCTGCGTAATAGCTGACCACAATTGTCGCCGACAGCCGTGGCTCTAGATAGTGTCTGGCGAGAGCATAGAGCACTAAACCAGCCGCCGTAATTAAAGTCACCTGCAACACCGTCAAAGTGACAGGGGAGGGAAACAGTGAGTAAATTGGCAGCCACAGCATCAGCGATGGAGTGAAGTGCTGCCCCAACCGATGGTAAGATACGTCGGGAATCTGGTTTTGGTGAACCACGTTAGTGGACAAAGCCGAAGAGAGGGAACTCTCAAAAAAGTGACCCCGAGTGCCGTTCCAAAAAACTTGATTGAAAATGCCTTGGTCGTAGGTAGCGTAAAAGCTGTAGTAGCGGTGCAGTGTCAGCAACAGGCACAGCACAAAAAAGGCGATCGCCACTTTCACCACCACCCGCAGCGATTCATCTTTCTTCCATCTCAAAAATGTCATGGGTTCGCCGTAATCAAATCATCGGACATTGACACTCCCTGGCGTGAACGCATGGGGATTCTTTGATCTACGACATTTCTCCAGCAAAAGTAGAGGACTCATCTCCCAAAGCGTTGCTTGCATCTAATGCAAAGGTTCCGGTATGCCCTACCGTACCCAATCCTCGACTCAGGATATTTCTAGCTGCATTGAAATCTCTATCCATCACACAACCACATTGACAAACGTGAGTTCTTGTGGATAGCGTTTTCTTGACAATTACACCGCAACTAGAGCATTCTTGGCTAGTATATTGCGGATTTACCGCAACCGTTACTTTCCCAAATACTTTAGCAAAGTATTCAATCCAGATACGGAACTGATACCAAGATGCGTCATTTATAGACTTAGCCAGACAATGATTTTTCACCATATTTTTAATCCTCAAATCTTCGTAAGCTATCAAGTCGTTAGACTGAACTACGCACCGTGCAAGTTTCATTGCATGGTCTTTACGTTGCCTACTTATTTTGAGATGGCGTTTTCCTAAAATCTGCCTAGCCTTGCCTCGATTTTTTGAACTCTTAACTTTTCTGAAAACACGACGTTGACAACGCTTGAGGACTTGTTCGCCTTTGCGGAGGAATCTCGGATTTTCAACTATTACGCCGTTTGAATCGGTGTAATATTCCTTCAATCCAACGTCTAACCCAATGGTATTTCCAGAAGGCTCTGTGTTTTCCGAACGGTCAACATCAATACAAAACTGAACGTACACAGCGTCTGCACGTTTTACCAATCTCACTCGTTTTATTTGGTCGATTTGATAGAAGTGTAGGTCGCGTGTTCCTTTTAGCTTGAGTTTCCCAATTCCTTTCTTGTCGGTAAACTTGATTGATTTTCGGTTTTCTGCTAATTTCCAGCCGGTTGACTTATACTCAACAGAGCGACAATCTTTCTGAAATTGTGGATAGCCCTTTTTACCAGGAGTTCCCTTTTTGCAGTTTTCGTAGAATCGAGAGATAGCAGACCAGGCGCGTTCTGCACTAGCTTGTCTAGCTTGAGAGTTGAGTTCGTCAGCAAACGAAAAGTCGCGAGCCAATACAGCACAGTATTTGTTCAAGTCGTACTTGTTAACTTTTGGGTTGTCAATCCAATAGCGCAAACAGCTATTTCTGACAAATTGGGCTGTACGAATTGCTTCGTCTATCGCGCAGAACTGGCTTGATTTTCCGTAGGTTTTGAACTCAAAGACTAGCATTGCTCTACCTCCTACTTTATGCTATTTCAGTCGGCACAAAATAGCTGATGTTGCAACAAAGCTTTACAATTAAAGCCGTCCTATAAGGTGATGTACTTAGCGAAGCCGTTCGCTTCGATTTAAAGTGACGGGGTTTTCAACCCAGTTTTCTGATAATCGAGACGGGAACAGTTAAGTAGTTAGACAGAATTAATTACACAAAATGTAATTTTAAATTCTTTTCTTATAAGCCTTGCAAAATTATATCTATGTAAATATTTCTGTCTATGTACTTATAACTAATTTTGGGCTTACAAGTTGTAATTCTCTCTCGCTTGTTGAGTCAGCTTCAGCTTGTGTTCGAGAGCTTGCCAATTTTGAGCTTCGATATCGCTGATGAACTCGTCGAGAGTGTCGCGGTAAATAGAGAGCGATCGCAATAATTCTACCCGATTGTACCTCGCCACCATCACTCCCAGCTCGGGATTGCCACCCCCAACGCGGCTGGTGTCCCGAAAACCAGAACTAGCCAAATGTTGGGCTAAATTAACAATATCTCGATCGCCCTCAAGAGCTACGGCAGCCACCAGTGTCGCGCTCGCCATAATTGGCAAATGAGAAATCCAAGCCACAGCTCGATCGTGCTCTTCGGGCCCACATCGGTAAACTTGGGCACCCAGCAACCGCGCCATTTCCTCAACCTGCTCCACCGCTTTTGATGGCGTTTCGGCTGTCGGCGTCACCACATAAGGCCGCCCCACAAACAAATCCTTTACGGCGGCCTCAATCCCGGTTTCAGCAGTCCCCGCCATCGGGTGTCCCCCGACAAAATTCTCCCACAGACAAGACACAGCTTGTACTATCGGTGTTTTTACGGAACCGACATCCGTTAAAATGGTATCAATAGAAAGATACGGTATCAATTCTCGAACGATCGGCTCGATCGACAACAATGGCGTGCAAATAAAAACTAAATCGGCTGCTGCCATCAGAGAAAGGTGTATGCTGGCTTCAGAGACAACACCGCGAGCTTTCGCCCGATCGCAAGTCTGTTGACGACTCGAAACCCCAAAAACATCAAACCCGCGCGATCGTAAATCCAGCCCGATCGAGCCACCAATTAAACCAAGTCCGACAATACCGATATTCATAGCCATAAAATGGGGATATTTGATACGGTGCCGCCCCCATGACAGTCGAGGAACTCCTGAAAAAATATGCCGCCGGAGAAAGAAACTTTGCCGGAATCAACCTGACTGAGGCCAACCTCAGCGGCGTCAACTTGAGCGGAGCCAACCTTAAGGGTGCGAATCTGAGTGTAGCAAACCTAAGCGGAGCCAACCTCAGCAAAGCCAACCTGACCGGTGCAAAACTCAACATAGCCAGACTCAGCGGCGCTCATCTCGGCGGCGCCAACCTCACAGACGCCGACCTCAACGTCGCGTACCTAGTGCGAGTTGACCTCAAAAGAGCCATACTCACACGAGCCAAACTGATCAGAGCCGAATTAATTCGAGCCGAACTCAGCGGCGCTGACCTCAGCGGAGCAAACCTCAGCGGCGCTACTCTCACCGAAGCCACCCTCCGAGGAGCCAACCTCGCTCAAGCCAACCTTCGAGGCGCTCACCTCAGCGGCGCGTGCTTGACAGAAGCCAACCTCGAACACGCCAACCTGCAAGGCGCCGACCTCAGTCGAGCCGACCTCAGCGGTGCCGACTTGCGAGGGACAGAACTCCGACAAGCCAACCTGACTCAAGCGGTACTCAGCGGCGCCGACCTCAGCGGCGTCAATTTGCGCTGGGCCATCCTCAGCGGGTGCAACCTGCGCTGGGCCGACCTGAGCGAAGCAAAATTGAGCGGCGCCGACCTCAGCCGAGCCGACCTCTGTCACGCCAATTTACTCAATGCCAGTTTAGTTCATGCCGACCTATCAAATGCCTATCTGATCCGCGCCGACTGGATTGGAGCCGATTTAACCGGAGCCACCTTAACCGGAGCCAAACTCCACGCAGTTTCGCGACTCGGCATCAAAACCGAAGGCATGACCTGCAAGTGGGTCGATCTGAGCCCCAACGGCGATCACAGCCAGATTTACTGGTTGAACTCTGGAGGAACCCACGAATTTTTTCACGAAACTCTGCCCACAGTTAGGATTGTAATTGACTCGCCCTTAGACCAAGGCGCTCATTTTGCCCTAGCTGCAACTTATTACCAAATTGCCCAACAATACCCGAGTTTAAGTCAGCCGCCCACGATCGAAGTCAGCTCTAGGCGCACCGTACTCGCCTTTAAAATGGACAGCGACGATAAATTATTTGCCACCGCTTACGTTGCCATAATTCCTTTTAACGACGCCGCCACAACTCAAAAAAACCTGATAGCTTTGATGAAAATGATTCAATCCAACGATGCAGGGAAACTTAGCGTCAAAGAATCCAAACACGTCCAGTTATGCACCAAAGCTCTCAATCAAGCTATCAGCAAAGTAGACCAAATCAAAATTTCAAGTTCTTTTCCGAAAATCGGCGAAAGCATCAATTTTTTTCAAATTCCTACACAGATGATCTTAATTAATTCCCGCGATCAAAAACTCAGCGTATATCACCACCCAGCCTTCGGCAAGCGCCTGATCAAAAAATATGACCCGAACAACTCCAGCGCCGACAAGTTAGCCGAAAGCACAAAATTGGGTCAAGCTAATATCACTAGCATTTTGGATTTTATAAAAGGCTTCCACAATATAGATGTCTAGGTATCTTGCATCAAGTTACAAAAAATGCTTATTCTATAGGAAATACGCTTGCATCCCCGTCCTTTCAAGGCGGGGATGCAAGCTAGTAGCAGCTTTTAAGCTGCCAGTCGCAAAGAGGGAATCTTGTGATTGCGAGATTATCTACAAAATGTTATAACATTTTGTAGGTTAATTGAAAAGCCATGCTAAACCTCAGTTACGAGTACAAACTAAAGCCAACAGATGAGCAGATTTCGGAAATCGAACGAACTCTGATAATTTGTCGCAAGGTTTGGAATTACGCATTGAGAGAGCGCAAGGACTGGATTAACTCTCGTAAATGCCAGATTAATGCTTGCTCGATTGTGAGCGAGTACGTTATTTCGGTTGATGCTCCCTACCCAAATTATTATGTTCAGGCAGCGGGGCTGACAATCGCCAAAGAGTTTTTTCCAGAACTTAAAACGGTTAACGCTCAAATGCTTCAACAGTTACTAAGAAAGCTAGAAACAGCTTTTATAGACATGAAGCGAAAGGGAATGGGATTTCCTAGATTTAAGAATAAATATCGAATGCGGTCGTTTGTGTTTCCTCAAATGCTGAAAAATTGCCTTCAAGGAAATGGTATCAAGCTGCCACAATTGGGCGTTGTTGAATTTATAAAATCTAGAGAGATTCCTAATGGGTTTGTAGTTAAGCAAGCTCGAATCGTGCGGAAAGCTAGTGGATATTTCGTAATACTTTCATTAGAGTGTGACGTTAATGTTCCGCAGCCCATACCACATGGATTCCCGATTGGTTTAGATTTAGGTCTTGACCAATTTCTAGCAACCTCTGAAGGACTGTTGGTTAAACGCCCTAAATTCTTGAACATTGAACACCGCAAGCTTAAATTGCTGCAACGTCGGCTCAAGAATCAGAAAAAAGGGTCTAACAACCGCCATGAATTAAATCGAAAAATTGCTAGGCTGCATCAACGTGTAACCGATACTAGAAAGGATTGGCAGTTTAAATTAGCTCATCAAGTAGTAAAAGATGCGGGAATGGTATTTGTTGAAGATATCGATTTTCGCGTTTGGGCTAAAGGGATGTTTGGCAAACATACTTTAGATGCTGGTTTCGGGCAATTCATCGCGATTCTCTCGTGGGTGTGTTGGAAACAGGGAGTATATTTTGAGAAGGTAAACAAGGATTATACTTCTCAGGTATGTCCGAATTGCGATACTCATACTGGTAAGAAAGCTCTTGATGACCGAGTGCATAATTGCCCAGAGTGTGGGTACACGACGCACCGAGATGTAGCAGCAGCACAAGTGATTCGCTTTTCAAGGATTATCCGCCGAGGGACGCTCGGTCGATATCAAAGAAATTGCCTGTGGAGGCGGTCTGACGGGGACTGGCAACGGTCTAGTTAAGAGCCTAAGAGACAGGAAGAAGAAAGCATGAAGGTGTGGATGCGAGCCCACCGAAATGCAACCTTTGAGAATCCCCGTCGATTTATCGCGGGGAGTACGTCAATTAAAGGTTGGCACAACAAAGCTTTGTTCTGCCTAACATATCAGGGAAAGTCAAAAGCATGGACGCCGAAGAACTCATCGCCAAATATGCAGCAGGAGAAAGAAACTTTACTGCCATCCTCCTTTGCGAGGCAAATCTCAGTAGGATCGATCTCAGTGGGGCTAATTTCAGCGAGGCAATCTTGAGCCTCACCAACATGAGCGGCACCAATCTGTCAAACGCCAACATGAGAAAAGCCAAACTCAATGTTGCTAGACTCAGCGGTGCCAATCTCAACAAAGCCAACCTCAGTGGCGCTATCCTCAACGTCGCTAACTTGATTCGAGCCGACCTCAGCGAAGCCCAACTCGTGGAAGCGACAATGATCAGAGCCGAACTGATCAGAGCCGACCTCAGCGGTGCTAACTTGAGCGGTGCAAACCTCAGCGAAGCAGATTTGAGAGAAGCAACTCTCAGAGAAGCCAATCTAGAGCAAGCCGACCTCAGCGGAGCTCATCTCAGAGGAGCTTCCTTGACAGCGGCTAACTTGGAACGAGCCAACTTACACAGAGCCGACCTCAGCAGGGCAGACTTGCGAGGAGTCAACCTCTGCAATGCCGAACTCAGACAAGCTAATCTGTCTCAGGCCAACCTCAGCGGCGCTGACTTGCGAGGCGCTAATCTCCGCTGGGCTGACCTCAGCGGGGCAAATCTGACGGGTGCTGACCTGGATGAAGCGAGATTGAGCGGGGCCAACTTGTACGGCGCAAATTTGAGTAATGTCAACCTGTTGAACGCTACTCTGGTACACGCGGATTTGACTCAAGCGAATTTGATTCACGCTGATTGGGTAGGGGCAGATTTGACGGGGGCGGCGCTGACGGGGGCAAAAATTTACGCAGTTTCCAGGTTTGATCTCAAAGCAGATGATATTACCTGTGATTGGGTTGACCTGAGTCCTAATGGCGATCGCAGTCACATTCAGCGCTTTACCCCAGAAGAATCTCAACGGTTTTTTAATGCTACACCGCCGACAGTGCAAATTATTGTCGATCGACCCCTAGACCCCGACGCTAACTTTGTCCTCGCTGCTACCTACCGCCAAATTGCCGCTCAATACTCGGGTTTGAGCCATCCTCCGAGCATAGAAGTTAATTCGCGGCGCACGGTTATCTCATTTAGAATAGACGAGGACGAGCAACTATTTCCCACAGCTTTCGTTGCTATTATTCCCTTTAGCGACGCAGCATTTACGCAGAAAAATCTCATTACTCTGATCAAGATGATTCAACCCCAAAGTGGCAACAACCTGGGCGTCAGAGTCTCAAATCTGGTAGTGCAATTGAACGTGGCTCTTACCAAAACAATTAGAAAAATAGGGGAAATAAAAATCCAGCCAATTCGGCTCGATCGCGAATCAGCGTCAAGTTTTTTCCAATCGCCTACCCAAACTGTACTGTCTAACTCCAGCGGCGAAAGTTTGATGGTTCACTACCACCCAGATTTTGGCAGAAACTTGACAAATTTGCCGGGAGTCAACAAAACTTCGATTAGTCCTGCAATTAAAGCCCAAAGATTCACAACCCCGCCACTAAATACGGTGGTTGAGTTTGTCAAAAGCTTTTATCAACTTGGTGAGTAAATATAGCCAAAGGAAGAAGGAAGAAGATCGATGTGGAAATGCAATTTTTTGCAATGACTTCAGCAATTAATAACCTCCTAATAACCTGGGGGTTGCTATAGGATAAATTAAGTTGAGATGATTTCTATTCATGACATATAAAAGTTAGCCGATCGCCCTTTCAGTCAGGTAAAAGAAATGCAAGCTGAAGAACTTCTCAAACGATTTGAACTCGTCAAAAGATACACAGAAGGGGAGAGAGATTTCACAGGAATCAACCTGAATGAAGCTAATCTCAGCCGGATCAACCTCAGCCAATCAATTTTAAAACGGGCTAGCTTATTTGTTACCAACATCAGCGGTGCTAATTTGAGCGAAGCTGACTTGAGCGAAGCTAACCTGAATGTGGCGAGACTCAGCAGCACCAATCTCTCGCGGGCAATTTTAAACGGGGCGACTCTCAACGTAGCAAACTTAGTGAGAGCAGATTTAACTGGAGCTCAATTAATCGGAGCATCCCTGATTAGAGGCGAATTAGTCCGCTGCGAACTGGTCAAAACTAACTTCAGTGGCGCTAACCTGACTGAAGCAGATTTAAGAGAGGTAAAACTGACGGAAGCTAACCTGTGTGGTGCTAATCTTTCCGGTGCAAATCTCAGAGGTGCTTCGGCTTTATCAGCTAACTTTACTGAAGCTAACTTGCACGGCGCGGATTTGACAAAAGCAGAACTTAACGGCGTCAATTTGAGCAATGCCGATCTGAGACAAGCTTCTTTGCAGCAGGTGAATCTGAGCGGTGCTGATTTGAGCGGAGCTAACCTCAAATGGGCAGATTTGAGCGGAGCTAACCTCAATGGCGCAGATTTGAGCGATGCTCAATTCAGCGGAGCTAACCTCAACGGAGCAGATTTAAGAAATACCAATTTAGCTAATGCTAGTTTGATTCACGCTGATTTGACGGAAACGAATTTAATTAACGCAGATTGGGTAGGCGCTGATTTGACGAGGGCAACTTTAACAGGGGCAAAACTATATTTGGTTCCCCGGTTTGGGATTATTGCAGATGATATTACTTGCGAGTGGGTTGACATGAGTCCCGCAGGCGATCGCACTCAGATTCAAAAATTTAATTCGCCGTCAGAATCGAGAAGATTTTTAAATCATACGCCTGGATTAGTAAAAATTGTGGTTGATGCACTTTTAGATTACTCAGCAAACAGCACTTTAGCGACAGCTTACAGCGAAATAGCTGAAAATTACGGGCCAATGAGCTGTCCTCCGAATATTGAAGTCGGCTACCGCCGGACAATTCTCACTTTTAGATTTGATAGCGACGAGCATTTATTGGCAGCAGCTTTTTTAGCAATTATTCCTTTTAATGACGCCTTGGAAACTCAGAAAAATCTGATGGCGATCTGCAAAATTATCGAAAGTCAAAATTTGGGGAAAAAACGGATAGTGCAGTTGTGTAAAGCATTGAACTCAGCGAGAGATAATTTAAATGAGGTGATAAAAATGCTGCGAATAGCACTAAATCCAGGTCAGGAAATCAAGTTTTTTCAGTCACCTACCCAGACTATTTTAATTAGTTCGGGACAGGAGACTTTGACGGTAAATTCTCACCCGAGTTTTGGTAGGCGAGGTGCTAGTAGTCAGGAAAGTAAATTCAGTTTGCCGATCGGTCAAAAGGTAGTTGATTTTTTGGCAAGTTTTGATTATGTTGATTGAGAAATCTCAACCGCAAAATAGATTGATTGAGGTAGAAGTCCACAACTCGCTACTCCGTTTCCTGCGATCGAACTCCGAGCCGCAGTGGCCGCATCACTTGACAATGGCGCGTCTCGTGGCGCGGGCTTTGCGTTTGGGGCGCAGCGCTCTGATCCAAACGGGGCTTCCCGCAGGAGCTTACCGACAGCGGTATCGAGTCAGTTATTTGATGCCGATTTTAATGTGGCCGGAGCCTGCGATCTTAGTGGCGCCGACACGGACGATCGAGCATTTGAGAGCAGTGGAAATTCCGCGATTGCAAGAGTGGCTGCAAACCGATCGCCCGTTAGCGAAGCCCTCGAAGAGGATCGCCACCTATGACCAAAATACCGATTTCCCAGGACTAATGCTAGCAGATCCGCAATCTTGGCTGGCGTCGCGCTTGGCGACTAATGCGCAACTACACAGCAAGATTCCGACAATTATCGACGGTGTGGATGACTTGGAAGTTTGGACGCGCGAGCAATTGACGGCGAGTTTGCATCCGGGAGACTGGAATGAATTGATGCTGGCTGTACCCCAGGAAGCCGATGCAATTCTGCAAGTGCGGGTACTGTTAACGCGGGCTTGCTTTCAGCATCCAGCGAAACCTGATGAGTGTTATTTGCTGGAAACCGCAGAGCAAAATATCTTGATGGGGCTGTTTGAAAGAATCGAATCTTCCCGTCTAATTCCGACGGCTTGGGCTAATTTTTGGCAACGGTGGGAAAGCAACGGCAAACTGAGATGGGCACAAATTAATCGGGATGCTGGGTCTTTTTCTCTGTACTGCGCGCCGATTCGGGTTGCTGAGGTTTTGAGCAAAATTTGGGACGATCGGGCTGTGGTGTTGATTGGTGGGGCGGTGGATGTGGAACCGAAGGCTCCGATTTTTCGCGAAATGCTGGGACTTCCTGAATTGACTAGCGTTAAGTTTTCGCCCGATCGGCAAAGCGAATTAATTCAACTGTACATTCCCAACTGGCTACCGCTGCCGAATACACCGGAATTTCAGGGAGTTTTAATTGAAGAAATTCGGACTTTGCTGTTTATGAGTGCGTCGGTGGCGGGTTTAACGGTGCTGATTGTGGGAGATGTACCGCTGAAGGCTCGGCTGGCGGCGATTTTGGCTTCTGAGTTCGGTACTCGGGTGCAGGTAGAAAAGACTGATGTGAGCGAGAATGGGATTTTGGTGACTGGGTGGGAGTTTTGGCGCCAACATCAGGGGGAATTGAGCGCGCCGCACTTGCTGGCGATCGCAACTTTGCCGCTTCCTTCAATGGAAAATCCTTTGGTGACGGCGCGTGTGGCTTATTATAAGGAGCAGCGCAAGGATTGGTTTCGGTTGTATTTGTTGCCGGCGGCGCTGAATGAGTTGCAAAGGGCGATCGCGCCTGTGCGAGAAAGACAGGGCGTAGTGGCGATTTTCGACACCCGGGTGATTCACCGCAGTTATGGACAGCAATTTTTAGCAGCTTTGAGTCCGTTTGCGAGGATTGATTATTTGGATACGACTTGGCTAACACAGGCTTGAGATCACCTGTTGGCCTATAATTTTCTTAGGTATTGTAATTGAAATTTCATTAGCAAATAAAGATTATGGGCGAATCTAAACGTCGCAAAGAGGCGATCGGGGACAAGTTCGGACAAGAAGAGCGTATCTATCCCTGGTTGCCGATCACGAAAACCCAAAGCGCAGATTTTGTGAAGTGGACAAGTCGCGGAAGCTGGACGGGAATTAGTTTGTTGGTTGGTTGGTGGATTGTCGTCCGGTTTGTCGGCCCAGCGGCGGGTTGGTGGGTGGTTGATTGATACTAGGCTCGACTAATGCCTGTGCGATGTGCGATCGGGCATTATGTCGAGTGCAACTGAATTTTTAGGAAAATTTTAGTTGCGAATCTGGAATTAGTATGTTATGTTAGCCATCTACGGGCAATTAGCACAGTGGTAGCGCACTTCCTTCACACGGAAGGGGTCACAGGTTCAAATCCTGTATTGCCCATTAACAATTTTAAGGTGACTCATTTAGGCGATCGCATTTATGCTGAATATGAGTCTGTTCGGAAGTAAGTTAAGCTAGAGTAACAGATGCTCTTCTAATTAGTAATGGATACTTTGAAAAAATGAAGCTCCCAAACTATGAAAGAGTAATTTATGAGGACAGCCCCCTAATTGAGGTTATTGCTCAACTTAGATTTCCAACTATCCTAAAAATTTCCAGCCAACAGCCTGTAGAATTTCAAGACAGTATAAGGTTTGAATACCCAATTTTTGAAACTTCTAGAAATTTGCAGATCCCGGTTGAGCTATCTAATCTTTTAACCCAATTCAGCTCAAATTTTACAAGTGACTTGACTGCAAGTGACTTGACTTATCAATTTAAGTCAGAAGACTTGAGTAGCCAGATATCTTTAGACAAAAACTCTATAACGCTTGCTACAACAAAATATGAAAGATATGAAAATTTCATTGATAAATTTAAAGCCGCAGTAGAACTTTTTGAAAAAATATATAATCCCTCTTTTTATTCACGAACAGGACTAAGATATCGTAATTTAATTATTAGGTCAAAACTAAATATTAAGGACAAAAAGTGGCATGAATTAATACCGCAACATATTGCTTCCGAACTGTATACACCAGAAGTGGCAGATTCAATTCAAAACTTCGTCAAAAATTTACAGCTAAAAACTGAATTGGGTCAAGTTAATTTTAATCATGGACTTGTTAACGTTAGGGACACAGAAAAAGGTATAGATGAAACAGCTTATCTATTAGATACTGACTTTTTTACTGAGGATAAAGTAGAAAGGAGTGAAAATGCCTGGAAAATACTCAATAACTACAATCACACAGCCCGAAATCTTTTCCGCTGGGCGATCGCGGAAGAGTTGCACAGAGCAATGAGACCTCAACCAATATAATCCTATGCACGTAACAACTGGTACTACTAAAAGCAAAAATATCATTGGACAAAGGTATCAAGTTTTACCAAGTCCTACTCAGACACAGTATCGGCAGACTTTAGCATCTGGTACTCCTAGCTTAAAGATCGAAATTTCCATCGAATCACCTATTAGTGGTGAATGGTTTGGTCAATTCAATCAAAACACCATCGTTTGGATTAAGTGCTTAACGCTACTCAATCTACTTTTTGCTAATACTCCAGAAGGATTGCAAGAAGCATCTGAAGTGCTTGAACGCATGGTGAAATATTATAGTGAATGTCGGTCTGATTTAGGACAAACTACCTTACCTCCAGAATTAGGATTACTTACTGGTAGCGTATTACCTAGCGAAGTCAGACCACCTTTAGTTCTAGATTTAGAGTAGCTAACCATGAGCAAA
>ENA-OFCF01000524-OFCF01000524.1-metagenomes-genome-assembly--contig:-NODE-524-length-16716-cov-3.159534_pt1 | contig 16716 bp, 9 predicted proteins | sample MGYA00153387_OFCF01 | MGnify analysis MGYA00153387
GATATTACGTTAAAAGTGTAGAAACATCAATAAAGCAAAAAATATTCTTACTTTTTGACGAGTTAAACATCTTTAAAGAAGATATTTACAATTCATTTTTACAGCAATTGGGCGAAAATGTTCAGGTTGATATTTTTTTTCACCATTTCAATAGCGATGTTTTTCGAAAATTAATTGCAGATGCCAATGGCAATTACACAAAATACGTTATTATGCCTACAAACATTACAGTTGCGGCATCAATCATAAAAACCCTACCAGCAAACGAGGTTTATGTTTTGGACCAAACCAATCCGGATTTGTTGCAATATCCTGCGATTTATCAAAATTTTGTAAAAGATATTTACGATGCATTGCTAAAAGGGAAATCAAAATTGAAAAAATACAACAATTTAGTTATTCTATTTCCGGGTTTTCGAGAACCGCTGGGAATGAAGATTGGATTTGAAAAGTTTTGCAAAAATCACCGATTTAATTTTGAAATTGTAACAGAATTTGGCAACAGAACCATTACCGCTGGCGAAGTTTATGTTATTCCAAACGATCGAGATTTGGTTCGTGTTATTGAAAAATCTAAAACCCAAAATCTGCAACTAGGAACAGATTTCGGAATTATATCCTATAATGACACACCTTTAAAAAAAATTGTAGAAGGCGGAATAACAACTATTTCGACCGATTTTGAAGCTATGGGACGTATTTTGGCGTCCATAATAATAAGCGGAAAACAAGTACAAATTGAAAATAAATGCCGTTTGATTGTTAGAAAATCTTTGTAATTGTTGGATTGTCTGGTTGTCGTTAAATGCTACTAAATTTTTTGTAGATAACTCGAACAGTAAATTATTTCGTTCAATCCAAATCTCTCATTCAAACTCCGAATCTACATCTATTGCAAGGGAATCCGCAAAAACAGCGGCAGTATCAATAAGTTGAATTCTTAAAAATGAACGTGCCCTGCCTGAAATATAAACGGGTGCCTGCGAAACCGAATCTAAAAAAATCAATCCGCGTCTAAGCATGATGTTTTTGATAAACTGTTGTTTTTTTATAGCACCAGAACTTAAATTGCCTTCATTATTAAATTTATACATGAATTTTCGGGGGCTCGGCACAATAGAAGCCAAAAACAAACATTCATTTAAAGTCAAATTTGCAGGGTTTTTTTGAAAATAAAAATTACTTGCTTCGCCAATCCCATAAATATGTGGTCCCCATTCGATGATGTTAAAATAAACTTCCAGCATTCTTTCTTTGCTCACAATTTTATTGTTTTCAAGAATATAAACCAATAAAATTTCTTCAAGTTTTCGAGACAACGTTTTTTCTCGGGTTAAAAAAACGTTTTTAATGAGTTGCATGCTGATTGTACTGGCACCACGCGTAAACTTTTTGGTCTTAATGTTCTGAATGATTGAAGTTCTAAATGCTTCAGTAATAAAACCTTTATGAGAAAAAAATGACGGATCTTCAGAAGTTAGGACGCACTTTCGTAAATACGGCGAAATTTGGTTGATTGGTGTGTAATTTGGATTGGAACTTCCAACAAAAATGGGACGTTGCAACACATTTTTAATTATTGCACGGTACTCAAATTCAGCGTTTAATTTGTTAAGATTGGCAACTCCGAATTTTATGATTTTCAAATTGTCTTTTTTAATATTGCTTTCAAAAACTACTTTGTCGGGCTTATTTTTGTTGAACATGAAATCCAGATTAAAACTAAAATTGCCTTGCGTTTCCATGCCTTGAAAATTCGTGAAAAGTCCGTCTGGAAGCGAGCTGATAAAGTCTTGCGATTTCATTTTGGGAATGGCAACTTTCAATTTTACAATCGTATCGGTTTCAGTATCCAGAGAAAAAAATGGTTTCATTTTAATTTTATTAAACTGCACTGTTGAAGTACTGTCTAACGCGACAAAATTTTCACCAATCAAAAACCGAAAATCAAATTTCGCGTTTTTGATTACTACATCTTTACTGGCAATTTTAGGGTGATTGACTTTCAGGTTTGCAATTGATGTAAAGCCTTCAATATAAAGCTCATTGCCGTCCAAATCAATATCTTCAACGTTCAGCCTGATAGAGTCAAAACTAGAAATTAAATTAAATCTTTCGTCAAAATACGGCAGTTTTATTGGACCCTTATCCAAATTAAAAAATCTTAAATCGGTTTTGTTGTTTCGCGGATCTGCAAATCCTTTAATCCTCCAGTTCTGGGCAAAAGTATTGGTTTGAACGTTGATGTTACTATCCATTTTTTTATCTTTTAAAATTAATTTTTTAAATAAAATAGTGGCTTTTTTTCCACCGTCATCTAATTTAAAAGTAATATGTTCGAGGAGTATTTCTGTTGGAATCAGATTTAAAAATTTGGAAATCAGATTGTATGCAAAATCTGAATAGTTTAGTTTTTCTTTATTAATTGTGGGTTTTGAATCATTATTTTTTTTGATAAAAGCCTGAAAATTTTTGCCTTTTTCATTTTTAATCAGATAGACAAAACCGTTTTTAGCCTCCAAAGCACTGAGCTGAATGTTTCCTATCAATAAATTAAAAAAACTAACGCTGGTTTTCATTTTCTGAACGCTAAAAATCGTGTCCATATTTTGTGGAACCAGCGACACTTCTTCGAGTTTAATGCCAGTAAATCCGTCAAAAACTGCATTTTTTATTTTGAATTCGCAACTATAATCCCGTTTCATTTTGGTTGTTACAGATGCGATTGCTTGTTTCAAAAGTGCATCACGAAAAATAAAAAAACAAGCAATAATCAACAAAAAAACCGCAGCAGCAATTTTGGCAGCAAGTATTATTTTTTGTCGATTGGTTTTCATGGAAAGGTTTTTTTTATCCGAACAATTCACTTACGACATCTTCAATTTTTGCGATTAGTCGAATTGTAATTCCTGTATTTTTTAGCGCAATTTTATTATATTTTGATACAAAAATAGTCGAAAAACCCAATTTTTCGGCTTCCTGAATGCGTTGGTCAACTCGATTTACGGGTCTGATTTCGCCCGACAGTCCAACTTCTCCAGCAAAACAAAAGCCTTTTTTTATTGAAATGTCTTCATTTGACGACAAAATGGCTGCAACAACCGCCAAATCTATTGCAGGATCATCAACCGAAATACCGCCTGTTATGTTCAGGAAAACATCTTTTGTACCCAATCTAAATCCAGCTCTTTTTTCTAATACCGCCAAAATCATGTTCAGTCTTTTGGCATTATAGCCCGTGGTACTTCGTTGAGGTGTTCCGTAAACAGCTGTGCTCACAAGTGCTTGAATTTCAATCATCAAAGGGCGCATTCCTTCAAGTGTTGATGCGATTGCCGTGCCAGAAAGCTCTTCGTTTTTGTGCGAAATTAATATTTCTGAAGGGTTGGAAACTTCACGCAAACCTGTTCCTTGCATTTCATAAATTCCGAGTTCGGCAGTTGAGCCAAAACGGTTTTTTAAAGCCCTTAAAATTCTATAAACATGGTTTCGGTCACCTTCAAACTGCAAAACTGTATCGACCATGTGTTCTAAAATTTTCGGTCCGGCGATGCTTCCATCTTTTGTAATGTGTCCGATTAATATTACAGGAACATTAGATTCTTTAGCGAATTTAATAAGCTCTGCGGTGCATTCTCTAATTTGTGAAATACTGCCTGGCGACGACTCGATATATTCCGTATGCAGGGTTTGAATGGAGTCAATTATTACAATTTCGGGTTCAATTTCCTGAATTTGTTTAAAGATGTTTTGGGTTTTGGTTTCGGTCAGTATATAGCAATTGTCATTGTTTGAAGTGATTCTCTCGCCTCGCATTTTGATTTGCTTCTGGCTTTCTTCACCAGAAACATAAAGCGTTTTATAGGGTAATTTTAGAGAAATTTGAAGCAGTAAAGTGCTTTTTCCGATGCCAGGTTCGCCGCCAAGAAGTATTAAAGATCCTGGCACAATGCCACCACCCAAAACCCGATTCAACTCGCCGTCACGAGTGTCCATTCTAACTTCTTGCGTGCTGTCAATTTCATTAATTTTTAAAGGTTTTGACAATTTAACTTTTTCAGAAGCAGTTGGTTTCCAGGTAGTTTTTTCTTCTTTCTGAACTATTTCTTCAACAATTGTATTCCATTCTTTACAAGTATAACATTGCCCCTGCCATTTTGAAAATTGAGTTCCACAGCTTTGACAGTAGTATGCGGTTTTGATTTTTGACATCTTATTATTTTTCTTTTTTTGGCGTTTCAGCGGGAACACCCTGATCTTCAGCCGCTGTAGCAGGCACGTCTTTAGCTTTTTTAATGGATTTTTTTAATAATTCAGATTTTTCAACCATCAAATCTTTGGTCAGGTCACCAATTTCTTCTCGTTGATAAGCTTCGAGATAGCTTTTTGTTGCTTTTTTAAAATCGCCCAAATTTTCGTACATCTCCGCAAGATAATAATCTGCAAGCATACTTTTAGGATAATTTTTTCTTGCAATTGCTGCCAGTTTGTCGAGATCTGCATAAGCTTTGTTTTTAAGAATTGCAGTTTCAATAGCTCGCATATCATTAATTCTAACCTTAATTTTCATATTATAAGTTTTTTCGATGATATCATATTTTTTTTCCAAATAAGCAATAAAATTAGATTTTAAAGGCTCTATCTTTTCGGTATATTCCTGAGATGAAATGGGTTGAAAAACTCCAAATAAGTGATATAAAGCACTTGGAATTGAGAACAAAACCATTGAATAATGGGATGCCGATTTAAATTCGTCAAATTTATAATACAGGTTTTTGTTTTCCGTTTTTTTTATATTAGCGTCAAATGCACGAGCTTGTTTTTGAGACGCCGCGATATCGCCATCTGCTATAGAATGATAATAAAAAAATGGTATTTTGATGGCTGCAAGTCGTTCCGGAACGAGATTTTCCATATTTGTTGTTAATTCTGGACTGAAAGATAAATAGGCGTTAAATAATGGTTCGGATTTAAACAAAAACAAATTCATGAAGCCTGCCGTGAGGTCGTGTCCTGCAATAATTTTGAAAGGTGCAATGCGGTATTTTTTTTCTAAAATAGGAAGCAATTCTAAACCAATGAAATCGAAAAACTGAATTCCTTTTTCCTCTGGAGTTCCGGTTGCCTGATTGACTTCGCAATCCATTTCGCGCTCATTATTCTTGTTTTGATGAATGGCAATAACGATAATTTCGGGCAGATCGTCCCAGAAATAACCGTATTTTAAAGCGCCGTTCACGGGATCAAAAAGATAATCACCGTCGAGCAGTACTAAAATTGGAAACTTTTTGTCTTTATCTTTTTTATACGACGGAGGTAATGAAACTGAAATTACTCTGTTTTCTTTGAGTTTCTCAGATGCAATAGTGTCTGTTGAAATTTGAGAACTTGCATTATATGCCATTAAAATTGCAAACACAAAAATAATATTCTTCATGATTCACTTATGTTTATGGATGAATATTCCAAAAAATTTAGTCCACAAGGTACTAATTTATTTGTTTTTGACAACAAAAGGCACGACTAAAAAAGCAAATATTCCTAAAACAACAGTTATTAAGAGTTGTGATGTCCAGATTATCCAGCCAAAAGCGTTTCCAGCTTCGATTGGAATGTTGTACAAAAGCAAAATTTTCGCAATTAAAATTGGAAAAAAACCAAAACCTCCGTTAGTGAATGTTATGGTCAGGCTGCCAATAACGAATGCTACTAAACATGTTCCAAGCGAAATTCCTGATGTTGCGTCGAGCGCAAATGTGGTAGTGTAAAAAGTAATTACATACGACAGCCAAATCAAAATAGTATAGACAAAAAAAGGAGTTTTATTTTTCATGTTAAAAACACTCAACGCACCTTCTTTCAAGCCCTGAATTTTTGATTTTAGCAGTACAATAAATTGCCATTGAGAATACAGATAAAAATATAAAAACATAAGAAAACAAGCAAATCCAATGCCTGTTAACAAAATTAATTTTCCTATCGGAATATGAAGCAGCAGAAAATCCTTGAGTGTACGGAATTCAATAATTAGTGAAACTGTAATAAAAAGTAAAAGGATAATAAGATCATAAATTCGTTCGGAAATTATGGTACCAAAAACTTTGTCGAAAGGCTGATTCTGGTATTTTTTTAATATTAATGCACGTGAAACTTCACCTGCACGCGGCACAGATAAGTTTACGAAATATCCAATACAAACGGCGAGAAAATTGAGTTTGAAGTTGGGTGTACAATTGATTTGTTGCAAAGTATATTTCCACCGGTAGGCTCGAAGAACATAACCTAAAATTGCGAAAAAAATCGACAGCAAAACATAGTTATAATTAGCGCTGACAAAATAGTTTTTCATTTGTGCTAACTGGCTGTCAGAAAAACTGTTATAAGACCAGAAGGTCAATCCCAACCCTAATGAAAGAGGTAAAATAATAGAAAGTAACCTGTTGATTTTTGCCTTCACAATTAGGTTAAGGAATTGTCATTTTCATTCGGAAAAACGAGCCATGGTTTAAACGTTTTGGCAATTTCAAAATCCATTCTCGCATAAGACATGATAATGATAATATCGTCTTTTTGGACCTTTCGGGCAGCTGGGCCATTCAGGGTGATTTCTCCACTATTTTTTTTTCCCTTGATTGCGTAAGTTTCAAAACGTTCACCATTATTGATGTTTACTATATTTACTTTTTCGCCCTCAATGATATTCGCGGCGTCAAGCAAAGCCTCGTCAATGGTGATGCTTCCAATATAATTAAGATCGGCACCAGTTACTTTTACTCTATGGATTTTTGATTTTACTACTTCAATTTGCATGTGGCAAAGATAATGAATTTAATGAATTGACAAACTTTAGTTTTCAGCCGTAGTCGCAGTTTTCAAAAACCAAAAAAAACGTCATATTATAATGATACAGCAATTTTTTAATATAAAGAAAAGCATTTTCGTTTTCCTAAGTGAAAACTGCGACTAAAAACTGAAAGCTGAAACTTATTTAACAATCATCTTTTTTGTTAACAACTCCTGACCGTTTTGAACAAGGCTTTAAATAAAAATGCCACTTCCAATATCTGACGCTTTAGTGGTAATTTAACATATAAAATCTTATATTTGAATGTTTTTAAGACTTTAACCATGAAATCAATTTTAAAAATATTTCTTGTTGCTTTTAATTTTTGTAGTGCACAATCAGATGTGCCTTTAACATTACGTGCACAGTTTAATGGAAAATTTGGTTATACAATTTTAGGAAACACACTTAATCCAATAGATAATAGATTGACTCCTTCAAATATTTGTACATTGTTAACACAAGCATCAGCAACGTTAAACCTTTTACCTACACAAAATGTAACCGCAGCATTCTTATATTGGAACGGTATAGGAGACGGTACATTTGACCCTATTATCCAACTTAATAATATTCCTTATGCTGCAACTAACACTTTTGTTGGTTATCCTGAAAGTAGTTTGTTTGGCAATTATTTTAGCTCTTTTGTAGACGTTACTGCTCAAATTCAAGCACAAGGTAATGGAGTTTATACATTCTCAAACTTAAATTTAAACCCTTTACTTTTCAGTTATTGTTCAAATTCAAATTATACCGCAGGATGGCATCTCATAGTTATTTTTAATGACATTACTCTGCCAAATAATCAATTAAATATTTATGATGGAATTAATATCTTAAGCTTTTTTTTTAACAACGGCAATACACCTTTAACTATTACTAATTTAAATGTAACTAATTCACAAAATAGTAAATTAACCTATGTGGCTTCGAATGGCAGCCCTGCCTTTTTCTTAAATGAATCAGTATCTGTAAATAGCAACATATTAAGTAACGCCTCAAATCCTCCCAATAATCCTTTTAACGGAACAAATAGTTTTACTGGAACTACAACTAATTGGAATCAAGATATTGACACTTTTGACATTTCATCATTTATAAATATTGGCGATGCGCAAGCTAATATTTTGTTTAAATCATTTTATTATCGCTACATATCAAGCCTTATCACGTCCATCCGCTCCGAGCTCCCAGATGCAACAGTTGCACTCACACAAGTTACAGGTCAAAATACTTGTGGTAACCGCAATTTGTCGGTTAATTATACCGTCAACAACACCAACAGTAATGGCAACTTGCCAGCCAATGTGCCTGTTTCTTTTTATGCCAATAATACACTTTTGCAAACCGTAAACACGCCATCAAGTGTTGCTATTGGTGGCACATTGCCGTTGCAAACTACTGTTGTAATTCCTGCAAATATTCCAAATACTTTTAATTTAAGAGTTGTTGTTGATAATACAGCTTCCAACACCTCAACAATTGCCGAAAGCAACGAAAACAATAATGAGGCTTCGCAAAGTATTACGCTTTTGGGCAATACCATAACTTCGATTTTCTCATTAGCAACAACTTTTTGTGCTGGTGATGTCGTGCCTGTTTTACCTACAAGTTCCAATAATGGTATAGTTGGCGTTTGGTCGCCAAGTGCCATCAACAATCAAACAAGTGGGGCTTATACTTTTTCGCCAATTGCAGCAGTTTGTGCTTCACCTTTTACTTTAAATGTTGTCATCAATAGTGTTTTACCTACTTTTTCGGTTCAAAATACTTTTTGTCAAGGTGCAAACGTGCCTGTTTTGCCAACAACTTCAAGTAATGGCATTTCGGGCAGTTGGTCGCCCAATGTTATTGACAATCAAATTAGCGGCGCTTATATTTTTACGCCAAATGTCGGTCAACCCACCGCGGCGGGCAGGTGTGCTTTACCTTTTTCTTTGAATGTTGCAATTACACCAAAAGTAACTCCTGTTTTTTCGATTCCAATTGCGTTTTGTCAAGGAGCAAACGTTCCAGTTTTGCCAACCACTTCAAATAATGGAGTTTTAGGCAGTTGGTCGCCCAATGTAATTAGCAATCAACAAAGTAGTGCTTATGTTTTTACTCCAAATGTTGGTGTTTGTGCCTCTTCGTTTACACTAAATGTTATTGTTACGCCAAATGTTTTGCCAACTTTTTCGTTGCCAATTTTGTTATGTCAAAATGCAGTTGTACCTGTTTTGCCTGTAACTTCAAATAACGGTGTTATAGGCAGTTGGTCGCCCAATGTTATCAACAATCAAGTTAGTGGTGCTTATGTTTTCTCGCCAAATGCTGGGCAATGTGCTTTGCTATTTACGCTGAATGTCACCATTCAATCGCAAACAGTTACTACCGCTAATTTGCTAATTTGCAATGATGCACAAGGCAATAACATTCGCCCAGTTGATTTAGATTCTGGACTCAATCCAAATGATTTTTCTTTTGCTTGGTCAAAAGATGGTCAGGTTTTAAGTCAAACTACAACTTCAATTTCGGCAACAGCAGCTGGAAATTACGAACTTTCAGCCAATCCAAACGGCTTGAATTGTCCGCAAATTTATCGTTTTAATGTTACGGCTTTAACACCAATATCAGCAAGTTATCTCGTTTCTGATGATTTTGAACCCAATCAAACCATCAAAATAGAAGCTTCTGGCGGAAGCGGTCAATATCAGTATAGTTTTGACAATTTGCCTTTTCAGAGTTATCCCATTTATAGTGTTTTGGAAGGTGGCGATATTGTGGTGAAAGTTCGAGACAACAATACTTGCTACGAGCTGTCAACAACACTGACCTTGTGGCAATATCCAAGATTTTTTACACCAAACGGCGATGGTTTTAATGATACTTGGACCTTAAACAGCTCAAAAAAAATAAAGGTTTCTGTTTTTGACCGCTTCGGACGACTTGTAAAACAATTCCAAAATGGAGAGAGTTGGAATGGTACTTTCAATTCGCAACCACTTCCCGCGGACGATTATTGGTTTGCAGTGGATTATCTTGACAAAACTTTTAAAGGTCATTTTTCGTTAAAAAGATAAATTTTTGTTTTAGGTTTTAATTACAATGTTCAGAAAGTTGCAATCAGAAATCGTTAATCTAAAATCAAAAATCCCAAATCCCAAATCAAAAAAAACCGCCATATCCAATTGATAAAGCTGTTTTTGTGCAAAAAGAATATCATTTTGGTTTCGCAACTTGAAACCTGAAACCTAAAAAACCTGAAACCAATACTTATTACCCCAACCAATAGGCGGCCATAACTGCCGGAATAAAATAAATTACAATGGTTCTGGCTCCATCATAATCCTTTGCCATTCGCTGTCCGATTAACAAAAAAATTAATGTGATGCAGGACATTACTGCTCCATACAAACCAAACGAGCGACCATTGTTGACTAAAAGTTGGATAACTCCAGAAACGCATAAAATACCCGAAATTAATTCGAGAACCAAAATCAAAAACAACGAAAAAGGTACCATGTTTTTGATTGGTGTTTTCGAAAAATGTCCCTTCAACCATTCTAAATTATCATTCCAGTACATGGTTTTGTCATAACCAGATTGCAAAAAAGTGGCAGCAAGAAAAATAAGGGCTAAAACGGAGGCAATATTAAACATGTTTTTATTTTTTATGAATTAAACGTGTGAGTTTCATGGATAAATCTGTAAGAATAATTTTAGCATTTCCATTTCGTTCGATATGAAAAATGGCATCTGAAAGTTCCTGGAAAATTTTATTAATGTTATTTCCGTTTACAAACGGCGCAAGATTTTCGAGCTTAAATTTTTCTACTGTGGGTTCAAAATAAACCAAATTTAAAATTTGATAATTTAAAAGTAAAGCTTGTCGAAACATATCAATGCAAAAAAGTAAGAATTTTTTTTGAGTTTCTCTACCCAAAGCAGCAATTTGATCGCTCCACGCAATTAAATCTAGAATTACTTCGGCACGTCCGTTAGCCCTGTAAGCAGCTCTGACCCAGTCAACAAACCATTTTTCAAAAACAACATCTTCATTATCAGTTTTTAATAATTGCAACACTTTGTTGAAATTTCCTTGTGCCTGATGGGCAATTTTTAAAGCGCTTTTTAACTCAATCTGGTGATTTTTTACCAAAAAATCCGCAATTGTTTTTTCGCCGATGCGATTAAAATGCAAAACCTGACAGCGCGAACGAATGGTTTGGATAATGTCTTCTTCGTTTTCTGAAATCAAAATAAAAAGGGTTTTATTAGTGGGTTCTTCCAGAATCTTCAAAATTTTGTTGGATGCTGCAATGTTCAGCTTATCTGCCATCCAGATAATCATAATTTTGTAGCCTCCTTCATATGATTTTAATGCCAATGTTTTTAAAATTTCTTGTGCATCGTCAACTCGAATTTCGCCTTGTTTGTTTTTAACGCCCAAAAGTCGATACCAGTCAAAAAGGCTGCCATAAGGGTTCTGAAGCACAAATTGTCGCCAGTCCGCAACAAAATCGATGCTTTTTGGTTTGGTTTTTACATCCTCTGTGCTAACTGTTGGATAAATAAAATGCAAATCAGGATGCGTCAAACTGTTGACCTTAAGGTTGCAAGAAGTGTTTTGAATAGTGTTTTCGCTATTGATATTGCCACACAAAATATATTGCGCATAGGCTATTGCAACTGCCAGTGTGCCACTTCCTTCGCTTCCGACAAAAAGTTGTGCGTGCGGAATTCTGCCCATTTTTGCGGTATTTGCTAAATGGCTTTTAATGTGTTCCTGACCTAAAATTTCAGAGAATTCCATGAAGCAAATATAAATTTTTAATTTAAAAAAAAGAATTATTATTATTTAATGCGATGTGTGCTGTTGCTTTTTAAAAATTAAAGTAAATTACATTTTTCGTAACTAAAATTTATTCTACACAAAAAAACTTATTTTGTTTACTAATTTCTTCCAAAGAATTTTATTACTTTTGAAAATTAGTTTAAAATTATGATTGCACACATTCAGGGTAAAATTACCGAAAAAACCCCAACTCATGTCGTTATAGACTGCGGTGGCATTGGTTATCACATCAACATTTCACTTCATACCTTTTCTTTATTACCTGATTTGGAGGTAATAAAACTATTTACGTATGTGCAAATTAAAGAAGATGCACACACATTATTTGGTTTTGTAGAAAAATCTGAAAGAGAAATTTTTAAACTGCTGCTTTCGGTTTCTGGAATCGGAGCTAGTATTGCCCGAACCATGTTGTCGTCGCTAGAACCCAAACAAATTATTCAAGCCATTGCAGTGGCCGATTTGGCTACAATTCAATCTATCAAAGGAATTGGAGTCAAAACTGCACAACGCGTAATTTTGGATTTAAAAGACAAAGTGTTAAAATTATATGATATCGACGAAGTTTCGATGACTCAAAACAATACAAATCGAGATGAAGCGTTATCTGCTTTGGAAGTATTGGGTTTTGTCAGAAAACTTTCAGAAAAAGCAGTCGAAAAAATAGTCAGAGAAGATTCAGATGCTTCGGTAGAATCAATTATCAAGCAAGCATTAAAAATATTATAATTTTTTGAAAACACAATACTTTATTACTTGTATAAAAACATTAAAAATCAGTATTGGAATTCTGATTTTGTTTTTTGTCATGAATATTCGCGGTCAAGTCCAACAGCCCAATGACACTATTGGCTATTTTAAAGGCAAAATCAGACTTAAAAATCCAACAACGATTTTGAGTGCTTATACCTACGATCCAATTACGGACAGGTATATTTACACAAATAAAGTGGGCGGATTTAACATCAATTATCCTGTGATTCTTACTCCAAAAGAATATAGAGAATTGGTTACCAGAGAATCTATCAGAAAATATTTCAAAGAAAAATCTGACGCAATTGAAGGCGTAAAAGCCGGAAGCGAACTGGCTAAACGCGATTTATTGCCTCGTTTTTACGTCAACAATAACATTTTTGAAACTATTTTCGGCAGCAACACTATTGATGTCAAACCAACCGGAACAGTTGAAATGGATTTGGGAGCACGATACACCAAACAAGACAATCCTTCTTTTTCGCCAAGAAACCGTTCACAAACTTCATTTGATTTTAACCAAAGAATCAATTTGAGTGTTATGGGAAAAGTGGGAACACGACTCAATGTAAATATCAATTATGACACACAATCTACTTTTGCGTTCCAAAATTTAATAAAGCTAGAATATGCGCCGGAGGAAGACAATATTCTTCAAAAACTAGAAGTTGGAAACGTAAATATGCCATTAAACAGTTCTTTAATAAAAGGAGCCCAAACACTTTTTGGTGTAAAAGCACAATTGCAATTTGGCAAAACAACATTAACCGGTGTTTTTTCTGAGCAAAATTCACAAACGAGATCTGTAGCCGCTCAGGGTGGCGCAACGGTTCAGGAATTCGACCTTTTTGCATTAGATTATGACGCAGACAGACACTTTTTTTTCTCGCAATTTTTTAGAAATAAATATGACGTAACGTTGCGAAAATACCCGTTGATTGATAGCCGGGTTCAAATTACGAGAGTCGAAGTCTGGGTGACCAACCGAAGCACGAGAGTGAGCGCGACTGAAAATAATTTGCGAAACATTATCGCTATTCAGGATTTAGGAGAATCTGAATTAAATGGTTTTTCAACCAACGAAGTAGTGGTTCTGAACAATCCAACCGGAATGTTTTTGAATCCGCCAGATTCGCCATCGGACAACGGAAATAACAAATATGACCCAAAAAAAATTGGTCAAATTGGTGCTTTCTTAAAAAACGAAATTCGTGAAGTTGTAACCACCAACAACAATGCATTCAGTTTACCTCCAGGAGCAACTGCAACAGAAGGCCGGGATTATTCTAAACTCGAAAATGCTCGAAAGCTAACCGCAAATGAATATACTTTTCATCCGCAACTGGGCTATCTGTCTCTTCAGCAAAGGCTTGCAAATGACGAGGTTCTTGGAATTGCTTATGAATATACAATGGGCGACAAAGTATTTCAAGTTGGAGAATTTGGAAATGGCGGCGTTGAATCAACTGTAATTGGCGGTCAGACTCAAACAACACCTCAAACCGTTGCTACTCAAAGTTTGGTCGTAAAAATGCTGAAAAGTAGTCTGGCAAACGTGCAGGCGCCAATATGGAATTTGATGATGAAAAACATTTATCAGGTTGCGCCAGGCGGACAACTGGAACGTGACGATTTTAGATTTAATATTGTTTATTCGGAACCATCGCCTGTAAATTATATTAATATAGTGAGTCCTTTACCACAGCCACAGGATTTGGTCACAGCAACGCCATTGCTAAAAGTTTTTAATTTAGATCGATTGAATTTTACAAACGACCCGCAAGATGGTGGCGATGGTTTTTTTGATTATATTCCAGGCATAACGGTTGACACTCAAAACGGACGAATTATTTTTACAACCATAGAACCTTTTGGAAAACACTTGTTCAACAAATTGAGAAGTAGTCCATCTGAAAACTACAAGGGAAATCCAGATAATGCAACGGATTACAACGTCAATCAAAAGAAATTTGTATTCAAAACGATGTATACAAGCACGCAGGCTGGCGCGTTACAAAACAGCGAAAAAAACAAATTTCAATTGCGTGGGCGATACAAATCCACTGGTGGCGACGGTATAGCGATTGGAGCATTTAACGTTCCGCGAGGTTCTGTTGTAGTAACTGCCAATGGTCGTGTTTTGGTTGAAGGAGCAGACTATACAGTAAACTATCAGCTCGGACGTGTTCAAATTACAGATCCTGCCTTAAAAGCGTCGAACACACCAATTCAAATTTCGCTCGAAAACAACTCGGTTTTTGGTCAGCAAACCCGGCGTTTTATGGGAATCAATGTTGAACATAAATTTTCAGATAAATTTTTATTGGGCGGAACACTTTTGAAATTAAGCGAAAGACCTTTTACTCAAAAATCAAGCTTTGGACAAGAATCTGTAAACAACACTATATTTGGATTTAACACCAATTATTCATCAGAAATTCCTTTTTTTACAAGAATAGTCAACAAATTACCAAATATTGACACTGATGTTCCTTCTAATTTATCCTTGCGAGCCGAAGTTGCTTTTTTAAAACCAGATTCGCCTGCAGCAGATCGTTTTGAAGGAGAATCAACAATTTATGTCGATGATTTTGAAGGTTCACAAACCACCATTGATATGAAATCGCCGTTAGCCTGGTCTTTAGCATCAGTTCCGTTATGGAAAAGTGGTTCTAATTACAGCTCTTTCGGATTGCAGGACGGCATTGAACCGCCATTTTCATTAAATGACGGTTTCAAAAGAGCAAAATTAGCCTGGCATACTGTTGATCCTGTGTTTTATTCCACTCAAAAACCATCAGGAATTACTGAAGAAGACATGTCCAAAGACGATGTCAGAAGGGTTTTTATTAAAGAAATTTTTCCGCAAACCGATATTGCCGATGGTCAAACGGCAGTAATCAATACACTTGATGTTAGTTATTATCCAGCCGATAGAGGCCCCTATAATTACAGCAATGTTGCCAGCGGAAACGTACTTCAAAATCCTAAAGACAATTTTGGAGGCATTATGCGGTCTGTAAATTCAACAAATTTTGAACAGGCCAATGTTGAATATATTCAATTTTGGGTTTTAGATCCTTACAGAAACAATCAAATTGCACCTTCAAATACTGGAAAAGTCTTTTTTAATTTAGGACAAATTTCAGAAGATGTGCTTCGCGACGGCCGAAAACAATATGAAAACGGACTGCCTGCTGCAGGAACCAACCAAAGTTCGGCTTCCACAATTTGGGGATCTGTTCCGGTATCGCAATCGTTAATTTATGCATTTGACACCAATGAAGCCAATAGAAACGTTCAGGATGTCGGTCTTGACGGTCTCAATGACATTAGCGAAACAAGATCAGTTCCTGCTCCTTACAATGGCTTCCAGGATCCGTCTGCCGACAATTATAAATTTTATTTAAATGAAACTGGCAGTGTTCTGAACCGATATAAAAACTATAATGGATTTGAAGGTAATTCGCCAGTAACAGTTACAGATAACAACCGTGGAAATTCGACTTTGCCAGACGCAGAAGACATTAACCGCGATAATACTATGAACACGATAAACGCCTATTATCAGTATGATGTTGACATTAAGCCTAACATGACAATTGGCGATAAATATGTAACTGATATTAGAGAGGCATCGGTTGAAAATCCTGCTGGTGGCGCAAATATTCCTTCTAGATGGATTCAGTTTAAAATTCCGATAGATCAGGGACAAAATCAGGTAAAATTTGGCGGTATTCAGGACTTTCGTTCCATTCAGTTTATGAGAATGTTTTTGACTGGGTTTTCACAAGATATTACACTACGATTTGGCACACTAGACCTGGTTCGGGGCGAATGGCGCAGATTTACCAACACATTGGCACCATCAAATTTAGTTCCAATTCCAACAAGTGACACGGGTTTTGATGTTTTGTCGGTAAATGTGCAGGAAAACAGCAACCGAGTTCCTATCAAATATATCGTGCCACCAGGTGTTCAGAGAGAACAACTTTTTAACAACAACACGGTTATCAATCAAAATGAACAATCACTGTCGTTGGTTATTTCAAAAGCTGGTCTTGAAGCCGGAGACGCGCGTGCGGTATTCAAAAACGTGAGTGTTGACATGCGACAATTCAATAAACTAAAAATGTTTTTGCATGCCGAAGCATTGGAAAATGACACGGACTCTGGCAGATTGAAAGACAACGAAATGAGCGGTTTTATCAGATTCGGAAACGATTTTACGCAAAACTATTATCAGGTTGAAAGACCTTTAAAAACTACTTTTTGGGGCGAC
>ENA-OFCF01000526-OFCF01000526.1-metagenomes-genome-assembly--contig:-NODE-526-length-16693-cov-5.186080_pt1 | contig 16693 bp, 12 predicted proteins | sample MGYA00153387_OFCF01 | MGnify analysis MGYA00153387
TTCGTCATGCGGGTTGGCCATGGTGCTGGAATACGGCAGCGAAATGCCCAACGCCTCAAACGCGCTCGACATGGTGTTGGCCGTGTACATGCCGCCACAGCTGCCAGTACCGGGCACGGCGCGGCGTTCAATTTGCTCCAGGTCTTCATCGCTCATGCGGCCAGCGGCGTTTTCACCCACAGCTTCAAACACGCTAACGATATTCAGGTCTTTGCCCTTGTAATGACCCGGCAAAATCGTGCCGCCGTACACGTAAATGGCCGGCACATTGGCGCGCAGCATGCCCATCAGGCCACCAGGCATGTTTTTGTCGCAACCGCCAACGACCAGCACGCCGTCCATCCATTGGCCCTGCACGCAGGTTTCAATGCAGTCGCTGATGACCTCACGCGACACGAGCGAATACTTCATGCCCTCTGTGCCCATCGCCATGCCGTCAGAAATCGTCGGTGTGCCAAACACCTGCGCGTTACCGCCTGCCGATTCAATCGCCGCAATGGCCGCATCGGCCAGCTTTTGCAGGCCGCTGTTGCAAGGCGTGATGGTGCTGTGCCCGTTGGCCACCCCAATCATGGGCTTTTTAAAGTCAGCTGTTTCGTAACCCATGGCGTAGTACATCGAGCGATTGGGCGCGCGTGATTTGCCTTCGGTGATGTTTTTGCTGCGAGGGTTTAGTGTGATTGTTTTGATTTCCATGGTGTATCTCGTGGGTTTGTGTCCATTCAATTGTATTTGCTCAGATCTACAACGTGCAAAATACGTCCATGCTTATTCACCCCGAGATAAATCCCGTCGCCCTGCAACTGGGGCCCTTGGCCATTCATTGGTATGGTCTCACGTATCTGGCCGCCTTTGGCCTGTTCTTTTTCTTGGCCACGTTACGGTTGAAGCATCAGCCTTACGCATCCATCACTGGGTCAGGCGCATGGAGCAAGCGCGACATTGAAGATATTTTGTTTTTAGGTGTGATGGGTGTGGTGATAGGCGGACGCGTCGGTTATTGCCTGTTTTACAAGCCCGCCTACTACGCCAGTCATCCGCTGGAGATTTTTTATGTCTGGCAAGGCGGCATGAGCTTTCATGGCGGCCTGATTGGCGTGCTGGTGTCGCAGTGGTGGTTTGCACGCACCCGCCAGCGGCCTTGGCTGCAGGTGATGGACTTTATTGCGCCGTGTGTGCCGACTGGGCTGGCGGCTGGCCGTGCTGGCAACTTCATGAATGGCGAGCTGTGGGGCAGGGTGGCTGACCCGTCATTGCCCTGGGGCATGATTTTCAGAGGTGGTGGCGATTTGCCGCGCCACCCGTCGCAGATTTACCAGTTCTTGCTCGAAGGGCTGTTGCTTTTCATCCTGCTGTGGTTGTACGCGCGCAAACCCCGCAAGATGGGGCAGGTCTCAGGCGCTTTTTTATTCGGATACGGTATTTTCAGGTTCATCGCTGAATTCTTCCGCGAACCTGATGCGCATCTGGGCATATTGCAGCTCGGCATAAGCATGGGTCAATGGCTTTGTGTGCCGATGATCTTGGGCGGCATCGCCATGTGGGTTTGGGCTTCGAAAAGGCTAAAAAGAGCCTGAAAACTGTTTCCAGGTCAATTTTTTGTGCTATTTACGGCTGTAAACCAATGAATACGGGTGCAAGCAGCTACTAAAATAATAGCATTTTAATTTAATCAGATCAACTGCCTGGCCAGCAATGCCGCCACATGTACTGCGTCCCGCGCAGCGCCGTCTCTGATCTGGTGGCGGCAACTGGTGCCGTCTGCTACCACGATTGCACCAGGTTGCTGGCGTATGGCGGGTAGCAGGCTGAGTTCAGCCATTTGCATCGACACCTTGTAATGCGCAGCCTCGTAGCCAAAGCTGCCGGCCATGCCGCAGCAGCTGGATTCGATCAGCTCAGGATGCGCGCCGCGGATGAGTTTGAGCACGTCGATCATGGGGCTGACGGCGCCAAAGGCTTTTTGATGGCAGTGGCCGTGTAGCAGGATGGGTTGCTCTACTGGCTTGAGCTTGGTTTTGAATTCTTCCAGCTTGCCCGCTGCTGCCTCAGACGCCAAAAACTCTTCAAACAGCAGGGCGTGCTGGCTAACGGTGAGTGCGGCTTTACCCAAACCCATCACCAGCGTTTCGTCTCGCAGCGTTAGCAGGCATGACGGCTCCAGGCCGACGATGGCAATGCCTTTTTCTGCGAAGGGCAGCAGGGCGTTGACCATCTCGCCTGCCTTGGTCTTGGCCTGGTCCACCATGCCGCTGGCCAGGTAGGTTCTGCCGCAGCACAGTGCTTTGCCACCAGGCGCGGACTTGCTGGCGACGTACACGGTGTATCCGGCGGCTTGCAGCACTTTCAATGCTGCAAAGGCGTTGTCAGATTCAAAGTAGCCGTTGAAGGTGTCGATGAACAGCACGACGGGTTTGGTCGCGGCTAGTACCTCGTCATGACTGGCAGTTTTGATGCCTGAGTTGAAAAACGTTTTGGTTTGCCATTGCGGCAGAGTGCGCTTGCCAGAGAAGCCCAGCAGCTTTTCACTTAAGGCTGCCAAGCCCGGAATTTTGTCACGCAAATTAAGCAGCGGCGCAAATCGGCTGACCCAATGTGCGTAGTCAGGCAAATAGGCGACCAGCTTGTCACGCAAGGTGTAGCCGTGCTTGGCCTTGTAGTGGTGCAAAAACTCGACCTTCATTTTGGCCATGTCCACACCCGTGGGGCATTCGCGCTTGCAGCCTTTGCAGCCTACGCACAGGTCCAGCGAGTCCTTCACGGCTTCATCTGAATCGCTGCCCAATTGACCTGACAGCGCCAGCCGCAGTGTATTGGCCCGCCCGCGCGTCGAATCTTTTTCATCACGCGTCACCCGGTAGCTTGGGCACATCGTGCCTGCATCAAATTTGCGACAGTGGCCGTTGTTGTTGCACATCTCCACCGCTTTGGCAAAGCCCTGGGCTGCGTCGCCGCCTGTGCCGGGCGCACTGGTCTGTTCTGTCACCGGGTTGTTTTGCACGTTCCATGCGCTCCAGTCAAGCGCTGTGGTGATGGGAATGACTTTGTAGCTGGGCGCAAAGCGCATCAGGCGCGTGTCGTCCATGCGCGGCGGGTTGATGATGCGCTGCGGGCTGAACAAATTGATCGGGTCGAGGTAGTTTTTGATCTTGCCAAAGGCCTCGTTAATCTTCGGCCCAAACTGCCATTCAATCCACTCGCCCCGGCACAGACCGTCGCCATGCTCGCCGCTGTACGCGCCCTTGTATTTGCGTACCAGTGCGGAGGCTTCTTCAGAAATCGCGCGCATCTTGGCTGCGCCTTCCTGCCGCATGTCCAAAATTGGCCGCACATGCAGCGTGCCGACCGATGCGTGCGCGTACCAGGTGCCTTTGCTGCCATGTTTTTTAAACACTTCTGTCAAGCCGTCGGTGTAGTCTGCAAGATGCTGTAGCGGCACGGCGCAGTCTTCAATAAAGCTCACGGGCTTGCCGTCGCCCTTCAGGCTCATCATGATGTTCAGACCCGCTTTGCGCACTTCCCACAAGTTTTTTTGCGGTGCATCGTCCATCATTTCAACCACCGAGTCGGGCAGGCCCAGGTCGCCCATCAGCTCCACGAGCTGCTTGATTTTTGGAATCAAATCAGCTTTGGACGCACCCGAAAACTCAACCAGCAAAATCGCATCGGGTTTGCCAATCAACGCCGTACGCACAGTCGGCGCAAAGGCCGGGTTTTGCAGCGACAGCTCAATCATGGTGCGGTCAACCAGTTCCACAGCAGTCAATGTTCCGTCACCAAGCTTGACGATGTGCTGCGCTGAATCCATCGCCTTGTGAAAGGTCGGGAAATTCACCACGCCCAGTACCTTGGTGCGGGGCAACTCGCTTAACTTCAGGGTGAGTGATCTGGTCAAACCCAGTGTGCCTTCGCTGCCAATCATCAAATGCGCCAAATTCACCGAGCCATCTGGCGTGTACGGCTTTTCGCTCTGGTTGTTGAAAATATCCAGGTTGTAGCCAGCCACGCGGCGCAGCACCTTGGGCCAGTGCGCTTCTAGCTCGGGCCGCAGTTCGTCTGAAAGTGCCTTGACGTAGTCGCCCAGCGCGCGTGCATCACCGTTGGCCTGGTCATAGCGCCCCAGCTCAAGCAGTGCCCCATCAGATCGCCACACGCTGGTCCCCAGCACGTTGTGCACCATGTTGCCGTAAGCAATGCTGCGACTGCCGCAAGAGTTGTTGCCCGCCATGCCGCCTAGCGTGGCCTGTGCGCTGGTTGACACATCCACCGGGTACCACAGACCGTGTTTTTTAAGCGCAGCGTTCAGGTGATCCAACACGATGCCGGGTTCAACCTCGGCTGTGCGCTGGTCAACATCTACGTTCAAGATGCTGCGCAGGTGCTTGCTGTAGTCCACGACCAAACCCGCGCCTACGGTTTGCCCGCACTGGCTGGTGCCGCCACCCCGGGCGACGATGGGCACGTTCAAGTCACGGCAAATGTCGATTGCGGTTTTTACGTCGTCAATCCTGCGCGGTACAAACACGCCGACAGGCATGACCTGATAAATAGACGCATCGGTGGCGTAGCGACCTTTGTCTGCGTTTGAAAACAGCACTTCGCCCTGCGTTTGTGTTGCAAGGTTACGAGCAAGTTGGCCTGCAACTTCGTTACTGACTTTGGCCACATCGTTATAGACGTTGACGTTTGTGATGTTGCGGGGGAGAGGCGCATTCATGATTTAGCTTTTAATGCAGCATTGCCGGTGCGAAGCTGGTCAATCACCACGTCGCGCTTATTGATCAAGTGGCTCATCAGCACAGCTCGCATCGCTACCGGGTCGCGTGCCATCAGCGCGCTGATCATTTGTTGGTGCTCCTTTACCGCAGCCTTCCACTTTTCACCGTCCTGGTTAGAGCGAAAACGCAGTGCTTGCAGCCTTGCGTTGACTTGTTTGTAGGTTGCCGTTAATACCGGGTTTTTAGCGGCGGCATTGATGGCGCTGTGAATGCCAGCATTAAATCTGTAATACGTCGGCAAATCCTGCCGCGTGTAAGCCGCCAGCATCTCGTAATGCATGGCTTTGATTTCTTGCAGTTCGTCGTCAGTGATACGCAGCGCAGCCAGCTCGCCAGATTGCGCCTCCAGCCCGGCCATCACTTCGAAGGTGTTTAGCACATCAACCTCGGTCAGCTCAACTGCAATAGCGCCACGATTGGGCAGCAGCTCAACCAAGCCTTCAGCGGCAAGCATTTTGATGGCCTCACGCAGGGGCGTGCGCGAAAGATGCAGCACTTCACTTAACTCGCGTTCATTGAGCTTGGCGCCGGGTGCGATGCGGTTTTCAACCAGCATCTGCCGCAGTCGGTTGGCGGCTTGTTCATGCAAGGCGGCGCGCGGTATGGAAATAATGTCTGCGGTCATGAATCCATTTTGTATGCAAAATTTAAGACTGTCAAACTCAGTGTTAACCATTAAAACGATTTTTTTAGCTTGACAAATAAATTTTGTATGCAAAAAATAGCGATAACTTCATGGAAAAACTTTGTATGTTGACGTTGGATTTTCACCCCACAGGCCGCCATTTTTTGCAAATTCCAGGGCCATCCCCCGTGCCAGACCGCATCTTGCGGGCCATGAGCTACCCCACCATTGACCATCGTGGCCCCGAGTTTGCGGCGCTGGGTTTGAAGGTGCTGGCCGACGTTAAAAAAATCTTCAAAACCACGCAGCCCGTCATCATTTATCCCGCTTCGGGTACGGGCGCTTGGGAGGCGGCATTGGTCAACACGCTAAGCGCTGGCGACCATGTGCTGATGTACGAGACAGGCCACTTTGCCTGGCTGTGGCAAAAGTTGGCAACTCGCCTCGGACTGGAGGCTGAAGTGATGGGCCACTCTGGCAGCGAAGTATGGCGACATGGTGTGCAGGCGCATCTGATTGAAGAACGGCTGAAGGCTGACACGGCACACAGCATCAAAGCCGTGTGCGTGGTACACAACGAAACATCCACCGGGGTGACCAGCAACATCGCCGCTGTGCGCAAAGCCATTGACGCTGCCAGGCACCCGGCGCTGCTGCTTGTTGACACTATTTCAGGTCTGGCGTCTGCCGACTACCGTCACGACGATTGGGGCGTTGACGTAAGCATCAGCGGGTCTCAAAAAGGGTTGATGTTGCCACCAGGCATCAGCTTTAACGCCATCTCTAGCAAGGCGATAGAAGCCAGCAAAAAAGCCACGCTGCCCAAAGCCTTTTGGGCTTGGGACGAAATCATTGAGATGAACAAAACCGGCTACTGGCCATCAACGCCCAATACCAATTTGCTCTACGCATTGAGCGAGGCTTGCGACATGCTGCTTGAACATGGGCTTGACGCGGTGTTTGCCCGCCACCAGCGATGGGCAGAAGGTGTGCGTGGTGCAGTCAAAGCCTGGGGCTTGCAAATCCAGTGCGCGGATGCGTCGGTTTATTCTCCTGTGCTGACGGGGGTGATGACGCCTGAAGGTGTTGACGCTGATGCGGTGCGCAAAATCATTTATGAGCGCTTTGATTGTTCACTCGGCACCGGGCTGGGCAAGGTGAAAGGCAAGATGTTTCGTATCGGCCACCTGGGCGACTGCAATGACCTGACATTGATTGCTGCGCTTGGGGGGTGCGAAATGGGCTTGAAACTGGCGGGGGTCAAACTGGCAGGTTCAGGCGTGCAGGCGGCGATGGATTATTTTTCTGGCCACGCAGCGACTGTGCTTCAGCGCAAAGCGGCCTGAATCGATATAAACACTGGAGACAAATCATGCAACGCAGAACCCTTCTTGCCGCAACCGTAGCATCAGTAGGAGGCGCAGCCATGCTGGCGTCACCCATGCTCAGGGCACAAACGCTGCCCACGGGTGCTGTCAAGATCATTGTGGGCTTTCCGCCCGGCGGCGGTACAGACGCGCTTGCCCGAGTCGTCGGCCAAAAGCTGGCCGTGATGTGGAACACTTCGGTCATCATTGAAAACAGAGCGGGTGCAGCAGGCGTAATTGCTGCTGACTTTGTAGCCAAGCAGCCTGGTGACGGCAACACGCTCATCATGGCGCACATCAACAGCCATGCGCTTGCACCTGCTTTGGGCAGCAAGTTGAGCTACAACGCCGAGCGCGACTTTGCGCCCATCAGCATGGTGGGCGTCACACCCAACATGCTGGTGTGCAACGCCGACCAGCCAGCCAAAACCGTTAAAGACCTGGTGGCGCTGTGCAAAGCCAAGCCGGGCCAGATCAGTTTTGCCTCCGCTGGCGGCGGCTCAGCCCAGCACTTTGCGCTGGAGATGTTCAAGCTGCAGGCCAAGATTTTTGCGCTGCATATTCCGTATCGCGGTTCAGGCCCAGCGTTGGTGGACTTGATAGGCGGGCAGGTCAACTATTGTTTTGAAACCATGACCTCCGCCACACCGCACGTCAAAAGCGGCAAAGCCATTGCCATTGCACAAACCCGCTTGAAGCGCGCCAAAGGCCATCCGACGGTGCCGACGATGGACGAGTCTGGTTTTCCGGGCTTTGAAGCCACAGTTTGGTACGGCCTGATGGGCCCGTCAAAAATGCCGCCCGCCATGGTGCAGCGCATGAACGAAGACGTGAACAAGGTGCTGGCCATGTCCGATGTGCAAGAAAAAATGGAGCAGTACGGCGCTGAAGACGGTGGCGGCAGTATTGAGAAATTTGCGGCCTTTATCAAGGCTGAGCAGCAAAAGTGGGCGCTGGTGGCCAGCCAGGCCAAGGTCAAGGTAGATGCGTAGCAACTGTTTGAAGTATTCATGCCTAAAACGATAATTTTCAATGATTTTCAGGTATGTTTTAGGGTTTTAGACCAATGAATGCGGGCGCAAGCAGCTCCTGAAATAATAGCAAATTCAGGATGCCTTACTCTTCGGTTTGAAGCTGCAAAAGCTGCTGACACCACACTCCCAGCAGCGCGGTGTACGCGCTGTACATACATAACGGCCGTGCAATATCAGCCAATGGTGTGCATCTACCAAATACTCTGGCGGTATGCGTTTGAGTAGCTTCAGTTCAACCTCAAGCGGCGTTTTGCCCGATGCCAACCCCGTGCGGTTACCCATCCGAAAAATGTGTGTGTCTACGGCCATCGTCGCTTCACCAAATGCCGAGTTCAACACCACATTGGCTGTTTTGCGTCCCACACCTGGCAGCGCCTCAAGCGCCTCACGCGAGCGCGGCACAACGCCGCCGTGCTGCTCAACCAGCATCTGGCAGGTTTGCAGCAGGTGCCTGGCTTTGCTGTGAAAAAGGCCAATGGTTTTGATGTGCGCTTCGAGCTGCTTTAAACCCAAATCCAAAATTGCTTGCGGCGTGTTGGCAATCGGAAAGAGTTTGCGCGTGGCCTTGTTCACGCTCACGTCAGTGGCCTGGGCAGACAGCAGCACAGCGGTTAGCAATTCAAACACGCTGGTATATTCAAGTTCAGTGACCGGCTGCGGGTTGGCTGCTTTCAAGGTAGCAAAAAACGGCGCAATATTTTCTTTTTTCATAAAGCTATTTTTACATGCCTCTTCAATTCGCCTCCCGCCTGGACAACGTCGAAACATCTGCCATTCGCGAGCTTTTCAAGTTGCTCGGCAAGCCCGGCATCATCAGCTTTGCGGGCGGCTTTCCTGACCCCGCCATGTTTGATGTGGCGGGTATCAAAGAAGCGTCCAGTAAAGCCCTGGTTGAAGACCCCGGCGCTGCGCTGCAATACGGTGCAACGGAGGGCTTTGGTCCACTGCGTGAAGAGCTGGCGAGCTTTATGGGCACAAAAGGCGTGGCACTTAATGCCAGCGAGTTGATCGTCACCACGGGTAGCCAGCAAGCGCTTGATTTGCTGGGCAAAACCATGATCTCCCCCGGCGACAAAGTCATTGTTGAAGGCCCCACGTTCTTGGCTACCATCCAGTGTTTCCGACTGTACGGGGCTGAGCTGATCAGCGCGCCCTGCGATGGTAATGGCGTAAAGACCGACGAGCTTGAAAAACTGATAGCTGAGCACAAGCCAAAGTTTGTGTATTTGATCCCTACCTTCGGCAACCCCAGCGGCGCATTGCTCAGCCTGGAGCGCCGCAAGAAAGTGCTGGAGCTGGCCGTCAAATACAACACGCTGATTGTTGAGGATGACCCCTACGGCGACTTGTACTTCAACGAACCACCGCCGCCATCATTGCTCGCATTAAGCAGCAGTGTGCCCGACAGCCGTGACTTGATAGCCTATTGCGGCTCACTGTCAAAAGTACTGTCCCCCGGCCTGCGCGTCGGCTGGATGATTGCCCAACCCGATCTGCTGGCCAAGGCCACCATGTGCAAACAGTTCAGTGATGCCCATACCAGCACGTTCGCCCAGGCTACAGCCGCGCAATATCTCAAGGCTGGTCGCATGCCCGCTACGCTTGCCAAGGTGCGTAGCGTCTACGCCGAGCGCGCGGAGGCCATGGGCAAGGCCCTGACCCGCGAGCTTGGCGATGCGGTGGCGTTCACACAGCCGCAAGGCGGCCTGTTTTTTTGGGCGCGCTTGACAGGTAAGGGTGGCAAAACTTCAGACGCCAGCGAATTTGCCAAACGTGCGATTGAACATGGTGTGGCCTTTGTGCCGGGCGTGCCCTTTTACGCGGCCAACCCTGACACGGCCACCTTCAGGCTTAGCTTTGCAACTGCTGATCTAGGCAAAATTCAGGAAGGCGTTGGGCGGCTTGCGCATGCTTTGGCTATAGACGCTGTTAGTCAGCAAATTTAAAGCATGCGGTTTTTGACACGTAGTACGCTATCGGATTATTTATGCTTTGCTTGATGATTCAAAAAGGAGATTTTTCGTGAAAAAACTTTTCCCCTCCGCCAATGATGCCCTCAAAGGCGTCGTTCAAGATGGCCAATTGCTGGCTGTGGGCGGCTTTGGCTTGTGCGGTATTCCCGAGGCCCTGATCGACGCCCTCAAAGACAGCGGCGTACAAAACCTGACGGTCATATCAAACAACGCCGGGGTTGATGGTTTTGGCTTGGGCAAGTTGCTGGAAAGCCGTCAAATCAAAAAAATGATTGCCAGCTACGTGGGTGAAAACAAAGAGTTTGAGCGGCAATATTTGGCGGGCGAACTGGAGCTTGAATTTACGCCTCAAGGCACATTGGCTGAAAAGCTGCGTGCAGGTGGTTCGGGTATTCCGGCTTTTTTCACCAAAACAGGCGTCGGTACCTTGGTGGCTGAAGGCAAAGAGCTGCGTGAGTTTGAAGGCGAAACTTATGTGATGGAACGTGCGCTTTTGCCCGACGTGTCACTTGTCAAAGCCTGGCGTGCTGATCAGTCTGGCAATTTGCAATTTCGCCTGACGGCGCGCAACTTCAACCCGGCTGTGGCCATGGCGGGCAAGGTGTGCATTGTGGAGGTAGAAGAAGTGGTTGAAACTGGCGCGATGCTGCCCGACCAGATTCACTTGCCCGGTATTTATGTACACCGCATCGTGTGCAACCCCACGCCTGAAAAGCGCATTGAAAAACGAACGATTACTGAGAAAGCAGGGGTTTAAATCATGGCATGGACACAAGACCAAATGGCAGCACGTGCTGCCAAGGAATTGCAAGACGGTTTTTACGTTAACCTGGGTATTGGCATACCCACATTGGTAGCCAACCATGTCAGCCCTGACATTGAGGTGTGGCTGCAATCAGAAAACGGCATGCTGGGCATTGGCCCGTTTCCGACTGAAGACCAGGTCGATGCCGACCTGATCAACGCCGGCAAACAAACCGTGACGACCATCAAAGGCTCGTCCATTTTTGGCTCTGACCAGTCATTTGGCATGATCCGCGCCGGCAAAATCAACCTGAGTATTTTGGGTGCGATGCAGGTCAGTGAAAAAGGTGATTTAGCGAACTGGATGATTCCGGGCAAGATGGTCAAAGGCATGGGCGGTGCTATGGATTTGGTAGCGGGCGTCAAACGCGTGATCATTTTGATGGAGCATGTCGCACGCAAAAAAGACGGCACAGAAGACATGAAAATCCTGCCGCAATGCACGCTGCCATTAACCGGTGTGGGCGTTGTTAACCGCATCATTACTGATCTGGCAGTGATGGACGTGACGCCCGCAGGGCTCAAGGTTGTTGAGTTGGCGGATGGCGTAACGCTGGAAGCATTGCAGGCTAAAACTGGTGTCAAACTGGTTTAGTTGTGCGGCTTGAACAAGAGCCGTTAGTACAAACCCGTAATCTGTGCTACAGTCATGGGCTTGGCTCAGCGCACGGGTGCGAACCATTTGTACATCTACCTCACACTTGTGGACTCTTTTGATTGAGTCACCGCTTCAGGCAAATTCTTTGACCTGATTCGTTTATTCGTTTGATGGTTGATGTTTTATTAACCATGAACGAAGCGGCCTGCAACAGCGGGCCGTGCAAATTTTGTTGCGTCGCGTCAAAAACGCGCTTGCAGCTGAACAAGCATGCGGACATTTAGTGAGAAAAAACATGACTGACTCTTTTGAGGCTCGCGGCGATTCTTTTGCCGAAGCAAATTTTGACGCTGAAAATATCGGCGCCTCTGACTTTTCCAATACGCCTGATTTTTCTGACGCGCCTGGTGTGCTGGAAACATCTCTGGATGCCGTCGCGCCTGAGCCCAACGGCTTTGTAAAACTGGGCCTGGCCAAAGAACTGCTGCAAGCAGTGGCGGACATGGGCTTTACCCAGCCTACCGCTGTGCAATTGGCCACCATCCCCAAAGCCATGCAGGCACTGGATGATGCGAACGCTGATAAAAAAGCAAAATTCACTGACCTGCTGGTGTCCAGCCAGACCGGTAGCGGCAAGACCGCTGCATTCTTGTTGCCTGTGCTGCACACGTTGCTCAAGCAACAAGAAGAAGCTGAGCGTTTTGAGCGCGCTGAATTTGAACGCTTGTCCGCCGAGGCCATTGCACGCGGTGAAGCGCCCGCCAAAAAGCCGAAACGTAAAGACCCAACCAATATGCGCAACTTCAAGGCCGCCACCCCTGGCGCGCTGATTTTGTGCCCTACACGTGAATTGGCGCAACAGGTTTGCGCCGATGCAATTGATCTGGTTCGCCATTGCCGCGGCCTGCGCATTGCCAACGTGGTCGGTGGTATTCCTTACCAGTTGCAGATTGCCAAATTACAGAATGCCAACTTGGTGGTTGCCACGCCGGGCCGTTTGCTTGACTTGCAGCGCAGCATGCAAATCAAACTCGACCAAGTCCAATTTTTGGTGGTTGACGAGGCCGACCGCATGCTCGACCTCGGCTTTGCCGACGACCTGACCGAAGTCAACCAGCTGACGATTGAACGCAAGCAAACCATGATGTTCAGCGCCACGTTTGCGCCGCGCATCATGCAACTGGCCACGCGCGTGATGCGCCAGCCGCAGCGTGTTGAGATTGACTCGCCGCATGAAAAGCATGCGTCGATTACCCAGTCACTGCATTGGGCTGACAACATGACGCACAAGCGCAAGCTGCTCGACCATTTGCTGCGCGACACCACCATGAACCAATCCATTGTGTTTGCCTGCACGCAGGTTGAATGCGACGGCTTGGCCAACGATTTGGTGCAAGACGGTTTTAGCGCGGTGGCACTGCATGGCGCGCTGGGCCAAGGCCTGCGCAATCGCCGTTTGATGGCTTTCCGTGATGGTCGGGTTCAGATTCTGGTGGCAACCGACGTGGCCGCGCGTGGCTTGGACGTGCCCACGATTACCCACGTCATCAACTACGGCTTGCCGATGAAAGCTGAAGACTACGTTCACCGCATTGGCCGTACTGGCCGTGCGGGCCGTGAGGGTAATGCCATCACGATTGCCGAGTTTCGTGACCGCCGCAAGATTCAGGACATTGAACATTACTCGCAGCAAAACCTCAAAGCCAGCGTGATTGCTGGACTGGAGCCACAACAGCGCTTTGCACCAACGTCTGACCGTCCACGCGGCAACTTTGGTGGCCGTGATGACCGCGGTCCACGCGGTAATTTTGGTGGCGGCGGCGGTGGTGGCAGCTACGCTGGCCGCAAACCTGCAGGCGGCGGTTTTAATGCCGGTGGCGGTGACCGCAATTCTGGCGGTGATCGTGGTAATTTTGGTGGCGGTGATCGCGGCGGTTTCGGTGGGCAGCGTGACGACCGTAGCGGCAACTTCCAGGGTCGCCCTGCACCCCAGGGTGGCTACGCTGACCGCAGTGGCTTCAATGACCGTGGCCCGCGCCGTGACGAAAATGGTGGAAGTTTTGCGCCGCAAGAGCAGCGCAGTTTTGCGCCACGCGAAGACCGCAACTTTGCACCGCGTCAAGAGCGCTCATTTGCACCTCGTGGCGATTCTTTTGCACCACGCAGCGACGGTTTTGCGCCTAAGCCCGCTTTCGCTAAACCAGCCTTCGCCAAGCCAGCCGGCAAGGTGTTTGTACCGCGTGATGCAGCCAAGAAAGCTGCCAAGTTTTCAAAGGCACGTGACTGACCAGGTCAGATAAGCTTAGCGGCTACCCCGCAAAAAAGCCGCTGCAATTCTTTCGATTTGTAGCGGCTTTTTTATTCTTAAACAAGAACTTTCAAGAAGCGAATTCCGTTAGCAACTGGCCAGCCAGCGGCGGTTGCGCGAGCATGCCTTGGCTGTTGGCCACTTGTTGCCCATTCACCCAAACGCCATGCACACCGACTGCATCGGTCGTCAACCGCGCCGCACCACCGGGCAAGTCAAACACACGTCGCTTAGGACCACGGCCAACAGTGGTGGGGTCAAACAACAGCAGGTCAGCGGCCATGCCTTCTTTGATGGTGCCGCGATCCGTCATGCCAAAGATGCTGGCGGGTTGTGATGTCAGGCGGCGAACGGCTTCTTGCAGACTCATGGCCTGTAAACCGCGCACCCAGTGGCCGAGCAGATGCAAGCCAAATCCTGCATCGTTAAAAAACGTTAAATGCGCACCTGCGTCGCTGAGCGAGATGATGCTGTTGGGGTGATTCAACATGCGACCCACTGCGTCAGCATCGCTGTTCAAAAGTTGAGCGGTGAAGACGGTTTGCAGATTTTCGGCCAAGGCCAAATCCAGCATCACGTCCAGCGGGTCGCGCGCTTGTGCTTTGGCAATATCAGCCACGGTGAGTTGTTCAAGAGCTGCGTTGGTTGGCAGCGCACATTCAACCACGTGCACCTTGTCCCACTCACCGTTAAAGAGCCGAAAGGTGGTGGGTGCTGCAATTTCATCACGCACCGATTGGCGAAACGCCTTGTCACTTAAAACGGCCTTCAGTGCATCGCCTTGCAGGCCGAGTGCTGGCTTCCAGCTTTGCAAACCCTCCACAGGGTAGGGCGATGCCAGGGTGAAGTCCATCGTCAAGGGGCAGCATGAGACTTGGCCTATCAAGCGCTGGCCGCGCGTGTTGGCGCTGGCTATCTGGTCTAAATCTTTAAAAACACCGGTGGGATTGGTGCTGTTGTGCAGCAGTGCGGCAATCATGACTGGGCGGCCTGATTGCTTGGCCATTTCTTCTAAAAATGGCACGGGCATTTGCCCGCCTTTGGTCACCATGTACACGCCTTTGCCGCGTTCACCCATGGCAGTGATCAGCGCCATCATTTCGCCGCTGCTGGCCAGGCGCGACGGCATGGGCAAGCCGCCTTCACCGTTGTGCGCCGGGCTTGTGCTGCTGGCAAAACCGACGGCGCCTGCTGCCATCGCGTCTCGCACAATGGTTTGCATTTGTTCAATCTCAAGCGGCGTTGCTTCACGTTTGGATGCATCCGCTCCCATCACCCAAGTGCGCACCGATGAGTGGCCTATGTACGCAGCGGTGTTGACGACGCAGCCTTTGCCGCGCAACATGGCCAGATACTCGGCAAAGGTTTCAAAACCCCAGTCGATACCGCTTTTTAAGACGTCAAGCGACATGCCTTCAACCTGCGTCAAGTTGCGCATGGTCATGTCGCGGTCAGCGGGCTTGCACGGCGCAATGGTAAAGCCGCAGTTGCCAATCACAGCGGTGGTCACGCCCAGAGCGGGAGAGGGTTTGAGCGTAGCGTCCCAGGTGATTTGTGCATCAAAGTGGGTGTGGCTGTCGATGATGCCAGGCATCAGTGCCAAGCCTGTTCCGTCAATGATTTGATGGGAATTTTCAGGTAGATTTATGCCTGTAGCCCTTATTTTACGGGCGCAAACAGCTACGTCTTTGATAGCAGGTTTTGCCCCTGTTCCGTCATACACCAAAGCGCCTTTGATCAGCAAGTCATCCATTTTTGTATCCTCAATCCATACCGTTACGGCTTGCCAGCTCCACAAACAAGCCTGAATGATCCAGATCGCTCAGGCCGTGGTCAATGCCTTCAGCGTAGAGCTTTTCAAAAAGTGCAGTGATGGGCGCTTCAAAACCGATCTCCTCAGCCGTTGCCAGCGCGTTGCGCATGTCCTTGAGCTGGATGCTCATGCGCGCGCGTGGTGCAAAGTCGCGCTCCACCATGCGCTGGCCATGCACTTGCAAAATACGACTGTCGGCAAAACCGCCGGTAATCGCTTCTTTGACCTTGGCCATGTCAGCGCCGCCGCGCTGGGTAAACAGCAGCGCCTCAGCGACTGCGCCAATGGTGATGCCCACAATCATCTGGTTGGCCAGTTTGGTGAGCTGACCACTGCCATGTGGGCCCACGTGGGTGGCGCGGCCAAAGTTTGCAAATACGGGCTGCGCGCGCTCAAAGTCTGCCGCTTTGCCGCCTACCATGATGACGAGTTTGCCGTCTTCAGCGCCCGCCACACCGCCCGATACAGGTGCATCCAGATGCGCGATGCCTAGCGCACCCAGTCGCGCCGCATGGTCTCTGGCTTCACGCGGTTTGATAGAGGCCATGTCGATGAGCAGCGCACCCGGCTTCATTGCCTGGGCGACACCCTGATTGAACAAAACGTCATCAACCACCGGGCCACTTTCCAGCATGCTGACCACGATGTCTGCGTTTTTGACGGCAACGCTGGCTTGCTGGTGAACCGTCGCGCCCAATGCGGCCAGGCTGTCAGTTTTCCCCGGTGACCTGTTCCACACGCTGACGCTGTAGCCTGCTGCGCAGAGCCGCTGGCTTATGGGCAAACCCATGTTGCCAATTCCCAAAACGGTGATGTTCATGATGAAGAGTCTTTAATACGATTAAGAAGGCCATCATGCAGCCAGAAAATTGACAATGCTGACACTTAGCTTTTAAGCAGCTTTCTGCAAGGGCATAGCAAACATGCTTTCCATCTCGCGCCGCACTTTGTAAGCATCTGTTGACGTGTCCATGGCCACATCAACCCAACTCAGGCTTTGGCCTTTTTTGACCGGGCGCACGACCTTGACGTTATGCGCCAAGCCCAGCGGCAAACCGCCCAAACGCATCGATGTGTCAGCCGGCAGCAATTTGCCCCATACCGTGTAGCCGCCTTCGCCGTCCAGCATGTCGCCGGGCAACAAGTCCCGCTTCGCAGTGGCCACCACATCGGCATTCCAGCAGGTGGCCACGCCTGTCGGCTCACCGCGCAGCGCCACGCTGGCGACCGATACGCCCACTTCCAGCCCTATCAAATGCCAGCGCTTGTACAGCGTGAAGTAACGCCCGCTTGGGTCGGTGTGGGCGTTGTACTCTTCAAAGCAGTTTTTGATGTAGTCGGTCTCGGCCTCGACCGTGACCCATACGCCCATGCGCATGTCGTAGGGAATTTT
>ENA-OFCF01000527-OFCF01000527.1-metagenomes-genome-assembly--contig:-NODE-527-length-16665-cov-4.451234_pt1 | contig 16665 bp, 16 predicted proteins | sample MGYA00153387_OFCF01 | MGnify analysis MGYA00153387
AGTGGCCAGTTTTTTTATATTTTCGAAGCCCAATCTTTTGTCGGTAGTAAAAAAATGTGTGCATTTCATTTGCAAAGCTGTGGCGATATGCAATGCGTCTGGCGGCCTACACGTCACATCATGATTCCAACGTAAATCCCGCGCAGCCTCAACGATTCGTGGAGTAGGGATTACGGGCATAACACCAGATTTGGTTGACATTAACATGCCTCGAAACAACACTTTAACGGCTTCATCTTCAACTTGCGGATTTCCTGGCTTGGTACTGTCGGTAATCACTACGCACTCAATTACGGCCATCGCTGAGGTGAATACCGTAACGTCGCCGGCGCGCGCCGCATCGAGAAACTTTCGACAGTAATAGATATGCGGCTCGCGAGTAGCAATTGTGGGAACCGATAACGAAGTTTTTGCCAAATCAATGAAACAGCAAGAGTCCATATAGACAACAGGCTTAGTCATCACGACCTTTTGCAATGAATTCTTCAGTGCTTAAGCTACCAGTCATGTTTGGCGCACACCCGAAAAAGCGTTCGTAATTGTCATCAAGCAAGTCTGGTGCAAAGTCAAAGTTCGTCGCCTGTTGCACTTCTGATTTACCTGTGATTCGATTGAAAGTCATCCCTCCTTCAATAATTACAACGGCGGTTTTTCGATAGAACAGCTTGGCCACTTTGTCGTAGTCGACATCTGCGTAGATACATTTAATTAGTTCACCACTGTTTAGCTCGCGAATGATGATGTAAGGCTCTTTAGCGCCTTTGTTCCATTCGTGGGTGCGCCCCATGACAGCTCCAACGTATCGCACTTCAGCCTCAATTGACTCGGCGATTTGCTCTAGCTGAAGTCTGTCAATAAGATTCCATCGCTTTAATTTGCCGCTATCGATATCGAAAAGAGCAATTCCAATTTCCTCGTCTGCATCAAGACTTTGTCGAAGCGAAGCAAATTTGCTAACAGTTGCAGCAGTGATAAATTTTGGTAGCTTGGCACTTGATCCAGTCTTGAACTTTGCAAGGCTTTGAACTGCGTCATTGAATTTTGTTGCATTTTCTACAGTAACTACCGCTTGAAGCTCGGCAGTGTTGTAAACAGAGCCATTTTTAAAATCCTTGGCCAGCCACATGTAAGGGGTATCATTTTCGCCAAGGTCAAACGCAAGCGAACGCAAAAACAAGTCAATGTTCTCGGACTGCTTACTTAATTTTCCGAGAGCGATTCCAGTTCGTCCAGGATTAAGTTTGAATCTGACGCGAAGGGTGGCCATGTGAGAATTTTACTCCGCCGCCATGCTTATAGGCCTACCTCTTTCGGTTCTCCTAACACGGGTTATTACCCGTATAAAGGACCTGAAATATCGCCGTTTGCGAATCAAGATGACGGCCTTGTTGATCAATATTTCCGACAACAGCGAAGCTGGCTAGTTTCTAGATTTTCCGGCTCCTTCAGCTTTTTCAAGGAACCGCGAAGCGGCCCAGACTGCGGGTCGCCTTTTCTTTTGCTTACTTTGCTTTAGGCGAAGCAAAAGAAAAGTGAGTTGCCGCCGGGCAACCCCCGGCAGCTACGTGAAAACTAAAAAGTCTTTAAATTGAGCAGACTCATAGTTCTTGTTACGCGCGCCAAGCTCTTAGTCCAGCAACAAAAAAGATAAGACTACAAGGCAAAGAAATCGCCAGTAAAGCTATGTGCAACCATGTAGGTAACGCATCGATCCAGCCAACTATAAAAAGAATAGCGGGGCCTGGCAAAAAGAATTGCCTCATGCGCTTCATATGATCAACCGTGTTTATTTCAGACATACCTTTTGTGGACTTCAGCAAAGCATCGGCGCAATATACAAGATCATTAAATTAAAGCAGCCTCATCCACCGTCACAACCTCACCCCGCAACGACCGCATGGGCGCCTCGGTAATCCTGATATCCACCAGTTGTCCAATCAACCGATCAGGTCCAGTAAACACCACAGGCCGATTGCATTCCGTCCGGCCAAACAGGGCGTTTGGTGTTTTGCGAGCAGGGCCTTCTACCAGTACGCGCTGGATCGTGCCCAGGCGGCTGGCGCTGATGGCTTCTACGCTTTTGTCTATGGTGCTTTGCAGGTGTTGCAGGCGCTTTAATTTGACGCTGTGGGGCGTGTCGTCTTTGATATTGGCCGCTGGTGTGCCGGGGCGGGGGCTGTAGATGAAGCTGAAGGATGTGTCGTAGCCCACGTTGTCAATCAGGCGCATCATTTTGTCGAAATCTTCATCAGTTTCGCCCGGAAAACCGACGATGAAGTCGCTGCTCATGGCCAGGTCGGGGCGGATAGCGCGCAGTTTGCGGATGGTGCTTTTGTATTCCATCGCTGTGTAGCCGCGCTTCATGGCCATCAAAATTTTGTCGGAGCCGTGCTGCACCGGCAGGTGCAGGTGGTTGACCAGCTTGGGCAGCCTGGCGTAGGCGTCGATCAGGCTTTGGGTGAACTCATTCGGGTGGCTGGTCACGTAGCGGATGCGTTCAATGCCGGGGATGTCGTGTACGTAGTCGAGCAGGGTGGCGAAGTCGGCAATGTCTGCTGACTCACCCATCTTGCCCCGATAAGCGTTCACGTTTTGGCCGAGTAAAGTGATTTCTTTCACGCCCTGGTCAGCCAAGCCAGCAACTTCTACCAACACGTCTTCAAACGGGCGGCTCACTTCTTCACCGCGCGTGTACGGCACCACGCAGTAGCTGCAATATTTGGAGCAGCCTTCCATGATGGACACAAAAGCGCTTGCTCCCTCGACCCGCGCAGGTGGCAAGTGGTCAAATTTTTCAATTTCTGGAAAGCTGATGTCGACTTGCGGCTTGCCCAGTTTGGCGCGCTTGGCCAGCAGGTCAGGCAGGCGGTGCAGGGTTTGCGGGCCAAAAACCACATCCACATACGGCGCGCGGGCAATGATGGCTGCGCCTTCCTGGCTGGCCACGCAGCCACCCACGCCAATCAAGACGCCTTTTTCTTTCAGATGTTTGACGCGGCCCAGGTCGCTGAAGACTTTTTCTTGTGCCTTCTCGCGCACCGAGCAGGTGTTGAACAAAATCAGGTCGGCTTCGCTTATGTCCTGCGTCGGCTCGTAACCTTCAGCGGCGTGCAGCACGTCAGACATTTTGTCGGAGTCGTACTCGTTCATCTGGCAGCCGAAGGTTTTGATGAAGACTTTTTTGGACATGATGTGTGTATTGATATGCTATGAATACAGGAGCTGCTCGCGCGTGTATTTATTGGTCTGGAGGCCGATTTAATACCTGAAAAAGGCAAAAAACAGGAAAAATACCTGTTTACTGCTTGTAGCGCGGCAACTGGTTGTACGGCGTATTGCCGTCGTCTTTCACCACAGGCGTCTCAAACATCGAGCGGATATTGCTCAAAATGCCTTCAGGTTTGCCGGGCATTTTCTGTTTGATTTCTTCACGGTTCAACACCCAGATGTTGTGTACCAGCCCGGTGTTGTCGCGCACGTAATTCACGACGAGCCGTTGATTGGCCAGCGTACCCGACAGCACCAGGTTGTTGTTGATGTCGCGGATACGCACTGCTGGCGACAGCCTGTCGGGCTTGCTGTCCATGGCGATTTCAGGCGCGGTCAATACCATCAGTTCGCCGCGTCTGGCGTCTTTGGGAAATTGGCGGGTGTTGGGTTTGAAATCTTCTGTTTGCGCAATAGCAGTGCTGATGAAAAGCGTGGCTAGAGGAACGAGAAGTAATGATGTCCAGCGGTTCATGGTGTATGTCCAGAGGCTGAGGAAAAAACGAGAGAAATTTGGTGGTGATAGGTGGATTTGAACCACCGACATCAGCATTATGAATGCTGCGCTCTAACCAACTGAGCTATATCACCGAGCCACAAATTATAGCGAAGTGTTGGCCGCCGCGCCGGGCCGCCCCAAACAAGGCCAGCCCCCTCGGGAGGCAGAGAACCACACGAAGTGGGGAACGTGGGGCATCATGACTAGCGGTGTTTAAAAGCGGGTTTGCGCTTGGTCACAAACGCGTCCATGCCCTCTTTTTGGTCTTCCGTTGCAAACATGGCGTGAAACAGGCGGCGTTCAAACATCACGCCGTCGGTCAGGCCGCTTTCAAACGCGCGGTTGATCGATTCTTTGGTCGCCATCAGCGCAATGTTGCCGTGGCCGCAAATCATCAGCGCTGCGCCCAAAGCTTCGTCCATCAATTTATCCAGTGGCACCACGCGACTGACCAGGCCGGAGCGTTCGGCTTCTAAAGCGTCCATCATGCGGCCCGTTAATGCCAAGTCCATGGCTTTGGCCTTGCCCACCGCACGCGGCAGGCGCTGGGTGCCGCCTGCGCCAGGGATGATGCCGAGCTTGATTTCAGGCTGGCCAAATTTGGCGTTGTCGGCGGCAATGATGAAGTCGCACATCATGGCCAGCTCGCAGCCGCCACCCAGCGCAAAGCCGCTCACGGCGGCAATCACGGGCTTGCGAATACTGCGAATCTGCTCCCAGTTGCGGGTGATGAAGTCCTTGCCATACGCATCGGCAAAGCTGTACTGCGCCATCGCGCCAATGTCAGCGCCAGCGGCAAAGGCTTTTTCACTGCCGGTGATGATCATGCAGCCAATGTTGTCGTCCGCCTCAAAGGCTTTCAGGGCAGTGGCTAGCTCATCCATCAGCTGGTCGTTCAGGGCGTTGAGCTGTTTGGGGCGGTTCAGGGTGACAACGCCTACCTGACGGCCTTCTGGGCCCTGGGTCGAGGTGATGATGGTTTCAAAAGTCATGACATTCTTTCTTTACTTCTTTGGTTATTTGGCTAGCCAAGCATCTACTTTAGCGGCATCCTTGATGGCCAAACGCCATGTGGTGGCAGGTGGCGGCAGGGTCAATTCAAGCCGCACAAGGCGTTTGTCACGCGACACCAGAGCAATGACTTTTTTGGCTATATTTGCGTACAGCAGCAGGTCGTCAAGGCGCTGCATTCTCCAGCCGTTTTGTTGCTTGATCGACTCAACGCCCAGCCATTCGTCACCTGCTGCGAAACCGGCCTTCTCAGCCGCCCCACCCGATAAAACAGTTTTAACCACCACACCGTGGGTTTCGCTCACACGCAGCCCCAGGCGTTGCGCTAATTGGGCTGGGTCGTCATGTACGGTCACGCCGTGTTGTTCGATCAGCGCACGCAGTGGCAACTCGCCCCTGCCGTGTACCCAGTTTTTTAACTCCGTATCAAACGTCCGCTTGCCCAAGGTTTGCAGCACAGCCGCAAAGTCGGTCTCAAGCATCGGCCCAGCTTTGCAGCGCAGCCACAACGCACGCATCACATCATCCAGCGTGCTGTGGCCTTCAATGCGCAGTGTCAAATCAAAACACAAGGCCACCAGCGCGCCCTTGGTGTAATAGCTGACCGTGGCATTGGGGGTGTTTTCGTCCTGTCGGTAGTACTTCACCCAGGCATCAAAGCTGGCCTCGGCCACCGACTGCACCTCTTTGCCAGGCGTTTGCATCACCTGGTTGATGGTTTTGTTCAGCAGCTTCAAGTAGCTCGCGCTGTCAAGCAAGCCCGCGCGGCGCAGCAGCAGGTCGTCGTAGTAGCTGGTGAAGCCTTCAAAAAACCAGAGCAGCTCGGTGTAGTTTTCTTGCGTGTAGTCGTAGCTGGCAAACTCTGCCGGGCGCAAACGCTTGACATTCCAGGTGTGAAAGTACTCATGGCTGATCAGGCCGCGCAGGGTGGTGTAGCCCTCAGATACTTTGGCATCATCCATGCGCGGCAAATCTTTACGGTTGCAGATCAGTGCGGTCGAGTTGCGGTGCTCCAGCCCGCCGTAGCCGTCATCCACCGCATTCAGCATGAAGAGGTAATTGGCGAAAGGTGGTTTCTTGTTGCCATGCCAAAAGCGTATTTCCTCTTCACAAATCTTTTTCGTGTCAAGCAGCAGCTTTGTGCCATCAAAACCCGGCAACGCGCCTGCCACCACAAAGCGGTGTGGCACACCGCAGGCCGTAAAAGTGTCGCTCCAAAATGCGCCCATTTCGACCGGACCATCAGCCAGTTCGTCGTAGTTGCTGGCGCTGTAAGTGCCAAAGCCTTGTTTGTTGACTTTTAACGCTTTTAATCCCGTAGCCAATTGCCAGCCTGTGGTTTTTTCGGGCGCCATGACCTCCAGACAGTGCTCAAGCGTTTCGTGCCCTTCAACTCTCATGCAAATACTGGTGGCATTGAAAAACCCGCGCTGCGAATCCAGCCAGGCCGTGCGTACCGAGTTGTCGTGGGCGTAAATTTGATAACGCAAAACCAATGGCTTGCTCGGGTTGCAGCCGATTTGCCAAGTGCATTTGTCAAGCTGCAATGCGGCCAGTTTGGTTCTGCCTTGCTGCGCAGTCAGATGAGCCAAGTTTTTTGAAAACTCACGCACCAGGTAGCTGCCAGGAATCCACACGGGTAGCGCGACGCACTGCTGGGCTGCGGGCGCATCAATCGTCAGGGTGACGCTGAACAGGTGTGCGTGAATGTTGTCTGCTTCAACCAGACAATGGACAGGGGCTGCGCTGGTGGTTTTTGTCATAAATGCTTCATGCAAGTCTAAACCGCTGCTGCGCCCAACACGCAGCTCAGCGTCGCCACCACGCTCAAGCGCAGGCGCATGGGCAACCACTGTGCCAAGCCTGCGGACGGGTAGGTTCTGCGATCAACCGCGTAGCAAGCCACCAAAACCAAACCCAGCAAAGGCAGCGCTGCGTACGCAGGCATCATCAGCGCCAGCCAGGCGATGAGGGCGGGCAAGACGCCCCAAATAAAGTGAAAACGTGGCGTAGCCTCGCCCTTCATAAAGCCAATGCCCCAATGCACACCGCCTAAAAATGAAACGATGGTGGCCGCATAGCCGCCGAGTGCGATAGATACAAACGGCAGCAGCTCCGTATTGACCAGCCACATGAGCGCTGCCAGCAGCACAAACGGAGCAAGACCTGCGTAGCCCAGCCGGGTGATGGTTGAGTGGGGTGACATTCGAAAAATTTAAAAACCTGATGTAACGACTGAATGCAATAACCGCATCCATTAAAGCAAATCAGCGAACGTGCCTGCGTCACGACGCGCGCGCTCGTAAAACTTGCTAAAAGATCGGCAAGCCATGGAGGGGTTGGGCAGCAGGCGCGGAGCGGGCATCAACTTGGCTATTTTTGACAACGCCTCCCGGTAACCCGGAAACAAGGTGGCTTGCGCTGTCACGCTGCCAGCAGCCGATGTGTCAAGCTCGGTGATGTCGCCCATCCAGATCCCGTCTGTCACCTCTGCCATCGCCTTCAATACAAATTGCCAGCGCCCTTCAGACCACGGCCAGGCGGCGTGTGCGGGCAGGTGGATGATGCCAATACGCAGCGCATGGCCTTCAGCAGGCAGCGCCAAACTCCAGGGATGAACCAGTTCAAGTTTTTTCTTTGCTATATTATTTATAGCTGCTTGCGCACGTATCGATTGGTCAGAAAGCTGATTTAATGGGTAAAAATGACCTGTAAGAGGTGGTTCTGATACTTTTTCATGCAAGCCTGGCTCTGGCCCTGCATCACGCTGGTTGTGCGCCATCACATCCAGCGCTTCATAGCTTTGATCGATCACGGTGCCGCTGCAGCCCCAGGCTTTCTGTGCGCTTCGCGGCGCGTACTTCAACACATTCTCGGCGTTGAATAAATAGGGTTTGCTTGAAAACGTGCCTGCTACCCACTGCCAGCTCAGGTGGTTGCTGGGCAAGTCACCATCTAGCAAGTGGCCGTACAGCCAGTCAGCCCCAGCGCGCCAGTGCACCTTGCGCACATGCACCACGTAGCTGGCCAGCCACATGCGAACATGGTTGTGCAAGTAACCTGTGGCATACAACAAGTGCACCGCGTTGTCGATGGCGGCAACGCCTGTGCATCCTTCCCGAATGTCCAGCGGCAGTGCGTCTGCGTAGACGCCACCCCACGGCGCTTGGCCGTGCATGTCTTGCAAGATGGCGTCAGGCTGTTTGCTGCGGCTCCAGACATGGTGAAAAAACTCACGCCAGCCCAACTCAAAAACCAGTTTGTCTTCAAACGACAACGGGTGGCGCGCATGAATGCTTCGCGCCGCTTCTTCCGGGGTCAACATCCCATGTGTAAAGTAGGGCGACAAGCCAGTTACGTCACCGTCTAGCGCATTGCGGCTGCGTGCGTAGCTGGCTGGTTGAACGATTTCAAGCCGCTGTAGTGCGGCCATGCGGGTGGGCTCAAATGTTTGTAGTCGCTCGGGTATGCCCAGAGATGTCATCACTGCCGTCAAGTTTTAAAAGCGCCAACGAAGCTTGAAAAGCTTATTTGGCTTCCGTCAAGAACTTTTCGATCTGCGCCGTGTTGATGGCGCCAGGCACGCGCGATCCGTCTGCAAAAAAGATGGTGGGCGTACCGGTGATTTTGTGTTTACGGCCAAAGTCCAGCACCCGGTCAATGGCTGAGGTGTCGCATGTTGCCTTGGGTACGGGCATGTCTCGCACCATCACGTCCTGCCAGGTTTTGGCTTTGTCTTTGGCGCACCAGATGTTTTTGGTCTTGTCGGTTGAATCAGGGCCCAGCACTGGGTACAAAAACATGTAAACCGTCACATTGTTGACCTGTTGCAAGTCGCGCTCAAAGCGTTTGCAATAGCCGCAGTTGGGGTCTTCAAACACGGCCATTTTGCGTTTGCCATTGCCGCGCACCACGGTAAAGGCGTCTTTCAGTGGCAGCGAGTCGAACGCCACGGCGTTGAGCTTTTCAGTCCGCTCTTCGGTCAGGTTGCGTTTGGATTTGGTGTCAATCAATACGCCCTGAATTAAGAAACTACCGTCTGCATCGGTGTAAAAAATATCATTGTCATTGACGCGAACCTCGAACAGGCCGTTCATCGGTGTTTTGCTGACCTCGTCAATTTTGGGCAGGTTGGGCAGCCGCTCGGCCAGGTTTTTACGTATGGCCGCTTCTTGTGCAAAAGCGCTGAAAGCCAATACGGCAAAGCCAAGAGCGGCGATTGATTTGAGGAGTTTCATATGTTCAATTTCAGTGGATGAATTTAAAAAGTCGACCCGGCTGCTCGTTTAGCCAGCCAATTTTTAAGCGACTGGCTGGCTGCAAATCCATTCATGCCCCAATTGCGCAGTGATTGCCACGCCGGCTGAGTTTGTGCAAACAAACGCTGTAGCCCGTCGGTGACTGCACCGACAGCGGCGACTTCAGCCTTGCGCGAACGCTCGTATTTGCGCAGCAATTTTTCGTCACCCAAACCGCGCCAGTATTCACGGCCTGCCAGTGTTTGACTTAAACAAGCCGCATCTGCCAAGCCTAGATTCAAACCTTGACCTGCCAGCGGGTGAACGGTGTGTGCTGCGTCGCCCGCCAGCGCCCAGCCCGAGCCAACCCAACGATCAGCGCTGCCCAGTGCCAATGGCCAGCTGGCCCGTGGGCTACTCAAGCGCAAGTTGCCCACGCTGTGTTGACAGGCGGCGGCAAGCAGTGAGCAAAACTCTTCTGGAGGCAAATTTTCAAGCTGGGCAGCACGGTCATCACTGACTGACCAGACCAGTGCCAAAGAGTTCCCCAAGCTGCCGCCCATCGGCAAAAGCGCCAGCACCTCGCCGTGGCTGCCAAACCACTGGCGTGCCGTGCCACCGTGGGGCAAGTCTGATTCAAGCCGGGTGGCAATGGCTTTTTGTTCGTAGCCTTTGTGCATCCACTGGGCTCCCACATCACTGCGGCTGCTGCTTTTTCGGCCTTCGCAAATAACGCTGAGCGGAGCAGCGACTGGCGCCTCAACCGTTTCAATCAGGCTCTGGAAGCTGCAAGCTTGCAGCAGTTGCGCTTCTAGCTGCGGGACATCAACAATCCAGGTTAAAGCCTGTTGCCCCGCCGATTCAGCATTGAAATCAATCGCGCCGCCAGCGTCACCCCAAACCTGCATGTTTTGGACGGGGGTAGCAAAAGAAACGTCCGGCCAGGCACGCAAGGATTCGAGCAATTGTTTTGACGCACCGTTCAAGGCATAAGCACGAATATCGGCTGGGCGCGGGCCTGATGCCTGCGTGACCAAAGCAACTTTCAGGCGCTCTTTGGCCAGCAACAAAGCCAGCGCGCGGCCTACGACACCATCGCCGCGAATACATACATCAAAAGACTTGGACATCTGTTCATTTTAGAAGACAGTGCAAAATTGTGGGTTCGGGCTTGCTTTCAGCCCTGCTTTACCGACCTGGACAGACCCCATGAGTGATTTATTGAACGACAACTTTGACTTCAAAAGCGTTATTTCCGCTTTGTACGTTTACCCCATCAAATCTTGCGCAGGTGTACAAGTGCAAGAAGCCGTCATGCTCGATACCGGGTTGGAGTTTGACCGCGCCTGGATGGTGGTCGACAGCCAAGGTGAATTCTTGACGCAACGCGAATTACCGCGCATGGCGCTGATCCAGCCGCAGCTCAAACACTACGAGATGGTGCTGCGTGCCCCCGGAATGCTTGCGCTGCACATCAAACTGGATGAGGTTGAAGCGCCTGTGCGCGTCAGTGTGTGGGGCGACGAGGTGGCCGCGTTTGACATGGGCGCAACTGCAGCACAGTGGTTCAGCGACTTTTTGGGTACGCCAACCCGCTTGGTGCGCTTTGACCCGGACCACAAGCGTGTTTGCGCTAAAGACTGGACGGGTGATGTAGTGGCACTGAACCAGTTCAGCGATGGCTTCCCGGTGCTGGTGGTGAGCGAAGCTTCGCTGGCCCAGCTCAATAGCAAGCTGGTGGCTAGCGGCAGTTTGGCCGTCAGCATGTCGCGCTTTCGGCCCAATATTGTTTTGGCGTCCAGGCCAGCAGGTGATGCGATGGCGCCGCACGACGAAGACCGCTTGGACATGCTGCATATTTCAACAGAGCAGGGCAGCTTGCAGCTAAAACCCGTTAAGCCGTGCGCGCGTTGCCCGATTCCGAATATTGATCCAATCACCGCTTTGAGCAGCCCGCAGGTTGGCGATATGCTGCAAAGTTACCGCGCCGACAAGCGAGTCAATGGTGCGATAACTTTTGGCATGAATGCGGTGCTACTGACGGATGTGGAGCACACGCTCAAACTGGGCCAGCAGGCAGCAGCGAACTATCAATTTGACTGATTAAATCGTCCAGGTAGGTTGCTGCGCTACCCGCCTACCAGATTCTGTCTGCTCGGGCTCAAACTCCGATTGCGCGCCTAGCGGCGATGGCTGCGTTAACTCAGGCTCCAAAAAGCGTATCGGGCGGCGTGTACGCGCGCCCATGTGTTGCAAGATGTCAGACAGCGCATTGTGGATGTCAACTGCGCTGCCAGGTCGCTCGCTCAGCAACACCGCCGCCACGTGGAACTGCAAAACCACCTCAGGCTTGAGGCCTTTGAGCGGCATCAAGCCTGCGGCAATCAGGCGTGCGGCCAATCCAGTCACAGCTGAACGCTCGGACACGCCCTCCAGAATCAGGCCAAACATCGCCTCATCAACACGCCCCACCGTGTCGACATCGCGCAAAATACGCCGCAGTTTGATGACACTGCGCAGCAAGCTTTGCTCGGCCACCGCCACACCCCAGGTTTTTTTGATGTAGCTGTAGTTGACCAGCTTGATGTAAATCACCGCAGCAGGCTCTTTGTAGCGCTTGGTACGCACCACCATTTGCCGCAAACGGTCTTGAAAAAGATGAGCCGTCAAAAGGCCTGTCAACGCGTCTTGTGTGGGCATAGCAAGTGCTCGGGCTTCCACGCCGTGGCGCTCGCGTGACCTTATGTTCAGGGCAATCAGAAGCAAGGGCACCTCAACAATCAGCCCGATCATCAGGCCGTAGCGCGTCAGCCATGACGACGGTGAATAGCCCATCACGTTGCTGACCAGCAGTACGGTGGCCAAGGCGGTGGGTGCAAAAGCGGCCAGCACCCACAGGCCAATCTCGTCTTTGCGCCGCCAGGTGGTGATCGCCTTGATGATGCCCAGCGTTGCCACCGTGATCAGGTAGACGCTGATCATGCTGACCGCCATGCCTCGCTCCATCAACGCATAAGCAATGGCGACAGGCAAACCAGCCACGCCAAGCGAAAAAAGCACGGGCTCAAACCACTTTTTTCTGGGATTGGCACCGCAGATGTGGTTGATAAAAAGCAATGCTGAGCTGCCAGTCAACACGCCCAGGCAACCGGGCGCCAGGTCAGCCCAGACGCCAGAGCGGTTCCAGAGCAAATGGCCGGCAACACCTGTCCAAGCGGACATCGTGGACATCAGGATCACAGCGTAAATGGCATACCAGCCGTAGGTGTAGTCCCGGTATGCCCAGCTTTGCGCAACGCAGGTGATGATCAGCAACAACAAAGTGCCAAACACGATGCCGACGACCAGATATTCAAGCTGCAGCCGCTGGGTTTGGTGGCCGTGCGTCGCGACGCGGACCGGAACGCTGATGTTTGCGACATTGCGTATCTCCACGTACACGTCATGCAGGCCGCTTTCGTGCACGTCCAGATTGAACTGACCGTAGCGCCCCGGTGTTGGCCAACTGGCGACGGGTATGGTGTCGCCAGCGGTCAGTTGCGTCCATTTACCTGTTGCAGAGCTCTGGTAGACAGTGATGCGGTCCAGCAGGGGTTGTGGGAACTCCAGCACCCAATGCTCTTTGGATGCGCCTTGTACCGCAAAGCGGTAGTGCTGCCAAAGCGCCGCATTACTGCCCAAGGTGTAAACAGTTTCTGCTTTTGAAGGCGAAAATTTCAGGCCAGCGCGCCCAGCAACCACCTGAGTCACTGAACTTTTTCCCGTGGTGTCTACCCACATCAGGCTCGATGCGCTGATGTCTTGCATGGGCTTGTCTTCGGTGAGTAAAACAATCTGTTGTGCCAGTGCCCCACCTGCCTGTAGCAGCAAGCTACTACTGACCGCCAGCATGCCGATGATGCGGCTAAAAGCTGTCAATGAAGGGTTGACCGCGTATCGAATACACTTTCCAACCTGATTTTTAAGGTTTGTCATGAGTTTGAAGTGCGGCATTGTAGGCTTGCCTAACGTCGGAAAATCCACCCTGTTCAACGCGCTGACCAAAGCGGGCATCGCGGCTGAGAACTACCCTTTCTGCACTATAGAGCCCAATGTGGGCATTGTGGAGGTTCCCGACGCGCGCCTGGACCAATTGGCTGCTATCGTTAACCCGCAAAAAATACAAAAAGCGATCGTCGAGTTTGTCGACATTGCAGGCCTGGTCGCCGGTGCCAGTACCGGTGAAGGCCTGGGCAACAAGTTTTTAGCCCATATCCGCGAGACCGATGCCACAGTGAACGTGGTGCGCTGCTTTGAAGACGACAACGTGATTCACGTGGCGGGCAAAGTCGACCCGATATCGGACATTGAAGTGATTCAGACCGAACTCTGCCTGGCCGACCTGGCAGCGGTTGAGAAAGCGCTGCACCGGGTGACCAAGCTGGCGCGCTCGGGTGACAAAGAGTCCGTCAAGCTGGTGGCAATTCTTGAAAAGTGCCAAATTGCACTGAACGAAGCCAAGCCCGTACGCACCATTGAATTCAGCAAGGAAGAGCAGCCGCTCTTGCAGCAATTCTTTTTGATCACCGCCAAACCCGCCATGTTTGTGGCCAACGTGGCGGAAGATGGCTTTGAAAATAACCCGTTTTTAGACCGCCTGACGGCTTATGCCACGGCGCAAAACGCGCCCGTCGTCGCCATCTGCGCCAAGATGGAAGCTGAAATGGCCGACATGGAAGACGAAGACAAAAAAATGTTCTTGGCCGAAATTGGCCAGACTGAGCCAGGCTTGAACCGCCTGATAGTCGCCGCTTTCAAACTGCTGGGGCTGCAAACCTACTTTACGGCGGGTGTTAAAGAAGTTCGCGCCTGGACGATCCACATCGGCGACACCGGGCCGCAAGCAGCGGGCGTGATTCACACTGATTTTGAAAAAGGCTACATCCGGGCGCAGACCATTGCGTTTGACGACTACATCACCTTCAAAGGTGAGCAGGGCGCGAAAGATGCGGGAAAGATGCGCAGCGAAGGCAAGGAATATGTCGTTAAAGACGGCGACGTGATGAATTTCTTGTTTTCGAGCTGACTTATGGAACACCCCTGCATGGCCTCACTTCGTGTAGTCCATCCTCCCCTTGCAGGGGACGCCGCTGGTGGCCTGGCGAAGCCAGTTCCACGGCGGCCGCTTGAAGGGATTGTTCGCGCTCCATGACTGAATTTATGCCGTTTTTAGGTATCAAAATGGCCTCCAATCCAATAAATACGGGCGTAACCAGCTCCTCATTTAATAGCATTCAAGATGCTTGAACCTGTACGCCTGGCCAAGCGCCTTGCAGAAATGCTGTCCTGCTCGCGCCGAGAAGCCGAGCAATACATCGAAGGTGGCTGGGTCACGGTGGATGGTGTGGTGGTGGAAGAGCCGCAGTTTCGCGTGCTGCACCAAAAAATCGAATTGTCCAAAGATGCCAGCCTGCTCGCGCCAACCGCCGTCACGCTGCTGCTGCACAAGCCCGCTGGTTTCGAGGCTGACTTGAAGCAGGCGACTCATTCGTTCGATGCTAGAGGCGGCATCACGCTGCTTAAAAAACATTTGGCTGCCGAATTGGTCACTCACCTTGCGATGCCCGCCAGTGGGCTGGTCGTTTTTACCGACGACTGGCGCGTGGCCCGCAAGCTGGTGGATGACGCGGCCACGCTGGAGCATGAAGTGGTGGTTGAGGTTGCTGGGAGCATCAAACCTGGCGGGCTGGAGCGCTTGAACCGTGTGGATCATGGCTTTACCTTCAATGGCAAATTGCTGGGCCCGGCCAAAGTCAGCTGGCAAAGCGAGGCTAGGCTGCGTTTTGCATTAAAAGGCGAGCAACCGGGGCAGATTGCTTACTTCTGTGAAAGTGTCGGGCTGACCATCACTGGCATGAAGCGGTTGCGAATTGGCCGCGTGGCGATGAGCGGTTTGCCAGTCGGTCAGTGGCGTTATTTGTTGCCCACTGAGCGCTTTTAATGAAATGACACGACGCCGGGGAAAGCCCAAATCAGGCCACCTGTCATCATGAAGTAGCGCAAGAATTTGCCAATCGCCATGTACAACACGCAGGGCCAAAAAGAAAATTTCAACCAACCCGCCACTGCGCACAGTGGGTCACCCACCACGGGCAACCACGACAGCAGGCAGGCTTTGGGCCCGAGCTTTTCCAGCCACCGCACGGCCCGGCCGTGGTGTGAGTCATGGTGGTACTTGTCCACAATCTTGTGCGCGCCATAACCCAGCCACCAGTCCAGCGCACCGCCCAGTGTGTTGCCCGCAGTTGCCGTCAATATGGCGGGCCAAAACAGTTCAGGGTTCAATTTGACGAGACCAAACACCACGGGCTCAGAGCCCAGAGGCAGCAATGTGGCCGAAATAAAAGACACCACAAATACCGTGCTCAAACCGTATTCCGGCAGCGACAGAAGTTCTATCAGTGGTTGAATCCAATCTTGCATGTGGACACAAGTATAGGCAACGGCACGCCCAGCCGTTCGTCAGCAAGACGCTTGTTATGGAGTGGGGTAAGTCGCTAAATTTATTTGTGTGTGCTGAAATTTTAGGCAGCTACAATGTGCCTTCTTTTTCAGCACTTACAAAAACCCCGCTCCCATGTTTATCGGCTCCTTTGCATTGGCAAACAACGTGTTTGCTGCGCCCATGGCGGGCGTGACAGACAGGCCTTTTCGCATGCTGTGCAAAAAGCTGGGTGCAGGTTACGCAGTCAGTGAAATGGTGACCTCGCGCCGCGACTTGTGGGACACGCTGAAAACATCACGCCGGGCCAACCACGATGGCGAGCCTGAGCCGATAGCCGTGCAGATAGCCGGGACCGATGCGCAAATGATGGCCGATGCTGCCGCTTACAACATTGACCGGGGCGCGCAAATCATTGACATCAACATGGGTTGCCCGGCCAAAAAAGTCTGCAACAAATGGGCCGGATCTGCGCTGATGCAGGACGAGGCGCTGGCGCTGTCGATTGTCGAGGCCGTGGTGTCCGCTTGCGCGCCGCATGGCGTACCCGTGACGCTCAAAATGCGTACCGGCTGGAGTCATGATCAAAAAAATGCCGTGGTGCTGGCACGCGCAGCCGTCGCCGTAGGTGTCGCAGGCCTGTTCATGGAGACTCACCCGGACCCCTTGAAAGCCATGAGCGACGGGCCAAATGCCGTGCCGCTCAAGCACATGAAAGCGCTGCTTGAGACCTTGCTTGAACTGGACCGTGTGACCAAGAAAAATGGCTTTATAGAAAACAACTTCGGAGTCTGACGTATGCCCTCTGCCTACATCATTGCCAACGTCACAGTCACAAACCCGGAACAATACTCAGAGTACCGAAAGCTGTCGACCATCGCAGCTCAAACCTACGGCGCGGAGTTTTGCGTGCGTGGTGGTGCGGTTGAAGTGCTCGAAGGCGACTGGACACCTGACCGGGTCGTGATTTTGAAATTTCCTTCATTGGCGCAGGCCAGGGCTTACTACCATTCGGTCGAATACACCGCCGCCATTGCAGCACGCCAGGGCGCATCGGTAATGCGCATGGTGGTGGTTGAAGGTGCTTGACCATTAGAGTTTTTATTTTTAAATCCTTTTTTTGATTTTTTGAAAGCAACCAATGAGTGCAATTGTTGACATTGTGGGCC
>ENA-OFCF01000528-OFCF01000528.1-metagenomes-genome-assembly--contig:-NODE-528-length-16664-cov-3.060269_pt1 | contig 16664 bp, 16 predicted proteins | sample MGYA00153387_OFCF01 | MGnify analysis MGYA00153387
CAGAATCGCAAGGCGCATCCTATACAAATATTACACCTTCCCAATATATTTTTTGCCAGCGTACCAATTTTATCGATTTGAATAACGATGGAAATTTAGACGCATTTACTTGTCACGACGTGCAACCCAACGTTTATTTTTTGAACAATGAAAGCAATGTTTTGACTTACAATCAATCTAATGTCACACCAAATGCAATAGCATTAGGCATTCATCCAAACGGCGGAAATTATGGCTCTATTTGGACAGATTACGATAACGATGGCGACCAAGATTTGTTTATTGCGAAATGCAGAGGCGGATCGGGAACTGCAAAATTCAATGAACTACATCGAAACAACGGCAACGGAACCTTTACGGACGTGTCGGTAGCCGCCAATATGTATGACCCCATTCAAACATGGTCTTCGGCATGGGCTGATTTTGACAATGATGGCGATATGGATGCGGTTGTAGGCGCAAGTTCAATTACCGATGGCAGTCATAAATATATGGTTAATAATGGCGATGGTACTTTTATTAATCGTACTGCTAATTCGGGTTGGGACACCAATGCGAGTACAAATATCGAACACATTGCTTACGATTTCAATAATGATGGACTTGTTGATGTGATGGGAGGTGGCAGCAAAATGATGATCAATCAGGGCAATGGCGTTTTTCTGCCCACAACGGTTGGATTTGATGTAGGAGCAGTTGGCGATTTGAACAATGATGGTTTTTTGGATATTCAAAACGGGAATATCATTAGAATGAACAGCGGTAATGCCAACAAGTGGATAAAAATTTCACTCAAAGGCATCACAAGCAACAGCAACGGAATTGGAGCAAGAATAGAAATATTTGGGGCTTTTGGCAAACAAATTAGAGATGTTAGAAGCGGCGAAGGATTCAAATTTATGAGCTCATTAAACGTACATTTCGGAATTGGAACTGCAACCGCAATCACAAAAGTTGTCGTAAAATGGCCATCTGGAATTGTAGATATAATTAATAATCCTGCAATCAACCAAAGGTTGCATGTTGTTGAAAGTTTCACTTTAGGAATTGACAATCAGTTGAATACAGCATTTAGTTTATTTCCAAATCCTGCAAAAGACATTTTGAATATTAAACTAAATGGAATAATTGCTGTCAAATTGGCGCAAATTTATGATTTGAATGGACGAATGGTTCTAGAATCAAATCTCACTTCGTCGGTTATAAATATTCAAACTTTATTTAGTGGCACTTACATTCTTTTGTTGCGAGACGAAAACGGAAAAGATTACAGTCAAAAATTCTTGAAGAAGTAATTCTATGCAAATAAGTACAAAAAAGCCGTTTCAAAATAAGAATTGAAACGGCTTTTAAGTTGTCATAAAGTAATTTACAAATCAAACTTTATCCCCTGAGCCAATGGCAAACTAGTGGTATAATTGATGGTATTGGTTTGTCGTCGCATATAAATTTTCCATGCATCAGAGCCGCTTTCACGTCCGCCACCCGTTTCTTTTTCACCACCAAAAGCACCGCCAATTTCTGCTCCGGAAGTTCCAATATTAACATTGGCAATTCCGCAATCTGAACCCGAAACCGCCAGAAAAAGTTCAGCTTCACGCAAATTATTGGTCATAATGGCAGACGACAGCCCTTGTACTACTCCGTTTTGAACTTCGATAGCATTTTCTACTGTTCCCGAATATTTCAATAAATACAAAACTGGAGCAAAAGTTTCGTGTTGCACAATCTCAAATGCGTTATTGGCTTCGGCAATTGCAGGTTTTACATAACATCCACTTTCATAACCGTCGCCAGACAAAATCCCACCTGCAACCAACAGTTTTCCACCTTGTTCGACTACTTTTTCTAAAGCATTTTTGTAAGCATTTACTGCCAAAACATCAATTAATGGCCCAACATGATTATTTTCGTCAAGCGGATTTCCAATTTTTAACTGATCATAAGCCGCCACAATTGCATCTTTTACTTTGTCATAAATGCTTTCGTGAATAATCAATCTGCGCGTTGAGGTGCAGCGCTGTCCTGCAGTTCCAACTGCTCCGAAAACTGCTCCGATTACTGTCATTTTTATGTCCGCATCCGGCGTTACAATAATTGCGTTATTGCCACCCAATTCCAGCAATGATTTTCCTAATCTGCAAGCAACAGTCTGGGCAACAATTTTTCCCATTCTGGTAGAGCCAGTTGCCGAAATCAATGGGATTCTTTTGTCGGAAGTCATCATTTCGCCAATTTTATAATCTCCATTTATCAAACATGAAATGCCTTCGGGAAGGTTGTTTTCGCGAATTACTTCCGCAATAATATTTTGACAGGCAATGCCACACAAAGGTGTTTTTTCCGATGGTTTCCAAACACAAACATCGCCACAAATCCATGCTAAAGCGGTATTCCAAGCCCAAACCGCAACCGGAAAATTAAACGCCGAAATAATTCCGACAATTCCCATTGGGTGGTATTGCTCATACATTCTGTGTCCAGGTCGCTCGGAGTGCATCGTGAGTCCGTGTAATTGTCTTGAAAGTCCAACGGCAAAATCGCAAATATCAATCATTTCCTGCACTTCGCCGTATCCTTCCTGAAGTGATTTTCCCATTTCATATGAAACTAATTTTCCCAGGGCTTCTTTGTTTTTTCTTAATTTATCACCAAATTGCCTCACGATTTCGCCTCGTTGCGGAGCTGGCATCATTCTGAAAATTTTGAATGCTTCAGTTGCCGATTGCATTGCTTTTTCATAATCTTCTTTGGTTGAAGTTTTTACACTTGCAATTAGTTTTCCGTCAACAGGAGAAAAACTATCTAGTAAATTTCCGTTTGAAAAGAAATGAATTCCGGTAGATGTTCCTTCATTAATAGCTTTAATTCCAAGTGTTTCTAGCGCTTGTGTCATTCCAAATTGTTGAGCAATTGTTGTCATTTTTATGGTATTAAATTGAATTTATTAAAATTTTAATTTTAGTTGAACCTGTTTTTTATTTACCGTTAATTTGCAAATTATTTCTACTGATAATATTTTAATTAGCGCATTAGCGGTTGGATTTTTTGTTCATTATTTTGATTAAAGTTGCCTTTTCGTTTATATAAATGAAAAACAGAAATAATAGTAGTAATGGAATTCCAACAAAGTAATTTTCGCGAAATCCGTAGAAAGAAATGGCAGAAAACCCGATTGAAAGCAACAAATATCCACCTATTTTTTTTAAATCGTACGGAATTGGATAATATTTGTTGCCCAAAATATAGGAGATTATCATCATCGTTCCGTAAGCCGAAATCGTAGCAATCGCCGATCCATAATAACTCATAAACGGAATTAGAAAATAATTTAAAACCAATGTGATAACGGCACCAACTATCGAAATATAAGCTCCAATTTTGGTTCGATTCGTAATTTTATACCAAACCGACAAATTGTTATAAATTCCCAGAAAAAAGTTGGCCAAAATAATTAACGGAACTACTTTCATTGCAACCCAATAGGTCGGATTGTCGAGCAACATCAATTTCAAAATATCTGCAAAAACAATAACAGAAAGCAAAATCAGGGCTCCAAAAATCACAAAATATTTGGTAATCATAGCATAGGTTTGAGGTGCATTTTCCTTATCAGCATGACTGAAAAAGAAAGGTTCGATGCCCAATCTAAAGGCAGTTGCGAACAAAACCATAAACAATCCGAGTTTGTAACAAGCAGAATAAGCACCAACTTCAGATTTGGCAATGTCTTCTGGCAGCAAAAAGCCTAAAATAATTTTATCCAGATGCTCGTTGATGGCAAATGCAATTCCGGCAATTAAAATCGGATAGCCATAACGCATCATTTTTTTCCAAATTACCGCATCAAATTGCCACTTTAATTTGAAATAATAAGGCAAAAGCACTATAAAACTCATTAAACTCGCAACCAAATTGGCAATAAAAATGTAGCCAATTTCAAAATTTTCAATATAAATTGCCTTAAAAATAGAGTTTGGATTTGAATTTATAATTTCGGGTAAGTAACTTAAAAAGAATAGATTAAGTAGTAAATTTACAAAAACATTTGCAATTTTTAGCACCGCAAAAAGCATGGGTTTCTGATCGACTCTGATTTTTGAAAACGGTATGATCACAAGGGCATCAAGCACCAGAATCCAAATTGCATAGCCCACCAAATGTGAATCGACATTGATGGCAATTCCAAAATTATCTTTAAAAAATAGACCTAGAATCAGAAAAAAAATGGAGCTGAAAAAAACCGAAATCAAGGAAGTTTGAACCACTTTTTGCTTATCGGATTCGGTGTTGTAAAACCTAAAAAAGGCGGTTTCCATTCCGTAAGACAAAACTACATTCAAAAAAACCATATAAGCCAAAAGGGTCGTAACATCACCATAATCGGCATTTTCGAGTTTGTTGGTGTGCAATTTTACCAATAGAAAACTCAACATTCTTGGCAAAACAGTTGCCAGACCGTAAATGACAGTTTGCTTGAAAAGATTTTTGTATAAACTCAAAACCGGGTTTTTTAAGAACAAAAATAGCTAAATGTTTTGCTTAAACAGATTTAAAATTTTAAAAACTACAAAAACAATGCTTTTAGTTCGGTTGCATCTGCAGGTTTCATTTTTCCGGCAAGCACTAAACTCAATTGTTTGCGTCTCAAAGCAGCTTCAAACCGCTCTTTTTCTAAATCGGTTTCAGGAATTACAGGAGCAACTTCAACCGGGCGACCCGTGTCATCAACGGCAACGAAAGTATAAATCGCTTCATTGGCTTTCGTTCTATTGCCAGATTCCCGGTCTTCAATCCACACATCCAGAAAAATTTCCATTGAGCTTTTAAAACTTCTGGACACTTTCGCTTCAACCGTAACAACACTTCCCAGCGGAATGGCACGATTAAAAGCAACGTGATTTACAGATGCTGTTACGGTAATTCTTCGCGAATGTCGGCGTGCGGCGATGCTTGCTGCACGGTCCATTCTTGCCAGAAGTTCGCCTCCAAAAAGATTATTCAACGGATTGGTTTCGCTCGGAAGTACTAAATCTGTTAATATCGTAAAGGAATCTGAAGCAGGTCTTGGAGTCATCATTTTTTTTGGCAAAGTTAATAATGATTAAAATAAAACCGAATGAATTGTGTTTTTTTTATCAAATCGATTTTTGCGATTTATATCCTAATTATACTACTTTTGTAATATGACAACTGGTTTACTTAAAAATATTAATAATCCAAAAGATTTAAGAAAATTATCAATTGAACAATTACCACAATTGGCGGCTGAATTGCGCGACTTTATTATTGGAATTGTTGCAACAAAAGAAGGACATTTGGGGGCAAGTCTGGGAGTTGTAGAACTCACAATTGCATTACATTACGTTTTTGATACTCCAAATGATTTGTTGGTTTGGGATGTTGGACATCAGGCTTATGGTCATAAAATTCTTACAGAAAGAAAAAGTATTTTCCATACCAATCGACAATTAACGGGGATTTCTGGTTTTCCAAAACGTGACGAAAGTGTTTATGACGCGTTTGGAGTTGGGCATTCGTCCACGGCAATTTCGGCGGCTTTGGGAATGGCAATTGCTTCAAACTTGAAAGAACATTTCGATAAACATCACATTGCAGTTGTTGGAGATGCAGCAATTGCAAGCGGAATGGCTTTCGAGGGTTTAAATCATGCCGGAGTTACAAATGCCAATTTGCTGGTGATTCTAAATGACAATGCAATCGGAATTGACCCAAGTATTGGAGCATTAAAAAACTATTTAACAGCAGTAAAAGAAGGAAAAAACCACAAGCAAAACAACATCATAAAATCGCTGAATTTTGATTATTCTGGTCCAATTGACGGGCACGATATTGAAGCAATTATCTTTGAATTGAACAGATTAAAAAAAATAAAAGGTTCCAAATTTTTGCATTTAACTACTACAAAAGGCAAAGGTTTGCGTCAGGCGGAAGAAAATCAGGTTCAATATCATGCACCTGGAAAATTTGACAGAAATACCGGAGAAATTCACTTGAAATCTGAAGAAAATTTACCTCCAAAATATCAGGATGTTTTTGGTTTGACGCTTTTGGATCTGGCACGAAATAACAAAAAAATTATTGGAATTACTCCCGCAATGCCTACCGGAAGCTCCATGAAATTCATGATGGATGTTTTTCCGGAAAGAGCCTTTGATGTCGGAATTGCAGAGCAACACGCCGTTACGCTCGCTGCTGGCATGGCTACTCAAGGCATGATTGTTTTTTGTAATATTTATTCCACATTTTTGCAACGTGCTTATGATCAGGTAATTCACGATGTGGCATTGCAAAATCTACCCGTTATTTTTTGTTTGGACAGAGCAGGACTCGTTGGCGAAGACGGAGCGACACATCACGGCGTTTTTGATTTGGCTTATTTACGATGCATTCCGAATTTGATTGTTTTTGCACCAATAAATGAAATTGCTTTGCGAAATATTATGTTTACTGCTCAACTCGGATTAGAAAATCCAATCGCAATTCGGTACCCTCGCGGAAGAGGTGTTTTTGTGAACTGGCAGCAACCTTATGAAAAAATTGAAATCGGAAAGTCAAATTGCTTGAAATCGGGAACCAAAACCGCTGTGCTTTCTACTGGAACTATTGGCAATAATGTGATTGTTGCACTTCAAAATCTGAACCAACCCGATTCGATTGCCCATTATGATTTTGGTTTTATTAAACCTTTGGACGAAGCAGAATTGCACCAAATTTTCAATAAATTTGAAACCATTATAACCATCGAAGAAGGAACAATTATTGGTGGTTTTGGAAGCGCAATACTCGAATTTGCCGCCTTGCATCACTATAAAAATAAAGTCGAAATCCGGGGAATTCCTGATCATTTTATTGAGCATGGAACTGTTCTGGAACTTCAAAAAATTTGTAAAATTGACGTGGAGAGTCTGACCGAATTATTATTTAGTTATTATTAGCCGCAATAATTTTGTTATACAAAAGTGCGTTTCCATCGGTCAGCATCGAAATAAAATGGCAAATATGAAGCAATCTTTCATATAAACTTTCTTTTTCAAGATGGTATTTTTCGGGTAAAATTTTCAGCAAAAGGGTGTCAAAATTGGAGGCTTTTCCGTCATATTTGTTGTTATAGGCTCTGATAAAATTGTCCAGTAAATTGTTAATTATCTGATAACCGTTGAGTTCTTTTTCAATTACTTCTCTTGAATTGTATATTTTTTTGACACTCAAATTAATAATATCATCCATTTGAGCCTTGTATTTGCTTTTATCCATCAGGGAATGATGAAATGTTCCGTTCAAAATAGCTTCTTCATTTTCTATAAAAATCGCAACAGCATCATTTATTAAACTGCCAATTGCCAAAGCCCGCAAATAGCTAATTCTGTCTTCTTTGGTTGTTAATGCATTGTATTTGTTGGTATCAATACTGTCTTTTACCAATTTTATTAAATATTCTAAAGCAAAATCTTCTGACACCAAACCCAAATTCATTCCGTCTTCAAAATCAATAATCGTATAACAAATATCGTCGGCGGCTTCGACCAGAAATGCCAGTGGATGCCTTTCAAAGCCAATATCATCGCCAGTTTTGTTGGCAATCATTCCCAGCTCTTTCGCAACTTCTGAAAAAAAATCTTTGTCGGTTTGAAAAAAGCCATATTTTTTGTCGGCAATATTTTTTGTAGGTTTTTTTGGCAAACTTTCTTTTGGATATTTCATAAACGAGCCTAAAACGGCATAAGTGAGCCTAATTCCGCCAATAACTCCTGGTCTGTTGGCAGTTAAAACCGAAAAACCGTTGGCATTTCCTTCAAAATCTATCAAATCCTGCCATTCTTTTTCGGTTAAATGAGGTTTAAACTGTTGTCCGTTTCCGATAGAAAAATATTCTCCAATGGCTTTTTCACCGGAATGACCAAAAGGCGGATTGCCAATGTCGTGGGCCAATGAAGCTGCGGCAACGATTGCACCAAAGTCATTGAACTGAAATCCATGAACTTCTTGTAAATGAGGATATTTTCGGATAATTTTTTGCCCGACCAATCTTCCAATGGAGCGACCAACCACCGAAACTTCAAGGCTGTGCGTTAATCTGGTATGAACAAAATCGGTTTTTGACAAAGGAATTACCTGAGTTTTGTCCTGCAAACTTCTAAAAGCTGACGAAAATATGATTCTGTCATAATCAACTTCAAAGCCCAGCCTTGTTGGCTCTTCTTCAATTCGCAATCTTTTGCTCGTGTCGCCCTGTCGCTTTAAGGATAATAATTGTTCCCAGTTCATTTTTTGAGTTTTAATATCATATTGTGTTTGGTATTGAATTATTTCCACAATTTTTCAAAATCAAAATTTACAAAACAGTTTTTTTCTATTTCTAAATCTAAATTGTTTATTTGCTCGTAACGATTGTTTTTTAGTTCAAAAATTTCTGCTGTTTTTTTTATATAATCCAAAAGAATATAAAACTTAACTCCCTGTGATTGATAAATTTCATATTTAATAGTTCGATCTCTAACAGTAGTTGCAGGAGTTAAAACTTCAACAATCAAGGTTGGTGGAAATTCTAAAAAGTCAGTTTTTAAATCTTCGCATACTATCATTAAATCTGGGCGAAGTATTGTAAAATCATTTACCTTCCAATCCAACTCAATAAAAACATTACAAACACAATCTTCGTTTTGTTCTAAAGATTTTACGACTTGAAAATTACATCTTGACAAAGTTTGGCTGTGTTTCCAAATAGCAGAAGGTAGCAATTGAATGGGATATCCATTAACCAATTCCCAATCATCTTTCCAGTTTTTGTAATCGTTATAAGTGTATTTTGGGGGTTCAAAATTAAATAAATACATAAGTGGATGTTTTCACAAAGTTATACATATTTATTATATATTGGACTTTTTACTTCAATTCTTGTGCCTTTTTGTCTGTCAATAAGTTCAAAAGTATTTGTTTAAGCGTCTTGTAGGCTGATTTTTATTTACATATTATCAAAATAGTTTTTAGTTCATTTTTTGTTTTCCGATAAATAAATTGGTAAATAATTCTTAAGCCACACAAACTGAATTTTATAATGTAAATTTGTCTTTTAAAACATCGAAAATCACAATCCCAAAAATGGAAAACAAAAATCTAATCCAAACCACCATCCAATTCGTTAAACAAAAACTTCAAAATGCCGAGGGCGGACACGATTGGTTTCATATCGAAAGGGTTTTCAAAAACAGTTTGCTGATTGCCAAAAACGAAAAATGCAACCTTTTGGTAGTTCAGCTTGCGGCTTTATTGCACGATATTGCCGATAGCAAATTCAATGATGGCGATGAAACTATCGGTCCAAAAATAGCTTCCGATTTTCTAAAATCGCAAAATGTTGACGATAAAATTATTGAAGAAGTAGTTCAAATCATCAACAATATTTCGTTTAAAGGAGGCAATTTTCAAAAAACATATAACTCAATCGAACTTGATATTGTGCAGGATGCCGACCGACTAGACGCCATTGGAGCCATCGGAATTGCCAGAGTTTTCAATTATGGTGGTTTTAAAAACAGAGTTTTGTATGATCCAGAAATATTTCCCAGTCTTGATATGACTAAAGAAGATTATAAAAACAATATCAATCCAACTTTGAATCATTTTTACGAAAAATTATTGTTGTTGAAAGACAAAATGAACACTAAAACTGGAAAAAAAATTGCCAACGAACGCCATTTGTTTATGGAAAATTATCTATCACAATTTTATGCCGAATGGAATGGAGAAAAATAAAAAAATAATTACTTTTACATTTTTAAAATAAAAAATTATGAAAATTGCTGTTGTTGGCGCAACTGGTATGGTTGGCGAAGTGATGTTAAAAGTGCTGGAAGAAAGAAATTTTCCTTTAACAGAACTATATTTGGTAGCTTCAGAAAAATCGGTTGGAAAAGAAATTGTTTTCAGAAACAAAACTTACAAAGTTATCGGACTTCAAACTGCGGTTGATTTAAAACCCGAAATTGCTTTATTTTCTGCTGGTGGCGAAACCTCTTTAGAATGGGCTCCTAAATTTGCCGCAAACGGAACAACCGTAATCGACAATTCTTCGGCCTGGAGAATGGACACAAAAAAAAAACTAATTGTGCCCGAAATTAATGGTTCAATTTTAACAAAAGAAGACAAGATTATTCCAAATGCAAATTGCTCAACGATTCAATTGGTGATGGTTTTAGCACCACTTCATAAAAAATATAATATCAAACGTGTAATTGTTTCAACCTACCAATCCATTACCGGAACTGGCGTTAAAGGCGTGCAACAGCTTGAAAATGAGTATTCTGGAGTTCAGGGTGAGATGGCTTATAAATATCCGATTCATCGAAATGCTATTCCGCAATGTGATAGTTTTGAAGACAATGGTTATACAAAAGAAGAAATGAAATTGGTTCGGGAAACCAAAAAAATTTTAAACGACTATTCTGTTGCCATTACAGCTACTGCGGTTCGTGTTCCAATAGTTGGTGGCCATAGTGAGGCCGTAAACATTGAGTTTTCAAATGATTACGACTTGTCTGAAGTTAGAAAATTATTGCATGACTCGCCTGGAATAACTGTTCAGGACAATATTGATACTTTTACTTATCCGATGCCAATTTATGCCGCTGGAAAAGACGACGTTTTTGTTGGGAGAATCCGAAGAGATGAAAGCCAGGCCAATTCGTTAAATTTGTGGATTGTGGCTGATAATTTACGCAAAGGAGCAGCAACCAACACAATTCAAATTGCGGAATATCTAATTCAGAATAATTTGGTATAATTAGATTTTCAAATAGTTTCTGCCATTAATCAAAACACTTGGATTGATGAGAACTATACAAAAAACACCCGCAATTATTAGGATTTTTAATAGAAGATGTAATTTTAAATATTCTGTTTTTTCTGACGATTTCCATAAAATCATTAAGAAAAAAATCAGCGTAATAAAGCAACCATAAAAATAAATGTCCATCTGACCAATATCAAAAACTTCAATCAAAAAATAAACCGGAAAAACAGTCAGTAAACATAAAATTGTAATAGATTTTTTGGCTTTTTTTTCACCATATATAATAGGTATGGTTTTATAGTTGTTTGCAAAATCTCCCTTTAGGTTTTCCAAATCTTTTATGATTTCTCGAATCAACAACAATAAAAACAAGAAAGCGGCATGAAAATAAATAACTTCATAAAAATTCTTGAAATACAAAAGAATGGCAAAAAATGGCAAAACTGCTAAAAATGAAGCCATTAAGTTTCCAAAAATCGCATATTTTTTTATTTTATGGGAATAAAACCAAATCATAAAAATATAGAAAGAAAAAAACAAAACTGCCCGCCACGAAACCAAAAAAGCAATAAAAGAAGTTATAAAATTTAGTGAAAAATAAACATTTAACTTGGTTTTTTGACTAACCAATCGGTCTAAAACTGATTTTTGGGGTTTATTGATAAGGTCTTTTTTGCTGTCATAAAAACTGTTAATGATGTAGCCCGAGGCAATCGTTAAAGTTGACGCAAGTATAATAATGAACAAATCAAAGTCAAAAAGTACTGTAATTGCTCGTTTTTCTGGTGCAAGAATAAATATTGCCGAAAGATATTGAGCCAAAATTATGAGCGGAATATTATAACCACGAACAACCGAGAATAAACTCAAAACCTTCATCAGCAAGAGTTTGTTTTTTCTTGAAAGCATTAATTTGGTTTTTTTGACTTCTGTTTAAAAAAAAAAGCAAATAAGTTATTAAAATTATCAAGCGAACTCCCCTTTGGTAGGATTTGGTCGGGAGGACTACTAAAACTGGTAAACCACTTCTAGTTTATAATCTTTTAGTGATAATTTTGCTTTTTCCAAATCTTTAGTAAATCCCAAAATATATCCACCTCCCCCTGAGCCGCAAAGTTTAAGGTAGTAGTCATTAGTGTCAATGCCGTTCTGCCAAATATTATGAAATTGCTCTGGTATCATTGGTTTAAAGTGACTTAAGACTACTTTTGATAATTTTTTTGTGTTTGAAAACAAAGATTTTATATCGCCACCCAGAAAATCTTCAACACAGGCATCGGTATATTTAATAAACTGAGATTTCAGCATGGTTCTAAAGCCTTGATCTTTCAATTTTTCCATAAAAATATTAACCATCGGAGCGGTTTCGCCAACAATTCCAGAATCTAATAAAAAAACTGCACCCTGTCCGTCCAAACTTTGTGTCGGAATTCCGGTGGCTTCAATACTATCTGCAGAATTAATCAAAATCGGTATGCTTAAATAGCTGTTTAGTGGATCTAAACCGGAACTTTTTCCGTGAAAAAAACTTTCCATTTGTGAAAAAATAGTTTTCAGCTGAAGTAATTTTTCTTTGGTTAAATTTTCTAAAACTGTAATTTTATTTTGAGCGTATTTATCATAAATAGCGGCAACTAACGCACCACTACTGCCCACTCCATAACCCTGCGGAATACTAGAATCAAAATACATCCCATTATCGACATCTTTTTGAAGTGTAACTAAATCAAACGTAACCAAATTTGGTTGTTCGGCTTGTAAAATTGTTAAATAGTTTACAAACCGCTTCAGATTCCCATTTGATTTCACGGCTTCCGGAGCTTCCTTTTCCTCAGATTTTAAAGCTCCGTTATAAAAATTATAAGGAATTGACAATCCCTTCGAATCTCTAATAATTCCATATTCTCCGAAAAGTAAAATTTTAGAGTAAAATAATGGTCCTTTCATACGATTTAATAATAAGTAATTAAAATATTTTATAATTTATAACATTAAAAATGCTCCATCACCAATTTCATCGCAAATGTACTGACCATTTTGACAATAGCCTACTAATTTGTCTTTTATAAATTGCAAAACTGCATCTCTAACGTTTTCGGGATACAAAACATGCACATTTGCTCCGGCATCAAGCGTAAAACAAACTGGAATCTGAGTTGCATTTCTGAACTCCCAAATTGCATTTATAATTTCTAATGTTTTTGGTTTCATCAATATATAATATGGTTGCGAAGTCATCATCATTGCATGCAACGTCAAAGCTTCACTTTCTGCTATTTTTATGAAATCCGCTAAATTACCATTTTCTAGAACGTTTTTTATTGCTGATAAATTGTCGTGAGCTTGCAAAAAGCGTTCATTTGCAAACGGATGACGGTGCATCAAATCATGGCCAGTCGTGCTCGAAATTTGCTTTTCGCCCTTATCAACCAACAAAATGGTGTCTTGAAAATTCTGAAAATTTGTATGAATTTTTTCAGGAAATTCTAAACCAAATAAATCAGTACTTTCGCCAAAATTTTTGTGAGATCCCCAAACCACCACCTTGCCTTTTATACTTCTGCAGGCACTGCCAGAACCCAATCTTGCCAAAAATGAGGCTTTCTGATAAAAATAATCATCAGTCATTGCGGGATTTAAAAGCTTTTCGAGCGACATTAGGTTCATTGCTAATGCTGCCATGCCAGATGCCGAAGATGCAATTCCCGAGCTGTGTGGAAAGGTGTTTTTGGTGACGATTTTAAAATGATATTTTTTCAAAAAAGGCAAATAAATTTCGATTCTTTCAAAGAATTTCTGAATTTTGGGTTTAAAATCTTCTTTTGGAAAACCTTCAAACAATAAAGCAAAACTAAAATCATCGTTGTTTTCTTTTTTAAAAAATGTCAATTCCGTAATTGTTTTACAGTTTTTTAAAGTGAAACTTAAAGAAGGATTGGCCGGAATCTGGTTGTTTTTTTTACCCCAATATTTAACCAGAGCAATGTTGCTCGGGGCACTCCACACAAATTTTCCGCTTTCAACTAAAATAGAATAGGAAGTAGGAATAAAATCTTTTTCGGAAACCATTATTTTAAAATTTTTGCAAAGATACCTTTTTTGGTTAATTTGTTAAATTCTTTAGATTTAAAAAAAGAATTGTTTAATTTTGATGACAGTTCAATTACTTATAAGGCATAAAAAAATGAATAAATATACAAAAATCGCTGTGTTAATAGTAACCTGTCTGGCATTGGGATATTTGTCCGGAATGGTTACACAATCAAGCATTAAAAGTTGGTATCCAACAATTTTGAAACCCAGTTTTAATCCGCCGAACTGGCTGTTTGCACCTGTTTGGACAACCCTTTTTGTATTTATGGGAATTGCGGGTGGGTTGGTTTGGGATAAAATTGATACCAAAAAAGAAGAAGTACAAAAAGCGCTAGTTCTGTTTGCTATTCAGTTGGTGTTAAACTCATTATGGTCAATTTTGTTTTTTGGACTTAAAAATCCAATGCTGGCATTAATAGAAATAGTGTTGCTGTGGTTGCTGATTTATGAAACGTTTGTTAAATTTAGTAAAATCGATAAAGTGGCGGGATATTTGTTTATACCATACCTAATTTGGGTGGGATTTGCAATGATTTTAAATGCAAGTATCTGGTGGTTAAATTAATTTTTTAAAATTTAATGTTTGACAATAGTTAAAAATTGACCGAAAGTTATTTATAATCAGTAAAAACTATGCTTTGAGTTGATGATTTTTTACTGTAATTTTCACAATTGAGTTGTGTTTTAAATAGGCTAGGACTATATTTGTAAAAAATTTATACCATTAACTATGCAATCAGATCAAATGGATTATTTTCCAATTCTAATTCAGTTTATTTTAGCTGTTGGATTTGTTGTCGGAACAATATTTATATCAGGAAAATTAGGACCTAGCAGAAAGTCAAAAATTAAAGGCAAAAATTTTGAATGTGGAATTGAATCTATCGGAAACGCCCGTATTCCTTTTTCAGTAAAATACTTTTTAGTCGCTATTTTGTTTGTTTTGTTTGATGTCGAGGTAATATTTTTATATCCCTGGGCTATTAACTTTAAAGAATTAGGAATGGAAGGTATGATTAAAATGCTAATTTTTATGATGCTTTTGTTAGTCGGTTTTTTTTATATCATCAAAAAGAAAGCACTGGTTTGGGAGTAATTTAAATTTCAAAATCTTTAAATTTAAAATTATTGCATTTTCTTATTAAAAACAATGAATTACTTTTTAGTATTTTACAATTCTAAAATCATTATTCAAATATCTAATTTAAAAATGAGCGATTCAAAAACAAATATGGTTGCACCACCTGAAGGGGTTTCAGGCGAAGGTTTTTTTGCAACAAAATTGAATGATGTAGTAGGTTTGGCAAGGGCAAATTCATTGTGGCCATTACCTTTTGCGACATCTTGTTGTGGAATTGAATTTATGGCAACAATGGCTTCTCACTACGATTTGGCAAGATTTGGTTCAGAACGAGTAAGTTTTTCTCCACGTCAGGCAGACATGTTAATGGTTATGGGAACAATTTCCAAAAAAATGGGACCAATTTTACGTCAGGTTTACGAACAAATGTCAGAGCCACGCTGGGTCATTGCCGTTGGTGCTTGTGCTTCATCAGGAGGAATTTTTGATACTTATTCTGTTCTTCAGGGTATTGATAAAGTTATTCCTGTTGATGTTTATGTACCAGGTTGTCCGCCAAGACCTGAACAAATTGTTGACGGCGTTATGAAATTGCAGGAATTAGTTCGTTCTGAATCTGTTCGCAGAAGAAGTTCGCCAGAATATCAGGAATTATTAGCTTCCTACAATATTCAATAGACCTGCAAATCCTTTCGAAAAGGGAAGATTAAAATTATAGAAAATTAAGATGGCATTAGAAAATACAACAATTCAGGACAAATTAGTCGAGACTTTTGGCGACAGTGTTTTTAATTTTCAGCAAGAAAAGGACATTTTTTCATTTGAAATTGATGCAGAAATGAACACGTCAATTATTTTATTTCTAAAAAATAACGAAGATTTGCGTTTTCATTTTTTAACCGATTTGTGTGGCATTCATTATCCGGATAATGATGATGAACATCAATTTGCAATCGTGTATCATTTACATAATTGGTACGAAAATAAAAGAATTAAAATTAAAGCATATCTCAACGGAACGCCAAAAATCAAAAGCATTTCTAATATCTTTTTAAGTTCAAACTGGATGGAAAGAGAAACCTGGGATTTTTTTGGTGTTGATTTTATAGGTCATCCGCAATTGAAAAGAATTTTAAATATGGACGAAATGATTTCTTTCCCGATGCGAAAAGAATTTCCGATGGAAGATGCCGGAAGAACAGATAAAGATGACCGATTTTTCGGAAGAACATCAATTAATAGTTGACTATGTGAATATTAAAATTAATAAAATGGAAACACGATTTATAAATATTGATGCCGAAATTCTTGGAGGAACGGCAGTTTTTTATGGAACCCGCGTGCCAATAAAAAATCTTTATGATTATCTTGAAACTGGTGAAACAATTGATAATTTTCTTGAAGATTTTGAAAATGTAAAAAGAGAACAGGTTATTGGAGTTTTGAAAATTTCAAAAAAGTTAATAGAAACTTCAACAGATATTTTAAATGAAAATTTTGCTTGATGAATGTGTTACAAAAAAATTAAAAAATCATTTAATTGAATTTGAAGTTTTTACAGTCTTTGAAATGGGTTGGAGCGGAGTCAAAAACGGAAAATTAATGACTTTGTGTGTTGAAAGTGATTTCGATATTTTATTGACGATTGACAAAAACCTGATGTTTCAGCAAAATTTA
>ENA-OFCF01000529-OFCF01000529.1-metagenomes-genome-assembly--contig:-NODE-529-length-16652-cov-2.343857_pt1 | contig 16652 bp, 13 predicted proteins | sample MGYA00153387_OFCF01 | MGnify analysis MGYA00153387
GGACGTGGTGATCGCCAGCCGCAAGCTCGATGCCTGCGAAGCACTCGCCGCCGAGGTGCGCATCTTCGGGCGTCGGGCACTCCCGGTCGCCTACCACGCCGGCAGCTGGGACGACGCCGACCGGCTGTACCAGACGGTCTACTCCGAGTTCGGGCGTTGCGACGTGCTCGTCAACAACGCCGGGATGTCACCGCTGTACCCGAGTGTCGACACCATCACCGAAGAGCTGTACGACAAGGTGATGGACGTCAACCTGAAGGGCCCGTTCCGGTTGTCGGCCCTCATCGGCACTCGCATGGCCGGCCCCGATCACGGCGGCAGCAACGGCGGTTCGATCATCTTCGTGTCGTCGATCGCGTCGCACCGTCCCAGCCCGAACGAGATCGTCTACGGCGCAGCGAAGGCAGGCGTGAACAACCTCACCCACAGCCTCGCGCGAACGCTGGGTCCGACGGTGCGCGTGAACTGCATCGCGCCCGGACCGTTCCTCACCGACATCTCGAAGGCATGGGATCTCCCCGCATTCGAACGATCAGCGCAAGCGGGCTTCGCACTCGAGCGTGGCGGCGAACCGCACGAGATCATCGGCACGGCGTTGTACCTGGCCAGCGATGCGTCGTCCTACACGACCGGCGCGGTGATCGACGTCGACGGCGGCCCACGCTGAAGTGCTCGGGAGTTTTCCGTTCGACTTCCACGTGACCCCTGGCACACTCGTCTCGCTACTGTGACCGCCATGGAGATGCACTTCGCCACCATCTGGGAATCGATCGCCGACGCGATCCCCGACCTGCCCGCCACCACCCACGGGTCCGTCACCAGGTCGTGGTCGGAGTACGAACAGCGATCGGCGCGTGTCGCTGGCGCGCTCACCGCCGCTGGGCTCGAACCAGGCGCAAAGGTGGCGTTGTTCATGTACAACTCGAACGAGTTCATGGAGTCGCAGTTCGGGGTGTTCAAGATGCGCGGTGTGCCCATCAATGTCAACTACCGCTACCTCGACGACGAACTCTGGTACCTCCTCGACAACTCCGACTCCGAGGCCATCATCTTCCACTCGTCACTCGGCGATCGCGTGGCACGCGTGGCCGAACGGCTGCCGCAGCTGAAGCTGTTGATCGAAGTCGACGACGGCGGTGCCGGGCAGGTGCCGGGCGCCCTCGCCTACGACGACGTCATGGCCACCACCGAGCCGATGGAACGGATCGAACGCTCCGAGGACGACCTCTACATGCTGTACACCGGCGGCACCACCGGCATGCCCAAGGGCGTGATGTACGACATGGGTGGGATGACCCGAGGGTTCGTGATGCTCGGATTGCCCATGCTCGGCCTGGCGGCACCGAACGACGCGAGCGAGATCGGAGCCATGATCGCCGGGGCCTCCGGGAACGGCAGCACGCTGGTGTCGATTCCGGCGGCACCGTTGATGCACGGAACGGGCTGCTGGCTCGGGTGGTTCATCCCGCACCTGGCCGGCGGCCACGTGGTCACGCTCGAGAACCGCAGCCTCGACGCCCACGAGCTGCTCGAGACCGTCGAACGCCAGAAGGTCACCTCGGTGACCATCGTGGGTGACAGCTTCGCCAAGCCGATCATCCGCGCACTCGACGAAGGCAGGCCTGGTGGGGGCAGCTACGACATGTCGTCGATCGGGATGTTCATCTCGTCGGGTGTGATGTGGACGTCAGAGGTCAAGCAGGAGATCCTCGACCGGATCGAACAGGCCGTACTCGTCGACGCGATCGGTTCGTCCGAGGGATCGATGGGAACACAGATCACGATGAAGGGCCTTCCGTCCGAGACCGCCACGTTCAGCAAGATGCCCGAGACCAAGGTGTTCACCGACGACGACCGCGAGATCGAGCCCGGCTCCGACGAGGTCGGCATGGTCGCCGCCGGCGGCAACGTACCGATCGGCTACTACAAGGACGAAGAGAAATCGGCCCGCACGTTCCGGGTGGTCAACGGCGTCCGCTATTCCTTCCCCGGCGACTTCGCGAAGATCGCCGCCGACGGCTCGCTCATCCTCCTCGGTCGCGGCAGCCAGGTGATCAACACCGGAGGCGAGAAGGTGTTCCCCGAAGAGGTCGAAGAGGCCGTCAAGCGCGTCGAGGGTGTCCGCGACTGCCTGGTGGTCGGCGTCGAGAACGAGAAGTTCGGCCAAGCGGTCACCGCTGTCGTCTCCCTCGAAGACGGTGCCTCGATCGACTCGGACGGCATCATCACCTCGGTCAAGAGCGACTTGGCAGGGTTCAAGGCACCGAAATCGGTGATCTTCGTCGACCAGGTCCCCCGGGCCCCCAACGGCAAGGCCGACTACCGAGCGGCCAAGGAATACGCCGACGCCGCCTCGCCACGCTGACCCGGCCGGCCGGAATCGACCTGGGCAAGCCCGAACCACGGCAACGAAATCAGCCCTGCAGTTTCTCGACGAAGAAGTCGAGGACGCGTTCGACGCTCGCGTCGTCGCGCTGTTCGGTGAGCACCGAGTGATCGGTTGCCTTCGTACTCGGGAGTTCGATCGCGATGAACGCGTCGCCGAGCAATTCGTGCAGTGAGGCGAACCGATCGCCGACGAGCTTGTCGCCGGTGAATCGCAGCCCGAGCACCTGGCATCCGGCCGCCGCTCGCTCGGCGATGGTGGCCGCGTCGTCAGGCGACAGGCTCAAGGCTGCCCGGCGTGCTGCGCCGAACGGCAGCGGCATCGACGGTTGCGACAACACCGGAGCCAGCATGATGTCATCGACCATCATCCCCAGAGCGAAACCGCCCGAGAAGCACATGCCGACCGCGCCCACGCCCGGGCCACCGACCTCCTGATGGATGTTGCGTGCCAGGGCCCGCAACCACGCGATGATCGGTGACGTCTGGTCGAGGGCGAACGAGGTGAACTCCCGGGCGATACACACCTTCAGCACCTGCCGCGCCGCAGAGGCGTTCGATGGCGACTTACCGGGCGTGCCGACCAGCGAAGGCATCACCACGGTGAATCCGCGATCGACGACCTCGTTCGCGAATTTGGTGACCAGCGGTGTGATGCCGGGGACCTCGTGGATCACGATCACCGCCGGGCCCGAACCGCGTCGGTAGGTGGGCCGTGTCAGGCCGGCGGCCGAGAACTCACCGACCTCCCAACCGTCGAGTACGCCAGCTGTGGAACTCATGGAGTGGATCTTGTCAGATCCCGTCGAGTTCAGACTCGCCGCATTGCTTCCAGTGCCGACTCGGCCAGGATCTCGGTGCCGACCTTGAAGGCGTTCAACTGCTCGTCGCTGATGCCCTGGTCGCCCATCGCCCCGTGCAGGTAGCGGGCATACACGCCCTCGGAGATCACCGCGAGGCGGAACGATCCGAACGCGATGTAGTAGTCGATCTCCGACAGGTCGCGGCCCGTTCGGGTGGCATAGCGGTCGAGCAGTTCTGCATAGGTCGGGAAACCCTCGATGCCGGTCGGGTCGTTCGGGCGAGCCTGCGTCGTGCCGGGGTCGGCCCAGTAGACGCCGACATAGCCGATGTCGGCAAGTGGGTCACCGAGCGTGCACAGCTCCCAGTCGAGTACAGCTGCGACCTTGCCGCTCGCGACATCGGTGAGCACGTTGCCGAACCGATAGTCGCCATGAGCGATCGACACGCCCTGCTGCTCGGGGAACCGCACGGCGAGGCGGTACGCCACCTCTTCGACGGCGGGCAGTTCACGGGTCTTCGAGCGTTCCCACTGGGTGCTCCAGCGTTTCACCTGGCGTTCGACGTATCCCTCGCGCTTGGCGAGTTCGCCGAGACCGACGGCGTCGACATCAACGGCGTGCAGGTCGGCGAGGACGTCGATCAGATCGAGGCCGGCACGACGGCGGTTCTCGACGGTGAGGAGCGCTCCCTTGTCGGCGCTGTCGAGCACCACGCCGTCGACGAAACCCATGACGTAGAACGGGGCCCCGTTCACCGCCTCGTCGACGCACAGCCCGAGGGCCGGGGGAACCGGCACCGACGACTTGCCGACCCCGGAGATGATCTTGTGCTCGCGGGCCATGTCGTGCGCCGTCGCGAGGACCGCCCCCGTGGGAGGGCGCCGGAGCACGTACTTGGTCGCGTCGGCGCCGGTGACCGTGTACGTCAGGTTCGAGCGGCCACCGACGATCGCCGTGAACTCGAAGGGGGCGGTGGCACCGTCGATGTTGTCGACGAGCCATGCCGTGACCCGGTTGACGTCGATGCCGTGAATCGGTTCCTGCACGGTGGCCGACCGTAGCCGAGCGGGCTTGTTCGAGATGGACCTGGGGACTCGGTGCACACCGTCCCGAGCACTCTCGAACAGATGGTCAGCCGGGGCGGCCGACGCCGACGACGTTGCCCCAGTTCACCGAGGCGACGTTGACCACGCTGCCGGTGTTGGGAGCATGCACGTGGGTGCCGTTGCCCAGGTAGATGCTCACGTGGCTGATCGGGCTGTAGAAGAACAACAAATCACCGGCCTGTGCCTGATCTTTCGGCACACGGGGCGTGGATGCGAACTGGGCACGGGACTGGTGCGGCAGGCCGACGCCGGCCTGTTCCCACGCATAGGCGGTCAGACCAGAGCAGTCGAAGGCGACACCGGGGCTCGAAGCTGCGTACTTGTACGGCACACCCTGCTGGGCGAGCGCGGCCTGCACGGCCATGCCCGAGCGCGACGACGGAGCCGGAGCCGAGAAGCCCCCGCCACTGCCTGACGACCCGTCGGTGGACGTGCCGGTCGAGTTCCCGCCACCCGATGTGGAGTTGCCACCGCCGGAGTTGCCACCATCGGAGTTGCCACCACCGGAGTTGCCGACACCGGACGACGCGCTCGCCGAGGCTGCTGCAGCTTGCTCACGCATGCGACGCTGCGACTCTTCGGCGCGACGCTGCTCCTCTTGGGCGATGAGCTGACCCAACTTGGCTTCGGCATCGGCGCGTGCATCGGTGTATTCCTTGGTCAGCCGATCGGTTTCGGCTTGGGCATCGGTGAGCGAGGACGCGAGCTGATCGGCCTGTTCGCGCGTGTTCGCCAGCGCATCCTTCTCGTCGTTGATGTCGGAGACCAGTGCGTCGAGTTCGTCGGTGCTGACGTCGCCGGCGCTCAGCGCGACCCGCGCGAGTTCGTCACGCTTGACGGCGTCGTTGATGTTCTCGGCATCTTCGAACAGCGGGCCGAGCGGCACCGATCCTCCGCCGACGAACGACCGCAGCGCCATGTCGCTGAGGCTGGCACGAAGCTGGTTCAGGAGGGCTTCTTGATCGGCGATGCGAGCTTCGGCGTCGACGATCTCGATGTCGAGCTGTTCTTTGGTGTTGATCGCTTCGACGTAGTTCTCGCCGAGTTTGCGAGCTTGTTCTTCGAGTCGCTCGAGTTCGTCGACGATGTCGTTCACCTTCTGGCGCTGCTGGTCGACGCTCTGCGCCTGTGCGACCGCAGGGATTGCGACGGGGACCACGAAGGTGACGGCGAGGGCGACCGGGAGGCCGCGCAGGATCTGCTTCAAGGAGTGGCGCATGGTGAGATCGACCACCCTAGCGAATGTGACGAACGTGTTGCGAACGGCCGACGAACATTCATATGTCGCGAGTCACACCCCGATTGTTCATTCCCACTCGATGGTGCCCGGCGGCTTCGACGTGATGTCGTACGCGACGCGGTTGATGCCGGGCACCTCGTTGATGATGCGCTGCGACATCACTTCCAGCACGTCGTAGGGGATGCGAGCCCAATCGGCGGTCATCGCGTCGTCGGAGGTCACCGCGCGCAGGACGACGACGTAGCCGTAGGTGCGCTCGTCGCCCATCACCCCGACCGATCGGATGTCGGCAAGCACGGCGAACGATTGCCAGATCTCGCGTTCGAGCCCGGCCAGGCGCAGTTCCTCACGGACGATCGCGTCGGCCTCCTGCAGCAGCGCCACCCGCTCCGGGGTGACCTCGCCGATGATCCGCACCCCGAGACCGGGGCCAGGGAAGGGTTGGCGCCACACCATCTCGTCGGGCAGGCCGAGCTCGGTGCCGAGTTTGCGCACCTCGTCCTTGAACAGCTCACGCAGTGGCTCGATGAGTTCGAGTTCCATGTCGTCGGGCAACCCACCGACGTTGTGGTGACTCTTGATCACCGATGCCGTACCGTCGACACCGCCGCTCTCGATCAGGTCGGGATACAACGTGCCCTGCACCAGCCACTTGGCGTCGGTGAGCCCGCCGGTGTTCTCCTCGAACACCCTGATGAACTGTTCACCGATCGCCTTGCGCTTGGCCTCGGGTTCGGTGACACCTTCGAGCGCCGCGAAAAATCGTTCGCCGGCGTCGACGTGGATCAGTTCGATACCGAGGTTGCGACGGAACGTCTCGACCACCTCGGCGCTCTCGCCCTTGCGCATCAAACCGGTGTCGACGTAGATGCAGGTGAGTTGGTTGCCGATCGCCTGGTGCACGAGCGCCGCCGCCACCGACGAATCGACCCCACCGGAGAGTCCGCAGATCACCCGGTCGGTGCCGACACGCTCGCGGATCTCGGCGATCTGCTCGTCGATCACGGACGACATCTCCCAGTCGTCCGGGATGCCGGCGCGCTCGTGGAGGAACCGTGCCATCACCGCCATCCCGTGCGGCGAGTGCACCACTTCGGGATGGAACTGCACGCCGTAGATCCGGCGGTCGTCGTTCTCCAACATCGCCACGGGGGCACCAGGCGTGGTGGCTGTGACCGTGAAACCCTCGGGCGCTTCGGTGACGCCATCGAAGTGGCTCATCCACACGTCGTGCTCCGGTGGTGCATCGTCTGGCAGCAACGACGACGGGCCGGTTCGGACCATCCGCGCACGCCCGTACTCGCCCTGCATGCCACGACCGACGACTCCGCCGAGCTGTTGGCCGATCAGCTGCGCTCCGTAGCAGATCCCGAGCACCGGCACTCCCAGGTCGTAGATCGCAGGATCGAGCGACGGGGCGCCGTCGACGTGCACGCTCTTGGGGCCGCCGGACAGGATGATCGCGGCAGGTTTGCGCTCGGCGACCTCGGCGGCGGTGATGCGATGCGGGACGATTTCGGAGTACACCTTCAGCTCACGCACCCGCCGGGCGATCAACTGGGCGTACTGGGCGCCGAAGTCGACGACGAGAACGGTGGGGCGGTCGTGATGCTGCGGTTGACTCAAGGGTGTGAATCGTAGATCAGGGTCGTTGATCGTCCGCATCCTGTTCGCGCTCACGCTCGTCGCAGGTCTGCTCGCACCGCAGGCCGCCCAGGCAACGACTCCGCCGGTCGAGCCGACACCGCCGACCACCACCGACATCGTCGTCGACGAAGCAAACCCGTTCCTGCCCGAGAACCGTGACCTCAGCGATTGCGTCGGCTCACTGCAACGGCCCGGGTGTGGCAGCGAGGCTCGCGGCGGCTGGCATCAGAACCTGGTGGCGATCATCATGGTCGCCGGCTTACTGATCGTCTTCGGGCGGGTTGCGTGGGGCGTGCGCCGCAGTCAGAAGAACATGGCCATCACGACCGAATCCGACTGACGGGCACACGCTGCACCTCTACGCTCGGTGGCGTGACCCCCGACGAGTTCCGCACCAACGGCCACGACCTCATCGATTGGATCGCCGACTATGTCGGCAGCGTCGAGCAACGGCCGGTCGGCTCCATCGTTGCGCCAGGCGACGTGCGGTCGCAACTCCCCGAACACCCGCCGACCCACGTCGAGTCGTTCGACGCGGTGATGGCCGACGTCGAGCAGGTGGTGGTGCCTGGCCTCACCCAGTGGCAGCATCCCGGGTTCTTCGCCTACTTCCCGTCGAACACGTCGTTCCCGTCGATCCTCGGCGAGTTGCTGTCGGCCGGACTCGGGGTGCAGGGCATGAGCTGGGTGACGTCGCCGGCATGCACCGAGGTCGAAACCCTGATGCTCGACTGGATGCAGGAGCTGCTCGGCCTTCCCGAGACGTTCCGGTCCACGAGCACCACCGGCGGCGGCGTGATCCAGGGCACCGCGAGCGAGGCGACCCTGGTCGCGATCCTGTCTGCCCGATGGCGCGCCACCGACGGCGCCGTCAACCACGATGGCGACACCACTCGGCTGGTGGCCTACGCGACGTCGCAAGCTCATTCGAGCATCGAGAAGGGCCTCCGGATCGCCGGGGTCGGTGCCGACCGGATCCGCATCGTTGCGCACGACGAATCGTTCGCCATGCGCGCCGATGCGCTCGACGAGATGATCGGCGCCGATCGCTCCGCCGGGCTCGTGCCATTCTTCGTCTGCTCCACTCACGGCTCCACCTCGTCGATGGCATTCGACCCGACCCCGGCCATCGGTGACGCGTGTCGCCGACACGGTGTGTGGCTCCACGTCGACGCTGCGATGTCGGGCATCGCTGCGCTGGCCCCCGAGTTGCGCTGGGTGAACGACGGGCTCGAGTTCGCTGACTCGTACTGCACCAACCCGCACAAGTGGATGGGCATCAACTTCGACTGCGACCTCTACTGGACCGCCGATCGAGCCGCTCTGCTCGGCGCGCTCAGCATCCTGCCCGAGTACCTGCGCTCCGAGGCGGCCGAGGCCGGCGCGGTGATCGACTATCGCGATTGGCAGATTCCCCTCGGCCGCCGATTCCGCTCGTTGAAGCTGTGGTTCGCAATCCGCTGCGACGGAGTGGCGTCGATCCAGGAGATGATCCGTCGACACGTCGAACTCACCCAGGATCTGGCCGGATGGGTCGCCGACGACGATCGGTTCGAGGTCGTTGCTCCGCACCCGCTGAACCTGCTGTGCGTCGCGCTGAGCGGTGAGGACGTCGATGCTGCGAACGCCGCGACCGACGCGCTGATCGAGGCCGCGAATGCCACCGGCGACGCGCTGTTCACCCGCACGGTCCTCGACGACCGCAGCGTGCTGCGCGTCTCGATCGGCGCCCGCTCCACCGAACGCCACCACGTCGAGTCCGCCTGGCACCTCCTCCAGCGTCTCGCTCCGACCTGACGAACTGTCATACCGTGCCGGGCCCGGTCGGTTCTTCAGCTTCAGCGGCGGCTGGAGTACGTGATCGTCACGGTGTGGTGGTTCGCGTGAGGAGGTCGACGAGCATGTGGGCGGTGGCGCCCCACACGGTTTCGTCGTCGAGTTCGAAGAAGTGCAGCGGGCGGGCCATCGGCGGGCTCCCCCACCGTTCCATCCGGTAGGTACCGGGTCGGACGAGTTCGCTCAGTGGTGTCCAGAACACGCGGTCGACCTCGCCGGTGCGGGGCTCCACGTGCGGCCGACGGTCGAGCACCGACACGATCGGCACGATGTAGCTGTTACTGACGATCGTGTTCAGATGGGCGAGTTCGCCGACGACGGTGGGGGTGTCGGGGTCGAGGCCGACCTCCTCGTGCGCCTCTCGCAATGCGGTCTCGATGGGAGTCTCTCCGGGGTCGAGGCGGCCCCCCGGGAAGCTGATCTCACCAGCATGGTTGCGCATCTGCATCGACCGTCGGGTGAGGAGCACCTCGGCACCGTCGGCACCGTCGACCAGCGCGATCAACACCGCCGACACGCGGGCATCGGGGAACGACGGCAGCAACGGCGCCGAACGCTCCGGCACCGGTGCGACGATGGCGTCGACTGCCCACTGGGTTTCGATCGGCCACGGTGGGTCGAAGTGTTCGGTCCACACATCCGGACGAGGAATCTGCTGATTCCCCCCGCGGCGCCGTTCGATCACCCGCCGTCTCGCCCGACGGTCGAGTCGAGCGCGTGGTCGAGATCGGCCCAGAGATCCTCGACGTCCTCGCAGCCGACACTGAAGCGGATGAGCGTCGGCGGTATCCGCTCCTGGCCGGGGATCGTGGCCCGTCGCTCCATCGTCGATTCGACGCCACCGAGGCTGGTGGCGTGATTGATCAGTTGAGCGCGTTCACACGCCTCGGTGGCGCGTTCGCCGGTGCCGGTCGTCTCGAACGAGAGCATCGCACCGAAGCCCCGCATGAAGCTGGCTGCGACCGCATGGGTCGGGTGGCTGGCGAGGCCGGGATAGCGGACACGGCTGACCTCTGGATGTGCTTCGAGGCGCTGGGCGAGTTCCATTGCGTTCGCCTGGGCGCGTTCGAGGCGCAAACCCATCGTGCGGGCACCGCGGATCGTGAGGAACGCCTCCATCGCTCCGATCGACGCTCCATGGAGCAGGCGACGTTGGTGGAACTCGTCGTAGAGGTCGTCACGGGCGACAGTGATCACGCCGGCGAGCAGGTCGGAGTGACCGCCGATGAACTTGGTGGCCGAGTGCATCACCACGTCGGCGCCGAGCGCGAGCGGTTGTTGGATCAGTGACGGCGCGAACGTGCTGTCGACGGCGATGATCGTGCTCTCGGGATGAGGGGTCGAACAGATCGTGGGGAGGTCGGCGACGGTGATCAGCGGGTTCTCGGGCGATTCGAGCCACACCAGATCACAGTCGGAAACGGCGTTCACCCAGGCTGCGGTGTCGGCCTGATCGAGCCGCCGCACGGTCCAGCGGCCCTGTCGTTCACCTTCGGCGACGATGCCCGCCACCCCGTGGTACGGGTCGGTCGGGATGGCGATCGTCGAGCCGACGGCGAGTCGCTGGAACACCACCGCCGCGGCCGCCATCCCCGATGCGAACACCAGCGCCCTCCCACCATCGAGACCTCCGAGGAGCGCCTCCAACGCGTCAGTGGTCGACGTGCCGTCGGTGCGGCTGTAGACACGGTCGTCGGGGAGGTAGAAGTTCGACGCGAACACCGGGGGAACGTTGAGCGGCTCGCCCGGTGTGCGGTTGCGGGCGCCGGCGATCAGCCAGGTCTGCGGTGTCCAGTCGGTCATGCCGCGACGGTACCGCCGCACATGCCGTCAGGGAGCGAGCGAACCGTCGAAGGTGGTGCACGCCTCGGGGTCGGCTGTCTGGAATCCCCGCTCGAACCACGTGCGGCGCTGCTCGGCGGTGCCGTGGGTGAACAGGTCGGGATCGACGACACGACCCGACTGCGCCAGGATCCGGTCGTCTCCGACCGCTTCGGCCGCGTCGAGGGCTTCGGTGATCTCGTCGGGCCGGTCGAACAGCCCGCGCTCGGCTACCGACGCCGCCCAGGCGCCGGCGAAGCAATCGGCCTGCAATTCCTGGGCGACACTGAACTCGTTCGCTGCGTTCGGCGACTGCTGCTGGGCTCCGCGCACCCGGTCACTGATGCCGGTGACGTTCTGGACGTGGTGACCGTACTCGTGGGCCACGATGTATTGCGCCGCGAGGTCGCCGGTGGCGGAGAACTGGTCCTGGAGCTGCTGTAGGAAGTCGAGGTCGAAGTACACGAGCTGATCGGCGGGACAGTAGAAGGGTCCGGTCTGCGCGGTGGCAGAGCCGCAGCCCGTGTCGACGGCTCCGGAGAACAGCACCGTGTCGGTGCCGGGGAACTCCCCCTGGAACGACTGCGGGAACTGGTCCTCCCAGTAGAGCGAGACGTCGTCGACGGCGCCACACACGACTTGTTCGATCTCGCTCTCACACACTGCGTCCTCGCCGGGCGCCGGCTGCACGAATGGGTCAGGCCCCTCGCCGCCTCCACCGCCGAACAGTTGCGGGAGGAACACGACAGCAAGTACCACGAGGAGACCGATCACGCCGCCGCCGGCTTTGATGGGAATGCCACCGGTTCCACCGCCTCGGGAACCGAGAGGTGAGCGACGGCCGAACGGAGATCCCCCTGATGACCCCCCAGTCGAACCGCGACGGTCCACCACCCGTGACGAGCGGCCCGAACGGATCTTTGTCATGGGCCTCAGTCTCCCCCGTACACGCGGTACCTACGCACCGGCGCAGCGTCATCGTGCTCGAACAGGCGCCCCGGCGCGTCTTCGAACCTCATTCGTCGCCGTCGGCGCCACTGTTGAACGAGTCCTTCCATCGCTTCAGCGAGTTCACGCCGCCTCCCACGACGCGTCCGGCGCCGCGACCGATCGCCTCGCTCGACGGCCGACCGGCCTCGGCCGCCTTGCGTTCGGCCTTGAGCTCCTTGCGTTCGGCCTTGGGCGCCTTCTCGGTGAAGTCGGTGTGGAACCACACGAACCACAGCACGAACGCCACGCCACCGAGCAGGAAACGGCTGGTGTTGTCGATCGACACCCAAGGCTGCACGGCACCGGCGATCAGCAGCAGCATCACCACCACGTCGAGCTGCTTGTGGACCCGCTTACCGGCCAGCCGGAACGCGCCGGCCGCACCTTTCGCGATGGCCGCGTTGAGGATGATCACGAGACCGAGCACCGCCGGTACCCCCGGCTGCGGCATCTGCACAGCAGCGCTGATCAGACCGATGCCGACGAGGTACTCGACGAGCTGGTGGGTCCAGAACGGACGTTGAACTCGCTCGATCTCGACCATCCCCGGCGATCCTACGACGCAGGAGTCCTGGAGGAACGCGGACGACGTTCGACGTTTCGACCTGACGAACAGCTGTCTGCCTGCGTACCGTGTCACAAGCGAACCATCCGCACGGGCGCGGACTGCACCGAGGAGCCACCATGACCACCACGCACTGGACCACTGCCGACATCCCCGACCAGGCAGGGCGAGTCGCCGTCGTGACCGGGTCGAACACCGGCCTCGGGCTCGAGACCGCCCAGGCTCTCGCGGGTGCTGGCGCCGAGGTGGTCTTGGCCGTCCGCAACCTCGACAAGGGCGACGCCGCCAAGGCCCAGATCCTCGAAGCGCACCCGAACGCGACGATCCACCTGCAGTCGCTCGATCTCGGGTCGCTCGACTCGATCCGCAACGCAGCCGACGAGATACTCGGGCGCAACGACCACCTCGACCTGCTGATCAACAACGCTGGCGTGATGTACACCGAATGGCAGACCACCAGCGACGGTTTCGAGTTCCAGATGGGCGTGAACCATCTCGGTCACTTCGCGCTGACCATCACGTTGCTCGACCGCCTCATGGCCACAGAGGGGTCGCGGGTCGTCAACGTCAGCAGCCTCGCCCACAAGGCCAAGTCGAAACTCGATCCCGCGACGATGATGTCGGGCGAGAACTACGACCGTGTCGCCGCGTACGGGCGCTCGAAGCTCGCGAACCTGTTGTTCACCTACGAACTCCAACGGCGGTTGGCCACGGCGGGATCGGCGACATCGACGCTCGTTGCGCACCCCGGCATCTCGAAGACCGAACTCGGACGAAACGCTCCGCGGTCGGTCCAGTTCATGGAACGCTTCAGTGGCCTGATCCTGCAGTCAGCAGAAAGGGGTGCCCTGCCGCAGTTGCGCGCAGCCACCGATCCCACAGCGACAGGTGGCCAGTTCTACGGGCCCAGCGGTTTCATGGAGGGCCGCGGCCATCCGGTCGTCGTCACCTCATCACCGCGATCGCACGACCAGGATCTCCAACGGGCGCTGTGGGATGAATCGGAACGACTGACGGCGATGACGTCGCCGATCTAGGCCAGCACGCGGCGGAGCCCCGAGGTTTCCCCCGGGGCTCCGCTCGATGTCGTTGTTCAGGTTCGGATGTGTGCTCCGACGGCCGGGGCCGTCGTCACATCATGCCGCCCATGCCACCCATACCGCCGCCACCCATGCCGCCGCCGCCATCGGTTTCGGGCTCGTCGGCAACGAGGCACTCGGTGGTGAGCACCATCGCAGCGATCGACGCAGCGTTCTGGAGACCCGCACGGGTCACCTTGGCCGGGTCGATGATGCCCGCAGCGATGAGGTCCATCATCTCGCCGGTTGCGGCGTTCATGCCCATCGGACCTTCGGCGGCCTCGATCTCACGAACGACGACCGAACCTTCGAGACCGGCGTTGTTGGCGATGTTGCGAGCCGGCGCGGTGAGCGCTTCCCACACCGTCTTGGCACCGGTCTTCTCGTCGCCTTCCAGCGAGTCGACGACGACCTGGACGTCCTTGCGGGCACGAATGAGGGCGGTGCCGCCACCGGCGACCACGCCTTCCTCGATGGCTGCACGAACCGACGAAACGGCGTCTTCGATGCGGTGCTTCTTCTCCTTGAGCTCCACCTCGGTGGCGGCGCCGACCTTGATCAGCGCCACACCTCCGGCCAGCTTCGCGAGGCGCTCCTGGAGCTTCTCGCGGTCCCAGTCGGAATCGGTGTTCTCGATCTCGGTCTTGATCTGGTTGACGCGGCCCTCGATGTCCTCGGTGGTACCGCCACCGTCGACGATGGTGGTGGTGTCCTTGGTGATCACGACGCGCTTGGCGGTACCGAGCAGGTCGAGGGTGACGTTCTCGAGCTTGAGACCGACCTCTTCGCTGACGACCTGGGCACCGGTGAGGATGGCCATGTCCTGCAGCATTGCCTTGCGGCGGTCGCCGAAGCCGGGCGCCTTGACGGCGGCGGCGTTGAACGTGCCACGGATCTTGTTCACCACGAGGGGCGCAAGGGCTTCACCCTCGATGTCCTCGGCGATGATCACGAGCGGCTTGCCGGTCTGCTGTGACTCCAGTGCGACGAACTCGTCTGCCCGGGCCTCGATGGCATCGGCGAACTTCAGCAGGGCGAGCTGGCGAACGCCCGGGGTGGTTTCGCCCCAGGTCTCGAAGGCGGTCGCCGCGGCTGCTTTGGCGTTGGCTTCCGGCTGATTGACGCGTTTCACCATGATCATGGCTCCGGGGGCATGGTGCGCGGTTTCCGGGAACATGCAGCGGGCTTCCCGGAGTTGGGGTCCGCTTTCCGCCTGGGTGGCGCGGGTGATGGCACGGGGGCTGCCCAGCAGGAGAGTGAACGGGTCGTAGAGGGCCGCGCTGAGGGATCGGGTCCCGGCTTTGATGGAGTAGATGCGGGAGGCTGGCCGCGTGTCAGTGGCGGGCCTGGCGGGCTGACCGATGATCTTTTCGAGATTGAGGGCGTTTTTGCCCGAGAGGATCACGAGGAACTCGTCCTTGGCGTCGGACTGGAGCAGGCTGAGGTGCTCGAACGGGTCAATGACCGCACCATAAGCCTTGCGGAAGGCATCGCTCATTTCCCGCTGGGAAGGCAGGCCCTGTTGGCTGGCCATGAGGTTGTAGCAGGGTACGAGCTGGCGGAGATCCGCATAAATCAGGGTCTGAGTACGCTCCGTGAGGAGGAGGCGGGAGATTTCCTGATGCGACGTCTGGGCGATGACGGTCGGGGCGGGTCCCGCCGGCACCGCGGCGGCGGAAGGGGAGTCTGACGGCTTGGGAGTGGAAGCGACGGGTTTGGGGGCTCGGGCGGTATTCCACTGATGGATTTTCGTGACCAATGGGCTGATGAGACGCTGGCCGGGGTCGGTAGCGCAGAAGGCCGCCGCCGCGACGAGGAGCAGCACGCCGGAAGCGATGCGCACGACGAATGAACTCGGAGCAAAGTTGGAACGGGAACTCCCTTTGATCGCCAGCACGGCCGGTCGCGCTGCATTCACCGCGGTGGGGTCGGCAACGGGTGGTTGTCCGCCGGTAGGGGGCGTTGGTCCAGCATCAGCGGCGGTAACGATTTCTCCTCCGCTTGGCAAAATGACGGGGGTCCGGGCTACTGGGGCAGCCAAGGGGGGCGGGCCTCCGACAGGGGAAATCGCGGGAGTTTCGGCAAAGCGCAGCGTGAGCTGGCCGGCTTGAATCACATCCCCCTCGCGGAGCGCGGTTACTGTGACCGGCCGGCCATTGACGAGGGTGCCAGCCTGTCCGGACGCATCTCTCAGGTAGGAAATGCCGTCGGTACCGGGCGCAATTTCGAAGTGCAAACCGGCCAGACCATATCCGCCGGTCAGCGGAATGTCGCACTCCGGCGCTTCCCCGAAAGTAACGTGCCGGGCTGGCAGGTCAAGAGTGTGACCAGTGGGAGCAATCAAGCGGGACATAGGATGCAGAAGAGTGTGCCGTTACAACACGGGGACGGCTGTTAATGAGGATATTCAAACTCCCCAGGGAAGGGCGGGGTGCCGAACTTGGGTGTTGTTGCCTGAGAGGTCGAAAGCCGGGAGCTGGAACACCGGGCTGAAGGGAGATAAAATGCGTGTTTGTTGAATAATTAGATGTGATTTTTGAAAATTACCATAAATTGCATCACTTTCCATGATTATTTTGCGTTTTGTTTCGTTCCTGATTTGGATCACTCTGGTGCCCTGCCTGTGGGCTGGCGATTCTTGGAGCGAGAGCATGGAAACGTGGATGGACGAGGACGGAAGGACTCTGCAGGCGCAGCTGTTGCGGGTGAGCGGGACGCAGGTGCAATTGTCTTTACCGGACGGTGCAGCGCGCTCGATTCCACTGGAGAAATTGGCGGCACCAGACCAGCGGCGGATCCTGGAGCGGATGGTAGACCATCCGGCGTTACTGGAATATACTTTTGCCCTGACCAGCACCCGGCAGGCAGATGGGATGTGGCAGGTGAGAGTGGTCAATTCCGGTGGGAATACCTTGGATGATCTGCAATGGACGGGACGATTCACCGGCGGAACCTCCCCGCAACTCATCGGCACCGCACAGCCCGTGCGGCGGTTGGAGCCCGGACAGCACCAAATTATCTCCTTGCGGCAGACGGCGGAAGCCGGGGTCGGGGCGACTGGGATGCAACTCAGGCTTTACCGGAAAAATGCGGTGGTTTGGGAGTGGGCCACGCCTAGTCAGCCGGCACCTGATTGGCCCTTGGAGCCGGGACAAGTCAGGGTGCCAGCCAAAGGAAAGC
>ENA-OFCF01000532-OFCF01000532.1-metagenomes-genome-assembly--contig:-NODE-532-length-16631-cov-19.909568_pt1 | contig 16631 bp, 14 predicted proteins | sample MGYA00153387_OFCF01 | MGnify analysis MGYA00153387
CGCTTTTATCCAGCCACCGGCGTGTGCGCATGTCTTGCACATTGTCAAAAATGACAGTCGATGCTTTGTGCACTGCGGGCTGTGGCGCAGAAAATGCTTGCGGGGCTTGGTAGCTGTGATGCACCAAGTCGGTCGAGATGTGGCGTGCTTGTTCAGTCATGGTGACATGTTAAGCGGCAAGTTGCGCTGGCTCTCCAAAACAAAAGCTGCCCGAAGGCAGCCTTGCTGTTTAGAGATGCTCTGGTGAATGGGTTCAGGACTTCACGGCCAGCAAGTTGTTGACCGACGTGACGCCTTCTACACTCTTGGCCAATTGTTCGGCACGGTCTTTGGCAGCTTGATTGGGCGCTTCACCGCTGAGGGTGACCGCACCGCCGTTGGTGTCTACTTCAATCTTCAGTGCACTCAGTTCAGAATCCCCGACCAGCGCTGCCTTCACCTTGGCAGTCACACCGGCCTCACCCATGGCTGCGGTTGCATTGCTGGCAGCATCTTTGGTGGCATCCATCGCATTTTCCAGCTTCTGGCCTGTGGTCTCTGCTGCCTTTTCGACTTCACTCTTGGCTTTTTCAGCCGCCTGCTCCGTGCGATCTACAGCGTTATCCAGCTTCTGGCCAGTTGTTTGACCATCGTTAGGGCCACAAGCGGTCAAACCCAGTGCCAAAGCAGAAACAGCCAATACCTGCAGCAAATTCTTTTGAGTAATAGACATAGTGTGAAAGCTCCTCATCCTTGGTCGTAATGAAAAAAGGTCAAGACTGCGCATCGTGACCACGTGGATGCAATGTAGATTCTCTGCTTGTTACAACTGGTGGGATGGCTCCTAAGCATCCGTAGGACAATCGCGATCATGTAACGAGGCCTAAAAAGCATCCACAATTGCGAACCTATGCAATTGAAACAGTGGTTCCCCTTTTTGTCATGGCCCAGACTCAGTCCCGCCATGGCGCGCGATGAGGTGCTGGCCGGGGTCACCATTGGCCTCATGCTGCTGCCACAGGGCGTGGCGTATGCAGCACTGGCAGGCATGCCACTGGTTACAGGCATTTATGCCGCTTTGCTGCCTTCGCTGGTGGCAGTTCTGTGGGGCGCATCTCCACGTCTGGGTGTTGGCCCTACGGCGTTGACCAGTTTGCTCATCGGCGCTTCATTGGTCGGCATGGCCGAGCCCGGCAGTGCCCAGTGGGTCACATTGGCGGCATGGATGGCCATCATGGCGGGTGCAGTGCAGTGGCTGCTGGGTGCGCTGCGCAGTGGCTGGCTGGTGAATCTGGTGACTTCGCCTGTCCTCAACGGTTTCACCCAGGCTGCAGGCATTTTGATCTTCCTGTCCCAGTTGCCTGACTTGCTGGGTTTGCGCAGCTCCTGGAGCGCCTTGTTTCACGACCCCAGTCTTCACCATTTTGATGGATTGGCCTTTTGCTTTGGTGCCGGTGGGCTGGCCGCCCTGCTCTTGCTCAAAAAGCTGGCCCCAAAACTGCCGGCTGCCGTCATGGTGGTTGCCTTGTGCGGCATCATCAGCGCTGCAGTGGGCTATGCCGAACACGATGGCAACATCGTAGGCCACTTACCTGCAGGCCTGCCTGGCCTGGCGATTCCTGCCGCCATCACCATGGATCAGTTTAGCCGGCTACTTTTGCCGGTGCTCATGATCAGCCTGGTGAGCTTTTTGGAGGTTGCATCCAGCGCGCAGGTGGAACACCGCCACACCGGAACGCGCTGGAATGAAAACCAGGACCTGATTGCACAGGGCATGGCCAAAGTTGTCGCTGGTTTGAGTGGCAGTTTTGCCATCAGCGCATCTTTTTCGCGCTCCGCAGTCACCTTGCACTCGGGCGCAAAAACAGGCTGGGCAACTGTCTTTGCAATTGCCATGGTGCTGGTGACTGTGCTGTGGCTCACCCCTGTGCTCTACCACGTACCACAGGCGGCATTGGCTGCAGTGGTAGTGTCTGCCGTGATCAACCTGATTCAGCCACGCAGCTTGCGCGCCCTGTTCCGCATCTCGCCCATTGAAGGCGGCATTGCACTGACAACATTTGTACTCACTCTGGCCACTGCTCCGCGCCTGTACTGGGGCGTTTTAACAGGTGTGCTGCTCAGTCTGTGCCATTTTCTCTACCAGCGGCTGCACCCTCGCATTCTCGAAATTGGGGAACACGCCGATGGCAGCTTGCGTTCGCGTGGCATTTGGGACCTGCCTGCCATTGCTCCGCACGTCTTGGCACTGCGCATGGATGCAGAGTGGGACTTCGCTTCATCAGCCGCTCTGGAGCGCTACGTCACCCAAGTACTCCAGCAGCAGCCACATATTCAAATCGTGTACCTGGATGCGCAACCCATTAACCGCATTGATGTGACTGGGGTAGAAAGTTTCATGCGACTGCGCCAAAGCTTGAGAAAGCAGGGTATTTGCCTGCATATTGGCGGTTTAAAGTTGCCAGTACAGGCCATACTGGACAAGGCTGGCGCTCTGGCGTCAGGGCCTGATTTGCAACTGTCACGCACCAACGCGCAAGCGTTGCTAACAATGCGTGTATCTTGCACAACCAAATAGGCTGAAAGCCCGCATCGTTACTGCACAGACTGCTACACTTGACCGCATTAATGGCGCTAAACCATCGTTTTGTGACTGGCACTAACTTCTTATCACTGACCGCTTTTCAGCAACTCCGCTTGGACGGAGCTTTGGCATTGCTTGGAGAAGAAGAAAGTGTCGCACTGCCCCACGCGCAAATCGATGCAGTCGCCCGGCTGCAAGCCATCATTGACGGTTTGTGTGACTTGTCCTTGCGAGACCCCTTAACAGGCACCGCCAACCGACGCCATTTTGACTCAGTACTGGACCGGGAACTTGATCGCGTCGCGCGCTCTGGGGATGTGGCCTTGCTGCTCATGATTGACATCGATCACTTCAAGCAAGTGAACGATCAATATGGGCACAACGTGGGTGATGCTGTACTCCAGCAAGTTGCGCATGCGCTGACCGGATGTGTGCGGCCCATGGACACACTGGCCCGCTATGGCGGTGAAGAATTCGCCATTGTGCTGCCCGCCTGCCAGCCGGCTTACGGCCAAAACGTGGCAGATCGAGTGCGCCGTGCTGTAGAAGCATTGCACATTCGCATTGCCTCAGGCCACGAAATCAAGGTGACCGTCAGCATCGGCGGCGCTTATGCCCTGCAATGGATTCGCAGCACACGCAAACTTTGGGTAGAGCGTGCAGACCAGCAGCTCTACGTGGCCAAAGGCGCTGGCCGCAACCGCATTGAAATCGAACAACAACCTGACAGCACCGTGACTGCAGAGGAAAAAAACTTGCTCTTCATCCCTGAGTTAAGCGCCGACACGTCCACGTGGTCTGGTGATTGGATCGAAGTGTTGGCCGCGTCTACGGATTCGGCTGATGGCGTCAACTGAAGGCATGCATTGAAATGAGCGACGTGCTGTCCCCCCTCTCTCCGACCAAAGTGGCTACCACCTCCTACGGCCCGCGCCCGCGCAACGCATCCAGCGCCCACATCATTGCTGTCACCAGCGGTAAAGGCGGTGTGGGTAAAACCTTTGTTTCCGCCAACCTGGCTGCGGCTCTGACGCGCCATGGCTTGCGCGTTCTGGTGCTGGACGCGGATTTGGGACTGGCCAACTTGGACGTGGTACTCAACCTGTACCCCAAAGTCACATTGCATGACGTGTTCACCGGCAAGGCCTCGCTGCAGGAAGCGGTTGTCACAGCCCCGGGCGGCTTTCATGTGCTGCTTGCCGGCTCAGGCATGGTGGAGTATTCACGCCTGACCCCTGAAGTGCGCAACCAGCTCATTCATGTTATTGACACCCTGGCTCCCAACTACGACATCATGCTGCTGGACACAGGCGCCGGCATCTCGGACGTAGTGCTGTTTTCAGTCTCTCTGGCCCACGAAGTTTTGATTGTGGCAACCCCGGAACCCACATCTCTGACCGACGCTTACGCCGCCATCAAAGTACTGACCACGCAACAAAAGCGCCACAACATGCGCTTGGTGATCAACCAAGCTGCGCGTCCAGGCGATGGCCGCGCCATCACCGGTCAATTGCAGCAGGTGCTCAATCGCTTTGTTCACTCTGAATCAGGCTTGCCTATGCGCCTGATTCACATGGGTGACATTCCTGCAGACAAAGCAGTTCGTGAGGCCGTCATGCGTCGCCAGCTACTGATTCAAGCCTCTCCAGGCTGCGCAGCCTCTTTGGCAATTGCCCAGTTGGCCAACCGCATCAAAACCATGGTGACCCCCACACAGGCCGTGTAAGCCACCAGCATAGAGAACACCCACTCAAAAGAGCTACCTACAGGTAGCTCTTTTTTCATTTAAAGCAGTGCAAATGCTTGTCTACACCGCAATCAACGCCACAGCAATGCGGCTTTGATTGGCATTACAGACGGTTGCGCTTGGCATCCACGCTGAAAGTGCCTGCACCAAAGGCGGCCAGCACGAGCAAACCACCCACGACCGCAATGTTCTTATTGAACATGAGTTGCTGCACCATGGCCTGATCTGCCGGCAGCGACCAGTAAGCATGAAAGAAGAAACTTGCAACCAGCGTAAAGAAAGCCAGCAGCAAAGCCGCAGGGCGCGTCATAAAACCAATCAAGATCATGATGCCGCACACCAGTTCAATCAGCAGGCCCACCGCAACGCCGACCTCTGGCATTGGCAGGCCCATGGCACTGGCATAACCGACCGCACCAGAAAAACCCATCAGCTTTCCAAATCCAGCGGGAATGAACAGCCAGGCCATCAAGATGCGACCAACCAGTGCGAATGTGGCAGTCATTGAATGATTCATACGGTACTTTCCTTGGGCAATGCCCGTGTTGTGAATAAAAACTCTTCCCCCATGCCGAGCAGTTTTCATGCAGCCAAATCGAATACCAGTAATTCAGCGGTCTGATCACTTTCAAACTGCAACGCATGCTCATTTTCTGCAAGCAAGGCATCTCCGCTTGTCAGCTTTTTGCCCGCAACGACCACCTCACCGTCGATGACAAAAACATAGCATTTACGGCCAACAGCAATCTCATGGGTCAACTGCACGACCTGGCCTGCAGCGGGGCGCAGCAAGCTGGCATAGATACGCGCATCCGCATTCAAATGCACTGAACCTTGCAACCCCTGAGGATCGGCCACCAAACGCAGCACATTGGTTTTTTCTGCATCTGTAAAACGCTTTTGCTCATAACCAGGCTCCAGGCCCGTGCCACTAGGCTGCAGCCAAATTTGCAGGAAATGGGTGGCCTTGCCTTCGGCATGGTTGTGCTCACTGTGAACCACGCCAGTGCCCGCCGTCATGCGCTGCACTTCCCCGGGCTGAATGGTCTGCACATTGCCCATGCTGTCTTCGTGAGACAGCGCACCATCCATCACATAGCTGACAATTTCCATGTCTTTGTGGGGATGTGCGCCAAAGCCCGTACCTGCTGCAATACGGTCTTCGTTGATCACCCGCAAATTACCCCAGCCCATATGTTTGGGGTCGTAATAGCCTGCGAATGAAAAACTGTGGAATGACTTGAGCCAGCCATGGTTGGCAAAACCACGGTCTTGAGATTTGCGAATATGAATCATGAGTGGCTCCTTAATATCGGCAGCGGTTTGCTGCAATACCTCGACTGTAAAAGTGAAAGCCTTGCTACAGATCAAGCCAGTTTGATGGCATCATTCAAACTCTTTGAATGAACGTATCGCAGCATGCCCAGCCCTCGTGACGTTTTAACCCCAGACAGCCTCGCCATGCTGCAAGTCATTGCCGACACTGGTAGTTTTGCGGCTGCAGCGCGGCAATTGCGGCTGGTGCCCAGCGCCTTGACCTACCGGGTTCGGCAAATGGAAGAAGCACTTGACGTGCTCTTGTTTGACCGCAGCGCACGCCAGGCCCAGCCCACGGAAGCAGGCCAGGCGCTGCTATCCGAAGGCATACGCCTGCTGCAAGACATTGATGCAGTCGCACACCGCGTTCGCCGTGTGGCAACAGGGTGGGAGCCAGAGCTGACCATCGTGGCAGATGGCGTAATCTCTCAGGCCACCTTGTTTGATCTGGTCGAGGCCTTTTATGCACTGGGCTCACCCACCAAGCTCAAGCTGGGCATGGGCACGCTCACCGGCCCCGTGGAATGCCTGACCACCGGGCGTGCCGATCTAGCCTTGGGCGTTGGCACCACCAACACCAGCGTGACGGGACTGCAACTGGACGATCTGGGCGATATCACCTTCGCCTTTGCCGTGGCACCTTTTCACCCCTTGGCACAAATACAAACGCCGATCACAGATGAAATGCTGCTCGAGCACCGTTTGGTCGTAGTGGCTGACTCGGCACAAAAAGAACGCGTCTCCATGGGACTGCTTAATGGGCAGGACATCTTCACGGTCGACACCGTGCAAGCCAAGATTGATGCCCAGGTGCGTGGCCTGGGCTGCGGGTTCCTACCCGAGACGATGGTGCAGCCCTATGCGCAAGCAGGTTTACTGCTCACCAAGGCTGTCACCCGCCCTACACGCCAGATCCGCATGCGCTATGCATGGAAAAAACCAGGCAATGGCGGATTGGGTAAAGCTTTGCACTGGTGGTTGACCCAGCTGCAAAGCCCCGTGACACAGCAAGCCTTGCTTGAAAATCACCACCTGTCGCTGACCACATCAGCGCGCTAAAACTGCAGGCCATGCGTTCTAGCGCTTATCGCGGGCGGTTTGCCCCTTCTCCCACGGGCCCTTTGCATGCAGGCTCTTTGGTGGCTGCCCTGGCCAGCTGGCTGGACGCACGCGCCCACCACGGCAAATGGCTGGTGCGTATTGAAGACATCGATCCTCCGCGCTGTCCTACAGGTGCCGACACGGTGATCTTGCAGCAGCTCACCCAATGCGGGCTGATCCCGGACGAGCCGCCCACCTGGCAGTCGCAACGACACAGCCACTACGCAACAGCCTTGGCTCAGCTTCAAGACGCGCAACTGGCTTACCCCTGTGGCTGCACCCGCAAAGACATCGAAGCATCCTGGACACACATGGGGCTGACGCATGCGCGCCACATCGAACGCCCCTACCCTGGAACCTGCCGGGACGGTTTGCATGGCAAAACCGCACGCAGCTGGCGTTTTGCTTTAGAAAAATATATATCCAGCTGGCCTCAGTCCGAAGATAGACAAATTCAAGCTGCTCCTTTTTGCATAAAAGATGGCCTCCTGTGCTGGCAAGACCGCCGTCTGGGCACTGAGCAGCAAAGACCCGCAGATGTGGCAGGCGACTTTGTCCTGCAACGTGCTGATGGCTTGTACGCCTACCAACTGGCCGTCGTGGTGGACGATGCCTTGCAAGACATCACCCACGTGGTACGCGGCGAAGATTTGACCGACAACACCCCACGCCAGCTGCTGCTTCAGCATGCTCTGGGTCTGCCGCACCCTACCTATATGCACACCCCACTGGTACGCATGCCTGACGGCGAGAAACTTTCCAAGCAGCACGGCGCACCGCCCCTGGATGTCAGTTGTCCACTCCAAGCATTGAACGCTGCAGCAATCTGCCTGGAGCTACCTGCGGTATGCCCTGAAACTACGATGACTGATGCGCTAGCTCAATGGGTCAACATATGGCAAGGCATTTACAATGTGCCCCGTGACTGAGCATCAAATCAACCCCATGGCTGACACCAATGCAGCCTCCCCCTCCCAATCCGCTGAAGGCAAGCCTCCAGCGGACGTGGCATTTCCCAAAACTATCCGCAGCTATGTACGCCGAACTGGCCGTGTCACCACGGGCCAAGCCAAGGCATTCGAAGATATCGGCCCGCAATTTTTGCAGCCCTACACGAACGCCCCTCTGGATGCGCTGGCTGCGTTTGGTCGTGAAGGAAAACTGATTCTAGAAATCGGTTTTGGCATGGGCGAGGCCACTGCGCACATTGCACGCGTGCGACCAGAAGACAATTTTCTGTGCTGCGAAGTGCACGAGCCTGGCGTAGGTGCGCTGCTCAAGCGCATTGGCGAACAAGACATTCACAATATCCGCATCCTGCAACACGATGCAGTGGAAGTGATCGACAACATGCTGCCTGAAGGCAGTATTGATGGCGTGCACATTTTCTTCCCAGACCCCTGGCACAAGAAAAAGCACAATAAGCGCCGCTTGATTCAAAGCCCGTTGGTTGCCAAACTGGCCTCGCGCTTGAAAACGGGTGGATATTTCCATTGCGCGACAGACTGGGAGCCTTACGCTGTCCAGATGCTGGAAGTGCTGAGCGCTGACAGCCAGTTGGTCAACACTGCACAGGGCTATGCCGCCAAGCCAGACTACCGGCCACTGACCAAATTTGAAAACCGTGGTTTGCGGCTCGGTCATGGGGTTTGGGACTTGGTATTTACCAAGCGCTAGCACCCGTCACTGCCATCGCCCCAACAGACCCGAACTTCATGCATATCCTGCAAAACTTGGTTCAGATGACCGGCCAGCGCGATCACTTGCGCTTGGAACTCTCCGTTTTATCGACTTTTTTGCAGTTACCTCGCATTACGAATGTTCGGGCGCTGGAACTACTCAAACTGGACGATGAATACTGGGTTCGCCCACGCACCTGGCAGCAAGCCGGGCAACTGGTCTCGGCGCCCCAAGACTTTGCCAACGACCCGCAGCGCTTTGCGCTACACGAATTACCGTACCTGCACGCCTGCATTGCAAACAAGCAGCAGCAAGCGCAGCATTCACCCGGCATTGGCCAGCACATTATCTGGCTGCCCGTATGGATGCACGATCAAGTGCGCGCCTGCGTGGAGATTACGCAGTCAGAGCCAATTTCTGCGCACAGCCTGGACGTCATTACGGGTGTTTTCAATGTCTACCAGAACTACCAAAGCTTGCTCGATTACAGCGAGCGTGATGCCTTAACGGGATTACTTAACCGCAAGACCTTCGATGAGCATCTGCTGCGATTTGCTGCTGCAGCGCAGACCACGGCATCGGAAGAGTTTTCTTGGCTGGCAGTCATTGACATTGACCACTTCAAACAGGTGAACGACCGCTTTGGCCATCTGTTTGGCGACGAAGTGCTAATTTTGGTCGCCAATTTACTGCGCACAGCCTTTGGCTCACAGCACCGCATCTTCCGTTTTGGTGGTGAAGAGTTTGTCGTCCTCATGCCCCCTTCACGCAAAGAGGCAGCGAGGGCCGCCCTGGAAGCATTCAGAAACCTGCTGGCAGCACATGAATTTCCGCAAGTGGGCCGTGTCACTGTCAGCGTCGGCTTTGCGGGCGCCAAGCTGTCCTCGCCTGTCGAAATCTTGGGCCAAGCAGACCAGGCGCTGTATTACGCCAAAGAAAATGGGCGCAACCGTGTATGCCACTACGAATGTCTGCAAGACCAGGGCTTGCTGCAAAACTCTCAGGTTTCTCACGACGACGTTGAACTTTTCTAAGTTCTGGCTCAAGCGCAGTGTGGGCAGAGCTGCTTCAATCAATCTGCAAGCAGCACCACTCTCTTTGTGACAAGACCTTGTACTGCTGATTGAGGGCTCGGCTTCCGGCCAACGCCTCCCACCCCATTGCCAACCACCACCTGCCGATAAAAAAAGCCAGAGCACATTCATGCACTCTGGCTTTTTGCATACAGTGATTGCGGTTTAGATACGCTCAGTCACCCAGGCTTGCACCGATGCCAGCGCCGCAGGCACCGCCGCAGCATCTGTGCCACCAGCCATGGCCATATCGGGCTTGCCACCGCCCTTGCCCCCCACTTGCTGGGCCACAAAGTTCACCAGTTCACCTGCCTTGACCTTGGCAGTCTCGGCCTTGGTCACGCCTGCAGCCAGCTGCACCTTATCGCCATCCACAGCCGCCAGCACGATCACAGCAGCGCCCAGCTTGTCTTTGAGCTTATCCATGGTGTCGCGCAGCGTCTTGGCATCAGCGCCTTCCAGCTTGGCGGCCAGCACCTTGATGCCGTTGATTTCTACCGCTTGGCTCAGCATTTCATCGCCTTGGCTGGAAGCCAGCTTACCCTTGAGCGCCGCGACTTCTTTCTCCAATGCCTTGATCTGCTCCAGCGTGCCACCGATGCGGGTGGTCAGCTCGGCCACAGGGGCTTTGAGCACGGCGGCAGCTTGGTCTACGGTGGACTCCAAAGACTGCAGGTACGCCAATGCGTTCTCGCCTGTCACGGCCTCAATACGACGCACGCCAGCGGCTACACCGCTTTCGCCCACAATCTTGAACAGACCAATGTCACCCGTGCGATGCACGTGCGTGCCACCGCACAGCTCACGACTGGTGCCGATGTCCAGCACGCGCACAGTTTCACCGTACTTTTCACCGAACAGCATCATGGCGCCGGTGGCCTTGGCCGCTTCGATGTCCATCACTCGGGCATCGGTTGCCGTATTGGCCAAAATTTCGGCATTCACGCGGCGTTCAATTTCGCGGATTTCAGCGGCGGTGACTGGGGCGTTGTGGGTAAAGTCAAAACGGGTACGGTCTGCATTGACCAGCGATCCTTTTTGCTGCACATGGCTGCCCAGCACTTCGTGCAAGGCCTTGTGCATGATGTGCGTGACAGAGTGGTTGCGCATGGTAGCCGCACGCAACTGTGTATCCACTTGGACCTGCACCGCATCGCCCACCTTCAGGCTACCCGACTCCAGTACACCATGGTGACCAAACACATCTGCTCGTATCTTTTGCGTGTCTTCCACCACAAAGCGCCCTGCGGGTGCAAAGATCACGCCCTGATCACCCACTTGTCCACCGGATTCAGCATAAAAAGGAGTGCTATCCGTAACAACGACGCCGTTTTGACCAGCATTCAATACGGAGACTGGCGTACCGTCAGCGTATAGCGCTACGATATTTACAGATTCAGCCAGTTTGTCGTAGCCAGTGAAAGTGTTGGCTGCACCCGTGTACTCCAGCGCACGGTCCATCTTGAACTTACCGGCCGCGCGGGCCTTGTTCTTTTGCTCTTCCATGGCGATCTTGAAGCCGGCCTCATCCACGCTCAAGCCACGCTCACGGGCCACGTCGTTGGAAAGATCCAGCGGAAAACCATAGGTATCGTGCAGCTTGAAGGCTACGTCGCCAGGCAGCACCTTGACATCGCCTGCCAGCGCGCTGTCCAAAATTTCCATGCCGTGAGCCAGCGTTTCAAAGAAGCGCTCCTCTTCCACGCGCAGCACTTCAGTAATGCGAGCCTCCTGCTCGCGCAGCTTGGGGTAGGCATCGCCCATCACTTGCACCAGGTCTTTGACCAGCTTGTGGAAAAACGGTGTCTTCTGTCCCAGCTTGTAGCCATGGCGAATGGCACGGCGCACGATGCGGCGCTGCACATAGCCACGACCTTCGTTGGAAGGAATCACGCCATCGCTGACCAAAAACGCTGTGGCGCGGATATGGTCGGCAATGACCTTCAGCGACGGTGTTTCCAGATCCGTAATGTGCGTTTCGCGGGCAGCAGCAGCGATCAATTTCTGAAACAGATCGATCTCGTAGTTGCTGTGTACATGCTGCAAGATGGCAGCCAGGCGTTCCAGCCCCATGCCGGTATCCACGCACGGCGCTGGCAGTGGCGTGACCTTGCCGTTTTCGTCCATGTCGAACTGCATGAACACGTTGTTCCAGATTTCGATGAAACGGTCACCGTCTTCATCGGGGCTGCCTGGCGGGCCACCGGCAATGTGATCACCGTGGTCATAGAAGATTTCCGAGCAGGGGCCACAGGGGCCAGTGTCAGCCATCATCCAGAAGTTGTCGGACTTGTAACGGCCACCTTTGTTGTCACCAATGCGAATCACGCGCTCTGGGGGCAGGCCAATCTCCTTGGTCCAGATGTCATACGCTTCATCATCTTCTGCGTACACCGTGGCCAGCAGGCGCTCTTTGGGCAGCTTGTACACCTCGGTCAGCAGCTCCCAGGCCCACTTGAGCGACTCGCGCTTGAAGTAATCGCCAAAAGACCAGTTGCCCAGCATTTCAAAGAAAGTGTGGTGGCGCGCGGTGTAACCCACGTTTTCCAGATCGTTGTGCTTGCCGCCGGCACGCAGGCAAGCCTGCACCGAGGTTGCGCGGGTGTAGGGGCGTTTGTCCGTACCCAAAAACACGTCCTTGAACTGGACCATGCCGGAGTTGGTAAACATCAAAGTCGGGTCATTGCCGGGCACCAGAGGGCTTGATTCCACAATGGTGTGGCCCTTGGATGCAAAGAAGTCCAGAAACGACTTACGAATGTCAGCTACGGAAAAAGTGGGAGTGCTCATGGATATGTGTTTTCGTTGTGCGCAAACCTGCGGCACGGGACAACCTGCGATTATAGGTTTCATGCCCTGCTTCGTACGAGAGAGTCTTCATCGTACCGACAACCCAGCAGGCTTATGAAGCCAAGCACCAGAAATACATGCTGTTTGACGTGCAAAGGATTGAGAAATCCTGTCATTTCGGTATGCGACTTACCGCCCACCAATACAGCACATGCGCACTAGCCACTGGCGCTGGCTGCTACACGTCAATCGCGGGGTAATGCACCCAAGCTTTGCTGCGTTGAAAACTTGTGTTGCTGCCCGGTAATGGGGTCTTGAAACTCTAGTGTTTTTGCCAGCAACATCAAAGGCCGAGAAAAATCACCCTCTGCAGCATCATCTACAACCGGGTACAGGCCATCACCTTTGAGACCCAAGCCCAGCGATGCCATATGCACGCGCAACTGATGCCGCTTGCCACTGACAGGACTGAGCGCGTAGCGCCCCCATCGCTCGTTGTGCTCCAGCAACTCCATGTGCGTGAAGCTATTGGGAACACCGTCGACCTCCTGCATACGAATGAAATTTTCACTCTCTTGCATGCGGCTGGCATGTTCGCGCGGAAAAGCAACAGCCGGGTTCCAGGGCGCAATCGCCTCATAGGCTTTATGCACAGTGCGCTGCCTGAACAAGGCTTGATATGCGCCGCGGTCCTGCCGCCTGATGGCAAACAGCACCAAGCCTGCAGTATCGCGATCGATCCGATGCACAGGCGATAAATCTGGCAGCCCCAGCTGATTTTTCAAGCGAATCAGCAAGGTGTTTTGCAAATAACTGCCGCCGGGCGTGACCGGTAAAAAATGGGGCTTGTCCGCCACCAGGATGTGTGCATCTTGAAACAGCACCCTCGCCTCAAAAGGCACTTCTGGCTCAGTCACCACCTCACGGTAGTAATACACGCGCAGACCGTGCAGCAAAGGCGTGGCCACTTCAATGCAGCGCCCCAGCTCATCCACAACCGCCCCCCGCTCGATACGGTCCAGCCAGCCTTGGCGCGATACACCGGATAGCCGCTGCGCCAAAAAATCAAGGCAACTGCCAGCTCCCGTACCCGGCAAGACGATGCAACTGGGCTTGACGCCCTCGCGCAAAGGCAGAACTCGGGGATCGTGGGTGTTGTGCATGAGCAATTAAAAGCAAGTGTGCGCTTTAAGCCAAATCGGCCGAAAACATATATACAGCAATCGCTAGCCGCTCACATTATTTATGGAGTGCGAGCAGGCTTCAAACACACGATGGCGGCAATGGCCTGTGCCGTTGCCTTGGCAGCGCCTCGATGTGATTGTGCGAACTCCAAGGCTGCATGCCGGGCACGATCCAGTCCTTGCGCATCGCGTGCCAGCGCAGCGGCCAGTTGTACGCCCTGCTCCATGTCCAGCACACGAAACGCCGCCCCCGCTTCACAGGCATTTTGAGAAGCCTGCGCAAAATTAAACGTATGGGGTCCCAGTACCATGGGGCAAGCACAGGCTGCAGCCTCGATCAGGTTTTGCCCGCCCAGCGGCTCAAAACTTCCACCCAGCAAACCCACATGCGAGGCGGCGTAGTACAGCGGCATTTCACCCAGGCTGTCGCCCAGCCACACGTCGACATCCATGGGAGGCAGGCTACTGCCCCACTGGCTGCGCCGCGCCACACTCAAGCCTGCGCTCTCCAGCAGCGCATGCACCTCCTCAAAACGCTGAGGGTGGCGTGGCACGATCAGCCATTGGCATTGACCGGCAACACCATGAAATTTTCGCCCGACCCACTGGGCAATCCACTGCTCTTCTTCCCCCTCTCGCGAGCTGGCCATGATCACAACCGGCCTGGGGCTTGCAGCACGCCATGCAGTGCCTTGCGCCAGCAAACCCGCATCAGGTTGGACATCAAACTTGAGATTGCCCATTACCGCGCGCACAGGCGCCCCTAAACTGCGCAAGCGCTGTGCATCTTGCTCAGACTGCGCCCACACCGCTTTCAACGCCGCATAGCAAGGCAAGAACAAGGACGGCCAGCGCTGAGCACCCGCCTGCGACTTGGCATTGAGACGTGCATTGGCCAGCACCAAGGGCACTCCAGCTTGGTGGCAGCCAGCCACCAAATTGGGCCATACCTCGGTTTCCATCAGCACACCAATAGCGGGCTGAAATTGTTTCAAAAACCGGCGCACGGCCTTGCGACTGTCCCAGGGTTGCCAAACTTGAACATCGCCTGGTTGCAGCAGTTTGCGCCCTTGAGCACGACCTGTGGCCGTGCCATTCGTCAGCAACAAACGCATGCCAGGCAGTGCTGCACGCAGTTCTGTGATCAAGAGTGCCGCTGCACGCGTCTCGCCCAGCGAGACGGCATGAACCCACACCCATTGCCCCTTGCCATCCGCGCCAAAATGAGGCGGGGTGTAATGACCAAATCGCTCAGGCACAGCCTCAGCATAGCCAGGCTCGGCCTGTGCACGTTTGCGCAGCTTGCGCTTAAGCAACGGCTGCGCCGCCCAAGCCAAAACCGAGTAAGCGGCCAAACTCCAGTTCATACGTATTGCGCCATTGCTGCTAGCCCACCATCAGTCAATGCGCGGCACTGCCGACTTGTGCACCAGGCTTCACCCGTTCAAGCAGTGCCAGCATTTGCGCCTGAATACGCGCCAACGCTTCTTCGGTGTGACCTTCAAAGCGCAGCACCAGCACAGGCGTCGTGTTGCTGGCGCGAATCAAACCAAATCCGTCGGGCCAATCCACACGCAAACCATCAATTGTGCTGATGTGTGCTGGCGTGGCGAATACATCTGGTGCCAGCGCCTGCAACTGCGCAGTCAGGACATGCGGCTCGCCTTCGGCACACGCAACGTTCAGCTCTGGTGTTGAAAAACTGGTAGGCAATGCATTAAGTACTGCGCTGGGGTTGGATTCACGACTCAAAATCTCCAGCAAGCGGCTGCCAGCATAAGTTCCATCGTCAAATCCATACCAGCGTTCTTTAAAGAAAATGTGGCCACTCATTTCGCCACCGAGAGGAGAGTTCAACTCTTTCATCCGCGCTTTGACCAAGGAGTGCCCAGTTTTATACATCTCAGCGACACCCCCTGCTTGGCGAATGACTGGCGCCAGACGCTGGGTGCACTTCACATCAAACAAGATCGTGCCACCAGGAACGCGTGACAGGACATCCTTGGCAAACAGCATCATCTGGCGATCGGGATAAATGGTTTGCCCATCTTTGGTCACAATACCCAGCCGGTCGCCGTCTCCATCAAATGCCAAGCCTAATTCAGCATCAGTCTCTTGCAGGGCCTTGACCACATCGAGCAAGTTTTCTGGTTTGCTGGGGTCCGGATGGTGATTGGGAAAATTACCATCAACATCAGAAAAGAGCTCCAGCACCTCACAGCCCAGTGCGCGAAAAATACCAGGTGCGGTTGCCCCTGCCACGCCATTGCCGCAATCAATCACCACTTTGACAGGGCGCGAAAGCTTCACATCACCCACAATGCGTGTGGTGTAGTCACCCAGCACATCCGCACTACGGATGCTGCCACCCTCTTGCAACGCCCAGCTCTCGGCTTCGATGGTCTGTCTCAGTGCTTGAATTTCTGCGCCATAAATGGCGCGGCCAGCGAGCACCATCTTGAAGCCGTTGTAATCTTTGGGATTGTGACTACCCGTCACCATGATGCCGCTGGTACACAGCGTACTTGCTGCAAAATACAGCATGGGTGTTGTACACATGCCGATGTCAATCACCTCAACACCCACATCCACCAGCCCCGCCATCAAGGCTTGGCTCAGCGCGGGTCCGGAGATACGGCCATCACGACCAACCGCCACGGTTCGCTCGCCCTCCGACAGCACTGCAACTCCAAAAGCACGGCCAATACTGCGCGCCACCTCATCCGTCAAAGTGGAAGGGACCACGCCACGAATGTCATAAGCCTTGAAAATAGAAGCCGCAACCTGCACAACAAATCCTTAACGGTTATTCCGCAAAAAAGAGGCATAGAACTCATGCCAGCGCCCCATTTTAATGGTTCACCTACTGGGCAAGTACCTGCATGCTCAGTTGAGGCATGAAACTTACCCCGCTCTCACCCCCGTTCTAGCGGGACGTGGCACCATTGGTGCGACTTTGAACGACGCACTGACAAACGCAAGCTATTCATCCCTAATAGCTGGGCAGCATTGACCGCCACATATAAATTGTGCTGCTGCAAAAATGCCGCTTCGTCAGATTTTTTTTCCAAAAACAAAAAAGGGCTTAGCAATTTGCTAAGCCCTTTTTTATTTCAAAGAGATGGTGCGTGATACATGGATCGAACATGTGACCCCTGCCGTGTGAAGGCAGTGCT
>ENA-OFCF01000536-OFCF01000536.1-metagenomes-genome-assembly--contig:-NODE-536-length-16546-cov-4.413316_pt1 | contig 16546 bp, 17 predicted proteins | sample MGYA00153387_OFCF01 | MGnify analysis MGYA00153387
TGGCGGAGAGGGTGGGATTCGAACCCACGGTAACTTGCGCTACGCCTGATTTCGAGTCAGGTACATTCGGCCACTCTGCCACCTCTCCGCAGACATAATTCTATCAGGGCGAAAGTATCTTCAGTCCACCCATGTAAGGCTGAAGAACAGCCGGAATATCAATGCCGCCGTCTTCACGCTGGTAATTCTCTAACACTGCCACCAGCGTGCGTCCAACTGCCAGACCCGAACCATTGAGCGTATGCACAAACTCATTTTTACCCTGCGCATTTTTAAACCGGGCTTGCAAGCGCCGCGCTTGAAAAGCTTCGCAGTTGGAAACTGAACTGATCTCACGGTAGGTGTTTTGTGCGGGCAACCAGACTTCCAGATCATAAGTTTTGGTCGCACCAAAACCCATGTCACCGGTGCACAGCAACATGACGCGGTACGGCAGGTTGAGCTTTTGCAAAATCGCTTCGGCGTGGCCCGTCATGGCTTCCAGAGCTTCATAGCTTTTGGCGGGGTGCACGATTTGCACCATCTCGACTTTGTCAAACTGGTGCTGGCGAATCATGCCGCGTGTGTCGCGGCCGTAGCTGCCGGCTTCAGACCTGAAGCACGGCGTGTGGGCTGTGAACTTGAGGGGCAAGTCAAACTCTGGCGTGATGACGTCGCGTACGAAGTTGGTCAGCGGTACTTCAGATGTGGGGATCAAAAACCAACTTTTTTCAACTAAAGTTAAGTTAGCCTGTGAACTGACTGATCCATCAGATTCGAACTTGTCAGCATAAACATCTGCACCGGCCGCCTTACTTTCAATGCCGCCAAAGCTAACTTGAAATAAATCCCCTTCAAATTTTGGCAATTGACCCGTACCACGAAGCGAATCGTCGTTGACGATATACGGCACATAGCACTCGGTGTAGCCGTGCTCCTGGGTTTGCACGTCCAACATGAAGGCTGCCAGCCCTCTGTGTAGGCGTGCGAGTGAGCCCTGCAGCACCGTAAACCGTGATCCGGCAAGCTTTGTGCCGAGTTCAAAATTCAGCCCTAACGGCTGGCCGACATCGACATGGTCTTTGATTTCAAAGCCGTAAGCCTTGGGTGTGCCCCAGGTTCTAACCACCACATTGCCGTCTTCACCTTTGCCCAGCGGCACACTTTCGTGTGGCAAATTGGGCACGGCCAGCAGCAGGGATTGCAATTCAAGTTGAATTGCGTCCAGCCGCGTGCTGGACGCTTCCAGCTCGGCTTTGGAACTGCTGACCTGCGTCATCACGGCGCTGGCGTCTTCACCCTTGGCTTTGATCTGGCCGATTTGCTTGGACAGCGTGTTGCGCAGGTTTTGCAGCTCTTCGGTGCGGGCTTGAATGGTCTTGCGCTCTTGCTCCAGGGCAGTAAATGCCGCCACATCCAGAAAAGTCTGGGGCGACTTGCGTGTCTCAAGCCTCGCGATGGCTTGGGGCAGGTCTTTGCGTAAAAGGGTAATGTCGAGCATATATTTTTCAGGTAAGTTATCAAGACAGTGTGGCTGGGTCAAGATTGGCGCCACAAAGAATCAGGCAGACTTTTTCATCGGTACGTGGCTTATAAACACCGCTGTGCAGCGCGGCTAACGGCAAGGCAGCGGCAGGTTCCACCGCCAGTTTGAGTTCTTTCCAGAGCCACTGCTGCGCCGCGCGAATGGCATCGTCAGTCAACAACATGGCATCGCGCACGTGCGCCTGCGTCGCCTCCCACCCCAACTGGCCAATGCGCTTGGCACCCAGCGAGTCAGCAGCTATACCGCCCACATTCACATCAACCGCTTGCCCTGCCTGGCGGGCGTTAAAAAGTGTGGGTGCCAGCTCGGGCTCCAAGGCCACCACCCGGGTGCGTCGTTCAAACCAGCTGGCCATGCCGCCAATCAGGCCACCACCACCCACACTCACCAAAACTGAATCGGGCAGGCCGCCTTGGGCTTCAATTTCAGCGCCCAGCGTGCCCGCACCAACCAGCACTTCGGGCTGGTCATAGGCATGGGCCAGCAATGCGCCGGTTTGCTGCTGTCGCTCGCTGCAAGCGCGTGCCGCATCAGCATAAACCGCTCCGGCAACAACAACTGTTGCGCCGAGCGCTGCCAGTTTGGCACGCTTGGCAGGGCTGGATACTTCTGGCACAAACACCTCGCAGCGCAAACCCAATTCTTTAGCAGCCGTTGCAACCGCTATGCCGGCATTGCCGCCCGACGCAATCACCACCCCGCTGGCCGGAATCGGGTTTGATAGAAGCCGGTTCAGCATGCCCCGCGCCTTGAAGCTGCCGCCCGTTTGCAAATGCTCCAGTTTGAGCCAAACTTCAGCGCAATCCACACCCAGCGCCTTGCCCGGCAATTTCCACAGCGGCGTTTGACGAATGAAGTGGCTGTAGTCTTTTGCAAAAGCAGCGCGACAGCGGTCTATGACGTTATGGTCAGTGTCAGACATCAAAATAATTCAAAATGACTCAAAAGTAGCTAAAAAATATTGTTTTTAGATATTAAAAATGGCTTTATGCCAATAAAAACGGGCGTAAGCAGCTACTGAATATATAGCAAATAAAATCTTGTCAAGCCTGCTGATGCAGCGTGCTTTGCCCGGCGCTCAGCTCGCCCTGCGCGTCCAGCTTCAGGCCCTTGGGCAGCGGGAACTTGATGGTTTCCTCAATCCCGTCCATCTTGCGCACCGACACTGCGCCCAGCGCCTTGATGCGGTCAATCACTTGTTTGACGAGGATTTCAGGGGCTGATGCACCGGCTGTCAAACCGACTTTGGCCTTGCCCACAAACCAGCTTTCTTTCAGCTCGCTCGCGTCGTCGACCATGTAGGCCTCGGTGCCCAACTTGTTGGCCAGCTCGGACAAACGGTTGCTGTTGGAACTGGTCGGGCTACCGACAACAATCAAAATATCAACCTGTGAGCTCATGACCTTGACGGCGTCTTGCCTGTTTTGCGTGGCGTAGCAAATGTCTTGCATCTTGGGCGAGCGCACCATCGGGAAACGCGCTTTGACAGCGGCAGTGATCTCCGCTGCATCGTCTACGCTCAGCGTGGTTTGCGTCACCACGGCCAGCAACTCAGTTTGCCGTGGGCTGATGCGCTGCACATCTTCAACGTCTTCTACCAAATGAATGCCGCTGTCGAGCTGGCCCATCGTGCCTTCGACTTCAGGGTGGCCCTTGTGGCCAATCATGATGAACTCGTAGCCTTCTTTGCTCAGCTTGGCCACTTCTACGTGTACCTTGGTCACCAGCGGGCAGGTCGCGTCGAATATCTGAAAGCCGCGCCGCTTGGCCTCCAGCTGAATCGCCTTGCTGACACCATGCGCGCTGAAAACCAGCGTGGCACCAGGCGGCACATCAGCCAGTTCTTCAATAAAAATCGCGCCCTTGTTTTTCAGGTCATTGACCACATAAGTGTTGTGAACAATCTCGTGACGTACGTAAATCGGCGCGCCGAATTTGGTTAAAGCGCGTTCAACGATTTCAATCGCGCGGTCAACACCCGCGCAAAAGCCGCGCGGCTCGGCAAGTAGAATTTCTTGAGGAAGGGTGGTCATAAAACTCCGATGACGTTAACTTCAAAAATCACGGGTTGACCTGCAAGTGGGTGATTGAAATCAAACTGCACCGCATCGCCTTGAGCTTTGACCTGCACCACACTGCCCGCATACTGCCCTGCCCCATCCGGCGTGGGGAACTGCACCACATCGCCCACTGTGTAAGCCTCATCCGGGTCGCCCAGCTCATTGAGCAGCTTGCGCGCTACCCATTGAATCAAATCGGCATTACGCTCACCAAAAGCTGCGCCTGCTGGCAGCTCAAACGTGGCGTGCGTGCCTTCCGTCAAACCCAGCAGATGCTGTTCGATGGCGGGAGAGAGCTGCCCTGTGCCCAGGCTCAGCGTAGCCGGCTTGCCACCAAATGTGTTGATGATGTCCGCCCCACTCGGCCCGGCCATGCGGTAGTGCAGGGTCAAAAAAGATGATGCTTCAATGACGGGGATGGCGATCGATTCAAGAACGGACATAAAACTTTTCTGGCAGAGCTAAGTATGAAAAACTGTTTGTAAACTGTTCATATTGTAGAAAGTTAGCAATACGCTCAAAAGATGCTCCTCAAAGACCTGCCCCAGGATGCGCGCCCGCGTGAAAAACTACTCGCCCGCGGCCCCGGTGCGCTCAGTGATGCCGAGCTGCTGGCGTTGCTGCTGCGCACCGGCCTGCCCGGTAAAAATGCGCTACAGATGGGCCAGGAGTTAGTGGACACCTTCGGTGGCATGGCCGGATTGCTGAGCACGTCGGCAGAGGCACTGAAGAAGATCAAAGGCTTGGGGCCTGCCAAACGCGCAGAGATTGTGGCGGTGCTTGAATTAGCCAGGCGTGCCCTAGCTAGCCAGCTCAAAGAAAAAACTATTTTTCGCGACCCGCAAACGATTCGCGACTACTTGCAATTGCAACTCGGCTCTAGAGATCATGAGATTTTTGCTGTGCTGTTTTTAGACACGTCCCACCGCCTGATCGTGCTGGAAGAAATGTTCAGGGGCACCTTGACCCAAACCAGTGTGTACCCGCGCGAAGTGGTGGTGCGGGCCTTGGCCCTGAACGCCGCCAACGTGGTGCTGGCTCACAACCACCCCAGCGGTACGGCGCAAGCCTCTAGGGCTGACGAAGCCATCACGCATACGCTGAAAGCTGCGCTGGCGTTGATTGACGTGCGGGTGCTGGACCATTTCATCGTAACCACGACTGAAGCAGTGTCGATGGCTGAGCTGGGATTGATGTAAACCATGAAAGCCCTGGCGATCAAGGAATTGAAAGGCCTGAAAACCGTCAAGGCCGAGATGGAGGCGCGCGCCAAACTCGTTAAAGAGCTGGCGGCCGCCCACAAAGCCGCGCTGGCCAAAGTCAAGGCTGAAAAAGAATTCTTCGCAACAGCGGTAGGCATTGTCAAACCGCTACCCCTCAAGCACCGCCCCGGCCACCGCGCCGCTTTGCTTTTAGTACAAGCCGCGCCGATTGCCGTACAACACCAGCTGGACGAGCAGGCCGTGATGCAAGAAGCGCTGTCAGACGAGTTTGACGTAGAAACGCTGCTAGATACTGACGACGCCTTGAGCTACCGGCGCCCCGGCATAGGCACAGACGTGACCCGCAAGCTGCGCAAAGGCGGCTGGAGCATTCAAGGCCAGGTTGACCTGCACGGCCTGCGGCGCGAAGACGCCCGCGAGGCGTTGGTCGACTTCATCAAAGACGCCACCCGCATGGGCTGGCGCTGCGTGCGCGTAATACATGGCAAAGGGCTGGGTTCACCCGGCAAAACGCCGGTACTCAAAGGCAAAGTACAAAGCTGGCTGATTCAAAAGCAGGAAGTGCTGGCGTTTGTGCAAGCCCGGCCTGCGCATGGCGGCGCCGGGGCGTTAGTGGTGCTGCTGGCGCAGAGCTGATTTTGTTTTTGGTTTTGCTATGAAATCAGGAGCTAGTTGTAATCATATTAATTGGGCTATAGGCGTTTTTTATCTAGCACCAGCTCCAAAACGAATCGCAAAATAATTCTGAATTTGTTTGACTTGAAAGTAGGCTGTGGTCGGGTTGTCGACGTAGACATTTCGCTCAGCTGAAAAGCATGGTGGTCGCTTGCTGCGGCGCACGTGTATTTATATTGGGTTGAGCAATCAACAAAGACGCAAGCCGCAATTTGATTTTCGCTATAGCTTGAAAATTTCAATGCCGAACTCCCTACGGATCTCTCCAACGGTACGGGCCATGTACTCGCCTTCTTTAAAAAAGTGCCACTTTTTCGTCATCTTTCTTGACTGCTGCCAAACTAAAAAAACTGTCTTTGAATTCTTTAGCAGAAACTTTAAGATGCCAGGCTGACCGAGCAGTTCTCGCGTTTCTTTATCTCGTAGGGCTTCAATAAACTCCTTCATGGTTTTCGGTACTTTTGAGCCAAAGATATTCCAACACTGCACCCGCAACTCACCCAGCATGGTAGTAGGGCAACCGTAAATGACATGGCTAATGTCGTGCGAGCGCAGCATTTTTCGCAATATTTCAGTTTTGCAGTCAGACCAGTGCGTGAATTGAGGGTGCACCGCGTAGTAAACATTTAATGCATCCTCCAGCGATAGATCGGCAATCTGATCTGAATAAAAATCGGTTCGTGCGGTTGATTCATATGGCATTGTTTTTCCTTTCTACTTGTTATTGGCTTGCGCAAGCAGTCTCTTAATCGCCCACTCAATGATTCGAGCTGCTTTTTTCGCGGACTGGGCGGTGCCTTGCTGAAGATTTATTAGCTTGGCTCCAGCCACCGTAGCGTGAAAGACGTCGAGATCGAAGGATTCAATCGGCAGACCGAGTGCATGCTGAAACCGCTTTTTGTTATCTGACTCAAACGCTGCTAACCAAGGCCGCAGGCTTTCGTCCTCATCACACGCTGCCGTCAGAGCCAACATCAACCGGGGAGCAAAAGAGTCTTGCAGATCTGCACACAGCAGGGCACTGAGGGCAGCCGCATTCAGCTTCCCGCCAGCAGTTGGGACGGCAGCCACAGCACTTGCTTTCAGCTCGTTCATGACGCCTTTGAGAAGTTCTGGCCGGGTTGGAAAGTAGTAGGTTAAGTGACTCTGCCGAACGTCAGCCTGCGCTGCCACAGCCGACTGGGTAAATGCCGCAAAGCCATCTCGCCTTAAAACCGTTAAGGCGCTCTGGAGCAAGCGCTTTTCAACCGAGTCGTCAGTGACTACGCGCAGTCTGGCTTGTGGACGAATGGTCGCGCTAGCTTTAATACCGCCGTTTTTTTTCATTTTTGGTATTTTAACCAAATTTGACGAAGGTGTTGCTTGCATGACTGCAAACACCTACACGGCTATGCAGCACCAGCTTAACGAGCAAGCCATGATGCGGGAGGCATTGTCAGAAGAGTTCGACGTAGAAACATTACTTGATACCGACAACGCGCTAAGCTTCAGAAGGCTCACCACGAGCCAAGCTGTGACGCGCAAACCGCGTCGGTGCGGCTGGAGCATTCAAGGCCAGGTTGACCTGCACGGCTTGCGACGCGAAGAAGCGCGTGAAGCACTGGTCGACTTCATCAAAGATGCAGAACGCATAGGTTGGCGCTGCGTGCGCGTGGTGCACGGCAAGGGCCTGGGCTCCCCCGGCAAAACACCAGTTCTCAAAGGCAAGGTGCAAAGCTGGCTGATTCAAAAGCAGGAAGTGCTGGCGTTTGTGCAAGCCCGGCCCGCGCATGGCGGCGCCGGGGCGCTGGTGGTGCTGCTGGCACAAAATTAAAGCCGCAAGCTGCTCACCCCTGTCATGGCGCCGTCATGACCACGTCACACATCCTGCGCAACATGGGCGTTCTTAACAATAAAGGGAACGCCCGCATGTCTTCATCCAGCTTTTCAACGCTATCAACCACCATTGCCCTTGCAGGTACGCTGGCCGCGCTGCCGCTGCATGCGCAAACTGCCTTTCCCGCGACGCTGGCAGGTCATGTGGTCATGCCGGCCCAGTCGTTTATTGCCGCGCCCAAAGACGCGTCTGACGACCTGAAAATCAGCGGCAAATTTACCAGTGGCAAACGGGTGGATGCCATCGGCACGATTGAGGGCTTGTCGGCAGGCCGCCCTACCGGCGTGTCATTGCCTTTTAACGGCCAGCCGATTCAGGGTCACTCAGGCATCAAAAAAATGCCTGACGGCAGTTACTGGATATTGACCGACAACGGTTTTGGTTCCAAGGCCAATTCACCCGACACGATGCTGTATCTGAACCGCTACAACATTGACTTCAAAAGTGGCGCAATCAAACGGCTGGAGACCATTTTCTTGCATGATCCGGACAAAAAAGTACCGTTTCGCATTGTGCAAGAGGGTACCAAAAAGCGCTATCTGACCGGCAGCGACTTTGACACCGAGAGCTTTCAGTTTGCCGGTGGTGCCATCTGGATTGGTGATGAACTCGGCCCGTTTTTGATCAAAACCGACATGAAGGGCAAAGTGCTGGCGGTGTTTGAAACGCAGGTTGATGGCAAGGTGGTTCGGTCCCCTGACCACCCAAACGTGACAACACCCGGCGCGCCCGGCGGCCTGGTGGACTTTCAGGTGCGGCGTTCACGCGGTTTTGAAGGCATGGCCGCATCCAAAGACGGCAGCAAGTTGTATGGATTGCTGGAAGGTGCGCTGTACAACGCAGCCACCAAGGCGAATGAAAACGTGGACGGCAAAGACTACCTGCGGGTGCTGGAGTTTGACGTGAAAACCGAAAGCTGGACAGGCCGCCACTGGAAGTACATGCTGGAGGCGAACAACCACGCGATTGGCGACTTCAACATGATCGACGGCACAACAGGCTTAATCATTGAGCGCGACAACGGCGAAGGTACGCTTGATAAAGCCTGCCCGGCAGATCAAAAGCGCACAGACTGCTTTCATGACCTGGCCAAATTCAAGCGGGTTTACAAGATTGAAATGAGCGACGTTAATGTGGGTGGTGCGATTCGCAAAATCGGCTACATCGACCTGATGACGATCGCTGACCCAGCCAAGCTGGCCCGCAAACCTTTGAACAACGGTGTGCTGACCTTCCCGTTCTTCACGATTGAAAACGTGGACATTGTGGACACCAAACACATCATCGTCGGCAATGACAATAACTTGCCATTTTCAAGCAGTCGCGAGCCAAACAAGGCCGATGACAATGAACTGATCTTGCTGGAGGTGGCTGAATTTTTGAAGGCGAACTAAAAAGCTGCTGCCGCTATTCGTCGCTACTCACCCTTGTTGCGCATCCAGTCGGCGGTCTGAAAAAACGAGGTGTTAAGACGCGTGCGCAGCGACTCGTCGACGTCCGTTTCCACCATCGCCTGGTTCATACAGGCGAGCCACTGGTCCCGCTCCCGAATACCTATCGGTCCACCGCCGGTTTGCTGGGGCATGTGACGCATGCGCAACATCGGGTGGCCAAAGCGCTCTGTGTAGTGCTGCGGCCCACCCAGCCAGCCGCACAAGAACCAGAACAGGCGCTGACGGGCATTGTCCAGCGGCCCGGCGTGGGCGGCGCGCAGGGCGCTGTAGTCGGGTTCCAGATCCATCAGGTCATAAAAACGCTCAACCAGCGCTTTTACGGGAGCTTCGCCGCCTATCCATTCGAAAGGCGTGTCGAATTTCGGTTTTTCCTGAATCTGCATTGTTAAATTATTGCGCTTTGCGCAGTGTTTCGACCACGGGTGTGTTGAGTACTGAGCGCAAGCCCCACCAGCCCGCCGCCAAGGCCAGTGCAGCACCGGCCAGGCTGCCGAACAGCGGCACTGTCCATGAGCCTGTCCACGCAAAGTCAAACACATACCGGGCCAAGCCCCAGCCAACCGCCAGAGCCACAACCGATGCCAAAAACCCCGCCAGCAAGCCCACGCCCGCCAGTTCAGCCCGCTGCACTTGCCTGAGCAAGCTAGCACGCGCACCCATGGCACGCATGATGGCGAACTCTTTGGCGCGTTCTTCCCTTGTGGCGGTGATTGCTGCAAACAGCACCACCAAGCCAGCAGCCAGGGTAAAGCCGAACAAAAACTCCACCGCGCGAATGACCTGATCAAGCACACGCTGCACCTGCGCCAGCGTACTGGTGGTGTCAATGTTGGTGATGTTGGGGAAGGCTTTGACCAGCGTGTTGTCGAAGCTTTGCAGTCCTTTGGCAGCCGCAGGCGGCGCTTTGAAGGCGCTGATGTAGGACACAGGTACATCGGTTACCTCAGCCACCGGGTACATCACAAAAAAGTTGACTCGCATCGAACCCCAATCCACCTTGCGCAGGCTGGTGATTTTGGCGCTGCTGACCTGGCCGCCAATGTCAAAGCTCAAGGCATCACCGAGTTTTAAGCCCAGCGTTTTGGCAATGCCTTCTTCAACACTGATCGCGCCTTTTTCTTCCACCGTCCATTGCCCGGCCACAGTTTTGTTGTGGGCGGGCTGCTGGGCAGCATTAGACAGGTTGAACTCACGGTCGACCAGGCGTTTTGCGCGATCGTCCGTGAAATCATCAGGCGAAACGGCTTTATCGTTCACGGCCACCAAGCGGCCACGAATCATCGGGTACCAATCAAACTTGGTCACGCCGGCGTCTAGCAGTGCTTTTTTAAACGCCTCACCCTGCTCCGGCTGGACGTTGATGATGAAGCGGTTCGGCGCATCAGGCGGTGTGGCTTTGCGCCAGCTGTCGACCAAATCGGTTCTCAACAGCACCAGCAACATCAACGCCAGCAGGCCCACGGCCAGCGCGCTGGTTTGCACCACCGCATACGCAGGCCGAGCTGACAACTGGCGCGTGGCGAGTACCAGCCAGCGCGGAGCCACGTCTTCATTCACACTGGCTCTTAACAGCTTGACTGCCGCAAAACTGGCTGCAGCGAACAGCAGCACCGCGCCCGCAAAGCCACCGACGGCAATCAATCCCAACTTCAAGTCACTGCTGGCCGCCACCAGCAGCGCCGCAAAGCCCAACATGCCCACGCCAAGCACGGCAATCGATGCGGGTTTTAAATTACCGACATCGCGGCGAATCACGCGCAGCGGCGGTACAGACGCGAGCTGTAGCACAGGCGGCAAGCCAAAGGCCAGCAGCAGGGTCAGCCCCATGCCCATGCCAAACGCGACGGGCCATAAGGTAGCAGCGGGTAGCGCCGTTTCAACCAGTCCAGCCAGCAGCAGCACAAAGCCGTAGTGCACCCCAAAGCCAATGGCCACACCCAATGCGCTGGCAAACAAACCTGCCAACACAAACTCAAACGCATACGCCGCTGCAATAGTGCGCTGCGGCTGGCCCAACACGCGCAGCATGGCGCAATCATCCAAATGCTTGGCCGCAAAACCGCGCGCGACAATCGCCACAGCCACCGCACTGAGCAAAGCCGCCAGCAACGCGACCAGGTTCAAAAACTTTTCAGCGCGGTCCAGTGTTTGCCGCATCTCGGGGCTGCCGGATTCGAGAGACTCAAGCCGCACACCGCGAATGCCGGACTGATCAAACGGTTTTTTAATCTCAAGATTGGCCCACTTGACGAATTCAGCCACAGCCTTGTCGTCGCCCGCCACAGCAAAGCGGTAATTGGTGCGGCTGGCGGGTTGAATTAAATTGGTTGCCGCAACGTCTGCCGTATTGATCATGGCGCGTGGTGAAAAGCTGATAAAGCCCGCGCCCCGGTCGGGCTCTTGAGTGATGATGCGGGTGACTTTAAAACTGGCGTCGCCCATCAGCATCGTTTGGCCGATTTTCAGACCCAGCGCATCGAGCAATGACGGATCAACCCAAGCTGTGCCCGGGACAGGAATGTCACGGGTGTTTTCGCCCTTGCCGCCCTCCGCGCTGCTCACCTGCAAATTACCACGTAGCGGATAACCCGCAGGTACGGCTTTAAACGCCGCGAGCTTGCTGGCTCCGCCGTCCGCATCTGTGGCTCGTGCCATGGTGGGAAAGCTGACGCTGGCCGCCGACTTCAATCCCAATTCCCTGGCTTTGGCAATAAACGTGGCAGGCGTCGCTTCATCGCTACGCAGAACGGCATCCCCACCCAGCAGTTGCCGTGCATCGCGCTGCAAACCGCCTTTGAGCCTGTCGGCAAAAAAACCGACTGCCGTTAATGCCGCAACGGCCAAGGTCACGGCAACAATCAGCAAGCGAAGCTCGCCAGCGCGCAAATCGCGCCACAGGGTGCGCCAGCCCAGTTTGATGAAAAGTGTGTTCATGACCCTACCTTAGCGCAAACCGGCAGCCCCTATCTGATGATTGGACTTTCTTGCGCTGCAAGAGGTGTTGGGGGTAAGGCTTCAAGCCGTTGTTCCAGGGTCCTCAGAAGTGGGCGAATGCCTAAGCCCACCGAGATTTGCGGATTCGAAAAGCCATCATTCTTACCTGCGTCAATCTCACGCTGTTTGATGAGCGGCACAGCGTTGGCAAAAGCCTGCTCAAATGACCGGGTTTTGCGCAACTGCTCATCAAACATGGCGCGGCCAAAATAAGTGAGCTCTGACAAGCGGCCGCAACCGTAAGACGTGTGGGTGGCGTCGGCTGCCGTCATCACCAGCGTGTTGTCGCCAGCCAGTGGGGCGACCCAGCCGCCTGAGTAGCAGGCCGACACGGCAATCACGCGGTTACGTATGCCTGCATTGTCCAGGGCAGTGCGCAGCAACTGCGGCGTGAGCGGTTCAACATCTAAAGGCCAATGGGATGCAGCCAGTTTGAAGTCGCTCCCACCATGTGAAGTGAGGTAGACCACCAGCACATCGTTGTCTTTGTCCATCCGCTCGGCCAGTGCCTGTATGGCACGCTCTGCGTTTTGCGGTGTGGCCCATAAATGCGATTGGGTGGTGGCGCCATGGTTCAACAAGTGCAATACCCTGCCCTGGGCGTCAAAACGCTGGTTCAAAATATCTGTGACCAGTGTGCTTTCACGCTTGAAGACATCTTCAGCCGCATACGGCGCAAAAACCAGGCCATACACTTCGGCGACGCCATCACGCTGCGGCGCCAGTGCGTTGACTTTGGTTGCCCACAGCGCTTGCTGCGCTTCAAAAGATTGCTGACTCAGGCGTAGTCGAGGTTTGTCTGCATCTGCTTTGGACTGGCTTGAGTAGTCTTCCTGCCAAGCGCGCTGGTCAAATTGCCAGATTGACACGCCTGAGCAAGCCATCATGACCAAAACAAATATTACAGTTTTAGCCGTCCATCCGCTGAAACGCCGAATTAACACGGCCAATACGCCAAACGACCAGAACATGAAAACACCGTAGATTGACCAGTAAAGCCATACCGAATACCGTGCGGAAGGCTTGATCAATCGGTGTGCCAAAGCTGCCATGAGCAGTTCATAGATCGCCACACTGGGAATGGCCGCTACCAGCGACAAGGTAAAACATGCGGCCACGCGGCTCAGCCAGGACCCTTCAGGTGAGTTGTTTTCAGCCGCAGAAAATGCCCACCAAGCCGCGCCCACAAACACCAGAGACGACCACCAGCCCGCCAGCCATGCCTGTGTGTCAAAGCGCGCCGGGCCTACAAACGTAAGGCGCGAAAGTGCCACCTCTATAGCAAAGTAAGCAATAAAAAGCAGTGCAACTTGCAGCGGCGCAGGGGAACGACCAGCAGTACGTGGTGGCAAAAAGAACCCGGCACGCAAGCCTTCTATCAACCAATTTTTAATGGGCAGGAATGTAGAAGCAGGGATAGTTTGCTCACGCGACTGCGTTTGTAAATTGGTCATGCGCGCATCATGCCACGCGGTCATGCAAGTTTGGCGACTTCAGGTTTGATGCCTGCCAAGCCAGGCTCTAGCACCAAGCGCTGAGCGCTGCTGTAACAAACAAAACGCTTGTTGGTGGCACGGCCAATTGCACACAAGCCAACCGCTTGCGCGACCTGGTGACCCATTTGGGTGATGCCGCTGCGCGACACGACGATGGGTACGCCCATCTGGGCTGATTTGATGACCATTTCGCTGGTCAAGCGGCCTGTGGTGTAGAAAATTCTGTTTGCGCCATCGACAAGATCTGATTGCATGGACATCCAGCCCGCTATCGTATCTATAGCATTGTGCCTACCCACATCTTCTACAAATATCAACATCTCGGGCTCGCTGCCTGCGGCTTCAAAAAGCGCGCAGGCATGCACAGACCCGGCTGATTTATACGTCGTTTCTTTCAGGCGAATGGCGTTGACCAGTGCATAGAGCTGGCTCTGGGTGATGCACGCATCCGGTGGTAACTTGATCTGGTCGACCTCGTCCATCAAACCGCCAAACACACTGCCCTGCCCGCAGCCTGTAGTGACGACGCGCTTGGCGGTTTTTTCTTCGATGTCTGTAATGCCGCCCAATGTTTTGACCGCCGCAGCGCCGACATCCCAATCGACGGTGATGGACTCAATCTCTTCAATACTTTTAATCAGCCGCTGGTTGCGTAAATAACCCAGTACCAACAGCTCAGGATGCGCGCCCAGCGTCATCAGCGTGACCAGCTCGCGCTTGTCGACATACACAGTCAGCGCCCGCTCTGAGGGGATGGAAACACTGATGTGCTCGCCAAACTCGTTGATAGCGGAAACGTCGCAGGTCAGCGGTGCTTGGGCATGTGTGAGGTGCGGAAATTTCATATCAAAAGGGTATAACAAAAAAGCCGACACCATTTGGGTCGGCTTTTCAAGTCATCACGAATTCGAATCAGACTTTTTTAGCGGGCGGAGTTACCGCCTTATTTCCAGGATTGATCACAGCATCTGGTATCTTGGTGTTGGGTGGACTGGCAGCTGTGGCAGGCGGTGAATGCGCACCAGCTGCTTCAAGCGGTTTGGCCGCTTCGACCGGCTTGGCTGCATCACCTGGCTTGGCTGCTTCAACCGGCACGTAAGCAAAAACACCAGGGTCGGCGCACGGTGGCGTTGCAACCGCAGGTTTGATATCTTTGCCTGATGCCATAGCCGTTTTGTAATAGCTAGCGGCTACTTTGTCTTGCGATTTGCAAAGCAGATAAATATCAACCTTGCCGGACCAAGCCGTCTTGGCTGCTATCTCAGCAGCTTTGGCTTTGGCTTCATCGCTTGGAGCCGGCAGCTTGGCAAACACAACAGAAGACACAGAGGTCATTAAGAGGGAAATGAGAAATTTTTTCATCAAGTAATTCTCAAAAAAATTAAATTTGCACAGTTTGATTGGGTGCAGCAAGGTTGCTTCGTTGCGCCGGAATTCTGCCGGCCTTCACGTCGTCGTACCAGTATTCGTGGTGCTCCTGGGCCCAAGCCTCGTCAACGTAGCCGTGACGCATTCCGTCATAAGCACCATCCATTCCGACAGAACCCAGGTAAGCATGAGCCAAGAACATCGCCAAAATAAATACACCCGTGACAGCATGCACCATGTGAGCAATCTGCATGGTCCCGCGTTCGTAGACAAGTCCCGGTACGATTTTATTCATTACAAAGCCGGAAGCGATAATTAGTAAACCGAGGAAAAAGACACCGCCCCAGAAAATAGCTTTGGATCCAGGATTGAAACGATTGGTAGGAGGTGCATGTCCTCCGCCGAGCATGCCGCCACCTTTGAGCACCCACTGCAAATCTCCTTTTTCAGGCCAGTTGTCTTTCAGGAAAGTAAAGAAAACAACCACTAGTGAAACCGCGAAAAGGGGGCCCGCAAAGTTATGCAAATTCTTCAGCGCGTATGTCAGCCAGCCAAATAACGTGCCGCCCAGAATGGGTAGCAAAAAGAATTTGCCGTAAGCAATGACCACGCCCGATACGCCCAATGCAACAAAGGCAATTGCGTTAGCCCAATGAGATGCGCGTTCAAAAGGTGTGAAGCGCTCAATTTTGCGGCCAGTAGCAGGCAACGTCGTCTTCATGGGGCCTTTTGCAAAATACACAAAAGCCAGCGCTAATATAACAATGATAAGTAACGAGCCGCCATAGGGTATCAGCCAGTTGTTGCGAACTTGCCGCCACGCTTCGCCCGCATTGGTCAGGTTGGAGCCCGGGTATTTAACGAAAGGCTGAATCAGGTTGCCAGCTTCAGGCGCTTCACTTTTTGGCAAACTGCTTAAACCCGTGACTCCAGTGCCGACTTGACGCCACATTGGCGCGTTGTTGCCGGGCTGGACCTTGGCACGCTCAGCGTTGGTTTGAGCCAAATATTTGGGATCCTGATCGGCGTCAGGTCTGACCTCAAAAATGTTTTGCCCTTGAATGCCACCTGATGTGGGTGCAGCCGAAGGGGTGGCAGGTGAGGCAACAGGAGAAGCCGCAGGAACCTGCGATTGAGCCCAGCCAGAAAAACAAAATGCTATTAAATATATAGCTAATTGCGCACGTGTCATATGGCTTCCAGCTTTACTTTGTCGCAGTACGGGTGTATTCGTTTTGGTGCTGGGTTCTGACCTTCAATGCCTGCTCCCAACTGTTTTTGTCACCGGCTTTCCAGCCGGGTGCGTTATAGACATTGCCCGGGCCTGTCACGCTTTCAAAAGCAGGCGCGTCACTTTTAACCCCGGCAGCGGTTTGCTGTTTATCCCCGCAGGCAACCAGAGCCAAGGCGGCGGTAGCTACGTATACAAGCCGCATCATGATTTGACTCCGCTGACGGGTGGCTGTCCCGCCTGCTTTGAACCATAGGCCGTGCCCCAACCCCAGACCTCGCTGCCCTTGCCACGTGTCAGCACGCGGTTGCGGAAGATGTCGGCCACCACGTCGCCGTCGCCGCCGAGCAGCGCCTTGGTGCTGCACATCTCGGCGCAGGCCGGCAGCTTGCCCTCGGCCAAGCGGTTGCGACCGTACTTTTCGTTTTCGGCGGCGCTGCCGTTGGCCTCAGGCCCACCGGCACAGAAGGTGCATTTGTCCATCTTGCCGCGCAGGCCGAAAGTGCCGTTGCTGGGAAATTGCGGCGCGCCGAAAGGGCATGCATAGCTGCAGTAACCGCAGCCGATGCAGGTGTCCTTGTCGTGCAGCACCACACCTTCGGCTGTGCGGTAAAAGCAATCCACAGGGCAGACGGCCATGCACG
>ENA-OFCF01000537-OFCF01000537.1-metagenomes-genome-assembly--contig:-NODE-537-length-16526-cov-3.362820_pt1 | contig 16526 bp, 11 predicted proteins | sample MGYA00153387_OFCF01 | MGnify analysis MGYA00153387
CCTGGGCGTCGCGCGTGAAGCCGCGGACCACGTAGTCGATGATGACGACGTCGTTCTCGAAGCTGTGGAACATGTAGTCGAGCGCGCGCAGCGGGACGATCGTGCCGCAGGTCGCGATGTCGATGTCGACCCGGAAGCTGCAGATCCCCTTCGGGTCGGTCCAGTCCGGATAGGTGTGCGCGCACAGGTGGCTCTTGGTCAGGTGCGCGCCGACGCTGGCGTGGCCGCTCGCCGGGCCTGCACCGGCAGCAACGCCGCTGGTCGGATGCCCGCCGTTTTGCGTGTGCCCGAGGTCGCTCATCAACACCAGCGAGCTCGCGCCCATGGGCTCGTAGTCCTGCGCCGAGACCGACAACACGTCCGCATCGATGATCCTGGCGATTTCGCGCAAGATGTCGGTGATCCGGCTCGCGCTGAACTGCTCGTCGATGTCCTCCACGTAGCGCTGGCGCTCCTCCTCGCTGCGCGCGACGTAAAAGTCGTAGAGGTTGAAGCTGACGACCTTGGTCAGGTTGTTGAACCCTTGCAAGGAGATACGGTCGCGCCCGAACATGGGCCGGGACGATGGCCGCGGACCCCTCGACAGTCAAGCCGCGCGAACGGTGTTCGGCCTGGCTTGCGCCCGGACCCACCCGACCGCGGCGGATCACCCACGAGCCGGTGACGAACCGGTCAATGGCCTCCTGGAGCCGTCCCGGTGGCTCCAACGCCCGAATAGGGGCCACTGGATGCGGTCGCCAGGCCTCGCGCCGCATTGCTTTTGCGCTTGCGCCCCTGGCGGGCCGTCCCCGACACTCCACTCCCTATGCTTGGGTTCTCCACGGCCGCATCTTTTGCGTTCGCCGCGCTGGCCGACGACCGCATCCCCAACGAGGAGGCGATCGCCCTCTCGCCAACGATCGGCTGGCTTCTGCTGGGCTGCGCCATCTGTGTCTACCTGATGTTCGCGCTGCAAAACGAGCGCTGGCGCCGCTTCTGGCTGACCGCCGAGGACCCGCGACCGATCGCGCTGTTTCGCATCGTCTTCGCCTTCCTCTGCATCTGCAACATCAACGACCTCTGGGAGTACTTCGAGTTCCTGTTCACCGATGAGGGCATCTTCCTCAGCGACGCCGCCCGCCAGCTGGTCGCCGCCGGTCAGTTCAAGGGCTTCGGCGACGGCCTCGGCGACGACCCCTACGGCTTCTTCGACGCCTCCGCCTGGCTGGAATTCCTCAAGGGCCAGAAGTACTCGCTGCTGTACTTCTACGACACACCCCGCGCCATGTGGATCCAGATGCTCGCGTTCTACGCGGTCACCGTGGCGTTCATGGTCGGCTACAAGTCGCGCGTCACCGGGTTCCTGAGCTTCATGCTCATGAACAGCTTCTTCCTGCGCAATCACCTGTTCTGGGAGGGCACGGAGCTGGTCTATCGCGTGTTCTTCTTCTACCTGCTGCTCGCCCGCAGCGGCCACGCCTACTCCGTCGACAACTGGCTGCGCACGCGAAGGCTGCGCAAAGAGGGCCGCCTCAGCGAGCGCGACGGCCCCGGCGGCGGCGCTGGCGTGGCCCCCGGCCCCGAGCACCCGTACGGCCTCGCGGCCGTCTACCGCCTGATCCCCGCGTGGCCGCGCTGGCTGATGGTGTGCAACCTCGGGGTGCTCTACTGCTACACCGGCACGGTCAAGAACGGCGCCGTGTGGGCCAAGGGCGACGCGGTGTACTACGCGCTCAACATGGACCACTTCTTTCGGTTCTACCCGCAAGAGATGTCCTCGATCTTCGGCCTCAATCTCTTCCGCCTCGCCACCTGGATCACCCACTGGTGGGAGGCCCTGTTCCCGATGATGATCGTCGGCCTGATCACCCGCTGGGCCCTGCGCGAGCAGCTCGCACCGCTGCACGGCTGGCGCCTGTGGGCCGTGCGCGCCTGCTGGCTCGGCCTCGCCCTGATGGCGATGGTCGTCGTCCTGGTCGCGTTCCCCGTCCACTACGTCCAGACCCCGGGCGCGTGGAGCCTCGAGCGCATGCAGGTGTTCTTCGCGGTCAGCTGGATCGCGCTCATGGCCGCGATCGGCGGCCTGTGGTGGGGGCTCGGGACCGGCAAAATGGCGGTGCACATCCGCGGCCGCCGTCACGTGCTCGACCGCCGGTGGTTCTGTACCTGGTTCCTCGGCCGCCGCGTGTGGCTGACCGTCGGCCTGATGTTCCACGGCAACCTGCAGGTGTCGATGAACATCGGCATGTTCGCGCCGATCATGATGTCGACCTACCTGTTCTGCTTCCAGGGCGACGAACCGGGCCGGATCTTGCGCTTCTTCGGCCGCGCGCTCGCCCGCCTCGGCGTCCCGATGCCGGAGACCGTCCGCCGCAACGAGCCGCCGCTGCCGGCCGAGGACCGCACCCTGCCGTCGCACATCCGCGACACCCGTCGCCTGCCCGAGCCGCTGCTCTACGCCCTGCTCGCTGTGGCCGTGTTCGGCATCTACCTGCAAGCCGGCCCGCTGGTGCCCTGGCTCAAGGTCGCCGTGTTCGGCTACGAGGCCCCGGTCATCGCCGAGGCCGCCTCCGCAGCGACGATCGCCGCCGCCGAGCTCCCCGGCCTGCACTTCGGCTGGACGGTCGTGGCGATCGCCGTGATCCTGCTGGTCTACACGTACATCGACGGCCACCGCGGCACCCGCGGCCTCGGGTTCAAGCTGACCGCGCTGGTCATCGGCCTCGCCGCCTACCTGTGGATGATGGGCCACGAGGCGACCGACCCGGTCGAGGCCGAGTCGCTCAAGTTCGTCCGCGTCGGCGTCAACCTCGTCATCGTCGCGGTGCTCGCGTTGCAGCAGATCCCGTGGGTGCACCGCCGCCTGGCCGCGCTCGGCCTGACCTTCAACGCCCCCGACCGACGGCCCCCGGAGACCGAGCGACCCCTCGTCGACGAGCACTCCGGCCGCCCCCGCGCCCCCTGGGCCTACCGCCCCGGCGGCCGCGCGCTCGCCGGCTTCATCATCCTCTATCACATGACCGCGATCGCCTTCTGGGAGCTGCCGGAGAAGGACTCGGTCTCGACCTTCCGCATCAAGGGTCGCGAGGCCTTTAGCACCTGGGTGATGACGACCCAGACCGACCAGCAATGGGGCATGTTCGCCCCCAACCCGCCGCGCCACAACGTGTTGATGCGCATCGTCCTCACCGACGAGAACGGCGAGACCTGGGACATGCGCAGCGACGTCTACGCCCCCGAGCGCATGCCGATCCCGTGGATCTGGAACGACCGCATGCGCAAGATGAACCGCCGTGTCATCGGCGGCGAGTCGGGCAAGGGTGACTGGTATCAGAAGTGGTACGCGCGCTACCTGTGCCGCGAGTGGGCCCGCACGCACCGCGGCGTCATGCCGCAAAAAGTCGAGCTCTTCAAGCTGACCTACAAGATGCCCGCGCCCGAGCTGGTCGCCAAACAGGGCTGGTACGTGCCCGCGACCCTGCTCCACGACACCGGCCGCGAGGAGCGCCAGTACACCGAGAAGTGCGCCAACGCGATCCACGGCCAGCTTCCCAACTTCATCCGCGAACGCCATGGCATCGAGCTCCTCGACGAGAAGGGCTTCAAGGCGTGGGTCAAGTCGAAGAAGAAGGCCTGGGACAAGCGCCTCGAGGCCCCCGCGCCCAAGGGCAAGGGCAAGTCCGAGACCAAGACGACCCCCACCAACCGCGTCGGCTCGGCCGCCCGTGCCGCCCGTGCCGACGAGGCCAAGGCCAGCAAGTAAAGTCCGACCATGACGTTTCTGTCTGCCATGATGGCGCCTGCGGCCGCGTCCTCGGACGACCCGATCCCCAACCTCGACGCGCTGGCGCTGGCGCCGACGGTCGGGTGGTTGATGCTGGCGGGCTTCGCGATGCTGGTGGCGATCTTCGTCATCCACCGCGAGACCTGGCGGCGGCTGTTCCTGCGCGCCGAGGACCCGCGCTCGGTGGCCGCGTTTCGCATCGCCTTCGGGCTGATGACGATGGCCAACATCAACGGCCTGTGGGAGCTGTTTTACTACCTGTTCACCGACGAGGGCCTGTTCTTCGCCGATGTCGCGCAGCAGGTGTTCGCCAAGGAGCAGTTCGAGGGCTTCGCGGACGGCATCGGCGAGGGCGAGCCGTACGGCTTCCTCGGGTGGGCGGGCTTCCTCGAATTTATCAAAGGTCCGAAGTTCTCGCTGCTGTTCTTCTGGGACACGCCGGCGGCCCTGTGGGTCCACCTCGTGGCGTTCTGGATCGCGTGTACCGCCCTGATCGTCGGTTACAAGACCAAGTACGCCAGGTGGGCGACCTTCATCCTGTTCAACTCGATCATCCTGAGGAACCAGGTGTTCTGGGAGGGCACGGAGAACGTCTACCGCTGCTTCCTGTTCTACCTGTGCCTGTCACGCTGCGGCGCGGCGTACTCGGTCGACAACTGGCTGCGGTGCCGGCGGCTGCGCAAGCAAGGTCTGCTGAGCGAGCGCGACGGGCCCGGCGGCGGCGCGGGCGTGGCCCCGAGCCCCGAGCATCCGCGGGGCCTCGCTGCCGTCTACGAGCTGGTCCCGGCGTGGCCGCGGATGCTGATGATCCTGCAGGTCGCGGCGCTGTACTGCTCCACCGGGACGGTCAAGAACGGCACGATCTGGGCCAACGGCGACGCGTTCTACTACGCGCTCAACCTCGATCACTTCTATCGCTTCGAGCCGCAGCAGCTGTCGGCGATCTTCGGCACCAACCTATTTCGCCTCAATACCTGGGTCGTCCACTGGTGGGAAGCCTGCTTCCCGCTGGTCGTGCTCGGGCTCGTCAGCCGCTTCGTGCGCCGCGAGAAGGTCCCCCGGCCGCCCACTGCCCAGCTGTGGGTCGCGCGCGGCCTGTGGGTGCTCGTCGGCCTGACCGCCTGCTACATCGTCGAGGTCACGCTGCCGGTGCACATCCCGGCGCGGGTCCCCGAGGGCAAGTGGACGCTCGCGCAGTGGCAGCAGTGGTTCCCGGTGGTGTGGATCTCCGGCATGGCGGTGGTCGCCGCCGGGATCGCGTGGATGCGACTGCGGCCGCCCGTGGTGACGATCCGCGGACACCGACACGTGCTCGACCTCGACTGGTTCTGCACCTGGTTCCTCGGCCGCCGCGTGTGGCTCGGCCTCGGCCTCGTGTTCCACGCCCACCTCATCATGATGATGAACATCGGGTGGTTCACGCCGGCGACGCTGTCGACCTACTTCGTGTTCCTCAACGGCAGCGAGCTCGCGCACCTGCTGCAGCCGCTCGCCGCCGGTCTGGCCCGCCTCGGCGTCCCGCTGCCCGCCAGCGTGCGCCGCGGAGATCCGCCGCTGCCGGCCCAGGACCCGACCCTCCCGCAGCTGCACCGCGACGCCGCGGCGATGCCCGCCTGGGCGCTGTTCACCGGGCTCGCGGTCGCGGTCGGCGGGGTGTGGCTCGCGCTCCCCCGCGAGGTCGTCGACGCCTCCGGGGTCGCGCACACGCGTCCCGGGATGCACTGGGCGTTCGTCGGCGTGGGCATCTTCGCGGGTCTGGCGGTCATCGGCTTCGTCACCGCGTGGCGTCACGGAGCGACGCAGCTGTCGCGCGCCGACCCGGCGCGCGGGACCCCACGCAGGCCCTGGGCCTACGGCCCGATGGGTCGCTTCCTCGCCTGTGGTCTTTGCGTCTATCACATCACCGGTGTGGCGATCTGGCTGTTGCCGGAGAAGGACTCGCTCGGCGGCAACGGTCAAACTTCATGGCGGCTGCGCGCGCAGGACCCCTTCAAGTGGTGGCTGCGGATGACCCAGACCAACCAGGGCTGGAAGATGTTCGCCCCCAACCCGCCGCGCACCAACCTGATGATGCGCGTGCTGGTGACCGACGCCGAGGGCGAGATCTACGACCTCAACACGGACGTGTACCACCCGGACAACAAGCCGATCCCGTGGATCTTCTACTCGCGGATCCGCAAGATCAACCGAAGGATCGTCGGCGCCGAGGGTGGCAAGGGCAAGTGGTACCAAAAGTGGCACGGGCGCTACATCTGCCGCGACTGGGCCCTGCACCACGGCGGTCATGCGCCGAAGCAGGTCGATCTGATCAAAGTTTCGTATCAGATCCCCACGCCCGAGGAGGTCGCCGAGAAGGGCCCCTACGTGCCCGAGGAGCGCATGCAGAAGACGCACAGCACCCGGCACGTGCACACCACCCAGTGCGACGACGTCGACGCCCAACTCCCGAACTACATCCGCGAACGCCACGGCCTCCCGCCACTCCCCGACGACGCACCGTTTCGCCCGTGGATCAAGAACCGCCGCGAGGCCTTCGATAAGAAGGTCGCCAAGCTCACCAAGCAGGGCCGCGACCCCAATCGCGTCCCCTTCGTGCCGCTGCTCGGCGGACTCGTCGTGCTCGTCGCCGGCTGGCGCTGGCGGCAACTCGACCTCGACAGCAAGCGCCGCGCGCTCGCCCAGGAGACCGTGCCGGAGACGCCTCCGGTCAGCTAGGAGGGTCCCGGAGCCCGGAGCCCGAAGCCCGGGCGGCTCAGAGGTCGCGCGGCTCGCCGCGGCGGCGCTCGGCTTGCTTGCGCTCTTTGGTGCGGGCCCGGTTCCACTTCCACAGGCGCGTGGCCGAGGTGGTGGCGGCGGTGCGCAACCCCTGCGTGAAGTTACGGCGCTTGGTCGGCTTGCCGTCCTTGTCCGTGCCGGAGGTGCTCTCACCGAGGACCGCGCCGAACCACAGGCCAGCGATCACCGCGAGGATGAGGGCGACGATCATGAAGGCCGCGTTGATGGTGTCGAACATCTTGCCTCGGGCTCAGCGAATTGGACTGCGCCCGGGCCATCCGAGCAGCACCCGCAGCCACGGCGGGTAGAGCAACAGTAGCAGGTTCGGCGGATCGGGCCGGCCGGCCACCGGCGGGGTGCCGGGGGTGGCCGCGGCCGCGGCCGGCGAGGTCGGGCACTCGCAGCCCCAACTCGCCGGTAAACGCGGGCAGGCGGCCTCTGCGATGAGTCGATGCCCCTCTGCGTTCGGGTGGATGTGATCGAAGCTGCGAAGCTCCTCGCGCAGGAACCACCGGGGGATCTCCGCCGCTGCCGCCGCCTCCGTGCGCGCCAGCGTGGCCCGGGCGTCGGCGTCGAGACTGACGTGTGCCGCCTGCCAGCCGCGGTCTTTCTCCAGCCTCCGCGTCAGCGCCTCGGTGTCACGCAAGGGCGCATCCGCCGCGCGCAGCGAGGACCGATACAGGTCGACCGCGACGTCGGCCTGCTCCTCCGGCTGCCACGCCGCGTTCGCACCCGCCGCACGCCGACCGGCGAACTCGCCGAGCGCCTCGGCCGGGGTCAACGTGCCCGCCACGAAGTCGACGACCCGAGTAGTCGCGCGCAGATACTTGAGCCCTGCCACCCCGGCCCAGCGCTTGTCCGTTTCGTCGCCCCACGGCGTCAGCGAGAGACCCACGACCTTGAAGCCGCGGCTGTGGGCCAGCATGAACACCTCGCGGATGTCGTGGTTGGTGCGCTCGGGCGTGCCGACGCTGTTGAGCCCGCCCTGAAACACCAGCCAGTACTCGTTGCCGGCCTGCTTCAACTGCGGCAAGCGCTCCAGCACCTGCTGCTTGAATCGCTGGCGTAGCGCGAACGCACCGAAGCCGACCTTCGAGATGTTCTTGACCTCGACGTGCTTGCACAGCTTCGCGATGCGCTCGGCGTAGGGCTGCTTGGGCCAGGCACCGATCGACCCGGCGAGCACGACGACCTTGACGGGGCGGGCGGCGAGCTTGAATCGCCAGGTCGCCGGCGGCTCGGGCGGCGGCGGGGCATCGGCGCCGTCGATGCCGTCGATGCCGGCCGGCACCTGCGCCTGTCCTTCGGGACCTGTCCCGAAGACCAGGAGCCCGAGCACCCCTGCGAGCCACCGTCCGTTGATACGACGCGCGGTCATTCGGTCACTGTGAAGTCGGCGGACGCGAGCGCGACGCCGTCGGCCGAGAGCACGCGCGCCTGCCAGGCGCCGATGTATTCGCGGCGCAGCACCAGGTACGCGCGCGAGCGGTAGGCGTGGATGTCGGGGATGTTGACGATGCGCCGGCGGAACACCGCGCCGTCCTTGACCCACTCGACCTCGACGGCCTCCTCCTGGCGGCTGTGGACCACGCGGAAGCAGACGTTGACCTGCGAGTCGCGCGACAGCGAGAAGCGCTCCGTCTCGCTGGCGCAGCCGTCCTTTTCATAGCTGGTGCCGAGCCAGATCTTGTCGACGTGGATCCCCGTCGCGCCGATGCCTCCGAGCGGCGGACCGTCGTGGATCGCGAGCGGCAGGCGCTGGAACACGCGGGCGATCGCCGGGGGCGTACCCGGCGGCACGGCGCGTGGATCTCCGGCGGCCGGCGGCGTCGCGTCCGCGGCCGGCGAGCCCGGATCCGCGGGAGGATCTCGCGGAAGATCGGGCGTCGGCTCGGGTGTCGCCATGTGGGCCGCCGGCAACTTCACCTCGTGGGTCGCCGCCGGCACCATCGATCCCGCGGCCGACTGCTTCGCCACCGGCGGGGCCCCGACGACCTCGGCCCGACCCGGACAGCCCGGTGCGATCACCACACTCACCCACAGCGCAGCCCAGACCAGGCCCCGCCGACGCGGCCCCGGCACGACGGCCACGAATGTTGCTGATCTCGCCACGAGCGCGCCTGCGGCGTGCATCCTAGCCAGGTTTGACCGGCGTGAACAACCGCCGCCCGCGCGGCTCCGCCCGGCAGCCCGGGGTGCAGACCGCCTGCCAGCGCCCCGCGAGGATGAGGCGGACGACGTGGACGACGCGGAAAGCCGAGCATCCTCTCATCGCGTGCGCTTGCTCAATGGCGCGCGGCGGTCTAAGAGACGGGGCCATGCTCCGCGCCTCGTCCCGTCCCTTGCGTACGCTCTTTCTGGTGACCGGCCTCGCCATCGTCGGGTTCGGCGGTCCCGCCGGGTGTCAGACCTCGCACAGCCCCGGCTTCCAGAAGGTGCGTCCCGAGCGTACCGCGCCAGCGGCTCCCGCGGCCGCGCGTCCGTTGCCGGAGGGCGCGGCCGAGGGCGTCCCCGAGCACCTGCTGCACGAGTATGCCGGCCGCGACCTCGCGCCCGACGCCGAGATCCACACCTGGGATCTGCCGACCAAGGCCAAGCGTGTGGTCGTCGAGCTGCTGATCCTCGCCGCGCGCGACGACGCCTCGCACCTCGACACCATCATGACGCAGCAGGCCCGCTGGGGCGCGCCGGATCGCCGCGAGTACGACGCGCGCCCGGTGACCGACGGCAAGGACTTCCTCGACGTGCTGCGCCAGGCCTCGTCCCGCTTCGCCCGCAAGCAGAGCCTGACCTGCCCGCCGATCATGCCGCCCGCCGCGCAGGTCTATGTGCGCAACGGCTCCGAGCCGATGTGGTGCTTCTACGGCAGCAACGACGGCCTCGACATCCTCGCCTTCAAGCTCATGGTCGAGGGCGGCAGCGCCAAGATCGACTACGTCGGCATGTACGCCGAACGCCCCACCCGCATGATCCCCCGCTCCGGCTCGCAGCCGCCGCCCATGACGCCGATGGTCCGCCGTGGCCCGCGCATGCCCAACCCCAACATGCCCAACCCCAACATGCCCGGCCTCAACATGCCCGGCCTCGAGGGCGGCCAGCTCCTCGACCCCAATGCCCTCCCCGGCGGCGTCATCATTAACGGCCAGCCTGGCGCTCCGCAGCCCGGCATCGGCGCAGACGCCGGCCAACCCGGCGGTCAGCCCGGTCAGCCCGCCGGCAGCCCCGGCCAGCCTGGCGCCCCCGCCGGCACCATCGCCGGCCAGAACCCCGGCACGACCGGCCAACCCACCGGCACCGCGGGCCAGCCCCCCGGGCTGACCCGTGGCCAGCCCGTCGGCCCCACCGTCGGCGGCACTGGCACTGCGAGCACGGACACGAAGAAGCCCACCGTCCCGAAGCCCGTCCCGAAGCCTGCCACCCCGAAGCCCGTCCCGAAGCCCGCCACCCCGAAGCCCGCCACCCCCGCGGAGCCGTCGGGCTCGACCGCCGGGCCGGCCGGCGCCGCTCCGCCAGCCCCGTGAGCGAGGACCTGTCCCGAAGACCAGCTTCGGGACGGACATCGAGACCTGTCCCGAAGACCAGCTCAGTCCGCGCGCAGCCAGTCGGCGATCGCCCGATTATCCTGCGGTCCGAGGTCGAGCTGTTCGCGCAGCAGGATCCAGTCCTCGGCCCAGCCCGCCTGGGGCTCGACGATCAAGTCGGCGTCGAGGTCCTCCACGCCGCAAAAATTGAGTCGACAGGTGTTGAGCTCGTGGGGCCGCTCGGGGTTCCACAGCGGGATGCCATACTTGCGGCAGATCCGCGGCCGGTGGTCGTAGAGCCGGCAATTGCCGTCGTCGCCGAGCACCGGACAGGCCTCGCCACGGCCCGCCTCGTACTCCCCGGCTCGCGCGACGACCTGCGCGCGCACATCCGCCGGCGCGGCGGCCAGACCCTCCTGCAACAGCGCGCCCTCGACCTCCGAGACGCGGAAGCTCTGGTGGCAGCACTCACTACAGCCCGCGCGACAGCCGATGTGCGCCCGGTAGCGGGCGACCACCGGCGCGACCCCGCCGTCGATGATCGCCAGGTGCACCCGCAGACGCGCGACAGCTCCGGACATGTCCCCGGGGACAGGCTTCACGGCACACCCGCCATCGCGGCGACCAGCCGGCGATACGGCGACCACGCGTGGCGCTCGAGGAAACGATGCGGCGACAGCTCGCCGCGCTCGACCGCCTTGAAGTCGGCGTCCTGGCGCTCGAGCGTGGTCGTGAGCGCGAGCGCCCGGATCTGGTCGGCCGCAGGATGATCGGGGTGGCGAACCGGCAGCAGGGCCGCGACCCCGCGCCCGCGCTGGACCGCGGCGGGCGTCGGCCCAGCCGTCGACGCCGAGCTCGAGCCGCACGAACGCGTCGAGCCCGGCGAGTCCGCGGCGATCGAGGTCCATCGCCAGTCTGGTCAGGTCGACCCGCGCGCGACCCTCACGGACCGGCACCACCGCGATCGCAGGCAGCTTGCGCCCGTCCGGCAGCACCCCCGAGATCGCCAGCGGTCCGTTGTAACGGCGGACCCAGCAGCCGGCTTTCTTGATCTCGTACAGCCCGAGCGACGCGTGGCCCGGCTGGCGCAGCGGCCACATCGCGCAGCCGCGGCCCTCCGAGACCAGCAGCAAGACCTCCCCGAGCCCGGGCGTCGCCCGCTCGAGCAGGCCAAAGCCGAAGCCCCAGCGGGCCAGTTGATGTTGCCGGCGCTGGGCCATCTGCCGCTCCACCTCGCAGCCCGGGCCCTCGCTGACCTCCCCGCGACGCAGCTCGCCGAGCAACCGCTCCCGACACGGCCCCGCGGCGACGGCCGGCCCGGGCCGCTCGACCGAGCTACCCCGCGGGTCCCGGGCCTGCACCGATGCACCCCACAGGACCACCAGCGACGCCAGTACGGCGCCGACCCACGCGGCCGCCCACCTTCGCCGATCTCCCTGAACTCGTCGCGCCCGCAGCACCGCGGACCAGCGTACCAGCACTGTCGCGCGCTGGCGGCGGCGCCGGGGTCCCGCGGGACTTTCGTTCATGGCGGGAAAGAAAACCGTCCTGGCCGCGGTTGGCGTGGGATGCCGAGCTTGAGCCACGCGCGCGGCTGCGGCACTCTCCCACCCCATGCTCCGGTCTCCTCGACGTTCCCCGGCCCGCCCCGCCTCGCTTGCGATCCACATGGGGCTCGGCGCCGCGGCCCTCGTGCTCGCGCTCGCAGGTTGCCTCAAGGTGCCGCCGGAGACCGATGAGCCCGGCACCGAGCAGGCCGCGCCCAAGGCGGCGAAGGAAGTGCTCGACCGCTATATCGTCGCCCTCGGCGGAGAGGACGCGCTGCGCAAGCTGCAGCAGCGCACGGTCGACGCGCGCATGAACTTTTTGCCGGAGACCGGCTGCACCGACGCCGACAAGGACTGCCGCCGCGACGAGAAGATCGGCAGCTTCTCGCTGCAGACCACCGCCGACGCGAAGATGTACCGGCGCACCAACCTCGACAACCAGATCGACGAGCAGGGCTACGACGGCAAGCAGGGCTGGCAGCTGCGCGGCGGCGTATTGATCCTCGAGGACCCGGACGAGGCGGCCATCTCGCGCGAGGACGCCAACCTCCACTGGTACCTCGACATCGACAAGCGCGGCATCGAGATCGCCCTCGAGCCGGCCCGCACCACCGACCACGAGGGCCAGCCGCGCACGATGGACGGCCTGCGCTGGCGCGTCAAGGGCTCGCCGGCCGGCGACAAGACCCTGTGGTTCGACCGCGCGACGGGCCTGCTGCGCGAGGAGGTGCTGGAGGACAAATCGAGCGAGGAGGTCCTGCGCCAGTGGGTCATTTACGACGACTACCGCGTCGTCGACGGCGTCAAGATCCCGCACAAGATCCGCCTCGTAAACCAGGTCGGCGATCGTTCCCAGGAGGTCATCTTCACGACGCAGCGCGTCGACCATGCCGCGCTCGACGCCAGTCAGTTCGGCGCGCCCAGGGTGCCCCCGCCCAAGCGCGGCGAGGATCCTATTTTGGCCGAGCTCGGCAAGCGCAGCGAGGCCGCCGCGGCCGCCCCCAAGGACGCCCAGGCCCAGGTCGCCCATGCGCGCGCGGCGTGGGCCGCCGGCCACTTCGAGGAGGCGGCAAAGGCCGCGCAGGCGACCCTCAAGCTCGACTCGAAGGAGATCGAGGCCCTGTGGATCCTCGCGCGCGAGCGGGTGATGGCCGGGAATTACAAGGAGGCCGAGGCCACCCTGGCGCGCGCCGAGAAGGCCGGCGCTCGTCCGCAGCTGGTCGCCGCCCAGGTCGCGTGGATCCGCAGTCATCAACGCGACTTCATGGGCGTCGCCAGGGCGCTCGACGCCCTGGGTCCCGAGAACGCCGGGCTCGCCGGCCGCTACCGCACCTTCGTCGGCAAGCCGTTGCAGGTCACCGCGCCGGCCTGTCAGGTCGTGCTCCCGATCTCCCGCGACGTCGGCGCGCCGATGGTCGAGGTCGAGATCGCAGGCGAGAAGATCATGGCGATGCTCGACACTGGCGCGGCCGACGTCATCGTCGACACCAAGCTCGCCGCCAAGCTCAAGCTCCCGATCCGCTCGCGCACGCCGATCGGCGAGCAAGGCGAGATCGGCCACAGCCAGGTCGATACGATCAAGCTCGGCGGCACTGGCGGCACTAGCGGCATCGTCGTCACCGGCGTCCCCGTCGACGTGTTCCCCAGCGAGACCCTCGCCCAAATGTCCGGCAGCCAAAACGCCGCCTCGGCCGTGATCGGCATCCGCGTGCTCGAGCAATTCCAGGTCACCTACGACCTGCCGGCCCGCCTGCTGACGCTCGTGCACGGCGGCCCGAAGTGCAAGAAGGCCCTCACCGCGCAGCGCAGCGGCGGCTCGGTCCCGATGTGGCTGCACGAGACCCACTTCGTCTACGTGCTCGCCGCGATGAACGGCGCCGAGGGCCTGTTCCTGCTCAACACCGGCATGCAGGGCGTCGACCTGACCGCGACGAGCCGCTCCTACGCGCTCGCCGGCATCGGCGCCCCGCCGATCCGCCGCGGTGAGCCGGCGATCGTCGAGGTCGGCGAGTTTCGCATCGGCGAGCTGCTCAAGGTCGAGGGCCTGCGCGGTGCCTACGGCTACTTCGAGCAGGGCGAGAGCTCCGACCAGTTTCGCATCGACGGCATGATCGGCCTCGATGTCCTGACCCGCCGCCGCGTCACCCTCGACTTCCCCGAGCGCAAGCTCTACTTCGCCGACCCCGGCCCGGCCGCGGCGGCTCCCGCTCCCTCGGCCAAGTCCGCCGCGGCCCCGGCCCCGCAGGCTGCAGCTCCGGCGGCCAAGCCCGCCGCGGCCCCGGCGGCCAAGCCCGCCGCGAAGTGACCCGAAGGACATGTCCGAAGAGACAGCCACGGTCGCGTACACGGCCAGGCTCGGGCAGATCGCCGGGGCCTGGGTCGACGCGCCGTGGGTCGAGGTCGACGCCGCCGGCACCGTCGTGAAGGCCCAGTCCGGCCGTCCCGAACACCCCGGGCGTGCCCCGGAGGTCGTATACGACCTCGGCCGCGCGCTGCTGCTGCCGGGCATGGTCAACGCCCACAGCCACGCGTTCCAGCGCCAGATCCGCGGCGCGACCCACCGCCGCGGCGCGCACGACCCCTCGAGCTTCTGGAGCTGGCGCGAGGCGATGTACAAAGCCGCAAACGCGCTCGACCCCGAGGCCGTGTTCACGGCGACCCGCGGCTGCTACCGCGAGATGCTGCGCGCCGGCATCACCTGCGTCGGCGAGTTCCACTACCTCCACCACGCGCCCGACGGCCGCCCGTACGCCGACGCCAACGAGCTGTCACGCCAGGTGATCCGCGCGGCGCAGGCCGTCGGCATTCGCCTGGTGCTGTTGTCCGTCTTCTACGCGCGCGCAGGCGCAGGCCGGGAAGCACTGCCGGAGCAGCGCCGCTTCTGTGACGCCAGCCTCGACGCCTATCTCGCCCGCCTCGATGCTCTGCGCGACGAGGGCGTGCAGGTCGGCGTCGCGCCGCATAGCGTGCGCGCCGTCCCGCGCGAGGCCCTGCGCGAGCTCGCCGCGTACGCGCACCGTCACGGGTTACCGCTGCACATGCACGTGTCGGAGCAGCCGCAGGAGAACGCCGAGTGTCAGGCCGAGCACGGCTGCACGCCGACCGCCTTGCTGGCCGCGACCGGCTGCCTCGATCGCCCGGGCGGCTTCACGGCGGTGCATGCGATCCACCTCGAGCCGGCCGACCTCGTCGCGCTCGCGGGTCACAACGTGTGCGCGTGCCCGACCACCGAGGCCGACCTCGGCGACGGCATCATCCCGGCCGGCGATCACGTGCGGCACGGCGTCGGCCTCGCGCTCGGCAGCGATAGCAACGCGGTCATCGACCTCGTCCAGGAGGCTCGCCTGCTCGAGATGCACGAGCGCCTGCGGACCCGCGCGCGCCTGTGCCTCGCAGGCGCGGACCGGCAAGTCGGGCAGGCCCTCCTCGACATCGCCACCGTCGGCGGGGCGCGGGCCCTCGGCCGCCCCGAGCTCGGGCAGATCCGCGTCGGCGCGCCCTTCGACGCGTGCACCGTCGACCTCGCCCACCCGACCCTCGCGCACCTCGACCCGACGGACGCCCTCGACGCCCTGCTGCTCAGCGGCACCGCGGCGCCGATCGACCGCGTGTTCGTGGCGGGCGTCCGTCGCGTGTGAGCCCGGGGTCGTGGCGACCGGGTGCGCGATCGCAGCCTGCTGGCCCCGCGCGCCGGGCGATGCTACGTCCCGGGGGGTATGTGCTCGCTGCGTCGCCTCGCCCTCGTGACCCTGATCGGGCTCGGCGGCTGTGCTTCGCGTGAGACCGCGGCCTCGAGGGCTGCCTGGCAAAACGCGGTCCGCAGCGCCAGCCCGGGCGGGGCCGGTGGCGGCGCCTCCCAGGCCGGACGCAGCGACGGCGGCCTCGCCGACCCCGGCGTCTGGCGAGACCTCGCCACCTTCACCACCGACACCGCCGAGATGCTCTCGCTCGGCGTGTCGACGGCGCCGCTCGCCACTTTGGTGAGCAAGCTGTGCGCCGAACCGCCCGAGGAGGAGGCCGGGATGGTCGCACCCGAGGCCGTGCGCTGCCCGCCCAGGCCCGCGATGGACCCGATGGGCCACCCCCTGGTACTCGAGCTGAGTCGTCACGGCAGCGTCGGGCTGGTCGCGTCGGACCTCTCGGACGGCGACAGTGCCGCCCTGCTGACGCAGGCGCTCAAGCAGGTGGCGGGCGCCTGCGCGGGCGGGTGGACGCGGGCCCCGGGCCCGCAACAGGAGGAATTTCACACATGCACCTCGCTCTCGGGTTCCATGCTGGTGCTGGGCCGATTCCCCGGTGAGGGCACCGGGGAGCGCTGGCAGTTCTCGCTCGCAGTTCTGGGTCCGGGCTAATATGCTCTCACGAGCTTTGCCCATGGATCCCACGACCTCGATAGCGCCCGTGAGCCACGGCGGGATCTTGTTCCCGCTCGACATGTTCCGCCCGACAGTGCTGGCGGCCGCCCTCGCCGAGGTGTTGATCGGCAAGGTCCGCAACATCGTCGACGCCACCGTCGAGATCTCGCGTCACCCGAGCCTGCCCCTGGCGCTCGCGCAGATCCACGGCACCGTCGTCGGCGACGACCCGGCCGAGTTCTGGCGCGAGAACGTGGACCTCGCCCTCGTGGTCAGCCAGATCGTGCCGCGCCAGGTGTTCGTCTACTACGCGCGCACCGGCGACGACGCCCGCGAGGGCTTCCTCGTCGCCCAGCGCGGCCAGGCGATCGCCGCCGACGACAGCCGCCGCGAGGACATCCCGCCCGGCCATGGTGGCTGAAATGATTTCCTGCTGGAGCGGGCGCCAGGAATCATACCCAAAGTGATCTTTGAGCAGGTGCAGCAGGCGTTCGCTGGAAGGGACGGTCATCCTGGCACGATGGGGAGATGGAGCGCGGAAACAAGGGGCGATGCGGATGACCGT
>ENA-OFCF01000539-OFCF01000539.1-metagenomes-genome-assembly--contig:-NODE-539-length-16510-cov-3.239380_pt1 | contig 16510 bp, 13 predicted proteins | sample MGYA00153387_OFCF01 | MGnify analysis MGYA00153387
AGCCTACCGTCCTTGCCGTCGCGCACCCGCTCGACCGGGATCCGCGGCCCGCGGCCGAAGAACGGGACGCCTTCACCTCCCATATCCCACTTGGGCGCCTGGGAAGTGTCGACGAGATCTCCGGGGCATTCCTCTACCTCTCGAGCTCGCTCAGCGACTACGTTACGGGCCAGCACCTCATCGTCGACGGTGGCTGGCAGGTGGCATGAGAAGTGGCACACTCTTGAAGTGACCGATATGAGTTTGCGCCTGCCGACGATGACGTTCAGTGCCGTCTTCGACCTGGGAGAGCGCCGCGTGCAACCGTTGCCGTTGCCCGCGAATCTGGGTCGTCCGGAACTGTTCGGTGACTGGGACGATGACGACGAGACCGGTGCGCTTTACGTCGGCTTCGGCACCGGGCAACTCCACCTCGAGACCACCGCGAACGGTATCGATTTCCATTTCCATGCGGCCGATGGCAGCGATACCGACGAGAGCCCGTGGTCACCATCAGACACGCGGATGCTGGTCGACTGGGCCTCCGCGCTGCTGGTCGAGTTCGGAGCACTCGCCCCCGAGATCCTCGACGACATTGACGACGCCGCCTCCTGGCACGACGAGGGCTACACCCTCTACGTGTGCGAGGTCGAGGGGCCGACGAAGCTCGAGCTGATCACGGTCGACATCGAGGGCGAGCTCGGCAACGGCGACGCGGAGCCGGGCACCGTGGTGTATCTGCAGAATGCGTTTAGCGACCTCGGCGCCTTTGTCGTCGCGCAGCCGGACGGCGGCTTCCTGTTCCAGGGCGTCGAGGTCGACCTGACCGAGAACTGCCTCGAGGTGTGGTCGGAGGAGCCGGGGCCGTACGGCGAGATGAGCGTGCACTCGTTCTTCCGCGCCCACATCGGCGAGGACGACCAGAGCGTTGTCACGGTCCAGTACTTCGACGGCTGCTGACGCGCCCGGCCAAAACAGAAACGCCGGCGAGGGCCGGCGTTGCTTGTCTGGTGGCCCCGGTCTTCCCAGGTGGCCGGAACTTCACTCGTCCAGTGTTTCGGTCTTCGTCGTCTTCGTCGTCTTCGTCGTCTTCACCTGCGACTGCGACTGCGACTGCGTCTGCGTCTGCGTCTGCGACTTTTTCTTCGGGCCGATCTTGAGCTCGGAGCGCTTGGCCTTCGGCGGGAAGTAGAAGGTCACGCCGAACGCCATCATGACGTTATGGTTCCAGTTGCGGTCACCCTTGTCGACGCGGGGCGGCACTTCCTTGGTCGTGCTGTTGAGGCCGGCGAGGTTGTTGAAGGACATGATGTCCTGCACATCGACGTTGATCGAGGCCCAGTCGGCCAGGAACACGTGGATGCCGCCGCCGAAGCTCGGGCCGAGCTTGATGCCCGTGTCGGCCGAGACCGGGTGCAGGAAGCACTCGCGGTTGACCTCGCCGGTGCCGCTCTGACAGTAACCTGCGCCCTTGGGGTCCTTGGTGTTCTGCAGCGCGGTGTCGGCGTTGGACGCCAGCAGCTCGGTGGTGCTCTTCTGGTTCGGGTACTGCTTCTGCCAGCCGGAGATGCCGAGGCCGCCGAACAGGTAGAGGTCGTACTCGGTGAAGATGCCCGAGAACAGGCCGAGCTTGCCGCTAAAGGGCGTGAACACCACGTCCGCGGAAGCCAGGAAGCTGTTGCGGGTCAAGCCGGCCTGGAAGTCGTGCTTGAGCGGCGCGGGGTTGTTGAAGTCGGTGCCGCTGCGGACCGGCGCCGGGGTCTTGTTCTCGGGCGTGTTCTCCGGGATGCCCTCGGAGAGGCCACCCTCGCCGTTGAGCCCGCGCAGCAGCTTGGCATCCTTGTTGATGATGCCGTACGCGAACATGCCGCGGACGCCGATCCAGTCGGTGAAATCGAAGTGCAGCTTGCCGCCGACATAACCCTTGTGGACAAAGGCCTGGGACAGGCTCATGCCGACGAAGGGCGTGATGCCGACCCGTAGCTTGCGCAGCTCGAGCTTGCGGACCACCACGGGCTTGCCCTCGAGCGGGCTCTTGCGCTTCGCCTGCGCGGTGTCCGGGAGCAGCATGACGGCGGCGAGGGTTGCCGCCAAGACAGTGAGCGTTCGAATCCTATGCATGTCGAGGTGCTCTCAGCGGCGGGTGGTGTACTGGAAGGTGGTGGGGAAGTAGAAGCTCACCCCGAGGAAGAACACGACGTTGAAGGCGAGCTTCTTGTCGGCGGCCGCCTTGGCAGCGTCGACGTCGTCGAGGTTATCCATCTGAACCGGACCCGGACCACGTCCCGTCGGCTCGAGCTTGTCCTGGTAGATCCAGGTCCGGACGCCGAAGTTGACCGAGATCCAGTCGGTCTTCGGTCCGTAGAAACGGGCGCCGAGCGCAAAGTTGCCCTGGCCCGTCGTGTTGGTGAAACCCTCGTGCAGGGACTCGTAGCGCGGGATCACCTTGGTCTGAATGACGCCGCCGCCGACGTTCACGAACGACTCCCAGTGCAGCAGCGCGCGGTTGAACACCGCGATCTTGCCGTAGAAGGGGTTGTAGGTCAGGTTGACGCTGGCCTGCCACAGCATCCGGTTCGCGGTGAGCAGCACGCCCTCCTGGAACCGGATGTTGTTGTAGCGGGAGGTCTTGTTGCCGATAAAGCCCGTACCGGTGATGCCGACCGCGAGGCGGTTGGTGATCCAGTAGTTGAGCTCCGCACCGAGCGCGTAGTGACGCACGAATGGGTCGTTGACGGTGATGCCGACCTGCGGGGACAGCTCGAAGCGCTTCTTCTTCAGGAAGCGCTGGCGCTGGACCACCGTGATGAAAGCCTTGTCGGCCTTCAACTGCTGGACCTCGCTGTCCTTGCTGATCGTGCCGCGCTCGCCGGGCGGGGGCGCAGCCTTCTTGTCGCCGCCCTCCTCGCCGAAGATGTCGCCGCCAGCGGTCGCACCTCCGACAGTGGCGTCACCACCCGCGGCGGGCTTGTCACCCTCGGCAGGCTTCGCGGGCGTGTCGCCTTCGGCCTCGTCGAGGATGATGTCCTCGTCCTCGCCCGCCGGTGGCTTGGGAGCCGGGGCGGGAGCAGGAGCAGGGCCGGCAAACAACGCCATGGAAGTCGCGGGACCCGCGATGGCAGCGTGTGCAGAAGCAGGGATCGCCCAGGCTGTAGCGAACAGTACAGCCGAGCCGGTCAAGAATCGTCGCATGCTCACCTCAAGGTCTACGGGCACGGGAGTAGCTCACTGGGGTAGCTGGGGAGGGAGAGCTCGGGAGCCCGCGGATCCGGGGCCACGGCAACTACACACTTTTGTCCTCGGGACATCGGTCTGTAGCGGTGTCGGACGGTATCACAGCGAACCACTAGGTAACAACAGGACAAGCAGCGACCGTGCTGAAGTTTGCGGTGGAGCAAAAACACGCTTCCGAGTGGCCGCCAGACCGCTCCAGCGGCCCCGGGGGCCGAAGTGGTCGGTCCATCGGCGCCGCGACACACGCTCGTCGGGGCCGACGAGGCCGGCGTGACCGGCCGTGCACGCCATGAAGAAGTGGCGAGGTCGCGGCGATCTCCTGTGCCCGTACGACCCGTTTTTTCGCGGCGTGGGGGCGAAATTGCGAGCATGTCAAATACGGTAAGAGTCCGCACAATGGCCCTCGCGGCGTCCTGCGCCCGGCCCTGGCACCTGTCCCATCGGACATGCGCCAAGGGTCAGGCGCGCAGGTCGTCCGAGAACAGCGCGTCGCAGAAGGCGTCGGCGTCGAAGGCCCGCAGGTCGTCGATGGCCTCGCCGATGCCGATAAAGCGCACCGGGACCTTGAGCTCGTCGACGATGCCGATGACGACGCCACCCTTGGCGGTGCCGTCGAGCTTGGTGAGGACGAGGCCGGTGAAGTCCATCGTCTCCTTGAAGAGGACCGCCTGGGCGAGCGCGTTCTGGCCGATCGTGGCGTCGAGGACCAGGAAGGTGTCGTGGGGACCGCGGACCTCGGCCTCGGGCTTGCCGTGGGCCTTGGCGAGGGCCTTGGCGCAGGCGCGGCGGATCTTCTGCAGCTCGTCCATCAGCTCCTTCTTGGTGTGGAGCCGGCCGGCAGTGTCGCAGAGAATGACGTCGAAGCCCTCGCGGGCGCCGCGAAGGATGCCCTCGAAGATGACCGCGGACGGGTCGCCGCCGTCCTTGCCCTGGTGGATCGCGCAGCCGACCCGGCGGGCCCAGATCTCGAGCTGCTCACCCGCGGCGGCCCGGAAGGTGTCGCCGGCGACCAACAGGACCTTGCGGCCCGCGGCTTGATGATACGCGGCGAGCTTGCCCAGGGTGGTGGTCTTGCCGACGCCGTTGACGCCGATCATCAGCAACACGTACGGGCCGGGGTCCGGGCTGTAGCTGGCCTCGGGAGCGGTCTGGCCGAGGATCTCCCGGGCCTCGCGGCGGATGACGGCCCACACCTGCTCGGGGTCGGCGACCTGGCTGCGATCGAGCAGGGCGGTGACCTGGTCAAGCAGCTTTTGCGCTGTCCTGGCCCCGATGTCGGCGGTGAACAGGACCTCCTCGACCTCCTCCTTGAGCTGGCTGCTGACGCGGGGCTTGCCGCGGAACAGGGTAGCGAGGCGAGCGACGAAGCCGCCGCGGGTCTTGGCGAGGCCGTGCTCGTAGCGGCGGCGCTCGGCGAGGCGGGCCTCGTCGGCGGGCGTTCGCGGCTCGGGCCGCGGCTTCTCGATCGGCAGCGGGATCTCCGGGCCCTCGCGGACGTCGTCCGGTGCGCGCAGCGGACGTTCACGACGCGGCTCGACGGGACCCTCGACGGCGCGCGGCTCGGCGCCGGGGGCCAGCGGCTTGTGCTCGGGCGCGGGAGGCAGGGCGCGCCCGCGGCGAACCACGACGATGACCGCCCCGACCAGCACGAGCGTGCCGAGGACAATGAGGATCACGAGCAGTTCGAGCGGCATCGGCGAGGGCAGTCTGGTTGCACAGACGGAGGTCACGCAAGGTCCGGGGCGCGGGACGCCGCGTGAGGCGAGATCCCGGGCGACCCCTGGCCTGTGCGTGGACCGGCCGCGGCGAGCCCGGCGGGTGCGGCCGGGGAACCCGGGACGATAGATACCGGGTGGCTACATGGCCTCGATGCAGTAGATGGGAAACGCCAGGTCACAGCCCCTGGTCGAAAAGCTGAGCCACTGCTTCTGGGCCTGCCAGTCGGCCAGTGCGGCCGCAGCGGGCGCAGTACAGGTCCTCGTAGAGCGCCCTGGTCGGCCATTTTGTGGCGCACAGCGTCGTGACGACGAAGCGCGGGTTCTCCTGTCGGTGATGTACTCGGCCTTGCCGACCACGCGTCGCTCCCCTCCCTGCCAACATGCCGTGAGACACATCGACCCAGAGTTTACAGAGCAGGGCGAGATCGTGATCAAGAAGGATGAGCAACCAGAACAAGCCAGATCCAACTCCCGACGAGCGAGCCCGACGAGCCGACGTGATGCGGCAGGTCGAGGACCTGTCCCAACGGACAGGCCTTCGGCGGGCCTGTGAGGTCCTGGGTGTGGCGCGGGCGACGGTCTACCGGCACCGGCGCCCCACCCCCCACGGGCGCTGTGCCTCGTCGAGCAGGAGGAGGTCCTGGCGGTGTTGCACAGCGAGTGCTTCGTCGATCAGGCACCAGCGACCGTGGTGGCGACGTTGATGGACGAGGGCCGCTACCTGTGCAGCGCCCGGACGATGTATCGCTTGCTCACGCAACACCTCGAGGTCCGCGAGCGTCGGCCCCCTGCTACCGTCTACATCAACCCTCCCAAGGAGTTGCCCCCAACCCAGAGCTCCGAGACCGACGCACACTAAACTTCGAACACCCGTGTCTCAAAGTCGTTGACAGGTTCCGAACCGAGACGAGATCACGGAGATAATCCGAGTCGTAACACAGGGGCAGCGCCAGGCCCCCCTCCTGCTGTAACGCCGCCATGAGCAGGTGCAGGCTGGTTATCTCGGGGTGCCCGAGCTCGTTGGTCATCGCGTGGGCGATGGTTTGACGAGTCTTGACGGTCGCGGTTTCGGCGTTCAATACTGTTGGGGTTAGCAATTCCTTCTCAGGGGCTCGGCATCTGGCGGGCCAGGATGCGGTTGATCGGCTCGCGGAGGGAGCTCCCGGTCGGTAGTCCGAATGCGTAGTCCTGACGCTGAAAGCTATGGGGCAGTATGTCGATGCCCGCACCGTCGTCGTCCTCGACCAGAGCTTTGAGGGTGGGCTGGTCGTATACCAGCGCGTCGACCTCGCGCGCGCCGATCGCAGCCAGTCCGGCCTCCGGGGTCCTGAAGCTGCGAAAGTTTAGATTCATCTCACGAAGATAAGCTTCGCTGGTGGTGTTCATCACGGTGCCGACGCGAAGTTTACCCAGGTCCTCAGGACCACTCACACTGGCTTCGAGGCGCCCGACGGTGAGGGAGCTGGTGATCGCGGCTGTGACCGTCGTCAAGATGATGAGCGACGCGAGCATCCACAGCATGGCAAGGAGGCGCCCCGCGCCGGTTCGGGGCACCTTGTCACCGTAGCCGACCGTCGCCATCGTCACGACGGCCCACCACAGGCCGGCGTAGACGCCTGTTGCGTGCGAGCCCTGAAAATGCGGGTTGTGCTTGCGCTCGAGCAGCCACATCAACGCGCCGACGGCGACTTGAAGGCCGGCGAAGATCATGAGCAGCCGAAGAAAGCCCATGTTGAAGACCGCGACGAAGACGTCGATCCAGTCGTCGGATCGGCCGTGGGCCAGAGCGATCGCCAGGCCCGTGGTGAAGAAGGGGTGCGTGAAGTCGATGCGTTGCTCACGCTCGGCGGTGACGGTGATCGCGCCGACTGCGAGGTCGAGGGAGCCGTCCTCGAGACCGCGGATCAGGCCGTCGAGGTCGCGCTCCTGCAATTCGAAGCGGAGGTCGAGCTCCCCGGCGATCTCGCGCCAGAGAGCGATGCTCGTCCCGCTCCAGCGACCATCCTTTTCATGAACGACGAAGGGGGGCGTGCACTTGATCCCCACGACCAGGACGCGGTCCGCCGGTGGGCCGAGCCCGACGTCGATGGGCCCGGTCGCCATGGACAGCGCGAAGCCGAACCCGAGCGAAGTCAGCATTACGCCGCCGGTGCAGCGTCCTGGGCGCAGAGTAGCCGGCAGGTCGCTCGGTCGTCGTTGTTGCGGTCGGCACCCTCGACGACCGATGGGTCGCAGCCGCCGAGCACCAGTAGTAACAGGAGCTTCGAGAATCGTGGAGTCGTCATGGCGCGTCCCTCTCCTATTGCTAAGCAAAGCTCATGCCAGCGTTTTAACACCATTCGCCGCCACTCTTCGTGGGGGTGTTCTGACTTAAGCGTCGAGCCTCTCGCGCAGATCCTGCACCCCAACGCAGGGCGCCGTTGCGTTCGGGTAGCCCTTCAAGGACCGAGGTTTGCCATGTCGTGTTGACGTGAAATAATCCGCAGCGCGGCCTCGAATAACCCACTGAGCCACCAAAACTGCCGCGAGGACTGGCACAAGACGGCAGCGTTTAGCGCCGGAGTCACGCGATGACGCCAGCGAGTACACTGCCCGCGATGGTGAGCGCTCTGTCGGAACGGGTCCAGTGTGAGGCGCTGCGGCGCAAGTTGATGCCGGTGGAGGCCGCGGTACGTCATGTCCGTGACCGCGACACGATCGCCGTGAGCGGGTTCACGAAGGCGGGTGAACCCAAGACCTTCCTGCTCGCTCTCCCCGCACACCTGGCGACGCTCGGCCCTGACGCGCGGATCTCGTTGTTTAGCGGCGCCTCGCTGTCGGAGGAGATTGAGGGCAGCCTGGCGCCATTCATCGCGCGTCGAGCCCCGTACATGGCCAGTGACGCCTCGCGGCGGTTGATCCACGCCGGCAAGATGAGTTACACGGATGTCCATCTGTCTCACTTCGCGCGCGGCATGATGTACGGGTTCTACGGTGAGATCGACCTCGCCGTAATCGAGGTGACGCGGATCCGGCCCGACGGCAGCGTGGTCCTGTCGGCCTCGGTCGGTGTGTCTGCCGAGGCGCTAGCGAAGGCGCGGGCGATCGTGCTGGAGGTCAACACGGCGCTCCCCGACTTGACGGGCTTACATGACATCGTGCTCCCGCCTGCGCCTCCGACGATCGGCTGGCCGGTCCCTGTCACCGGCGTGCGCGACCGCGTCGGTCTGCCGTATGTACCCCTCGACCCGGCCCGGGTCGTCGCCGTGGTCGAATCGCAGCGCCCGGATTATCCGGTCACGTTTAGCGCCGATGAAGTGACGTGCGGCCAGATCGCCCGAAACGTGATCGCCTTCCTGGTCGAGTGCCGCGACCGCTTCGACTGGCATCACTGGGTCCCGCCCCTGCAGTCCGGCGTCGGCAACATCGCCAACGCGATCGTCGCCGAGCTGCACCGCTCGCCGTTCACGCGCCTGCACTTCTGGACCGAGGTGTTTCAGGAGGGCATGCTCGGCCTCCTCGCCGACCGCGACCGCTTCGCCGGTGCGTCGTCGACCGCGCTCTCGCTCGCCGACACGACCCCAGCGCGGCTGGCCCGCATCGTCGACGAGGCCCGCGGCGACCTGGTGCTGCGGCCGATGTGGATGTCCAACAACCCGGAGATCATCAGCCGCCTGCACGTGGTTGCGATGAACACCCCGCTCGAGGTCGACATCTACGGCCACGTCAACTCCACCCACATCGAGGGATCTCGCATCGTCAACGGGATCGGTGGCAGCGGTGACTTCTTTCGTAACGCCTATCTCAGCGTCGCGCATATACCCTCGGTGCGCCACCTCCGTGACGGCCGCACCGTCTCCTGCGTGCTGCCCTTCGTCAGCCACGTCGATCACACCGAGCACGACATCAAGTGCATCGTCACCGAGCAGGGCTACGCGGCCCAGCTCGGCGTCTGCTCCCCGCGGGCCCGCGCCCACGAGATCATCGAGCGCTGCGCCCACCCGCACTTTCGTCCGCTCCTGCGCCAGGCAGTGGCCCTCGCGGACGGCGGGGACGAGCCGCGGATCAGCAAGCCCGAGCTGCTCGAAGGCTGGTCCCGGGAGTACCACGCGGCGTGTAGCGAGTTCCCACGGCCGTAGCGGCGGAGGCGTCATGGACGACTGAAGCTTTGCCGGTTCACACTTGGGGATCGTCGAGCGGGGCAGGCCGCCTGGAGCCGAGAGACGATCGCACATCAAGGCAGAAGAGCAGCGTCGCCGCGGCGAGCGAACCAACGAGCGACCACATCGCCCATACGACGATCTCCTGCGCCGCCCCGGCGACTGCGGCGCGTGACGCAATGATGGAACTGGCAGCCAAGGCGAGCGTATAGGTCCTCCCTTGAGGCACATCATCCTGGAGCGGGAGATTGCACGTCCCCGGCGGCTCCTTACCCGCCAGGTATTGATCGCGCTTTGCGCGCATCTGTTTCGAGACCTCTGCGTCACCGACCAGCAAACTCCCCCCGAGCGGGTCTTCAACGAGACGGGAGACCGACTTCGGATCCAGCGTGAAAGGCTATTCAAGGGCACATGGCTCGTCAGCGATGGCTTCCGGGAAGTTGATTTGAAGGACGTCGATACGCATCGGATCCGTCGGGTTCATCGGGGCGCCTTCCTGTTGCAGACGCAAAATCCACGCAAGGGCGACTGGCGACAGCTCTCTCAACACCTGGGGAGCATCGACGTCCGAGGAGCAGCCGAGCTCACAACGGATGGCGGAATCTCCATTGAAGTATTGAATCTCATACCCGCCCGGGTTGTCTGGGCCCAAGTACAATCCCGCCAACTCATCCCATCGTTCGAAAAGGAGCTCTCGGGAGAGTTGTTCCTCAGTCGCCTCTGTCAGCACACCGGTGTGCGTGACCTTCCAGTTGCGAAGGTTGCTCTCGGAGACATCCGCGACCGTATACCGGCAGTCTGCAGGTATACGGTCGGGCACGGCGCGGTGACCGATGTCGCCAAGACGCGCGCGCATCGGTGAACGACGCGCGCGCATCCGGGCGCGGTGGTCATTGCGTATTGCCGGGGTCGCGCAGGCGGTTGGGGACGATCGGGCGATCGAGCCAGTGGCTGCCGGACTCGGCGAGGGCGCTGAGAAACGAGGGGCGCACCCACTTGAGGCGGTCGAGCACGCGCTCGTCATCCTCGACCTTGATGTACAGGCCCTCCATCGCGTCGTGGCCGTCGGTCTCGGCGACGACCTGCGCGGCAGAGACACCGACCGCGGCGCCGGCCTCGACGAGGCGCTCGCGCCACGCCGGGGTCTTGAACAGGGACGGGCCGACCCGCGTGGTCACGTCGGCGAGCCGGTCCGGGCGGCCCTCCCACAGTACGGCGACCGAGACGACCGGGAGCCCGGCGAGCAGATCGCGGCGCCGCGCGGTCGAGAGGAACAGGTCGTGCGCGCGGTCGTAGAGGTCGAACTCCATGAAGTAGGCCGGCAGCGCGTCATAGAAGCAGGTGTGCTTGGCGTACATCCATTCGCCGTACATGATGAAGCGCTCGCCCAGCGCGAGGTAGAAGTCCTCGGCGTGATTGTTGGCCCATTGCTTGAAGCGGTCGAAGTGACGCTCGCGCGGGCCGCCGGTGAGGTAGTGGCCGCGCGACTGCAGGAGCAGGCGGCCCCGGTCGTCGAAGCTGACGCCCGCGTTGGCACCGTCCATCTTCTCCTCGACGACCAGGAACTTGCCGCGCACGTCCTTGAACGCGACGGCCTCGAGGTCGTGGTCGCCGTGCTGAAAGCGTGAAGTCTCGAGGTGGCGGGTGCGCGGGTATTTCTTGAGGATCGGTTGCAGGGACATGACGGCCTCCCGGGGAGATCGAGGTGAGATCGAGGTGAGATCGAGGTGAGATCGAGGTGAGATCGTGGCTGTCGCATGGGACAGGTCCTAAAAGGACAGGACACGCGTCGGGCCCGACGGCGTGGCGGCCGGGCCTTGCCGGGCGCTCGGGCGGCTGCGAGCCCGTCGGGTTCGGCGAAGCCCGGGGCTGCCGACGTCGTGAGAACGCGAGAGGTCCCGGGAGGTCAGGGGCATCAGGAGCACCGCTGCCAGTCGCGCTGTGGAGCAGGGCGAGGGCGCAGCACCGGCTGAGTTATGTCGTCGCGAACGGCATCAGGACTACCAGCGGCAGGCAGTGTCTCACGCCCGTCGACGCAGGGTCAAGGCGAGGCACGCACGCGTGGCCGCGGAAAAACCCGTGAGCTGACGCGCGGCATGAACGCGCTGGACCGCAGCGTTGCTATCCCCGGGCGCGCAGGCGAAGTCGCGGGGCGCGGGACAGTTGCGGCTTCGATGGTTGACCGTGGCGAGGGCGACGGATACGTTCGCGATCGTGGGCGCTCGGTTTCCATTCACGTCGTTTCCTCGCGGCTGGTACGTGGTCGGTGCTTCGCCGGAGGTGCCCGCCGGCACGGTGAAGACGGTGCATTATTTCGGCCAGGACATCGTGCTGTTTCGGACCGAGTCCGGCGTGCTGTCGGCGGTCGACAAGACCTGTCCACATCTGGGTGCGCACCTCGGGGTCGGACACGTCGAGGGCGAGTGCCTGCGCTGCCCGTTCCACGACTGGGGATTCGCCACCGACGGCCGCTGCGTCGACGTGCCCTACGCGCCGAAGATCCCGGCGAAGGCGGTCGTGAAGACGTGGCATATGCGCGAGCTCAACGGCCTCATCTTCCTCTACTTCTGTCCGGCTGGCCTCGCGCCGACGTGGGAGATCCCCGAGATGGACATGACCGGGTGGACGCCCAACCGCGTGATCCGCTGGGAGCTGCGGTCGCACCCGCAGGAGATCGCGGAGAACACGGTCGACTGCTCGCACCTCAAGCCGGTGCACCACGTGCACTCGACCGAGGTGATGTCCGTGGAGTGCGGCGAGAATGTGATGCACGTGGTGCTCAACATGGTCGCCAGCGGCGCGCCCATTGGCATGCCCGAGGAGATCAATGACGTCGAGCTCGACGTCACGCTGCACGGCCTCGGCCAGATCATCTCGCGCACGCACGTGCGTACGGCCGACCTGCGGGCGATGCAGCGGATCCACGCGACGCCGGTCGACGAGGAGCGCATTGCGATCTTCGGCGTCAATAACACCAGGGAGACCGCGGACCCGGGCTACACCCGCGAGGTCGACGACCTGTTCTGGAACGCGTTCATCGTCGACTTCCCGAAGGACTTCCCGATCTGGGAGTCCAAGGCGTATATCGACAAGCCGCTGCTGGTGGGTGGCGACGGCCCGATCGGTCGCTACCGCCGCTGGTGCCGGCAGTTCTACCCGGAGCTGGCGACGAACGCCGCGGCGCAGGCGACCGCGCAGGCCCGCGCGAAGCCGCCGCTGGTGCGCCTGAGCGAGTGGGTCCGCCGCATGACCCGGGCCCCGGCGAGCGTCGGGGAGCCGCTGGACGCCCACTTGAACGAGGCGTCGCGGCCCAGGGACAAGCCGACCAGGGCGCAGCAGCAGCAGCAGCAGCGCTTCGAGTCGGTAGCCGCGTATTTCGAGAGCCTCGAGGCCCGCTTCGACCGCCACGCCGCCGGCGACCTCGAGGCGGTGTTTCAGTGGGTGCTGACCGGCGAGGAGCCCCGCGCCCACTTCGCCGAGGTCCGCGCCGGCAAGATCCAGATGGCGACTGGCACCCACGCGGCGCCGACCGTGACGATCGAGATGTCCGCCGAGGACTATCTACTGATGATCAACGGCGATCTCAACGGCGCCCGCGCGTTCTCCACCGGACGCGGCCGCCTGCGCGGCCCGGTCCGCCTGGCCATGCGCATGCAAAAGCTCTTCCCCCTCGAGCGCGCGGTCTGACATGGACTGGGCGGCCTGGTTCGGCATCGTGCTGGCCTCCATCCTCGGAGGCCTGGTGATCTTGTGGGGCGTCGGCGGGTACTATCATATCCGCTACTACGTATTGCGCCGCGACGCGCCCGAGACCTGGAAGTGCCAGCCGCGCCGGTTCCTGCGCGCGGACCAGCAGCGCCAGGCGATGCTCCTTAGCAGCATGAACCTGATCGTCGGCGGCATCCTTTCGGGCAGCTTCATCTACGCGCTGACGCACGGCTTCGAGACGCCGATGTACTTCGACGTCGACGACTACGGCTGGGCCTACACGCTCGCCAGCACGGTGCTGCTGTTCGTGCTCGTCGATGGGCTGGCATATTATTCGCACCGCTTCCTGCATATGCGCGCGCTGTTCCCGCACGTGCACCGCTGGCACCACCGCTACATCGCCACCACGCCCTTCGTGGTCACTGCGATGCACCCGGCGGAGTTCCTGCTGTTCCAGGCGGCGACCTTCTTCCCGATGTTCGTCATCCCATTCCACTACGCCTCGGCGATCGTGGTATTCGTCTATATCCTGGTGTTCAATATCATCGATCACTCGGGCGTCAAGCTGCGCTCTAGCTTACCCTGGCAGGGGCCGAGCGCGTTCCATGACGACCACCACGTGTACTTTCACTGTAACTTCGGCCAGGTGCTGACCCTGTGGGACCGCATGCATGACACGCTGCGCCGCGAGGGGCGTCGCTATGGCGTGGATGTGTTCGGCGGCAAGGGGAAGCCGATCGATGGGGCCGGGGGCAAGGGGAAGTTCATTCGCTACGACTGATCCCATGAATAACCGGGGGAGAGGTCGATGATGCAGGCGCCGTGGGATCTGGCGGAGCACTTGCCGTGGCACGTGCTCACGAGCCCCCTTGAAAAATGGGCGGTGCAGCCGTCGTTCTTGATCGGGGAATATCTGTTCATATCGTGCGCGGCGCTGGCGTTCGTGCACGCGTGGCGGCAGGGGGAGGGGCGCCGGCGGCACGTGCTCGCGTGGGTCGGGGCGCTGCTCGCGGGGACCGCGAATGATATGTTCTTCATGGCGCTGCCGCTCGTCGACAACTTCTGGCAGGCGCAGGCGACGATCATGATCACGCCGCGGCTGCCGTTGTACATTCCGTGCGTTTATGTGTGCTTCATGTACTTTCCGACGGTGTCGGTGTGGCGATTGGGGCTGCCGCTGGGGTCCCGGGCGGCCTTGACCGGGCTGGCGGCCGCGGTGTTTTATGGGCCGTACGACATCGTCGGAGCCAAGTTTCTGTGGTGGACGTGGCACGACAGTGACATGCCGATCTCGCACCGAATACTCGGGGCGCCGATCGGGAGCACGATGTGGATCATCACCTTCACGGCGGCGTTCGCGTGGTTTCTTGGGCGCGTGGTCGACCGCGATCCTGCCGTGTCCGGGCGCAGCTTTGCGAAGGGGCTCGCGCTGGTGTGTGGGTTGAGCACGCTCACCATGATGGTGCAGATGACGGGGCTGCAGCAGCTCGACGGCGGGGTCCCGGGGCCGGTCGCGCTCGGCGTGGTCGTGGCGCTGTATCTGGCGATCGTCGCCGCGGGCTGGCACAAGGCGCGGGCGCGGCCGCGGGTGGCGGCGGACAGGCTGCTCAATGTGGTGGCGGTGCTCTACTTCTCGACGCTGGTCGTCATCATGGCCACGTTCACGCCGGAGACGCACCGCAGCGAGAGCATGCATCAGACCTACGGGGAATGTCGGGTGGAGGCGACCGATATCACCGGGCTGACGCGATACAAGTATCTGTGTGCCGATGACTTCGACGAGGACTTCTCGTTCGCGTGCGTCGATACGCTCCCGGAGGCGGGAAGCGAGTGGTACACGGTGTGTGGCAAGCCGCACCGTGACTTCCTGCGCTGGCTGCTCGGGGTGACCGGGCTCGGGCTGCTCGGGGTGGTTTTATATTCGCACCTGCTCGGCGCGTGGCGGCGGCCGCGGTAGTCAGGGCCGCGGTTCGTCGTCGGCGATGTCCGGGCGACCGGGCAGGTCGAGCGGCTGTGCGCGGCGGGCCACGACGGTGTCCTGGCGAACGGGGCGAACGGGGGTGGCATCGTGGACGGGGGCATCGTGGACGGACGTGTCCTCGGGGACAGGTGCGCCGTGGCGGCCGGCGCCGTCGGCGAAGCGTCGGGCGCCAGCGAGCGACTCGGTGGCGAGCACGGTCATGCCGCGCCGGGCCTCGGCGAGCAGGGCTGCGCTTTCGGACATGTCCCACTGGTCATACGCGGATCTCCGGTCGGCGCGCATGCAGGCCTGCGGGAAGGCGGCGATCTCGGCGGCGAGGGCCTCGGCGGCGGCGCGGGCGGTGCCGCGGGGGACGACGCGGTGGACGAGGCCGATCGCCAGGGCCTCGTCGGCCTTGACGGGACGGCCGGTGAGGATGAGGTCCATCGCACGGCTGTGACCGATCAGGCGCGGCAGGCGGACGGTGCCGCCATCGATGAGCGGGACGCCGAAGCGGCGGCAGAACACGCCGAGCACGGCGTCCTCCTCCATCACCCGCAGGTCACACCACAGCGCCAGCTCGAGGCCACCGGCGACCGCGTGGCCGGCGATCGCGGCGATGACCGGCTTGCCGAGGGTGAGGCGGGTCGGGCCCATCGGCGCGCGTGGGCCCGGCGGGGCGGCGGCGTCGTCGAGCTCGAGGCGCGTGGGGTCGTCGCCGGCGGCGAGGGCCTTCAAGTCGGCGCCAGCGCAGAAGGTGCCGTGCTCGCCGTGCAGCACGGCGACGTCGTGGCGCGGGTCGAGATCGAAGACGCGAAACGCCCGCTCGAGCGCGGCGGCGGTGGCGGCGTCGACGGCGTTGCGTCGCTCGGGGCGGTCGAGCAGGACGGTGAGGACGCGGCCCTGCGAGGCGGTGGTGACGCTCATGCGGGTCTCCTCAGTGGTGATGATGGTGGTGGTGGCTGGCGACCGGCGACTCCTGCAACAGCGGGCAGGCCTGCTGCTCGCAGGCCCCGGCGCCGGCGGGGTCGATCTGGATCGTGGTGTGGTGGATGCCGAGGTGGCCGCGCAGGATGTGCTCGGCCCCGGCGAGCACGGCTGCAGGGTCGGCGCCGACCTCGGGGACGAGGTGCGCGGTGAGGATCGTGCGCGAGCCGGTGCTCCACAGGTGCAGCTCGTGGATCGTGTGTACGCCGTGGATCGCCCGCAGCGCGGTCTCGACGCGCTCCTGCGGGAGGTTGTCGGGCACGAAGTCCAGCAGCACACGGGTCGATTCGCGCAGGACGCTCCAGGTGCCGAACAGGATCAGCGCGCAGATCAGCAGGCTGAGCACGGGGTCGGCGGCGGGCATGTCGAACACGCTGGCGAGCAGCGCCGCGGCGATCGCCCCGACGGACCCCAGCGCGTCCGCCAGCATGTGGGCCAGCGCGCCGCGGACGTTGAGGTTGTCGCGATCGCTGCGGGCCAGCAACCACGCCGAGCCGAGGTTGATCAGCAGGCCGAGGATCCCGACGATCAACACCGGGTTCGCGTGAAACTCGGTCGCGCCGCTGTGGAGCCGCTGTATGGCGTGGCTCGCGAGCAACACGCAGGCGCCACCCAACAACAGCGCGTTGACGAAGGCGCCGAGCACCTCGGCGCGCAGCGGGTTACGGTCTTCATCTGCGCGGCCGGTCTGCAACAGCGCACCCATGTAGGCGGCGAGTTCGCGGAGCTCTGCGTCGCAGGCGTGCGAAATCTGCTGGCCGATGCGGTCGGAGAACATCCGCTCT
>ENA-OFCF01000541-OFCF01000541.1-metagenomes-genome-assembly--contig:-NODE-541-length-16493-cov-19.228556_pt1 | contig 16493 bp, 8 predicted proteins | sample MGYA00153387_OFCF01 | MGnify analysis MGYA00153387
CATGAATTTGCAATGTACAAGTATTCATTGGAGGTTTTCTATACAAGTTAGATGCATCAACGTGCACAGTATGTATAGAAAAACACTTAAATGCCTGCTTGTGGTTAATTACCATCAGTGCCTTGCAGCACCTAAATCGCCACTCAGTTAAGCATTTTTCTATACAAATTGCGTTCACAAACAGACTTTGTTTATATATAAAAACTCTCAAATACAAAACACGTTGATGTTCTAAAACTTAAACGAACCATGCTTGAACGAGCGCTAACCCGGCAACCGCAGCGCGCATGACCACCATCATTTCGGCAGGCTGCGCACGGTGCTCGCATGCACAGGCTGCTACCCAAATCATCACAGCAACAAAAAAGGCCAGCGAACACGCTGGCCTTAATGTCTGAACCTTCTGCACTTCACAAGCGCGCAGAGGGTTAGCGCCTTGGGTTTATGCCGCGCTGCTTTCCAGCACGGGGTAGTCGGTGTAGCCCGTGGCATCAGCGCTGTAGATGGTGCTGGGGTTCAGCGCATTGAGCTCAGCCCCACGCGCAAAGCGCACAGGCAGATCGGGGTTGGCAATAAAGACGCGGCCAAAGGCCACGGCATCGGCAGCGCCGCTGGCAATCACGGCTTCGGCCTGCTCGGCGGTAAAACCGTCATTGGCAATGAACGTGCCCTGGTACACCTTGCGCATGTGCTGGCCAATAGGCAGCACGCCGTCTTTGAGCTCTTCACGCGAGAAGATAAAGCCCAGCTTGCGCGCCGCAATCTGCTCTGCCACGTAGGTGAACAAGGCCACAGGGTTGCTGTCGCTCATGCTGTGCGTGTTGCTCATGGGGTTCAGGTGCACGCCAATGCGCTCGGCGGGCCACACTTGCAGTAGACCATCCAGCGTTTCCATCAAGAAGCGGGCACGGTTTTCAATGCTGCCGCCGTACTGGTCGGTGCGCTTGTTGCTGCCGTCGTGCAAGAACTGGTCAAACAGATAGCCGTTGGCGGCATGCACTTCAATAAAGTCAAAGCCCGCTTCTTTGGCGTTGCGTGCGGCCTGCACAAAGTCCTGCACCACCGCTGCCACCTCTTCGGTCTCCAGCGCGCGCGGTACGGCATAAGGGCGCTTGGGGCGCAGCACATTCACATCACCCTCGGCAGCAATCGCGCTGGGGGCTACGGGCAGCTGGCCATCGAGCAGTTCGGGGTCAGAAATACGGCCTACGTGCCACAGTTGCAGGGCAATATGGCCGCCTTCAGCGTGCACTGCGTCGGTCACGCGCTTCCAGCCTGCTACTTGCTCAGCCGACCAGATACCGGGCGTGTTGGGGTAGCCAACGCCCATGGGCGATACGGAAGTGGCCTCGGTCAAGATCAGCCCGGCACCCGCACGCTGGCGGTAATACGTCACCTGCAAATCCCCCGGCGCACGGCCTTCAAAGGCACGCATACGCGTCAGCGGAGCCAGAACCACGCGGTTAGGCAAAGTGACAGAACCAATCTGGAAAGGCGTTTGGAGTTGGGACATGGGAGCAATCAGACAGTGAAAAATCCAGCGCCGCCAAGCGCCAGAAAAAATTGAGAACGCGGCACCCGCCGCGCTGTCAGTCACAAATGGTGCTGGAGCCAAAGAGTTCAAGAGCGCCGTTCACGCAATCGCTGCAGCTTGCACAGCACCCTGCCCTGGGTGTTTTGAAATTCAAGAAAAATTCAAATTTAGCGCTTATGCACAAAGCGTTAGTAGCTATCAAAAACCACAAAAACAAAAAGCAGCCACCGGCTGCTTTGTTTGTGCATAGCGATTTAAAGAGTCGCCAACTTTACAGCTTCAACCACCCCACCATGCCTAGCGCAGACAAGGCCCACATCGCCATCAGCACATGCCGCTGCCAAGCGTTGGCACAGGGCTGTGAAAAGGTTGAGTGCCGTTGATCCGAGCTTCCTCAAACCGCATCAGCCTCCGCCTCTGGCCACAGTTTGGGAAACAGTAAACGCAGCGCATGCTGCGGCAGACCAAAACGCACCCTGCCTTGTGGGCTGTCACTGCGTAAAAAACCACGCTTGACCAAAGCACCCAACGCATCGGTGGCAAGCCGGTCACTTAAACCCAACATGGATTTGAATTCGCCCCGCGCCAGTTCCTCGCCGCTCAGAAAAAGATAGTGCATAGCGCGCAAGCTTTCAGGGCGCACACCCGATTTATGGACGGTAGCGTCCACCATTAACGCAGCTTCAATGCGTTGCTTGATCGCATCAAAATCCAGCATGTGCTGCATGAACTGCACTTGGTCAAGGCACATATCCAGCACATAGTCGGCCCAAGCCACCAAGGCTTGTTCACTCAAATTGCCCCGTCCATCCAAGTCACCCCGGCGTGTGTGGTCGGCCTCAGCCAAAAGTTGGTAATAGCGCTGCTGGCTGCGTGCAAAACCACGCAGTGGTGACCACAGGCCATGAGTCAAACCTAATGCATGCAGCACCAAGTGCGTATGCAGCCGCATCACCCGTCCATTGCCATCCATGAACGGATGAATCCAGCCCAGACGCTGGTGGGCACAAGCCATTGCCACCAAAGCGGCCTCACCCCGGCGCACACTGCCATAACGCTGCGACCAATACACCAACAACTCCGACACATGCGCCGCCGCTGGCGCAATGTGCTGCCCCACACTCACCTCACGCGCACGCAACTGGCCGGGCACCACGATTTGGCCGTCATTCACTTCCCAGTCTTGCTCTGGCAACCGACCAAATAGCTCGCTGTGCACATCCTGCACAGCCTGCTGGCTATAAAGCGTTGCTACTGCCTCTTCACCCGTAAAACGCTGCTCCAGCGCAGCTTCTGCCTCAATGTGCGCCACCGCCAAACGCTGCTTGGCTGCCAGCTCTTTGTTGGCCGAAAAGTCTTTGCGCAATGCCAGCTCAATCTCATGCGGACGCGTGTGCTGCCCTTCAATGCGATTGGTGTAGTACGAGTTCATGCTGCGCAGCAACACATGCAACTCCTGCGGCACCCGCTTGCCCGTTAGCGCCGTGGCGGCACGCACCAAGTCACCCGCTTTAGACAGCAAGGCCTGTTGCTTAGCGTCTGAAGGCAGCAAAGGTTCAAACTGATGGGGTGAGTGGTAGAGCACAGTCATTCGCCAAGTTTATCACTTAGTTAATGCTTTGTTTTTATTCATAAATTATGCAAATTTTCCAAGATTTTTGCCAAGTTATTTGCCGAGTTAATTGCTGTATTTCATACAGGCTTGCGCTGAATACAAATACTGGAGATATAGGCGTTCAACCCAGCTGCAGCACGCGCAAGCAGCTATCAAAAACCACAAAACAAAAAGCAGCCAACGGCTGCCTTGTTTGTGAATAGTGATATGAAAAGTTGCGGGCTTTACAGCTTCCACCACCCCACCATGCCCAGCGCAGACAAGGCCCACATCGCCATCAGCACATGCCGCTGCCAACCCACGCGCTGGCGCAAGCTAGTGAAAAAGAACACCGTACAAGCAATAGCCACCAGAGCCGCCATGATGGGCAACCACGCCATCAAGGCATTGGCCCGCTCTGCCCCTGTGCCACCGCCCGCCATGGTGGCCAGCAAGGCCAGCGGCAGGCAACTGGTAATGGTCAAGGTAAACGCCGCCAATGCATACGCCCAGCCAAAGCTCAGACCAAAAAGAGAGGGGGACGACGATGGCTGGTTCATATTATTGCTGAATATTTATTAAACAAATGCATTAGGTTTAATTTGATTCTTGTTTATGCAAATAAATTTCTCAATCAATTATTTCACAAATTCCGGCTCTTATATCAGCCTCATATTTCTTAAATTTCCCTTCTTTAATTAAATCCAAATATTTAACTTTTACTTTATCATTCCTCTTATATTTCCTCTTAATACCTTCAATTGCAGAGTAACCATATTTTTTAAGATTAGAATTAACACCTCTAATCATACCCTCTCGATAATTATCTCCAAATCCAGGGAAATTGAAATTCTTAATTTCAATAGCTCTATCATAAACTTTTTTTGCAAATGAAATCTGCAATTGATTAGGTCTCAATGAAAAATTAATCACAGATTCAAGATAATCTCTTATTAAAATTAAACTTTCAGTTTTGTCCAAACTCAACTCATTATTAGAGTGACAGAATCTATCAATCAATGTCAAGGCTCTTTTGGCATAAACAAATGACGTTCCGTAATTATTATTCAGAACAATATTATTAAGTGAAGCAATATCATCCACACTTACTTCATTCTTTTCGTCAAAAGTATTCAACAAATTAACTATGTATTTTTGTGATTTGCTTGCATCAATAACCGCCATCGTTCTTATCAGCTTACGAACAACCAGAGGAGATATATTATCTTCTGCTATTCTGAGGGCAGCATCAATAATTTCAACTGCAAGTTTTTCATCGTTTTTATCAACAGAAAGCATTGCCAACTCATGCAAAACGACATGCTCACTGAGTCCAGATTTAGATTCAAAAATCACATGATTAATTAACTCAGATAGGTCTTTCCCAGCCAAAGATATTCTTGATGCTAATTGATATAAATTAACAACTTCAACAACATCATCTTTAGCAAAAGAGCATTCTGCAAATCCTTTGCATTTCTTAATCATCTGCAGTCCTTCTTTCAAAGATGCAGATCTTGATGAAGCATTTTTATGCAAATCATGCTTCATCACTAAAAATTCTATTTTTGTATTTAACCCTGCAAAATTTAAATATTCATCAATTAAGTCAATGCACTCAAATTCAGGGTTTTCTTTTTCAAGAACAATTTTAAAAAAAACTATCTTCGAAACAATTTCACTAGAATTTCTATAAATTTTATTTGAATTTAATATTTCCCCCTTCTTATCAAAGAAAAAATTAATTAAATTAACATCGTCATTTGAAAACTCACATTGCAGCTGGTTTTTTGATTCAATGTAATCTATAAACGCCTCTTTAGCATAAAAAAATTCTTCATTTAAAAAATCCAATTTCGATAACTGCTGTATAGATTCGGCATAGAATTTTTTTCGAAGAAACGATGCACCTAAAAAATAGCTAATTTCAATTGATGAATTTAGAATATCCTCATATCCATCTTTCTTCAAGTACTCATCAATTATTTTAATAATAGAGTCGTACTCAGCAGAAAAATAATATGATTTTATCAAATATAAGAAAGATTCATGCAAATATTTTGAATCCTGATTTTTTATTGAAACACGGAAATGACTAATAGCCTCATCATATTCTTTACTATCGAATGCTACAACACCTTGCTGGTAATAAAAATCAGGGCTTTTTGTATTTAATTTCAACAAAAACTCTTCAGACAAAGAGTCTTCTATTATTTTATTTTTAAATAAAACCGAATCTTCTTTTATACTTGGTTTAGATATGCCTGACAAATATATTTTTGATCGCATGGAATCACTAATTCCATCGCTTCTCTTATAATGCATTTCAACCAGAGCATCCCTCAACTCTAAGCTATCAGCAACAATTTTCTTAATATGATCAATCGGCGGTCTTTCTACTTCAGAAAAGTACAAGGCATCGACAATCTTATCAACCGTTTGCGGCGTAACACTCTCACCTTTTTCTATGCACCCTTCTAACTCTGACGCGATATCCCATGTCATGCGAGGATTACCCGATGCCCAATAATAAATTCTTTCAGAAATTCCAGTGTTGTCCGGAATTATTGTATTTTTCACCAGCTGAATTGATTCACCCTCTGAAAAATCATTTAAATAAATTCTCTCACCAATATTAAAAGGGCTTATATCTTTATTTTTAATAATATCAGCTGGCTCAGCAACCCCGGATAGTATGTAGGTTAATCGCTTAAATTCATCAAAATTAGCTCTACCAGCAAAATATAAACTTCTAACAAAAGAAAAAACCTGATCTGAATAATTTGATTTTGTTAACGCATCAATTTCATCAAGACAGATTATCAATCTACCTTTAATCAAAGATAATATTTTTCTTAATTCAAACTCATGCTCTTTATGAGGTGTCTTAATACTGCTTAAACGAATATTTTGAATTTCAAGTTTAACCTCATGGCCTACATGAGGATATAAATCAAAGAATGTATCTATTATATTTCTAAAAAAATCAGATATACTATCAAATTTATTAGAAACATCAAGATAAATAAAGAAATCGCCAGCAGCAATAATTTTATTTTTAGAATTTAGTAAAAGATTTGTTTTCCCCATTTGCCTCGCTACTAAAACGTAACCAGGTCGCCCCATTTCTTCAAGAATTTTCTCAATTTGCCTATCTGCATCTCTTTCGATATAAAATTCTTGAGGAACAATTGGAATTGATTTAAGTTTCTTTTCTATCTTCATAAAAATCTCCAAATTATACTTTTTCCAAAAAAATTTCTTTTATATTATTTTTAAGGTGTCTCGGCAATCCTTTGGAACTTCTCAATAATGAGCTACGGTCTATCTCAATTTGCCCTAATTCATTAATAATAATTGTTGTTAATTTATTTAGCTCATTTTGGCTCCACAACCCAACTTCTATAATTTCAAATCTCTCTTTAATTTTATCTGTTAAATACATTTCTTCAGGCTCATTTATTGAGCAAACTATAAATCTAACATTATATTTTTTTGTTTGCCTTACCGCATCAAGTAGATTAGAAATGAAAACTATAAAATTTTCATTTGAAATACTATCTTTTATAGGAACTTCATCAAATAGCAGATATACATTATCTACACTATTTTCTGAAATAGTACGTACTAGCTTTTGATGAAGTCCTTTAGTGGTTTCAATATTTCCATCTGGATCTATTGTTGACAATATTTCTATTAAAAGTTGATTATCACCTTGAGTAAGGTCTAAGTGACCCAGATGAATTTCGCAAGGCTTAGTACAAAATTTATTAGCAGCAAATTTTGCTATCGACGTTTTCCCTACTCCGGATGCACCATGGATCCAAATACTTTTATAATTTAATAATTTTTCAATTTTCTGATCAATTTTTCGAGTTGAATAAAATTCATAATGCTCGGGTGAGTATATATCAAATAAGGGATCAGATTTTACTTGAACAAATTTCTTCAAGTTGAAATTTTTTAATTCATTTTTTTGATTAAAATTATTTTTATAATAGAACAATAGGAACTTAACAATTTCACTTTCTTTTGATTCAGGTTTTGCAATTGAGAAATGATCTGTTTTTGGTATGATATGTTTTTCATTAAAATATCGACTGCCAGAAACACTGTCGACTATTGGCTTTAATTTGAAAAATGGAAACCATTTAAATCTTACTGGACCATATTGCTCACATGCCTCTACTCCAGTTAATTCAAAATCACTACAAGAATTTATTAATTCAATAAAATCCTTATCCAATTTCATTAACAATTCGTTAGAATTTTTCAGCTGTTTAGCAACTTCGTTACCGAACAATGTTGAAAAAAACGCTAAATTATCAGCATAACTTGAACCTAGCGATGGAGATGCGATTAAAGCAAAACCAATTTTCTTTCCTTTTAGGAAATTAAAGATTTTACAAAATAAAATTCTAGAAACAATCCCACCCAAACTATGACAAATAAATATAATTCTTTTAAAATCTAGTGGCGCTCTTTTCCCTTCTATTTGCAAAGATAAATTTCTCTGCAATTGCATAGCACACTGATTAATGTCAAAATTATCTTCAAAAGCACCTGTGTGGTATCCCGCCAAAAAAACTGAAGGATTATCAAACTCTTCCGAATTTATCAACTCTGGGAAATATGCATCTCCACTCTTATTTCTCCAACATTCATTGCTATCAGAAAGAAAACCATGAATAAACACAAAAACTGTATCAGATTCATTATAAGCGTGCCATTTATTATTCATACTTATTAACATCTTTGAGATATAAAAATATTATTACATATAAATACTTTTAAAATCGTCAAAAAACAACAACACTTTTAAGATAAAAAAGCAACCACGTAAGATATTTTTTATAGCGACGCTCTACCGACGCGTCTGTGGCACATCCCTAAAAGACCCGTGCGCCACTACTTCTGCCGCCATGCCGATGCTTTCGCCCAGCGCGGGGGGATGGATAGTCTTTCCAATATCGACGGGTGTCTGCAGCCATCTCAGTCGCCAGTGCAATCTCACTAGCCATGTCGCCTACATGCGTGCCTACCATGTCGTTGCTAGGAATACGGCCCGATGGCCGCGGGCTTCTGGAGAGCCACAAACTACAGTTTCGTCAAGCCTTCGTCGCGGCTATTTACAGACCCTTTTTGACCTTGATGCCTTGCGCCCTGGCCTTCAGACCGACCACCAATGCTCCTTAGGGGGGCGCTGTACGCAACTGAAGGAATCACGCTGGGACTGAAAGCTGCCGCAGCCAGCCAACTCGTTGTGCCTTGCAATTCACCAGCGATAACCTCAGTGCCACATGTGCTTCCTGCAGGGCCTTGTGCGCCAGCAGCTTGGGCTTGCCCACGGTGTCGTCAAAGGCAAAGATGTGTGTCACTTGGTACGCGCTTGGGTATCAACATAGAAAAACTACAGTCAGTGACTGCCATGCCTGTAGCGTCTGCGACATCAACAGTCCAAAAGGCACTCCACAGCTCCTTTTCTGCCCCCTCGGGAATGCTGTTTTGTTGCAACATATGCACACCAATCGCAACGATATCCAGTTTGCCAAGCCCGGCAAACTGCGTATGGCAGCGCTGTAGGACTGACCACAAGCAACCCTTGAGCATGCACATGCAATAGTGAAGCTAGCAACAAAAAGTCTTCAAATACGCATCAGCCGGAACACGCCACAAACTTGCAGTATTCGTAGCTCTTTTACGCATGCAATGTGGGTGCAAAGAATGTGCTAATCAATTGAATGCAAATCGTCAGCCACCGTCTACACGGGTTTCTCACAAGCATCTAAGCAGACAAACATCAAGAAATTTATTATTAAATAATAAATATTATCTAGAAGAATAATTAACAATAAATTCAACCCATTTAAGCCAAATAAATTACCACTGCATTTTTATATTGAAATGATTGCTATATCATATTCAATAATATTGCTATAAAGTTGCAATGGTACTTAACAAGTATTAATTATTTGATAACTTGGTTCAAGAAAATATTCTTGCCAAAAAGCCTTTGCGTTTGTGCTTTTCCTCCAACTCTTTCACGATCTCCTCTTTCATTTTCTGCTCGGTCGTTTTAGTGTTCTTGTTTCGCATGCGCTGGTACGCCTTGACGGTATCCACATAGCCACGGTCTTCGTTGCGAATGTGGTTAAACAACCAGCGCGACAGCATGCCGTGCAGTTCGTTGGCGACATCCTCGCCTGCTTCGAAGCGCTGCTGTATTTCAGTGACCCGGCGTATAAACAGTTCATGCACGCGCTTGTGAGGCCCTGAAAACATGTACCCCGCTTCTTCAATCATGGCCTCTTCAAAAGCAAAATGTGAAAGGGTGTAGTCCACGGTCTCTGCAATCACGACTCCCAGCAATTTCCGGTCAGGTGTTTCGCGCAATGCGTAGAGTCGATTGATGTAATCAGCAATACGCCTGTGCTGTCTATCAATTTCTTCAATACCAATATTGAGGGCAGGAACCCAATTTAAAATAGCCATAAACTCACCTCCTCATTTATCGCTTTTCATCTTAAATTCCAGACAACATTTATCAAAGCGATATGCCTTTAATATTATTTACGTATGATTTAAGTCAAAACGCACATAAATTATATGTAATACATGTTTCCAGACATTGCTACGCATTGCATATTCTTTACTATGGCTTCTAAAAGTAAAATTATTTACTATTATTATTAGTTACGTAATATGAAAATATTTACATATTAACCGACAAGTATCTGCTTTTTAAGCCATAGAGACTGACTGAAAAGTGACCTATGCCCACCCTGCAGCAGTAGCTGGCCTGCGCAGCACAACCCAAAGCTCTTGCACATAATTTGCAATTTATGCTTTCAAACTCAGAAAAATTAATCGATACACCGCCGTAGCAGTGGGTCTGATTTTCAAGTCACATTGGCAGTAATCGCAGCCTGCACTTAGCTCCAAGCATCTGTAATCACCCCATCGGTTTAGAGCCGCTAAGACAAGCTTTGATACGTCGTTGTTTTGCTTGCAGTACTTAAGTACTGCTTTCGGCTTCACGCCTGCGTCTCAACCGTTAACCTTCGTTTTACTGGGTGGTGTTAGCAGCTCTTAAACAATAAAAAAGGCAACCCGAAGGTTGCCTTTTTGCTTTGCAAGCACTTTTTAGAAAGCGCTAATTACTTGCGTGCCGGTGGTACATCGGTACAAGTGCCATGCGCCACTTCTGCCGCCATGCCGATGCTTTCGCCCAGCGTGGGGTGCGGGTGAATGGTCTTGCCGATATCGACAGTGTCTGCACCCATCTCAATGGCCAGTGCAATTTCACCAATCATGTCGCCAGCGTGCGTGCCGACCATGCCGCCGCCCAGAATGCGGCCATGGCCGTGGGCTTCTGGAGAGTCGTCAAACAGCAGCTTGGTAAAGCCTTCGTCGCGGCCATTGGCAATGGCGCGGCCCGAGGCTGCCCAGGGGAACAGGCCCTTTTTGACCTTGATGCCTTGCGCCTTGGCCTGGTCTTCGGTCAGACCCACCCAAGCCACTTCGGGGTCGGTGTAGGCCACGCTTGGAATCACGCGGGCATTGAAAGCGGCGGCAGCCAGCTCTTTGTTGCCCTGCAATTCACCGGCGATGACTTCAGCGGCCACGTGCGCTTCGTGCACGGCCTTGTGCGCCAGCATGGGCTGGCCCACGATGTCGCCAATGGCAAAGATGTGCGGCACGTTGGTGCGCATCTGGATGTCAACGTCGATAAAGCCACGGTCGGTGACGGCTACGCCGGCAGCGTCTGCGCCAATCTTCTTGCCATTGGGTGTGCGGCCCACGGCTTGCAAGACGAGGTCGTAGGTTTGTGGCTCAGGCACGGTGATGCCGTCTTTGGCTGGCGCGAACGACACCTTGATGCCTTCGGGCGTGGCTTCGGCACCCACGGTCTTGGTGTTGACCATGATGTTGTCAAAGCGTGGCGCGTTCATCTTTTGCCAGACCTTGACCAGATCGCGGTCAGCGCCTTGCATGAGGCCGTCCATCATTTCCACCACATCCAGGCGTGCGCCCAGTGTGCTGTAGACGGTGCCCATTTCCAGACCGATGATGCCGCCACCCAGGATCAGCATGCGCTTGGGCACTTCCTTGAGCGCCAGTGCGCCGGTGGAATCGACCACGCGAGGGTCCTTGGGCATGAAAGGCAGGTGCACGGCTTGCGAGCCTGCAGCAATGATGGCGTTCTTGAATTGAATGACCTTCTTGCTGCCGGTTTGCGCTTGCTTGTCGCCTTCGGTTTCGGCCACTTCAATGTGGTGCGAGCCCACAAAAGTGCCGACACCGCGCACGACGGTGACCTTGCGCATCTTGGCCATCTGGGCCAGACCGCCAGTCAGCTTGCTGATGACCTTGTCTTTGTGGCCACGCAGGGTGTCAATCGACACCTCAGGCGCGCCAAACTTGACGCCTGCAACTTCAAGGTGCTTGACCTCGTCAATCACAGCCGCCACGTGCAGCAGCGCCTTGGAGGGGATGCAGCCCACGTTCAGGCACACGCCGCCGAGCGTTTTGTAACGCTCAACCAGCACCACCTTCAGGCCCAGATCAGCCGCGCGGAAGGCTGCGGAGTAGCCACCGGGGCCACCGCCGAGCACGACCACATCAGCGTCCAGATCCACAGAGCCGCTGTAGCTGGAGCCAGCAGGCGCAGCAACAGGTGCTGCGGGCGCTGCAGCTGTATTGGGCTGGGCAACAGGTGCACTGGCCGCAGCGGCTGGCGCTGGTGCGGCTGCAGGGGCAGCAGCTTGCTCAGCGCCCTGTGCGGCTTCCAGCGTCAGCACCACGGAGCCTTCGGCGATTTTGTCGCCGATCTTGACCGCAATGGACTTGACCACGCCAGCGTGGCTGGAGGGGATTTCCATGGAAGCCTTGTCAGACTCGACAGTGATGAGCGACTGGTCCACGGTGACGGTGTCACCGGGCTGCACCAGCAGCTCGATCACGCCGACTTCGGCGAAGTCGCCAATGTCGGGCACTTTGATATCGATGATTGCCATGTGCAGCGCTCCTTACAGCAAGATGCGGCGGTAGTCCGCCAGCACAGCGCCCAGATAGGCGTTAAAGCGCGCAGCCGAGGCTCCGTCGATGACGCGGTGGTCGTACGACAGGCTCAGGGGCAGCATCAGGCGGGGCACGAACTTTTCTTTCTCTTCGTTCCACACCGGCTGCATGGCGCCACGCGACAGGCCAAGGATGGCCACTTCAGGCGCATTCACAATGGGCGTGAAGTTGGTGCCGCCAATGCCGCCCAGCGAGGAGATGGAGAAGCAGCCGCCTTGCATGTCTGCCGCGCCCAGCTTGCCGTCGCGGGCCTTTTTGGCCAGCTCGCCCATTTCCTGGCTGATCTGCATGATGCCCTTCTTGTCGGCATCTTTGAGCACAGGCACCACAAGGCCGTTGGGCGTGTCTGCCGCAAAGCCGATGTTGAAGTACTGCTTGTAGACCAGCGTATCGCCGTCCAGCGAGGCGTTGAACTCAGGGAACTTCTTGAGCGCAGCCACCACGGCCTTGATGACGAAAGCCAGCATGGTGACCTTCACATCGCTCTTGGCCTTGGCGTTTTCAGCGTTGGTAGAGACGCGGAAGGCTTCCAGATCGGTGATGTCGGCCAGGTCATTGTTGGTGACGTGGGGAATCATCACCCAGTTGCGGTGCAGGTTAGCGCCCGAGATCTTCTTGATGCGCGACAGATCTTTGCGTTCGACCGGGCCGAACTTGGCAAAGTCCACCTTGGGCCATGCCAGCACTTCCAGACCGCCCACGTTGCCAGCGCCTGCCGATTTGGCGGGGGCCTTGGCAGCTTGCGCCAGGGTTTGCACCGCGCCCGCCATGACGGACTTGGTAAAGCCCATCACGTCTTCGGAGGTGATGCGGCCCTTCTGGCCCGAGCCTTGTACTTCTTCCAGCGGCACGCCCAGTTCACGCGCAAATTTGCGCACGGAAGGCGATGCATGCGGCAGCTTGCCCGAAGGGGCCACCGTGGGGTTGTGGGCTGGGGCCGCAGCAGGAGCAGGTGCAGCTACAGCGGCAGTAGCTGCTGGCGCTGCACTGGCTTGTGCAACAGGTGCTGCTTGTGCTGCAGGAGCTGGTGTTGCAGCAGCTGGCGCGGCGGCAGGTGCCGACGCCGACGCTGCGGGGGCTGCGCCCTGCACGCTCATAGTGCCCACTGCGTCACCCACGTTGACCACATCGCCCAGCTTGATGCCCAGCGCGGTGATGGTGCCTGCGGCAGGCGATGGAATTTCCATCGATGCCTTGTCAGACTCCACGGTGAACAGCGATTGCTCAGCGGTGACCACATCACCCACTTTGACCAGCATTTCAATGACGGCCACGTCCTTGAAGTCACCAATGTCAGGAATGACGATATTCATAGAGCTTGCTGCAGCTGCAGGAGCAGCTGGCGCAGGCGCTGCGGCAGTTTCAGCTTGTTTTGTATCTGAAACAGGCGCAGCTGCTACGCTAGGCGCTACAGCTTCTGCTGCAGGTGCCTGTGCAGGAGCGGAAGCGGCGTCTGCAGTTTCAATCACTGCAATCACGCCGCCCTGCGCCACCTGGTCACCCAGCTTGACGCGCAGCTCCTTGAGCACACCGGCGTGGCTGGAAGGAATTTCCATGGAGGCCTTGTCGGACTCCACGGTAATCAGCGACTGCTCAACCTTGATGGTGTCGCCCACGTTGACCAGCACTTCGATCACGCCAACGCTGTCGAAATCCCCGATGTCCGGGACCTTGATTTCTGTCAATGCCATATCTGTGTCTCCGGGCTTTATCAAGCGTACAGGGGGTTGATCTTGTCGGCTTGGATGCCGTACTTGGCAATTGCTTCTGCCACCTTGGTGATTGGCAGCTTGCCTTCGTCGGCCAGCGACTTGAGCGCGGCCACCACGATGTAGTGGCGGTCGATCTCGAAGTGCTCGCGCAGCTTGCGGCGGAAGTCCGAGCGGCCAAAGCCATCAGTGCCCAGCACCTTGTAAGTACGGCCCTTGGGCATGTAGGGGCGAATTTGCTCGGCGTAGGCCTTCATGTAGTCGGTAGACGCGACCACAGGGCCCTGGGTGGCTTGCAACTGCTGCGTTACAAAGGCTTGCTTGGCGGTTTCCAGCGGGTGCAGCATGTTGTGGCGTTCGCAGTCCTGACCGTCGCGGGTCAGTTCGTTGAACGATGGGCAGCTCCACACGTCGGCGGCAATGCCCCAGTCTTTTTCCAGCAGCTCTTGCGCAAAGAACGATTCGCGCAGGATGGTGCCCGAACCCAGCAGCTGAACGCGCTGGCCCGATTGCGGCACTTTCTGGCCGGGCTTGCACAGGTACATGCCCTTGATGATTTGCTGCTCCGTGCCTTCGGTCAGACCGGGCATGGGGTAGTTTTCATTGAGCAAGGTGATGTAGTAGAAGACGTTTTCCTGGTTTTGCACCATGCGGCGCAAGCCGTCTTGCATGATTACGGCCACTTCGTGCGCGAAGGTGGGGTCGTAGCTGATGCAGTTAGGCACGGTGTTGGCCAGGATGTGGCTGTGGCCGTCTTCGTGCTGCAGGCCTTCGCCGTTGAGCGTGGTGCGGCCCGAAGTGCCGCCCAGCAAGAAGCCGCGTGCCTGCATGTCGCCTGCTGCCCATGCCAGATCGCCAATGCGCTGGAAGCCGAACATGGAGTAGTAGACGTAGAACGGAATCATGATCCGGTTGGACGTGCTGTAGCTGGTAGCCGCAGCAATCCACGAAGCCATACCGCCGGCTTCGTTGATGCCTTCCTGCAGAATCTGGCCGGCCTTGTCTTCGCGGTAGTACATGACCTGGTCTTTGTCGACCGGGGTGTACTGCTGACCGTGGGGGTTGTAGATACCGATCTGGCGGAACAGGCCTTCCATACCAAAGGTACGGGCTTCGTCCACCAGGATAGGCACCACACGGGGGCCAATGTTCTTGTCACGCAGCAGTTGCGTCAGGAAGCGCACATAGGCTTGCGTCGTGGAGATTTCACGGCCTTCGGGCGTGGGCTCCAGGATGGCCTTGAAGGTGTCCAGCGCCGGGGCGGTGAAAGACTCTTCGGCCTTCACACGGCGGTGTGGCAGGTAGCCGCCCAAGGCCTTGCGGCGCTCGTGCAGGTACTTCATCTCGGGGGTGTCGTCCGCAGGCTTGAAGAAAGGGATGTCCGCAATCTGGCTGTCTGGGATTGGAATGTTGAAACGGTCGCGGAAGGACTTGATGTCTTCGTCGCTCAGTTTCTTGGTCTGGTGAACGTTGTTCTTGCCTTCACCGACCTTGCCCATGCCAAAGCCCTTGACGGTCTTGACCAGCAGCACGGTCGGCTGACCCTTGGTGGTGTTGGCTGCGTGGAAGGCGGCGTAGACTTTTTGCGAGTCGTGGCCACCGCGGCGCAGGTTCCAGATTTCGTCGTCGGACATGTGCTCGACCATCTTCAGTGCGCGGGGGTCGCGACCGAAGAAGTTCTTGCGCACGAAAGCACCATCGTTGGCCTTCATGGCCTGATAGTCGCCGTCGTTGCACTCCATCATGATTTTCTTGAGAACGCCGTCCTTGTCCTTGGCCAGCAGCTCGTCCCAGCCCTTGCCCCAGATCAGCTTGATGACGTTCCAGCCAGAGCCACGGAATTCGCCTTCCAGCTCCTGGATGATCTTGCCGTTACCACGCACCGGGCCGTCCAGACGCTGCAAGTTGCAGTTGATGACGAAGACCAGGTTGTCGAGGTTTTCGCGGGCAGCCAGGCCGATTGCGCCCAGCGATTCAACTTCGTCCATTTCACCGTCGCCGCAGAACACCCAGACCTTGCGGTTTTCGGTGTTGGCAATGCCACGGGCGTGCAGGTACTTGAGGAAACGCGCCTGATAGATCGCCATCAATGGGCCCAGACCCATCGAGACAGTGGGGAACTGCCAGAACTCGGGCATCAGCTTGGGATGCGGGTAGCTGGACAGGCCCTTGCCGTCTACTTCCTGGCGGAAGTTGAGCAACTGCTCTTCAGTGATGCGGCCTTCCAGGAACGCACGGGCGTAGATGCCGGGCGAGACGTGACCCTGGATGTACAGGCAGTCACCACCGTGGTTTTCATTTTCGGCGTGCCAGAAATGGTTAAAGCCCGCTGCAAACATGTTGGCCAGCGAGGCGAACGAACCAATGTGACCGCCCAGATCGCCACCTTCTGGTGGGTGATGGCGGTTGGCCTTGACGACCATGGCCATGGCGTTCCAGCGCATGTAGGCGCGCAGACGGCCTTCCAGCTCCAGATTGCCGGGGCAGCGGGCTTCCTGGCTGGCTTCAATGGTGTTGACATAGCCAGTGGTGGCTGAGAAAGGCAAATCCACGCTGTTTTGGCGTGCGTGCTCCA
>ENA-OFCF01000542-OFCF01000542.1-metagenomes-genome-assembly--contig:-NODE-542-length-16477-cov-3.678054_pt1 | contig 16477 bp, 17 predicted proteins | sample MGYA00153387_OFCF01 | MGnify analysis MGYA00153387
TGCGCAAGCTCTGGGCCTTGTAGACGTCGCGGCGTAGGTCCAAGAGCTTGCCCGCCGCACTGACGACGATCTTCTCGTCCTCCGAGTCCATCATCTCCACGAGTCGTCTGGCTGCTTTGTAGAAAACACTATCGGCAAACAGCTCAAGAGCTTTGTTACGTAGGGCCTCGTGGGCCTCTAGGCGTCGCAAGGCCGACTCCGGCAGCGTCTCCAGGGAGTCTACACAGACCCCATCTGCCACAGCGTCTACGAAGGCCCGTTCGGCGCTCTCTAGGTCTGATTCGTCTTGATTGCTCATAATCGTAACAGTCTCTCACGCTTGTTACCAATGACCAAACAGGGAGGATTCCCATGCCGGGAGCCGTTTTTAGCGATGTCGAGAATTTCGGTGGACTCATGGACCGCTATTCCGATGAGAAAAGGTACCAAGAACGCATCATGAATTCCCTCTACAAGTTCATTCGCCACGCGGATGACGGAGAGGTCGAGTTCGATGGCAAAGCGTTCAACATCAGCGTAAATCTGCAATTAAATGAGTCATATGCTGCCATTAATGACGGAGAACATCTTCCTGATGTCTCTATCATCAAGTCGGTCTTCGCTCAGTTTAAGCCCAAGTTGCACTACAGCACCATGGAATTGACGCACTTCGCTGGCACGCGTGGCCACAAGGGCGGACGCGTTGGCGGCAAGTACATCGACGAGACGGTCAAATCGACCCTCCTTGCCATGACCTCCGGCATCAACTTTGACCTCTACGGTAACGGACGCGGACTTCGCGCCAAGATTGAAGCTGCAACCGCCGCAGCTACGTCGTTTGTCGTCGCCACGAGCGCCAAGCTTCGCGCTGGCATGAAACTCGATTGGTACGACGCGACCTACACAACCCTTCGCGGCTCTATCCAAATCGCTATCCGCTCGGTCGACCGCATGAACAAGACCGTTTACATCGACACGGCTTACGGAACAGGCGCAGTCCCTGCGGGCGCTGCTGCCGGTGACGTGCTGGTCGTTGCAAATGCTCTATCATCGGGCGAACCGACCGACGGGCGTTACCTTGCTGGACTCGCTCGCATCACTGACAACTCCTTGTCCTTTGGTAACCTGTCGCCTTCGACATACGCGCAGTGGCAGTCTATCAACCAAAATGCGTCTAACGGTAACCTCACACAGCAGCTTCTCCAACTGCAATTAGACACCATGTTCGTCATCTCGGATATGTATCCGAACAAGATGGTTATGAACACGGTGCAGAAGCGCACCTACCTCAACCAGTTCCTCAACCAGCGCCAGTTCACGTCGAACAACTTCGACACAGGCGCATCCACGCTGACCTTTGACCCGGTCATGATGGGCGAGAACAACAAGCGCAAGAAGCCACGCAACCTTGAGATCCTTGAGGATCCAGATTGCGATCCCGATACCATTTACTTCTGGTCTGACGAGTGCTTGATGATCGGCTCTGACCTCTACTCCGAGCCCACCATCGCTGATGAAGATGGTAACGAGTTCCGCAAGCGCATCGGTTACGATGCCGACCAGGGCTTCATGCGCTACTGGGCGAACACCGTCTCCCCTCAGCGTAACGGCATCGGCAAGATCTCCGGCCTGGCAGTCGGCGCAGGCGTCATCTAAGGAGTGCTGTGATGGCAAGAGATGACGACGAAATCGACGAGCTTCGCAAAGCCATCAAGGCCCGTATCCTCTCTGAGGTAACGGGACGCTCCCAGACGCAATCGGCGTCTATCGTCAACAACCTCTACGGAGGCGGGGGCGCTCGCGAGGGCGGCCTCCAGGACCGATTCGACCCCACCGAAGACCCGTTCGACTACAAAGTCGACATCGAGAGGCGCGCAGTTCTTGACGCGGCAGGGGAAAACATCGGCTGGGACAAGAAGGTCCACCGTTACCGTGCGCCCAAGGATGGCGAGGCCAAGAAGAAGCGCAAGATAGGCTTTGGCCCATGAGCCTCAAAGAACGCATGAATCAAAAGCCTCGCAAGGAAACGCGGACGATTACGCGTGAGGAGGCTTTGCGTGCGTACTACCGGGACATCGACCCCATGCATTTTGCCGGTGAGGGCTTCTCGGCAGAAGATGAGATAGCCAAGCCAACTGATGTGAAACACAACCCATACCTCATGGCGCGCGTGCTCAATGAGGGAGATTATTGGCCGACTGTTGAAAGGAAACGCAGACGATGAGCAAACTATCGGCTCTCAAGAAGATTCTCGGAGAAGGCGCGTCGAAGGGCAAATCGCTGTTTGGCCGTGGCGTCGATGACGTAGCCGGAGCAGCTAGGGGCCTTGGTAGCATCGGCAAGCAGGCCGGACGCGATGTAGGATTCTCGGCTCAGGACCTCTACACAGGGGGCAAGCTGGGCGATGTCGCTCGGGGCGCAGGATCGTCAGCGTCTTACTCCGCGCAAGCACTGGGACAGCTCGCCAAGAAACACCCTGGCGGCCTCGCAGCCCTGGGAGCCGGTGGCGCAGCCGCTGCCGGTGGTGGTGCCTATGGCATCAACGAGCTTCTCGAAGAGCTCGGACTCCTCGAAGATGAAGAAGGTCGCAGGGGGCGCTAATGGAGCGGTCAAAACGCGAGCGGTACAACCGCGCGGCAGATCTTGCGACCGCAACGACTGCTCTAGTTGGAGGAGGCGTTGCAGCATATGACGCCCCCGAGGGAAAGAAGCTCCGCGCGGGTGCTGGTGCATTCGGCGGTAACGCCGTTGGGTCTGTTGTAGGTGGCGTCGCTGGGGGTGTTGCAGGTCACGTTGGTTTTTCCGCTCTGGCTAAAATCCTCGGCACTGCAAATCCCTCTGTTTACCGGAAGGGCGGGGCAGGTCTTGGCGCGCTCCTTGGCGCTCTGTACCTAGGTCATAAAGGTACGAAAGAAGGAATGGAGTTCCTCGATGGGTAAGCTTGATGCTCTCCTGGACGCACTGCGCATGACCGGCAAGGCCGGCATGGACATCGGTGAATCGGGATTCGATATGGCCCGCTCTGGGGTACGTGCTGGCAAGGAATTCGCTGTGCGTAACCCGAAGACGGCCTCGGCTGCTGGCGGTGCTTTGGCGGGTGGCGCGCTGGCGAGAATTCTCGGTAACAAGCGTCCGGACATCGAATCGCTCGAACAAGAGCGCCGGATGCGTTTGATGCAGACATACGGAGAAAGCTGATGGACGACGAGCAGCGTTCGCGCATCAAAACCCTGCTCTTGTCGGGCGGCATCTCTGGAGCTCTGCTTGGCGGCGCTGGTTCCGCTCTGGGCGGGGCTCGTCGCTTTGGCCCCATAGGCAAGGCCGCAGCACTTGGCGCCGCTCTTTCGGGCGGCCTCTCTGCTGGCTCGGGCATTGTTGGTGAAGCCATCCTACCTAAGGGCGACCCTAACGACGCTCAGGCAAACACCAAGCGCGGAGCTATCGGTGGTGGTGTGGCAGGTGGCGTCGTGGGCGCAGGCGTCGGAGGACTCTTAGCGCTTGGCGGCAAGGGCGGCGTGGGGCGCACCCTCAAGGCAGCACTGATGTCGCAGGTGGGCAGAGGTCTTATTGCCAAGGGCATCGGCAAGGTAACCACACCAGGCATCGGCGCGGCTTCTCTTGGAGCTATGGGCGCTATTATTGGCGCGGTGCAAGGCTCGGATGAAGGCATGCAAGTCGATGTGATCGAGAACCTCCAGCGTCAGCAACGGCGCGACCGTCTGAAGAAGGAGCTTGGTTATGCTTGAGTACATGCTTCCGTTCCTGAAGCCCGAGGGCCAGACCCAAAAAGACATCGCGTTCGCCGCGCAGCTATACAGCACGTCAAAGTGGGCAGACCGTCTGTTTCCGACAAAACGCGAAGACCTCGAAGAGCAGATGCTTGAGCGCCAGCTCGCAGCCATGGGACCCAACCCAGACAGCGACAGGCTCAACGCTTTGGTCCCTGCGGTACGTGCTTCCCAGAGCGCTCCAGGCTTCCTAGAGTCCCTGTTTGGAAAAGTACCAAAGGAACGAGTCCGTTCCTTCAGTGTTACCGACGCTTTGAAAGATACAACTTCGAATGTAGACTTTCGCTTAGCCATGCGTATCAATGCAGAAAAGAACATCTTCAAGAGTGGGCTCAAAGCCATTCTGTGACCTTTTCTGCGTAACAGCAGAAGGGAACACTTGTGAGCGATCCAGGCGAAGGCAACGAGTCCGGTAACGACACCTCTACCTCCGATTTCCTCGAAAACCTCGGCTCTGAGATGGGTGCCACGCGCGAAGAAGCGCGGGCCGCCCGTGAAGAATCACGTCAAGCGCGTGAAGTGACTTCTCGCATGCGGGAAGTCTTCGCCCCCAAGCAGGAAGCCCCCAATGAGCTCGGCTGGTACGACGATTTTCTTGACACCATGCTTGAAGCTGAGAAGGCCAACCGGCCCATGCCCTTGACGGGCAAGCTAGGCACCGTGGCTGCTCAGACCCAGCAGAAGCTCTCGGCTCTTGAGCGCGTGGTTCAGGAACAGGCTGAAGTCATCAAGAAGCTTCAGAACCCGTCCTCAAGCGCCAACCAGCGCGCGTTCGCCGACATGGACGACTCGATCACCACCACTCTAGAAGGCATGTACGGAGAAGTTCCCATAGCGTTCCATGACGCTGTCTCCTCTGAGGTTGAGGGCATCATCAAGACTCTGATGCGCGAGCACCCGGACAAGTGGGAGCAGATCCGCCGCTCGACCACCATCCAAAAGCGGCTTGTCTCTCACTGCGCACAAAAACTCGTGCCACCAAAGGCGCGCGAGTACATGCTTGAGAAGCACGAGAGCGAGCGCCCCGCCACGGCTCAAGACTTCACCGAGGCGGTCGGCGAGCTCCGAGCTCTCCAGCGCGACGCAGCGCAGGGCAAAGGCCCGTACTCTACGAAGCAGCTTGAGAAGATGGAAACCGACTTGCGCATCCAGGCACGCGAGTTCCAATACAACGGCGCACAGAAGTACAACGACCCCCGCACCCGCCGCAGATGATTGCGCCCTACCAGCTTCGCCCTATCCAGAGCATGGTCGCCTCGCTGTTTTTTCAGCACAGGCACCTTATGGTTATTTTGCCTCGCCAGGAGGGGAAAACAGAGCTTGGGATACGACTAGCACAGGCGTGCATCGCCAATAACTCACAGACGCGTCAGGGCCTCTTTCTCACCAAGAGCAAGGAGGCGGCAAAGAAGATGACGCGTGAGAAGCTCACCCGCATCTTCGATGATAGCGCGTTCACCGTAAATACCGAACGGGTTATCAACAAGCAGAGGGAACAAAACTGCCTGTTTATTGACTCTGTCGACAAGCGGCCCGATAAACTACGAGGCGGCACGTACAACATCATTCCGTGGGCAGAGGTTGCCTTCTCCGAGTTTGACCACGGAGTTACGGTGCATGATGTGTATCACAAGATACTCAAGCCCACCTTGCGCGAGTACAACGGCTATTCCTACCTGGAGAGCACGACAAATGGCAAAAATGGCTGGTACGAGATGTTCGAGAACGCCAAAGAATTGGGTTATTTCCCAGTTCGGTATTCTCTATCGCAACTTGTGGAAATGGGCCTACGCACACGCGAGGAATATGACGAGCTCAAGAAAGGCACGCCAGAGCTCGTCTTCCGTCAAGAGTACGAATGCGAGTTCGTCACCTTCTCTGGACTAGCTTACGACGAGATGCGTCCTCACCATATCTGGAAGGACATGCCCCCGCCCGAGCACTACAACCGCACCTGGATAGCCATTGACTGGGGCTACAGCCCTTCGGCAACGTGCATCCTGTTTGGTTACGTGCTCAATGGCCGCATCTGCATCTACGATGAGCTCTATGGGCTCAAGTGGCTTCTGAGCGAAGTGGCCACGCACATCAAGAACAAAATGAACCAGTGGAACATCTCTTCGCTTGGTGGCGTGGGTGACCACGAGCCCCGCTCTATAGAGGAGCTCACGCGCCTAGGAATTCCGGTGTCGCCTTGTAACAAGGTCAACGTGCTGGGAAACAGGATGGAGATAAAAACCTTGTTTCTCCAGGACAAGCTCTACATCCACCCGCGCTGCAAGATGCTTCTCAAAGACCTTCAGAGCGCCACATGGGACCCTGACAAGGACGGCGAGCTCCACTACCCAGGATGCTCGTGGGGACACTATGACGGTGAGGCCGCCCTGCGTTACTTTGTGAGGCAGTTCAAGGATGTGATGGAGAGCAAGCCCGCCGAGCCTCCCACAGACCCGCAGGCCATCCTCAACATGTACGCGAAGGGGTAAACAGATGGCGATTACGCTCACCGAAGTGCAGCTCGAAGTGCTCAACATCCTCCAGAAGTCACCAACGTATCAAGGCTTCTACACGGTCGACAAGGTAACGCGAGCGGTGAACGAGTCGCTTGCCTACGTGTCTGCACGCATGATGATGCAAGGCAACGGCTGGCGGCAGAAGATTGGTTACGTCACCACCACAGCGGGAGCCCTGAGCTACGCTCTGCCTGCTGACGTGAGTATCATCAACAAGGTCAGCTACAAGTCGGGCGATATCTACTACCCGATGACCTACATGGACGAGAGTACGGCATCCTCGCAGACCGTGGGACAAGCGGGCATGCCTGGGCACTACCGACTCTTGGGCAGCGCTCTGGTGTTCCCGATGGTGCCAAGCGAGGTAGGCGTAAACTACCTCCAGATAGAGTACACAGCCTACCCTGACCTTCTGGTGAGTGGCGCCGACATAGTCACGCCCGAGATAGACAGGGGCCTGTATTATTATCTGGTGTACCGCTCGTGTGGGCTACTCGTGGGCCAGGCCGCGACGGCGCAGCCCGAATGGCAGCTCTATGAGATGCAGTGGTTTCATGTGATGGAATCCATCATCTCTAAGCGTCTTAGAGTCTACCAAGTCATCGGTGAGTACGGCGGCGGTTGACCCCCGGCTAATGAGCGGAGTGTGCGTGCATCTATAAAATAGAGCTTTACTCACGGTGAGTAGAGCTGCAAAAATAAGCACCCTAATTTGGATGCTTTCATTTGAAACACAAACGCGTACTCCGCAATTTTGCGGACGTTGTAATTACTTGGATTAAAGGCTAAGGGACCCGAACTCCTCTCTCTCGGCCGAGAGTGGAGGAGCAATCCTTCACTGAGAGAGAGGAGCCTTTCATGGATCTCGTCCACAAATCGTTTATTTCCCCCTCCCCCCAGGCAGCCCTTGATGGTGCCGAAGGTCTGACCCACGTCGACATAGCCAAAAGCCTTGGAATTCGTGCAGATAACTTCAAAACTCGATTCTTTGATTTAGGGCATGATAAGTTGTTGCAGCAGTTGAGCCTGAATTTCACTATGATTCAGGAGCGCACAGATAAGCGCGGCAGGCCTGCCGAACTCTTAATATTTCCTACAGACGTCGCACGTATCCTAGTGGCCAACTACCCAAACGAGATTGGGATCGGGTACGCTTTCTGGTTGGTCGCGCAAGCGCACGATTATGTAGCGCTTCTGTCAGAAGACAACATGCAACTTCGCAACGATTTGTATCGGGCACAAGCAAACCAAAAGAAGCCTCGTCAAAAGGCACTTCCTAAGCCAAAACGCGCTGTGACCATGTCACTTTCAACCACGCTATTTGGCCCTGACCTCGTCGATACGAAGAAACCCCTTGCCGAGATGACGTCCTTCGAACGGTTTATTGCCAAAGCAGGTCACATTCTCGATGTCGTCCGTGGTCAGAAGCTTTCTTTTGACCTCACGACGGAGAGTGCGGCAGGTGAGCTTTTTGGGCGCATGGATGAGATTGGCACCGACATGACTTTGGAAGAGGTCGCCGCCATCCTCAAGAAGGTACTCTTCCGTGCGCATGCGGACAGGCACCGGGAGGAGGAGAAGAAATAATGTTCCAAGGCGATTACCGCGATAGCTCTATGGTGAGCGACCGTTACCCTGTCTTCGTCGAGCTCGGCTACCCGCAGCTTGACGTGGAGACCTTCGAAGATGGCTCGTGGGCAATCCTTGAGTACATCAACGCGCCCTTGATTCCCTCGTTGACCTCCTGGAAATGGGTCTACAAGGGCTTCCATAACATCGAGTTCTCCTCTGCCCTCGCTGCGAAGCTCATTCGGCAAATCGACCCGCAGTACCCTGAGTACTGGGCGCAGGAGCTTCTCAAGAGCACCAAGCTGCTCACCGAGAAGAACGAGCGCGCCCGCTTCGAGGAAGACTGGACCGAACGCATGGTGCCCCAGATGATGGCCAACCCGGCTCTGATGGAGCGCGTGGCCCGTTACGGTATGCGAGAGCTTGACCCCGCGCGCATCGCCCTGGCTATCGCCAAGGAAAACCCAGGGGCCGCTCGTAGCCTGGGCATTAAAGTGGATAATGAGCACATCAAAACCGGTACAAGGGAGTCTTTATGCTAGTTGGCGTGTTCTCACCGCTTGCCAAGATGTTCGTGCCGTATCACGAGAAGTTCGTCGACGGTAAAGCCGTTGTCGTGACTCTTGCCGAAGTGCAGGACAACCCCGAGATGCTCTTCTCCGAAGACAAGTTCGCTATCACGATCCCCCGCGCAGTCGGTGACCAACGTTTTGTGTTCGGGCAGCCTAGGTTTTTGAAGGAGCAAGACCTTATCGGCTGGCTCACGGGCGGCGAAGATGGCGAGCACTGCAAAGAAACAGACTGGAGCGGCTGCGTTCAGCTCTCCCTGGCTCCCGATGCCATGGGCGAGATGATGGCGGCGATTGCCTCGGGCGAGAAGTCTTCAGGCGTGGATGGTGACCTTGCCAAAGCGACGCACAAAGCCCGCTCTCTGTCTCACGAGCGTTGCATGCGGCAGGTGCGGTTTGTCTGGGGCAACTACCTCTCTCAGGTGCAACTCAACAAGGAGCAAAACCTTGGCGAGCCCCGCTTTTCCCCTACCGAGTACCTCGTCAGCAAGGTTTTGAGCCAGGAGCTCAAGGGGACACAGTCCAGGGAAGCAGCGCGCAGACGTGAGATGGACGAGCTCACGCAGTCCCTCACGGAGGGCACTAAGACGCACGGCCCAAGGGCATGATAGCCTGACCTCATGCACGCGCGCATGAGAGGTATCTATGTCCACATCCGGCACGGTTACGGTGGAGCTCGACGAGCCAGCCTTAAATATCGGCATCGAAGTCACAGGCCGGGACATCTCGTCCCGGTTTGCGCTTGATACCGAGACGCTCAATGCCCACATCGGCCAGTACGACGGGCAGGGGCCGCGTTACGGTATGGCGCCCCTACCAGGCCACGCCCACAATGACGTCACGGGCCTCTTGTCCCGAGGCTTGCGCCAGTCCGAAGTCGCAGGGCTAGACAACCGCAAAAAGTTCTACGGCCTCGTGCCGCTCTCGGTGGCTTCTTCAACCGACCCCACCGTCAAGCTCACCTGTTACTTTTGGTTTTTAGCGTCTGGCAACGCGGGCGTGTTCAGCTTTGCGTTTGCCCATGGGTCTTCTGGGCTCTCGTCGGTGTACGAAGTGGCAGCGGGGCTCGAGACGCCTTTTACCGCTCTGGCGACGGTGGCAAGTAGCACAACACGGGTGCAGAACTACCGCATCTCGGGCGCTCTGGCAGGCCTGGTGGATATCAAGGACCGCAACTACTCCAAGTGCATCGCGTTCGCTGTCACGGGGCGTAAAATCCCGCTTCCTGTGTTCTTTGGCACGGCTCTGAGCGATGGGACGGCAACGACGCCCCCCGGCGTGAATTTCAACCGGTACGGCGTCCCCAAGGACTACGTGAACAAGTCGTTCAGTTTCTCGCCGCAGAAATTCGAAGTGCAGGTGCTCAACAACCAGTCTGTGATGGTGCGCAAATACGAGTACGACCAGGCGTTCACCGCGTCCCTGGTGACGAGCACGACATCCGAAAGCGACACGACCACCTCGCAGCTCAACTTGCCCGCAGCGCCCGTGGTAACAACCGGAATCACCGCGTTATCCTCTGCCTACGCGCTTTTCAAGTCGCAATCCCTGTCTGTGACCTCCGAGTATTACCTGCTCGCGAGCGCTCCAGGAAAAGCCGTGATGGCTGTGTACCAAGACTGGGTGCGCGGCACGGCGGTCAATGGACCAAACTTCCAGTACGTGGATCCGGTGCGCATCGTCAGTGCGCCCCCGAGCCGAACGACGCTCGATCCGGTGCTTGTCACGAACTACCAAGAGGTGGGGGTCGCTAAAAAAACCTGCTGGGATTTTTGGCCCAACTTCGATGGCGTCACAGCGCTTGCAGCAGACCCCGGTAAGGGATTTCGGACCGACGCGCTCTACGTTGGCTCAGCAAACAGCGGCATCCTGCGGCGCAACACCGTCTATGAGTTCGCTTACTCTATCTATGACAAGTCGACCGCCCATGAGACCAACGTGGGCGTCCCGGCGCTCATCCTCACGGGCGCGGCAGACTACGTGCGGTTTATGTGGTTTGGGTACGCGGATTCGGGCGTGCGCAGCTCCGATTTTGCCTTCAAATCTCCCTGGGGCTACCTCAAGATTCCCATTGCGACGGGCTCCAGTACGCCAACGCCCTTCGAGAACGACTTTATCAACCGGCTCAACATGATTCAGTACAGGTTTTACTACCGCGCACGTGGGGCCTACGAGTGGCTCCCGGCAGCGCAGATTGACGCCACGCATCTCTTTGACGCGACCGTCCGGGAGATCTGGCTGTGTGAGGGAGCCTATGCGGGCACGGTGGGAGGCCAGCCGGGCGGGTTCAACGACTACTCCGCGCTGCCCGACGAGGCCTATTTTGACGTGGCGCAGTACCGCGAGCGCCTCTTCTGGATGAGCGCCAAAGGGCTCGCGTTCTCAAAGGTCCAAGATTACTTTTCCTACCCTGTGACCAACGCTGCCGCGTGCCCCTCGGGCCAGTTCAAGGGCATCCTCCCCCACGCCTACCCAGGCCAGGCGCAGCAGGATTCTCGGCTGATGATTTTCACCTCGGAGCAGATAGCTGTAGGGCGCTTCCGAGGCCAGGAGTACGCAACCGTGCAGACGGTGCGCGTCTCTGAGAATGCCTCGACAGAGCTTCCCGTCGATGGCTCGGATTTCACCATCGACACCTGGACCACGCAGACGGCTTTTTCATCTCGATCTGCTGTCGTGGCGCAAGGGATTCTCTACTACTGGGGACCCACCGGTATCTACAAGGACATGGGCAACACGCTGCCGACCAAAGACTGGTCGGAGTTCATGGAACCCCTGCTCTTTAGCCTCTACGACCCCACCGACACCGACAACATCCATGCCGTGTACAACGACCGGATGAAGGAGATCATCTGGTTCTTCAGGCCAAGCTCTAAAAACCCGCTTGGACACGCCAGTAATGTACAAAAAGCCCTGGTGTACAAGGTCACCTGGGGCAGCTTTCACCTGTGGGATTTTGGCAACACTTTGATAGACGCAGCGCAGGTTGTTGATACGCAGGTGACCAACACGTCAGCCAAGGGTATCGCAGGCAGCCGCGTCGTAGTCATGATCCGTGACGCCTTGAACCTGGCGACCCCGCAGCGGGCCGCGTTCCTCGACGAGCTGTGCGACTCAGGCGACGTGACGGCAAACACGATGCTCTTAGTCAAGCAGGTGAGCCTCGTGGGCGCCAACGCGCGTCTGACGCTCGCAGAGGGCTACTCTGCCACGCTCCCAAGCACGGGAACGCTCACCATCTCGGGCTACCGGGACTACCGGGACACGCTCGCTGTGAACCCAGACGGCCTCTACACCATCGCGGGCAGCAACGGCACGACCTACATCGACATCGCCCCTCTTGCGAGCGTGAGCTTCCCCACGGTCGAAACCATCGCCACCAAGACCCGTTACTTCCCCATCTGGGTCGAGTCTCTCAACGGCTTTGACTTCCGCATCAAGTCGACCTACTGGGCGCCACGCGGGCTCAGAGCCTGGCAACGGTGGCTCTACTGCTATCAAAGCTACAAGGTCGACCTTCTGTTACCTTCGGGTGGACAGGCGGTCAGGCTCAAGTTCTACAGCGTCCTTGGCACGGGCAACTCGCAGCGCGATATCACTTTTGTGGACAACTCAAGGGGCAATATGCAGGCGCACTCTCAGATTGTGTTTAGCCAGCAGAACGCAGAAGGCCCCGCGCTCTCGATTGAGCTCACGAGTGTAAGCGGGAAGCACTGCGGTTCCCGTTGGTACGTGCAGTATTTGAGCTTCGATTTAGCACCGATGACTTTGCAGAATTTCAAGACTTGGGAGGCATGACAGATGGGACTCGGAGAAAGCTTCAAGACGTTCTCGGGCCTGGGAGCCACACAATCCGCACTCTCGGGAGACGGCAAAGGGTTCTTGAAAAGGGCCGTGGAGCCGTGGAACCAAACCTCCCAAGCCTTGGGGTTCACCAAGGACCCCAAGAAGGAACAAGAGCGCCGCGACGCGGAGGCCGAACAGAACGAACGAAACAGGCTCGAAGGCGAAGCCACTCAGGGCAAGGCCGAGGCGCGGGACACGCAGTTCAACAAGGACGAGCGCGGACGCATCGACAGCTACACGGCCAAGCGTGACGGCGTCTACGGCGAGCTCGACCTCCAGAGTAAGACGCTAGAGGGCCAGCAGGCCGGCCTCCTGCGTGAGGCAGACGCGCAGTCTAACGACGTCAGCAACGTCTACTCCAACCTCAGCCAGCGCATGGACAAGGTCGTCAACGAATCGGAGAACGAAGCCAAGAGTGCGATGACTCTTGGTCAGTACATGGACCCGGCAAACTCCGCAGCTTTTAAGAACGTCAACGGGCTCTACCAAACTCAGGCCGACAACGAAGGCCGCTCGGGCATGGCCGATTTTGGCGTCATGTCGAGCCTTGGCGCGCAGTCCGCAGGGCAGGGTATGGCCGGCATGGGGCCGCTCACCGCAGGTCAGCAAATGGGCATGCTTGCCAACTCGCAGCGTCAAGCAGGGGAGGCATACAGCAACACGCAGCGCCGCATGCAGAACCTGCGGGATCAGGGTCTCCAGACAGGCCTGAATTTCCATGGCCAAGCGTACCAGGCCGGCCGTGACGCCAAGGACCGTTACGGCAACGCGATGAAGGACCAGGAGGGCGTCGCAGCGCGCGGCATCCAGAACATGGGCGCCCTACGTGGCGAGCGCGGAGGCTTCCAGGCGGCAATGAACCAACAGCAGGGCGCCCGTTCGGGCCGCAAACTCGGCCAAGCCCAGGAGAACTACGGCATGGAGTCTGGGTTCTCTCGGGACATCATGGGACGGGCGAACGCTCTGGGAGCCTCGCGTTTGGGCCTTGCCGACAAGGACTACGGCAAGAACATGGGCGCTATCTTGCGCCAAGACCAAGCCGCAGAATCGGCAGCAGCGACCAACCGGCAGATGGCAGGGACGGCGGTGGCTGTGGGAGGCGCTGCGTTCACAGGTGGGGCCTCGCTTGCGGCAGCCGGAGCCATGGGCGGCGGGGGAGGCGGGACAGCTATTGCCCCAGCCAACTTTGCGCCGATGAACTCGGTACAGCCAGGCGTCGGCGCGCAGCCTCTGGCACCCTCTCCGCAGTTCAACATGCAGCCACAGCAGCAGCCGATGCAGCAGGACCCCCGGCAGACGAGCCGCTACACGCTCCAAAACAGGATGGCAGGATGAGACGCATAGGCATTAAGAGGCGCTGGTGGTTCGGCCACGAGTGGTTCACATGTGAGCGGTTCTACTTCCGGCGCGTCGTCCCGGCCAAAGACCACCTCGGAGTGCTCACGAGCGCTCCCGTGGACTCCTTGTGGCTCGTGCTCCTGGGCGTAGGCGGCACCGACGTCATCATCCCTGACATAGAGCGGCGCGGGTACATCGTTTACCCTGACACCAGCACCAAACCCCCGTTACCTGCCAGCGAGGAATCTAGCTATGGGCTACCGAATGAAACCCTGGTCCGAGGAGATGCCCCCTCAGCTCCAGTACATAGCGGACCCGAACATCCAAGCGCAGTACCGGGCGCTGGGGGAGGAGGCCTACGCGAGGAGCCAGCAGACCGAGCAGATGAAGAACCAGATGGCGTCCGAGACGATAGCCATCAAGGAGCGGGGCGACCAGGGCCTTCGTGATGGCATCAAGGAAGGCGTGAATGCGTACAAGCAGGGCAATGAACGGGCCGCTGACAGGCAGATGAAGAACGCGCAGTTTGAGCGAGAGGGCCGTGTGTCTGAAGAACAGATGGCAGCCTCTCAGCAGCAGCGCGAGCTCGCAGGCCAGGAAGGGCAGCGCCAGGCCGAGCTCGCCCCGCTGGCGAAACGGGAGCTCGAATCACGCACGTCAGGCGCCGAGGCCGACACCAAGGGCAAGCTTTCCGACCGGGCATTCGCCGATGCCGTCTCCACGCAAAAAGACGCGGATGGGGTGGAAACCAACGCCATGTACGGACGGCGTAAGACGTTGGAGCGCGACGGCTTCGACTCCGACACAGCTCGCCTCAAGGTGCAGAACGAAACGCAATCCCTGGCGCAGAGCAAAGAGTTGTTCCCTCTCCAGAAACGTCAAGCCGAGTCAGGCATCCGGGCATCGGACGCAGGTATCGCGGCCTCCCAGGCTCAAACAGCCATGGCGCAGAAACAGACTGCGGAGATGGACCGTGCGCAGCGTGTCAAGGGTGCCACGTTCCGTTTCCAGGCAGAGCTTGCTTCTCCCGAGGGAGATCCTGCGAAGAAACAGGCGAGAATCCAGGCTCTCGCGCAAGAGATGCGGGACGCGGGTGCGAAGGCCGAGGATATCTCGGAGGCGATTGTCACCTCGAAGTCGAACAACCAACAGCAGATGACGGCGGCAGCGTTGGTCGACAATGCGTTGAACCCAGAAAAGGCGATGGAGAAGAACTACAACGCGCAACGGTTCGTGGAAGGTAAGCAGAAGGTTGATATGGCCATCAACGCGATTGCCGAGATGAACACTGAATCACAGCGGTACAAGCGCTCCGCAAGCGTGAAGGACACCCAGGGTACAAGCTCTGTGAACCGCATCAAGCAGATGATGACCGACGCTGGCTACCAGGACCTTGCCGACGACATCGACAACTCCACAGGAGGCTTTGCGGGCGTGGTGCCCAAGTGGGCGGGCGGTGGTGGGGAGATCTACCCTGGTGGGGGCGAGTTCTTTGGACGGCAACAGAAGATAGACAAGGCCATCGCGACCTTCAAAGAACGCGAGTTGAACAAGGCCAACGCCCTATCCAAGACAGACCAACGGTTCACCTCGTACGCAGGACAGCTTGCGGCGGTTCGCGTCGGTGGGCCAACCCCGCAGGAGGTTGCCGCAGGCTATGTGCCTCTCCAGATGGGCGCCCCGCAGCAGAGCACCGTGGGCGGGCCGCAGCAGAGCACCGTGGGCTCCCTCCAGGGCATGCCCGGCGTTAAAATTCGTCCACAGGTGGGCAGCAAATGAGCTTGCAATACACGGTCGAAGGCGCAGACGGCACGAACACGATCTCAGCCAATGACCTCGCGGGCGCGTTCCAGGCGCAGGGATTCAAGCAGGCCACGCTCTCCCAGGACGGTCAGACGCTCTCGCTGGTCGACCCCCAGGGCGGACAGGCGGATGTGAATATCGCCGAGTACTTGGGCGGAAAAGGCAAGGTCAAAGGCATGGCGCCCGCCGAGGGCCTCGCCGTCGGGGTTGCGCTTGGTGAGCACGTTGAGCGGCGCGAGGAAGATGTGCAGGTGCTTGGAGTAGGTGATCATCACCAGGAAGCCGAAGACGACGGCGATCTGCCCGAGGACCATGACGTCCTCGATCCGCTCGTTGGCGGTCACGCCGAGCGGCTCGAGCACCTGGGCCAGCAGGTTGCTGACGAAGATCGCACCGGGCGTGTCCTGCCAGGGTGAGACGCCGGTGTTGAGCTGGGCGGCCCGGATCCCGAACATCGTGACGATCACCAGCGTGATCATCCCGAGGATGACCCAGGCGGCGCCGGTGTGGGAGCCGTAGAAGCGCGAGTCGCGGCCGATCACCTCGGGCTTGGAGCGCAGCCGGATGACCGCGAAGGCGAACAGGCCGACCAGCACCATGACGCCGAAGAAGTCCTCGAGCGCGCCGAACACGGGGTTCTTGCCGATCAGCGGGATGTGGAAGTTGACGTCGAACAGGGCGCCGACGGCCTCGATGATCGTGAACGTCAGGATGAGGAAGCCCCAGAACACGAAGAAGTGGGCCAGGCCGGGCACGTTCCACTTCAGCAGCCGGACCTGGCCGAAGACCTCGACGAACTGCGCCACCAGGCGCTTGGGCCAGTCGTCCAGGCGGCCCGGCGACGGCTGCCCGGCCGAGACCAGCTTGACCAGGAACAGCACGCGGCGGCCCGCCAGGGCGAGCGCGACGACGGCGATCGTGAGGCCGACGACCAGGCGCACGAGCATGTGGGTTTCCACAGGGTCCTCCAGGTACGGGCCGCGCCCGAGAGCGCCGCAGCGTTGCGAAGCCTACGACCAGCGCACGCACCGCACCTACCGGCGGGTAACCACCGGCGTACGGCCCTCGGGCG
>ENA-OFCF01000543-OFCF01000543.1-metagenomes-genome-assembly--contig:-NODE-543-length-16461-cov-4.997501_pt1 | contig 16461 bp, 18 predicted proteins | sample MGYA00153387_OFCF01 | MGnify analysis MGYA00153387
CGTAGGACAACATCGCACATTTGTGAAGGTGATCAACAGACTGCTGGATGGGTCAGTCTTGTGTCAAACGTTAAATTCTAATGTAGCGGGTGATTGTGTGCTCGATGTGCTGCCCAAGCGCAAAATATGCCAAATATTTGACACTTGGCTTGAGAAAACCTGAAATGATGTTCAAAGTAGGTTGCAATTACACGCGGGGCGAGATTCATGCGCAGCTTGGCGGAAGCGTTGTGTCGTGCTTGCCCACTTGCAATGGCGTCATCGTCGCCGCTTGTCTGAGTCAAAAGTTCAGCCCTCAGGCGCCTAACGTCGTGTTGTGTGGCAAAGGCGCACGTACAAGTCCTGTCAGCGCGCTGTTTGCAGCCCAGACCACAGCCATTCCTGTATTTATAAAAAGCGCAGCGGGCAGGTGGCAATACCGAGGCCAATTTCTGGTCGTTGAGTCTTACAGCTCAGGCGCTCAGTTTGAAAGATGGATCAACGCCTCCAGTCGTTCGGTTGCCAGCGTTTCTTGCGTTGTAGTGCTCAGGCAGTCTGAGTAAATGGCCGCAACATGCCCGTGCTACACAGTTTCAATTTCAAATTTGAAAAAAGAAAGCACAACAAAACTCACCAACTTTCCCCGCGTTCGCATCACCCATCACTCCACACCCCCTTGAATTCATGCCGCGCATGACCGAAGCTCTGAAAGGCCCTAACCTGTACATCAAGCGTGACGACTGCACTGGCCTGGGCACAGGTGGCAACAAAACCCGCAAGCTTGAATTTTTGATGGCAGACGCTGTCAAGCACGGCGCTGACACCATCATCACGCAGGGTGCAACCCAGTCAAATCACGCACGCCAGACAGCAGCGATTGCTACCAAGATGGGCATGGCGTGCGAGATTTTGCTGGAAGACCGCACAGGCTCCAAACTTGAAAACTACAAGCAGTCAGGCAACGTGTTTTTAGACTACCTTTACGGCGCCAATGTGGCCGAGGTCCCCGGCGGCACTGACATGAACGCGGCCATGACCAAACTCGCAGATGAGCTTCGCGCCAAGGGGAAAAAACCGTACATCATCCCCGGTGGTGGCTCTAATCCGATCGGGGCTTTGGGCTATGTCGTGTGTGCCCTCGAGATGGTCGACCAATTCAACGCTTTGGGGCTCAACGTCAGTTGCGTGGTTCACGCTACCGGCAGCGCAGGCACGCAAGCTGGTTTGGTGGTCGGCCTGGAAGGCGCACGCAGCCAGATTCCGGTGCTCGGCATTGGCGTGCGCGCAGCAAAAGAAGCGCAAGAAACCAATGTCTACAACCTGGCCGTTAAAACCGCCGACCTCCTCGGCGTACCCGGCAGCATCAGTCGTGAAAGCGTCATGGCCAACTGCGACTACGTGGGCGGCGGCTACGGCGTGCCGACACCCGGCATGATTGAGGCGGTCACCATGACGGCGCGACTCGAAGGCATTTTGCTCGACCCGGTGTATTCAGGCAAAGGCATGGCGGGCTTGATGGATTTATGCCGCAAGGGGTATTTCAAAAAAGGCGAGAACGTGGTGTTTGTGCACACCGGCGGCGCGGTGGCGCTGTACGGCTACATGGACGCATTTAACGGTTTGAAGCCGCTTTAAAAAGGATCTGCATGATTGGCGTTTTAGGCGGCATGGGGCCGTTAGCCACGGTTGATTTTTTTAACAAGGTGCTGCTTGCAACGCCAGCAAAAAGCGATGCCGACCACATACCGCTGCTGATTCAGTCAGACCCGCGCATCCCGCCGCGCCCGGCGGCTATTTTGAATGGTGGGCGCTCACCCCTGTCGGAGCTATTGGCGGGACGTGACAGATTGATTGCTCTAGGGGCCACCGCGCTGGCCATGCCTTGCAACACCGCGCATTACTGGTACGCCGACTTGGTGAGGGGTTGCAGCGTGCCCTTTATCAGCATTGTGGATGCCAGCATTGGCGAGATTGGCAAGCTCGCAAAGCCGGGCGCAACCATCGGTATCATCGCCACCCGCGCCACCCTGGCCACCAAAATTTTTGATGCACAACTGCAACGTGCTGGCTACACCCCCATGCTGCCAGACGACGACCTGATGGAAAAGCTTGTTTTGCCCGGCATTGAACTTGTCAAGGCAGGGCAGATTGTTCAAGGCGGGCAGTTCATAGAGCAAGCCGTGCAAGCCCTGTTGGACCAGGGTGCTGGCGCTGTGGTGTTGGCCTGTACTGAAACGCCACTCGCACTTGACGCCGTGCAGTCACCCTTGCGCGCCCAGTGCATTGACAGCACCGCAGCGCTGGCGCGTGCCTGTGTGGCCTGGTGGCAGGCCTATTCGTCATCGCCTTCTACAACCTCAGCCTGAACAGCGCCACTTTTCACTGCTTTCTTCAGAGCGGTGTAGTCAGCCTCGTTTTGATCAGCGTAAGCAAAAGCATGGCGCGCTATGGCTTCGTCAAAAGCGTGGCTTTTGCCAATGTAGCCCGCTACAAGTGCGGGGTCGCCTGCCTTGGCTTGCGATCTGGCCAGTGCATAGCCGCAGGCCTGGGCGTAATCAGACATGTCTGCAGCGCTGAACAACGTCACGTCCAGCGTGCCTTTCATGTCGCGTAACTGGCGCACGTAAAAATCTGCACCCAGCGTTTTGCTGCTGGCCCAGCCCAGAAAAATATCGCTGGTGGCCTGGCACAGCCGCTGGCCGTCCACAATGCGCTGGCCGTTGTGGGCGTGGGCTCTCAAGCCCAGCGGCGCCATCAGGGCAGAGTTTCTTGCCTGCTTGAATTGCAAAAACAGGGGGTGGTGCCCGTCAGCAGCAAACAGCGCCACAAAGCAGCGCGTGCCGACTGATCCAATACCCGGCACCTTGACGGCAACATCCATCAGCTCGTAGCGGTCAAACAGCACTTGCCGGTCAGGGCTCAAACTGCTGCGATACTGCTCGAAAAACGTCTGAATGCCCAGTTCAAACTTGCCGATTTCCCGGGTGGTGGCGCCTGCCTCGTGGTAAACCCACGGCGGCACATCCTTGATGCGCATTTCAGGACCGGCTGGCCCGTCTACCCATTCGACGGCGTTGCCCGCCAACTCCCGGCTGCCTTTGCTGCGGGCTTTTTCAATCGCGGCTTTTTCAAGCTTGCTGGCATCGCCGAGCTTGAGCAGCGTCTCTGATGTCATCTGGTGGTACCAGACATCAAGCGTGTCCATTTCGGCAAAGTCCAGCATCCGTTGGTGGTAGGTGTCCAGCAGGGTTTGCACAATGCCTTCAATGGCGGACTTTTTGAATCCTTGCTCCCGGCTGGCAATGACGAAGCTGGCCGCCAGACGCCGCACGTCCCAGTCAAACGGGCCGGGCACGGTTTCATCAAAATCATTCAGGCCAAACAGTAACCGCCTTTCGGGGCTGGCAAACAGGCCGAAGTTGGACAGATGCGCATCGCCGCACAACTGCACCGTGACCCCACAACGTGGCGTTTGCGCCAGGTCGTGCGCCATCAATGTGGCCGCACCGCGATAAAAGGCAAACGGGCTGGCTAGCATTCGGCCAAATCGGGTGGGTAACAGCTCGGCAATACGGCCCTCGTTGGATGCAGCCAGCAGCGTCAGGCCATCACGCCCGCTACTGGTGTGCAGGCCTAGCGCCGAGCGTGGGCTGTCTTGCCGCGCCAGCCGGCCAAGCTCAAAGCGCTGAGCCAGCGATCCGCGGCCAATCAGATGGTCTGTGTTTCGTTTCATGAAGCAATGATGGCACAGCAAGAAAAAAAAGCGAACACAAAAGGTCTTGAATCGGTGACAGTCGCCATGCCGGGTTTTGACCCCAAAGGCGAATGAATTCCCGGCCTTCGTTATCATCACCTCCTCACACAATGACCCTGTTTCTGCAATCCCCCGTTCCCTCAACATGACTGACTCGCGCTTGATGCTGGTGGACAGCAACGACTACACGGCTTCTGTGCTGATAGAGGATTTGCGGCGTCGCGGGCTTGGGTTTGTGCATTGGGCGGCCACCACCCTGGATGCGCCTCGCGTGCTGGCTGCCTGTGAGCCAGATGTCGTGGTTGTCAATTACCACTCTGACCAGCCCGACAACCTGACGGTTTGCAGCACCATCAAGCAGCTGGCGCCACTTGCCAGGGTGGTGGTGATTGCGTCGCCGGGTCCTGCACTCAAGGCGGTTCGCCACTGGGCCAAACAGACCGGCAGCATTGACGTGATCATTGAAAAGCCCCTGTCGGACGAGCGTTTTTTTATCACGGTGATGGATTTGCTGCGAATTAAAGCCGCCACGCGGGAGGCTGACGCACGCGTGGCGCGCCTGACTAGCCTGGTGCCGGAAGGCGCGCTGTCGGTGATGGACAACGGCTTCGGCGACGAGGCAGAAATCCTTGACGCAGCTGTCATCTTTACCGACATTCGCGGTTCTTCCCGATTGATTCGTGACACGCCGCCACAAGTTTTTTTTGAAAACCTGAACGCACTGCTCAGTGCGCAAGCGGCGCTGGTGCGTGTCCATCAAGGCGCTGTCGTCAAATACACCGGAGATGGCATGCTGGCCATATTCCGCGGCATGGGCAGGTCTTATCTGGCGCTGCGTTGCGGCCTGGCAATTGCTGGCCTGAACGGAAAGCACCCGTTTCCGTTTGGCATTGGCATTGCCCAGGGGCTTGTGCTGGCGGGTTTTATTGGTGACTCTACGCAGGCTGGGCAAAAGCGCCAGTACGACGTGATAGGTGTCACCGTTCACATGGCCGCACGCCTGTGCGAGCTGGCCAGCGCGGGCGAGGTAATTGCCACCCAGGGGCTCAACAAGGCTGCGCGCATCACGTCGCCTGTACCGCGGCTCGTGACAGGGGTCATGGTCAGGGGGTTGGATGTAGAAACCGACTGTCTTGCTTTTACCCCTGAAAACACAGAACCAACACAACCGGAGTTTTAAAAATGAAAGAGCAGTTTGATGCCGCCCAAATCAGCAAGGTGATTGACCAGGCCCTGGTTTATCAATGTGCTTGCCCAGCGCAGGTGTGTCGGGCCATTTTTGAGCTGAGGGAGCTGTACGAATATCAGATGAATTGCGCCAGCGATTCTGTCAACGACGAACTGGTGCACCAGACCATTGCCGCCGCCACTGAAAAGTCGCATGAGGCCATGGAAGAGTGCTTGAGAAAAGTTCTTGAAATTGAAGGCTGGGATCAAACCACCTTTTTGATGCCGCAAGCGCTGAAGAAAAAACCGGCACGGGCGTTGTGATAGTGCGTTTGCGAACCTTCAGCTAGGTCTTGAATCACTGCTTGCGTAAAAGTAACTGCAAAAGGCAATAAAACTTTAGTTATGATGCCTTTTTAGGCATCGTTTAGGCTCTTAGACCAATGAATGCGGGCGCAACAAGCTCCTGAAATAATAGCAACTGTGTTATTGCTGCATTTGCACTACTTGCTTAAGGCAAACACGCTACCGGCAACAACCCGCCATCCGCCGGACGTGCGGCGCCAAACGCGCAGATAGCGAAACCGCCCTTCAAAGGCATGGCCCTTGAAGACGCCAGCTACGTAAGCCAGGACACTGACAGACGCCACATTTCCCCCGGCGCGAATGTGTTGCTCCTGAAAGTCCAGCGCAGTGATGCGCTGTTCGCCTGAGCGATGAAAACCCAGATCATCCTCTTTGGACCGAACGCCGCCGTCTGGACCAATAAAGAGAAGGTCGTCGTCAATCAATTCGTTCAGTGCCTCCCCGTCGCTTGCGAGCATGGCAGAACGAAGCGCCTGTTCTGCAATCTCGATTTCGGACTGGTCATTGTTCATTGGGACGTGGGAATGGTTGTCAGGCCGCAAGTCCGTGCAAAAAAACTTTACAGGCCGCGAATCCGACATGCCGCCAGCAAAAGGCCGAAACCAACGATCCAGGACCAGGTCGCAACTGGCTCGGGTATCTTTGCCAGACCGAAATGGGCAATGAGAGCGACGACAAAAAGAACTAGAGAAATCACCCACACAATCATTGTGGGAGCTTTACCTGAATTGCGCATAACGTTTCCTTTGGTGAATTTAAATTGAAAGATCTGACTAAGCCGTAGCAGCTCGACCTGGCTGCAAGAATGTTTTCATTTGCAACCTGACGTAATGTATACCGCAAAACTTGTGGGGCACAAATGGCACTGCGGAGGAACTGGGAACAGACTACAACTAAATACTTTAAAACTCAACCAATCGAGCTTGATGGTAAACATTTAGTGCTTTAGCCTAATCAATACGTGCGCAAGCAGCTATTTTATTTATAGCTAATCACGTTGAAACTCGGTGGGTTACAGTCGTTGTCATGGGTTGCTTCAAGCCATGACTGAGCCTGATTCAATCAAAGCCTTGGTCATGCCGCGCCATGACACTTCTTGTACTTTTTGCCGCTACCGCAGTGGCACAAGTCGTTGCGCCCTGGCGTGGCAACTGCGCGCACGGTTTCAACCCGTGGGCCGATGGTTTTCCACAGCTCGCGGAGGTCGTACACGGCCCAGATGGCTTCACCAAACGCATTAAGCCGGGCGATGCTGACGCTGGGTGCGCCCTCTTCACTCAGGGGTGAAACTTCAGGCGCGGCGCTGTCGTCTTCGGTCATGGCAACCACGGCCTCCAGCGCATCGTTCAGCCACTTGGCGGCGTCCTTGTCGCGCGGGGCAGCCCATTCTTCGGGCCAATACTCGACGGCGAACATGAAGCCCAGTGCCCAGACCTGTGCAAAGGCGGGCAACTCTTCGCCTTTGAATTTGACTTGCTCGTCGGGCGGCATGTCGGCCACCGCACCGCGTATGTCCATGACTTCAGGGTGGTAGCAGCGATCGTCTTCTAACGAATCGACTTCTGAGTCCAGCGCGGTGGCCACTTCATGCCAGCGCTGGCGCCACAGCGTCAAAAAGCGTTCGCGCTGTGCGGCGTCTAGAAACGATCCATCATCATCATCTGGCACGTCGCCCGCTATCGGCGTGCCAAGCAAGGCGGCGAGGTACTCTTCTGCCTCGACAGGTCTGCGCATGCAAATCACGGCCGCCATGAAGCCTTCACAAAACTCCCATTGCGGCGTTTCGTCATAACGCGTGCGCAGCTCGTCAAGAATGGCGTCGAGTTCGTCGAAAGCTTCAACCTCAAGGGGGGTGGATGTGGTCATGACTACAGATTGCTGAACGTCACCAGACGCTCTTATGATGCAAAGTGTATCTGCCGCCCCTGTGGCATTTGAAAGCAAAACCATGCGCGCCAAAATCAAAGCCCTCGATGCCCAAGTGCCGGTTCGCTACAGCTTTATGGCGCTGTGTGCTTTTGGCGTGCTGCTGGCGCTGTTCAGTCTGGTTATTTTTCAGGTCGGCTGGCTGGCGCTGCTGGTGTGTGCGGTGCTGACGGGTGTGGGCGTGCATGATCTGAGGCAAACGCGGCACGCCATTTTGCGCAATTACCCGGTGATTGGTCATCTGCGGTTTTTGTTTGAATTCATCCGGCCTGAAATTCGCCAATACTTTATTGAAAGTGATTCTGAAGCTGCGCCGTTCTCTCGCGCGCAGCGTTCGCTGGTGTACCAGCGCGCCAAGGGCGAGCCTGACAACCAGCCGTTTGGCACGCACCTGGATGTGGGCAAGCAGGGTTATGAATGGGTCAACCATTCGATGTCGCCGACCAAGCTGGCTACGCATGACTTTCGCATCTGGATTGGCGGCACGCCAGATGCGCCATCAGCATCGGCGCAACCGTGTACGCAGCCTTACCGCGCGAGTGTTTTCAATATCTCGGCGCTTAGCTTTGGCTCGCTGTCGGCTAACGCGATTTTGGCGTTGAACAAGGGTGCACAAATGGGTGGCTTTGCGCATGACACGGGGGAGGGATCGATATCAGCCCACCACCGCGCCAATGGCGGCGATTTGATCTGGGAGATTGGCTCCGGCTACTTTGGTTGCCGCAATGACGACGGCACATTTAACGCCGAACGCTTTGCCGCCAATGCGTGTGACCCGCAAGTCAAGCTGATTGAAATCAAGCTGAGCCAGGGCGCCAAGCCCGGCCACGGCGGCATTTTGCCGGGGCCCAAAGTCACGGCTGAGATTGCTGCCGCGCGGGGCGTGACCGAGGGCAAAGACTGCATTTCGCCAGCAAGTCACAGTGCGTTTGGCACGCCGGTTGAGATGATGCATTTCATCGCCAAATTGCGCCAGCTCTCTGGTGGCAAACCCGTTGGCTTCAAGCTCTGCATTGGCCACCCGTGGGAATGGTTTGCAATTGTCAAAGCCATGCTGGCCACCAACATCACGCCTGACTTTATTGTGGTTGACGGGGCAGAGGGCGGCACGGGTGCAGCGCCGGTGGAGTTCAGCGACCACGTGGGTGCGCCTGTACAAGAGGGCTTGCAGTTGGTACACAACACATTGATTGGCGTGAACTTGCGCAGCCGCATATCAGTGGGTGCAGCAGGAAAAATCACCAGCGCGTTTGACCTGGTGCGGCTGATGGCGCTGGGTGCAGACTGGTGCAACGCGGGTCGCGGTTTCATGATGGCGCTGGGCTGCATACAGGCACAAACTTGCCACACCGGCAAATGCCCGACAGGCGTGACCACGCAAGACCCACAGCGCCAGCAAGCGTTGGTGGTGCCCGACAAGGCCGAGCGGGTGCGTAACTTTCACCGCAGCACGCTGCATGCGCTGCAAGAGCTGGTGCAAGCCGCTGGCCTGCAGCACCCCAACGAGCTAAGTGCACATCACATCGTGCGCCGTGTGTCTGACAACGAAGTACGTTTGCTCAGCAACCTCATCATGCGCATCAATCCCGGCGCGCTGCTGGGCGACATGGACAAGCAGCACAAGGTGTTCAAAGACTACTGGCCGCTGGCCAATGCGAACAGCTTCAGGGCGGAGAACAAAACGCTTCAGACGGCTTGACCCTTGGCGTGACGTGCCTGATTGCACACCGCGTGGCTGATGGCCAGATTGGTTTGGTGACTGTTGCCGCCTTCGCTCAAGGGCTGGATATGCTCCAGCGTTGCGTCAATCGTGTTCACATGTTGACCGCACACCCAGCACGGCACCTGGCCGTGTAATTGGCGGGCGATGGTGTTGTAAATTTTCTGGCGGGTGTGGGCTAGTTTGCTCATGTGAATCGCTGTCTGTTAGCTGTAGAACGACCCGCGGTCTGCCCATGCCTCCCTCTTCGTGTCCTCCGGGCTTCGCCCTCCTCCTTTACCTACGCGGGACACACGGGCAAACCGCTCTTTGGTTGTGGTCAAGATGCAGATGCGCGTGCAATTCTGTCGCGCACGCCGTCCCATTCTGCGGCTTCAGGCACAGGTTCAATCCATATCAACTTCACACCTTGCGCATCAAAATCACGCAGCACGGCAAACAGTTGCTCAGCTGTGGCCAAGGCATCATCGGGCATGCGGCGGTAGATCACCTGGCTTGATTTGATGCGCACAATGCTGCGCGCATAAATGGCGATGTGTGCTGCATCAGCGCCCAGCAAATCAAGCGCGGTTTGAATCGCCTTGGCATCCATCAGGCGCACTTTTGCGTTTGGGGCGTAGTGTGATTCGAGTGTGCCCGGTGCGCGTGGGGCGTCGTCTGGGGTGTCGTCAGCGCTTAAAACGGTTTGCCCACAAGCCGCGCTGAGTTGCACGCGTGTCAGCACGCCGGGGCGTAGCAAAACAGGCTGGGCTCTGGTGCAATCGACGATGCTGGACTCAATGCCTACTTTGCACGGCCCACCATCTAACACCATCAAGACATCGCCAAATTCCTGGCGTACGTGCTGGGCGGTGGTGGGGCTGACGCGGCCGAATTTGTTGGCGCTGGGACCGGCAACACCTGTGCCGCAAGCTTTCAAAAATTCAAGCGCCAGCGGGTGCGCGGGGCAGCGCAGGCCGATGGAGTTTTGCCCACCCGCAGCAGCGGTTGCCGCGCCGGGTTTGCGCGGCAGGATGACCGTCAACGGGCCGGGCCAGAAAGCTTTTATCAAGCGCTCGGCAAATGGCGGCAGGCTGCTGGCGTAGTCAAGCACTTGCTTGCTGCTTGCAAGATGAACAATCAGTGGATGGTCAGACGGCCGGCCTTTGGCGGCAAATATTTTGGCAACGGCTGCGTCGTTTGATGCATCAGCGCCCAGGCCATACACCGTTTCAGTGGGAAAGGCGACCAGTTCGCCTGCGCGGATATGTTCTGCGGCTTGTTCAACGGTCGTTTTGATCACGTCACCCATCCACGTCACCTTTCCACGTCATGTAGCCACGTCATGTAGCCAGCCCCGGCAAACCCAAAATATCAGCGGCCTGGTGTGCAACGGCTTTTACGCCATTCACATCATCACCTGTGATGTTCAGGTGTCCCATTTTCCGACCAGGCCGCGCGTCCAGCTTGCCATACAGATGCAGGTGCGTGCCGGGCAAAGCCAGCACCGCTTGCCAGTCAGGTGTGCGCGCTTTGCTTTGCGCATCAAACCACACATCGCCTAATAAATTCAGCATGATGGCCGGGCTGTGCTGGCGCGGGCTGTAGAGCGGCAAGCCCGCCATGGCGCGGACTTGCAAATCAAACTGCGAGACATCACACGCATCCATCGTGTAATGGCCGCTGTTGTGCGGGCGCGGCGCCATCTCGTTGACAATCAGCCCGCCGTGCTCTGTGCCGTCATCGACGATGAAAAACTCAACGCACAGCACGCCGACATAGCTGATGTAATGTGCTATTGATTCAGTAGCTGCTTGCGCCCGTATTGATTGGGCTGCAGGCATATTTGATGGGTAAGCATGGGTCACGGCCAAAATGCCGTCAACATGCACGTTGCGCTGTGGGGCAAAACTCACCACACTGCCGTCCCAACCGCGCGCCACGATGACGGAGCATTCGGCCTTGAGCGGCATCAACTTTTCAAGCACGCAGGGCACGCTGCGCAGATCAGCCCAGGCGGCCGCCAGCTCGGCTGCGTTTTTAACCCGCACCTGGCCTTTGCCGTCGTAGCCCATGCGGGCGGTTTTTAAAATGCCGGGTAGCAAGTCGGCGGCAACGCCCTGAAGCTGCTCAAGTGTTTCAATCACCGCATAGGGCGCAACATTCACACCGGACACACCAGCGCAGGCCGTAAAGTGCGCTTTTTCTTCAATCCGGTTTTGCGCGATCGCCACACAGGCTGCGCTGGGGGCGACGGGTCGGGTGGCAGCCAATGCGCTCAAAGCAGCAGCGGGCACGTTTTCAAACTCGGTGGTGACGGCATCGCACAAGCTGGCAAGCTGCCCTAGCCCCACTGCGTCGCTGTAATCTGTTTGAATGTGGTGGTGGCTGACCAGGCCTGCCGGGCTTTGCGGGTCAGCGTCCAGCACGCAGGTGGTGTAGCCCAAGCGCTGCGCGGCATGCACAAACATGCGGCCCAGCTGGCCGCCGCCCAATACCCCCAGCGTTGTCGGCGTACCATTGTTAATGTTGCCGGGCAAGAGGGGTGAGGACATCATGCGTTTGATTTTACCAAGCAGGGCTATGTTGACTGCCGACGCGTTGTGTTAAAACTCTCTGACAACAACTATTGATGGAAACACCATGAATTTTTTAAAACGATGCGTGCTGAGCCTGGCTGCGCTGGCTTTCTCGGCGGCAGCCTTTGCGGGCGATGTTTTTTTGGAAACCTTTCGATCTGAAGCGTTGGGTCGGGACTACAAATATACGGTTTACCTGCCAGACAGCTACAAGACAGACAGCAAAAAATACCCCATCTTGTACTTGCTGCACGGCGCGGGTGGTGACGAAAACGAGTGGTTGGCCAAGGGTGGCCTGCGTGAAACCATGGACGCGATGATCGCCCGCAAACTCATCAAGCCGATGGTGGTCATCATGCCGGGGCACACCGCTGCGTGGTGGGTTGATGGCGCGAAAGATAAAGGCGAAACCGCACTGGTCAAAGAGGTCATGCCGCACGCCGAGGCCAAATACCGCATTGATGCGGTGCGCAGCAATCGCCTGATTGCGGGTTTGTCTGCTGGCGGCTTTGGCGCGCTGAACCTGATCATGAAGTACCCACAAATGTTTGCCGCATCAGCCATTTTGAGTCCGGCTGTTTATGATCCTGTGCCCCCAAGCCATTCATCGGGTGTGCGCCAGCCGCCATTTCAAAAAGATGGCAAGTTTGATGCTGAGTTGTACAAATCGCTCAACTATGTCTCGCACATTGAGGCGTATAAAAAATCCGGCGTGATTGTGCCGCTTTACATCAACACGGGTGACCACGACACGTTCAGCATCGCATTTCATTCAGCCGTACTTTTTGAGCGCCTGCGCTTTCACCAGCCTGATGCGATTGAGTTGCGCATCGTCAACGGCGACCATGAATGGATGGTGTGGCGCGATACGCTGGCCGATGCGTTGCAGTTCATGACGGTGCGCATTGCAGGGCCCAAGTGATTGCGTTTTAGGGCGGTAGCTTCATCGCCCGCGCCGCTGCGGTTTGTTCGGCGCGAAAGGCTGCCAGTTTGTCAGCTAAAACCTTGTCATGCAGCGCCAGCATCGCCACTGCAAAAAGCGCCGCATTAGCTGCACCTGCATTGCCAATCGCAAACGTGGCCACTGGCACACCCTTGGGCATTTGCACAATGCTGTGCAATGAATCAACACCTGCCAAATGCTTGCTGGCCACTGGTACGCCCAGCACGGGCACGGCCGTTTTGGCAGCCAGCATGCCGGGCAAATGCGCTGCGCCGCCCGCTCCGGCAATGATGGCCTGCAAGCCGTTTGCCTGGGCTTGTTCAGCGTAAGCAAACAAATCGTCGGGCATGCGGTGAGCTGAAACAACTTTGGCCTCATGCGCCACGCCAAACTGCTGCAATATGTGTACCGCGTGCTGCATCGTGTCCCAGTCGCTGGACGAGCCCATGACGACGCCGATGATGGGGGGATTTGTATGAGTGGTTGTCGTCATGCTTGCCTTTGAAGGAGATCGTATTTTACGGGCGGCGTGCTAACCTCCTGCCTGTTGCAATTCTTAGAGTAAAGCCGCCATGATGGATGTCACCGTAGCCAATTTTGAAGAGGAAGTGATTGCCGCTTCCATGACCACCCCGGTGTTGATCGACTTTTGGGCGCCGTGGTGCGGCCCGTGCAAGTCGCTGGGGCCGATTCTGGAGAAGGTTGAAACCGCTTACGAGGGCCGCTTCAAGCTGGTCAAAATCGATTCTGACCAGGAGCAGCAATTGGGCGCAGCCTTTGGCATTCGCAGCATTCCGACTTGCATCCTGATGGTCGAAGGCAAGCCGGTTGACGGCTTTCAGGGCGCGCTGCCTGAGGGCAAGGTCAAGGAGTTTCTGGACAAGCATCTGCCACCTGCCCCGGAGCCGGAAGAAGAACTGGCTTTGGAAGAAGTCACACCCGAAGCAGCGATGGACAAGCTCAAGGCCGACGTGGCCAACGACCCGACGAATGAATCCGCCCGGTTTGAGCTGGTCAAGGCGTTGCTGCTGGGTGGCGACACGGATGCCGCCAAAGTCGCGTTCGCCCCCGTGATTGCGCAGACCACAGCAGTACGCCGATTTGATTCGCTCAAACGCATGATAGATGCTACTGATTTTGTAGCTGCTTGCGCCAATAAACAGGGCGTTTTAGCTGAATTTGACGCCAAAATTGCGCTGAACAAACGCGATTTTGATGCCAGATTCGACAAAGCCCGCTGGCACATGGCGCATCTGGAGTGGACGGCAGCCCTCGACGAGCTGCTGGACATTTTGATGCGCGACAAAACATGGGCAGAGGATAAAGCCCGCAAAACCTACATCGCCATCCTCGACGTCATGGAAACGCCCAAACCCAAGGTGGCTGACGGACAGATCCCGCCCGATGACCCGGTGGTGGCGACGTACCGCAGACGTTTGAGCAGCGTGATTTTGAGTTAACGCATCAAACAGGAGTTCATCATGGCGCTTAGTTACCTGATCGCTGGCTTGCTGCTGTTTTTAGGCGTGCATTCCGTCCGCGTGTTTGCCAACGACTGGCGCGGCCGGACCTTGGCGCGCGTGGGCGAAAAGCCCTTCAAAGGTATTTACGCGCTGCTGTCAGTCGCTGGTTTTGTGCTGCTGGTGTGGGGCTACGGGCAGGCGCGCCAGCAGGGCGTGATGCTGTGGAGCCCGCCGACGGGCATGCGCCATCTGGCCGCGCTGCTCACGCTGGTGTCGTTTGTGTTGCTGGCAGCCGCTTATGTGCCCGGCAACCAGATCAAAGCCAGACTGCATCACCCGATGGTGCTGGGTACAAAAGTGTGGGCGCTGGCGCATCTGCTGGCCAATGGTGGGCTGGCCGATACCGTGCTGTTCGGCAGTTTTCTGGTGTGGTCGGTGTTGCTGTTTGCGGCCTCCCGCAAGCGTGACCGCCGCGAGCAAACCGTTTATGCCGCGGGTACGGCGGGTGCGACAGCGATCACTGTGGGGGTGGGTGTTGTGGCCTGGGCCGTTTTTGCATTCTGGTTGCACCGGGTGCTGATCGGCGTGTCGCCTTTTGGAGCGATGGGCAAGGTTGTTTAACCGGGTATTCAGTAATAAACAATCATTTTGTATATTAAGCTATACAAATTTTATTAAAAGTATAGTTTTATATACATTAAAAAAGATGCGAATCGGATAATTTGATATTATTGCTACTCATTCATCAATAAATGAGTAGTTTTATGAGCTTTTTAATTGAAGAACTTGAGGCCGCCCGCAAAGCCGCCGACATGAGTCAGGAGCAGCTCGCCACCCGGTCTGGGCTTAGCCGCATGACAGTGCAGCGCACCGAGGCCAGGCAAATTGATCCACGCCTGTCGTCAATAGCCGCCCTTGCCAAAACATTGGGGATGGACCTGATGCTGGTGCCTACTCTGCTGCGGCCTGAGCTGGAATCGTTTGTACGCTCCGGTGGGCGTTTTTTAGGGCAGCCTGCGGGCAGTAGTGCGCCTTTGTCGATTGCGCAAACCTTGGCCAAGCCATAAGCCATGACGGAGATTCGCTACCTGCGCATGTCGCTGCACCTGTCCGGCGGCGGCAAGCGCGGCATTGGCTACCTGTCGCAGTACGGCGATATTTTGCGTGCCTCGTTTGATGCAGATTACATCGCCGACCCGCAGCGGCCCACCCTAACGCTGGCGTTGCGCGGCGCAACTGAAGTCGATACCCAAGCCATCCTCGGCGCGGCGCGTGACGTGCGTTTGTCGCGGAGCGACGGTCACTGGCCCAGTTACTTTCAAAACCTGCTGCCCGAAGGCCACAACCGGGAGCGCCTGGCACTGGAGCGGCGCTGTAGCCCGGACGACGAATTTCAATTGCTGGCCGCCGCCGGGCATGACCTGATGGGCGCGATAGAGGTGGAGCCTGTGCCGCCGCGTGAGGGCATCCCCGACACCGTTCGCCACTGGCACACCGCCCTGGGCCTGGACGTGCTGGAGCCGGGTTTTGTCGAATCCCCGGTTGAGGACGCTGCCGCCCTGCCCGGCGTGGTGACCAAATTTTCAGCCGTACAAGACGGCAGGCGCTATGTGGTCAGGCGGCACGGCGCGGCGGGTTCGTACATCCTCAAACTGCCATCGACACGTCACCCGGATCTGGTCGCCAACGAAGCATCGGGCTACCAGCTGTGCGCGGCCCTTGGGCTGGACTGCGCTGAAGCCCAAGTCATCGCACGGGCAGACGCAGACTTGCCTGAACAACTGCCGTTTGATGAGATATTGGCGGTGCGGCGCTTTGACCGCAACGCCAACGGCCAAAGAGTGCATATGGAAGAGTTTGCTCAGGTGTTGCAGTACGAGCCCAAACGCAAATACGGCCAGGGCTTGATGACTGACTACCCCAACATGCTGCGCGTGATCGACAGGCTGTCCAGCCGCCCCGCACAAGACGTGCAAGAGTTCGTCAAACGCTTCGTCGCGTTCATTTTGATGGGCAACGTCGATGCGCATTTGAAAAACTGGGCGCTGGTGTACCCCGACGGCATCACGCCCAAATTGGCGCCGCTGTATGACCCGGTGTGCGTGACCGCCCTGTTTGAGAGCGTGCCGCCGCTTGACTACGCCATCAACCGCGCGATTGACACCACGCTCAGAGCGTTCGACTTCATTCAGTTGGAAGTGCTGCTGAAAACCGCTGGCTTGCAGCGCGTCAGCCGACTGGTCAGCATCGCCAAACAAACCGTCAAGCTGGCGCAGGCCGATTGGCCAGCCATGCTTAAAAATGCGCCGCCCAGTGTTAGCAGGGCAGTGACTGAGCGGCTGGGGGGCGGGGTAGCGCTGGCAGGATAACGCTACGTTTTTAGTAGCTGCTTACGCCCGTCTTTATTGGGCTAGATGCCTATTTAACGCCAGAAAAATGGCGTCGAATTAATTTTAATTGAAGTCTGACCCCAATTGTTCTCCTTTGACCAAAAGCGAACGACCACGACGTCTTTTGGTCGAAAACCGTTCGCCATTAGTTGCCTACCGTGGTAAATCCGCACATTGCTGTCTGAGTTGCTTGCC
>ENA-OFCF01000544-OFCF01000544.1-metagenomes-genome-assembly--contig:-NODE-544-length-16448-cov-4.768438_pt1 | contig 16448 bp, 13 predicted proteins | sample MGYA00153387_OFCF01 | MGnify analysis MGYA00153387
GGTCGATGGCAACTTCCCCAACCACCCCCCCGACCCGAGCAAACCCGAGAACCTGCGCGATTTGATCAATGCCTTAAAAAACAGCGGTGCAGAACTTGGCTTGGCGTTTGATGGCGATGGTGATCGTTTGGGCATTGTCACAAAAGACGGCCAGAACATCTACCCAGACCGGCAAATGATGCTGTTTGCGCGCGATGTCTTAAGCCGCGTACCCGGCGGCACGATTGTGTTTGACGTGAAATGCTCGCAACGCCTGGCGCCCGACATTGCAGCCGCTGGTGGCGTGCCGCTGATGTACAAAACGGGCCATTCACTCATCAAGGCGAAGATGAAAGAAGTCAATTCGCCATTGGGTGGCGAAATGAGTGGCCACATCTTTTTCAAGGAGCGCTGGTTTGGTTTTGACGATGGCACATATGCCGGTGCGCGGCTGCTTGAAATTGTGAGTCGTTCTGCCGATGCGAATGCGGTGCTCAATGCCTTGCCCACCAGTTTCAGTACACCCGAGCTGAACGTGCCGTGTAAAGAAGGCGAGCCGCATGCCGTGGTTGATGCGTTGATGAAGGCGGTTAACTTTGCGCCGCCTGCTGTGATCAATACGATTGACGGCGTTCGCGTCGATTGGCCGGATGGTTTTGGTTTGATTCGCGCGTCCAACACCACGCCCGTGCTGGTGTTGCGGTTTGAAGGGCATACCGAAGCGGCGCTGCATCGTATTGAGGCCGACATGCTGGCGCTGCTAAGAAGCGTGAAACCCGATGCCAGCTTTGCTACCGCGGCGCATTGAAAAATGATGCCCCCACGCTCGTCACTGCGTGTACTTCGCTGCCCCCCGAGGGGGCGCTGCGCCTGCAGCCCGGCCAAGCCGGTTCCGCGGCCCCTGCTTGATAAGAGGGAGCGGGTATCTCCGTCGCTTTGCCGTTCTATCTTGGTGCCGTGAAGATTCTGCTGGTCAAACTCTCCTCCCTGGGAGATGTGGTTCACACGCTGCCTGTGGTGCAGGACATTCTTGCGGCCATGCCGGATGCGCAAATGGATTGGGTGGTCGAGAAGGCTTTTGCGCCACTGCTCACGCAGGTAAAAGGTTTGCAACGCATCATTCCGTGCGAGCTGCGCCGCTGGCGAAAATCATTTTGGACCGCACAAACGCGTAGCGAGTGGCGTGCCTTTAAAGCGGACTTGCATCAGCACAGCTACGACGCGGTGATTGACCTGCAAGGCTTGACCAAATCTGCCGTTGTGGCGCGGCTTGCGACATTGACTGACCAAGGCAAACGCTACGCCATGGCCAACCAGACCGATGGCTCGGGCTATGAAGCACCGACCCGCTGGTTGGCTGATATAGCGATGTGTCTCCCGCCGCATAGCCACGCCGTGCAGCGTGGCCGCGAGTTGGCTGCGCGTGCTTTGGGATACAAGGTACAAAAAACACTCAATTTCGGCTTTAATTACCCATCAAATAGGCCTAAAGCCAAATCAATACGGGCGCAAGCAGCTACTGAAAACATAGCGTTTATTCATGGCACATCAAGGTTTGACAAAGCGTGGCCGTTGCAAAATTGGGTTGACTTGGGTCAGCGATTGATCACCAGCGGTTGCCAGGTCACGCTGCTTCACGGCAGCGCCACAGAGTTGACCACCAGCCAGGCTATTGCGGCGCAATTGGGCAGCAGCGCTGTCGTTTTGCCCTTGCTGCCGCTTGATGCCTTGACGCAAAAACTCGCGCAATGCACGGGTGCCATTGGCGTTGACAGCGGCGTCAGCCACATGGCCGTCGCGCTGGGTTTGCCGCATGTGCAAATTTATAATTTTGACACCGCCTGGCGTACCGGGCCGCTGGCTTGCAGCCATCAGGTCAGCGTGTTTGCGCAGCCCGCACCCAGCGTCGATGCCGTCTGGCAGGCTTGGCTGGCTTGCGAAGGTGTGTTGAAGTGAATGATCTATGAGCCGCCTGATTCTTGCCTTGTACTCAGGCCTGATGCGCCTCGCCCAACCGCTGCTGCGCCGCAAGATGGCGCAACGTGCTGTGCAAGAGCCCGACTATGGCGTGGCAGTTGACGAGCGTTTCGGGCGGTATACGCAACCGCGTGAAACCGCATCCGAGCTGGTCTGGCTGCATGCGGTGTCTTTGGGTGAAACGCGTACTGCGGCTGTGTTGATCAATGCGCTGCGGGCTGAGCACCCTGGCCTGCGCATCCTGTTGACACACGGCACAGCCACCGGGCGCGCTGAAGGCTTGGCCTTGCTGCAACCGGGTGATGTACAAGTCTGGCAACCTTGGGATACCCGCATGGTGGTCGCGCGCTTTTTTGAGCACTTCAGGCCGCGCCTGGGCCTGCTGATGGAAACTGAAGTCTGGCCCTGTACGGTGGCTGGCGCCAGAGCGCGCGGCATACCCATGGTGCTGGTCAATGGCCGCCTGTCAGAAAAATCGTTGAGCCAGGCCTTGACGATGTCGCCGCTGGCCTACCCAGCCTACGGCGCCTTGACGGCGATTTACGCGCAAACAGCCAACGATGCCAAACGTTATCGGCAACTTGGCGTGGAAGTAAAAGGTGTTTTTGGCAACCTCAAGTTTGATGCTGCACCCTCAACAAGTCAGCAGGAAATTGGCAAAGCATGGCGCAAGGCGTTGAATCAGCCTGTGTTGATGTTTGCCAGCTCCCGGGAGGGTGAGGAAGCCCTATTTTTGGAACAAATAATAGCCAGAAACCAACAAATACGGGCGCAAGCAGCTATTAAATCAATAGCAATTAAATACCTCATTGTGCCGCGCCACCCACAGCGTTTTGACGACGTCGCGGCGCTGGTTGCACAGCACGGCTTGACGCTGTCGCGCCGCTCCAGCTGGCCAGGCAGCCCGTTTGAAAACAGTAAGGCGATGCAAGCCGACATCTGGCTGGGCGACACGTTGGGTGAAATGCCGCTGTACTACGGCCTGAGTGATGCGGCTCTGCTGGGGGGTAGTTTTGCAGAGCTGGGCGGTCAAAACCTGATTGAAGCCGCTGCCTGCGGCTGCCCGGTGGTGATGGGGCCGCACACCTTTAATTTTTCTGAAGCGGCTGAGCTGGCTGAATCTGCTGGCGCTGCGATACGTGTTGCGGATATGGCTGAGGCTTTGACTGCGGCGGTCGAACGGGTAAAAGACCCTCAAGCGCAGACCCGCATGTCGCAGGCAGCACTTGCTTTTGCATCCACCCATCAAGGTGCGACCGGACGCACGGTTCAAGCGCTGGCAGGTTACTTGACCTTAGCCAGCAACCAGGCCAGCGCACCCAGCGGTGGCTAGGAGCCTTGGCGCCGGGCTATTTGGCCAGCAAAGAATTGATGATCAGCAAATCGTCAGGCGTCAACGTGCCATTGGCCTGGCGCAAGCGCAGGCCGCCCAGCAGCACGTTGTAACGCGCTAGTGCCAAATCGCGTTTGGTCTGGAACAACTGGCTTTGTGAATTGAGCACATCAATGTTGATGCGCACACCCACCTGGTAGCCCAGCTTGTTGGCGTCCAGCGCGCTTTGGCTGGACAGCTCGGCCGCTTCAAGCGCCTTGACCTGGCCTTGACCCGACTGCACGCCAAAGTAGGCGGTGCGGGTGGCCAAGGCCACCGTGCGCCTGGCACCTTCCAGATCACTTTGCGCTTTGTCTTTGAGCGACAGCGTTTCCCTGATGCGGTTTTGAGTGGCAAAACCTGCGAACAGTGGCAGGTTAAAAGCCAGGCCGATGGTGGCTGTGTTGTTACGGGAGTTGAGTGTGCTTTGCGCCGAACCTGATGGGCTGCGGGTGGCGTTGTAGCTGGCATTGACGTCCAGCGTGGGCTTGTGGCCAGCTTCGGCTTTGCTCACTTCCAACTCGGCAATCTCCAGGCTATTTTGCGCCTGCCGCACACTGGGGTGCACCAGCGCAGACTGGTCTACCCACACATTCACATCCTGCGGCACAACGGGCGGCAGGGCGACAGGTACTACCAGACCTTTGGGCTGCGCACCGGTTTTGCCCACCAGCGTGTCGAGCGCCAGTCTTTTGACCCGTAAATCGTTGTCTGCTGATATTTCCTGGGCGGTCACCAGGTCAAACCGGGCCTGTGCTTCGCGCGTATCGGTGATGGTGGAGGTGCCGACTTCAAAGTTGCGTTTGGCCGAGGCCAGTTGCTCGGCCACGGCAGCTTTTTGTGCGCCTACAAAAGCCAGCGTGTCTTGCGCGGTCAGCACGTCAAAGTAAGCCTGGCTGGATCTCACGATCAAGTCCTGGCTGGCGGCTTCCAGCACGGCTTTGGCCAGATCAACCTGTTTCAAACCCTGCTCGTAAGTAGCCCAGTTGGCGGGGCGGTACAGCGGTTGTGATGCCGTCAGCGTCGCGTTTTGTGTGCTGAAGTTGCGGTCAATCACTGGGTTGGTGTTGTCAAAAGCGGTGCGCGATGCACCCACATTCAAGCCCGCCGTTGGCAAGATGCCTGCACGTGCCTGATCAGCACGGGCCAGGTTCGCCTCGTATTGCAGCTTTGCTGACTGGTAATTGGCATCAAAGGCTCTGGCAGAGTCATACAACTCCACCAGGTTTTGTGCCTGTGCACTCATGGCCATCAGCGCCGACGAAATAGCGACGGCAACCACCATTTGTTTTGCCAAGGGTTGGACTTTGCGTTTGATGTGTAGCGTCATAAATGTCCTGAATAAATGAATCAAATATCAATACTGGGGAATGCGGGCATCCAGCTGCTGTGCCCAGGCAGCAATGCCGCCTTGCAGGTTCACCACATCCGTAAAACCGTGTTGGGCCAAATAGTGAGCCACCTGCTGGCTGCGCATGCCGTGGTGGCACAGGCAGGCAATCGGCTGATCCGCGCCATAATTATTTTGAAGCTCCGCCAATCGCGCCGGGATGCTTTGCATCGGCACATGCAGCAGCGTAAAACCGTCGGGTGTGACCGATGCTGTTTGCAATTCCCACGGCTCACGCACGTCCAGCACCACCGGGGCAGCGCAGGCCTGGTCGCGCCAGGCGGCAAACTGAAAGGGGCTGACTTGGGCAATCATGCTCAGTGCGCGTTCGATTAAAAGCTGAATCTGGAAGGCTCTGGAAATCCGATCAAACGTGGTGCAACGGTGTCCCAGGCCTCGGTGGTGCGCCAGGCGGCTTCGCCCACCCGCGTGACCAGCGTGGCGCGCATGACGGGCTCGTTGCCCACCACAGCACTCAGGCGGCCACCAATTTTGAGCATGTCAAGCAGGGCGGCAGGCACTTCTGCCACTGAACCACTCAGCACTATCACGTCAAATGGGCCTTTGAGCAAACCCATGTCTGCGCCGTTTGCCGTGCGCACTTCTGCGTTGTAGATGCCTGCGCGTTGCAAATTGCCCCGGGCGGTTTGGGCCAGCACCGCATCCATTTCAAAGCTCGTGACTTGGCTGCCGCGATGACCCAGCAGTGCGGCCATGTAACCTGAACCCGTGCCAATTTCCAGAACTTTCTCATGCTTTTGCACGGCCAGGTCTTGCAAAATACGAGCCTCTACTTTGGGCGACAACATGCATTGGCCGGTCTGCTGTGGCGACGCGAGCGGAATCTCCATGTCAGCAAAGGCAAGCGCTTTGTAGGCTGTGGGTACAAAGTCTTCGCGCTTGATAACGGCCAGCAGCGCAAGCACCTGGCTGTCCAGCACCTCCCAGGGGCGGATTTGCTGCTCAATCATGTTGAATCGGGCTTGTTCGTAGTTCATGGTGTTGTGGAGGTGATGGATTAGAAAAAGTGTGCTGAATTTTAGTCAGGCTGATGCGGCGGGGCTTTGCTGGCAGTTGCGGTGTTTGCACCAAATTTGCGTTTGAACCACTGGGCCAGATCGTCCATAAAACAATACGTCACAGGTACGACCACCAGCGTCAGCAGCGACGAAGTAATCACGCCGCCAATCACGGCCTGGCCCATCGGCGCACGCTGCTCAGAACCTTCCGTCAAGGCAAAAGCCAGCGGAATCATGCCGAAAATCATGGCCAGCGTGGTCATCAAAATGGGGCGCAGCCGGACTTTCGCTGCAACAAGCAATGCTTCGCTGCGCTCCATGCCTTCCTCACGCATGCGTATCGCAAAGTCGACCAGCAAAATCGCGTTTTTGGTCACCAGGCCCATCAGCATGACCACGCCAATGATGGAAAACATCGACAGCGTAGAGCGGAACAACAGCAGTGCCAGCACAACGCCAATCAGCGTCAGCGGTAGCGAGGTCATCAATGCCAGCGGCTGTAAAAAGCTTTTGAACTGGCTGGCCAAAATCATGTAAATAAACAGTATCGCCATGACCAGCGCCGAGATGGCGTAGCCAAAAGATTCAGCCATGTTTTTGGTCGAGCCGCTGAACTGGTATTTGTAGCCCGGCGGGAAAGGCGTTTTTTCAAGCGCAGCTTTGATGTCGTTTGAGACTTCACCCGCCGAGCGGTTAAAGACGTTGGCATTGATCGCCACTTCACGCACCAAATCACGCCGGTTGATCTGGTTGGGTCCGGTGGATTCTTTCACGCTGGCCACCTGGCTCAGCCGCACGATGCGGGTTGAGCCATCGGCATTCGCGCCCGTGGTGCTGGTCATGAAGGGCAGGCGTTCCAGATCAGCCGGCGCGTTGCGTGCATCTGGGCTGAGGCGCACATTCACGTCATAAGTCTGGTCGTCAGGTGCGCGCCAGTTGCCCACGGTTTGCCCCGCCACCAGGGTGCGCAGTGACGCAGCAATGCTAGAGACCGACAAGCCCAAATCACTGGCGGCATCGCGGCGCACATCGACTTGAATCACGGGCTTGTCAGCTTTCACGCTGGAGTCCAAATCCACCAGGCCGGGAATGCCGCGAATATTGGCTTGCACCACGCGGCTCAAGCGCTCCAGCTCTTTTAAATCTGGGCCTTGCAGTGAAAACTCCACCTGCTTGTTACCGCCCACCGCATCCAGCAAACCAACGTGGGTCACAGTGATGCCCGGCACCTGCTTGAGCCGCTCGCGCAGCAAGCCAGACATTTGATCCACACTGCGGCTGCGTGCCTTGCGGTCAACCAGCCGCACATACACATTGGCGTAAATTTTTCCTTGCGCGTTACCCGTGTTGAGGGTGGCCAGCGTGTAGCGCACCTCGGGGAATTCACGCACGATGGCTTCCACCTGTTTGGCTTTGGCCTCAGTCGCCTCCAGTGACGAACCGACAGGCGTATAAAAATTAAGCGAAGTTTCTGAAAAATCCGCCTTGGGTACAAATTCTGTGCCCAGTAGCGGCACCATGAAGATACTCACGACAAAAATGCCAAGGGCCAGCAGCATCGTTTTGATTTTGTGGATCAACGCCCAGCGCAAAATACTTTGGTAGCCGTCACTCAAACGCTCGGTTGCCGTGTCAAACCAGCCTGTCACGCGGCCAATGGTTTTGTCATACAGCGTGACGGGCGGACCACGCTTGCCGTGCGCGTCAATGGCCGGGTCGTGCCAGATGCTCGACAGCATCGGGTCCAGCGTAAAGCTCACAAACATCGAGATCAACACCGCCGCCACAATCGTGATGCCGAACTCGTGAAAAAACTTGCCGATGATGCCGCCCATAAAACCCACAGGCAAAAACACCGCCACGATGGAGAAAGTGGTGGCCAGCACCGCCAGGCCAATTTCTTTGGTGCCATCCATTGAGGCTTGATATGGCGTTTTACCCATTTGTACGTGCCGCACAATGTTCTCGCGCACCACAATCGCGTCGTCAATCAGCAAGCCTACACACAATGACAACGCCATCAGCGTGATCATGTTGATGGTGAAGCCAAACAGGTTCATGAACAAAAACGTGCCGATGATGGAGATCGGCAGCGTCAGCCCGGTGATCACCGTGGAGCGCCAGGAGTTCAAAAACAAAAACACAATCAGCACCGTGAGCAGCGCACCTTCAATCAGCGTGCGGCGCACGTTTTCAACGCCCACCCGGATCGGGCGTGAGCTGTCAGTTACCAGCTCAAGCTTCAGCCCTGGCGGCAACACGGCTTTCATTTCAACAATCGCTTTGTTCAGCCCGTCGACCACCTGAATCGTGTTTTCGTCTTGCGCTTTTTGTACGGTCAACAGCAGCGTGCGCTGGCCGTTATACAGCGCCAGGCTGTCGATTTCTTGCGCGCCATCGGCAATGCGGGCAACCTGGTCAACCGTGACAGCTGTACCGCCTTTGCGCGCCACGATAATCTTGCCAAAGTCTTCAGGCCGTTTCATGCGTGCATCGATTTTGACCACCCGTTCTTCAGACAAAGAGCGGATGCTGCCAATCGGCAAATCCTGGTTCTCATTGCGCACTGCGTTGACCACCTGATCAGCCGTCACGCCGAGCGACTCCATGGCTTGCGGATTTAAATAAACATTGATCTCGCGCTTGGTACCGCCAACAATGTTGACCGAGCCTGCGCCGCGCACATTTTCCAGCCGTTTCTTTAAAGTTTGGTCGGCCCAATTGGTCAGCTCGACGGCTGACATTGTTGAGGGCGAAGGGCATTTTTCCGACGGGCCGCCCCCAGGAAAAATAGCCCCTGTTTCTGGTGAAAGGGGCAGCGCAGCACACGGAGTGGCAAGCGTGGGGGCAGGTAAAACCGCTACTGACCAAATGGCTCGACTCGATGGGTCAAAGCGCAGCACGCGGGGTTCCTTGACTTCTGCACGCAAGTTGGGCCGGATTGTCGCAATTTTTTCGCGCACGCTTTCTGCGGCTTTGCGGCCATCGATGTACAACTGAAACTCAATGATGACGACCGACTGGCCCTCGTAGCTGCGCGAGGTCAGGGCGCTGACACCCGCGATGGAGTTGACGCCTTCTTCCAGCTTTTTGGTGACTTCACTCTCCACAATTTCTGGCGACGCACCGGGGTAATCGGCAGTCACCACCACCACGGGCAAGTCAATGTTTGGGAACTGGTCAACCTGCAAGCGTTGGTATGAAAAAAGCCCCAGCACAACGATGGCCAGCATCATCATGGTGGCGAACACCGGGTTTTTAAGACTGACTTGGGTAAACCACATGTGCTGGCTTTAAGGTGCAGTTTTAGCGCTGGACGCAGGCTGCACAGCCAGGCCCATGGGGGTGAATTTCACCAACGTGCCTTCACGCAAGCTGCCGGTGTTGGCTTGAATCACCACAGCGTTTTCAGCGATGCCGGTGACAGCCACCACGTTCACACCTTGCGCAACACCGCGTGCGCCCAGCGTGACTGTCTTGTAAACCACTTTTGAGTTTTCAATCGCCTGCACATAGGGCGCGGGCTTGTCAGTGCGCACGCTGGCCAGCGGCACGGCCAGCAGCGATGCACGGGCTGTGCCCAGCGTGCCTTGGGCAAACAGGCCTTGTCGTAACGGCAAGGCGTTTGGGTTGTCGATGCTCAAATAAGCCAGCACGCTGCGGCTGCCGGCTTGCGCTGTCGGGTTGATGCGCACAACTTTTGCGGCGACTGTTTTGGGGCTGCCTTCAATTTGCAACTCAGCACTTTGGCCCACTTGTATTTGGGTTGAATCAGCGGCGCTCAGTGTGGCTTCAAGTTCCAGTCTGCTCAAGTCAATAATTTCAATGATCCGGGCGTCAATGCCCAACCGTTCGCCTGACTGCGCCAGCCGCTGCGAGACCTGGCCGGAAAGGGGCGCTTTCAGCACCGTGTCATCGACAGACTTTTTGGCAACATCAGTCCCGGCAAGTGCGGCTTTGTAAGTCGATTGCGCGGCGTGCAGATTGGCCAAAGATGTGTCAAGTGCAGTTTTTGAAATAAACCCCTGATCCACCAGCGCCTTGTTGTTGTCGTACTGGCGCTGCACCACATCGACTTGAGCTTTGGCTGATTCAGCCTGCTCACGCGCCTGCCGTACGCGGGACTGCAGTTCGCTCGCATCAATGCGCGCAATGACTTGCCCGGCCTTGACAAAGTCGCCTTCGCGCAGCGTCAAACCTTGCAGTTCCCCGGCTACGCGGGCTTTGACGACCGCAGAATTAACAGCTTTTAAAGTGCCCGACACGGCCAAGCCTTGGGTAATGTTTAACAATTGAACTTTCACGACATCTGTGGCGGCCAGTTCAACCGCGGGCGCTTCTTTGGGGGCTGCCGTTAGCACCTGCTGTTTGGCTTTGCGGTCAGCCATCACGCGCATGGCCACCCCCCCTGCGACGCCAAGCAGCAACAAAACCAGCAGCCATTTTCCCCAGTCTTTCATACTCAAGCGCATGTTATTTTTTTCCTTGGTGATGGAGCTCTGGCGCTTTGGCGCTCATGCCGTACAAGATGGTGTTGACTTGCGAATCGATGTATTTTTTCGGATCCAGCAGCATGTCGCAGGGTATGCAAATCCCGGCGGAATGTTTGGAAATGATCAGGTAAATCATTGGCGCAATCAAACTGTAAACGGCGTAGTCCAAGTCCATGGGTTTGAATTCTTTGCGGTCAATGCCGCGCTGCAAGATGCGCCGGATCAGCGTTTGGCCGGGCAAAACGACTTCGTGCTGGTAAAAAGCAGCCAGCTCGGGGAAGTTGGTGGCCTCGCTCATCATCAGTTTGGTAATGCCCGACGCTTTGGTAGCGCCCACACGCTCCCACCAGGCGTTCATGCAATACGTCATCATGTCGGCGGTGGAGCCTTCAAAGGTTTCAAATTCTTCGCCCCATTCTTTGAAGCGGCCCGAAATGTTTTCGCGCACCACTGCTTTGAACAGCTCTTCTTTACTCTGAAAGTACAAAAACAGCGTGCCTTTGGATACGCCTGCGCGGGCCGCGACTTCTTCTGCCCGGGTGGCGGCAAAGCCTTTTTCGACGAACAAATCAAGCGCCGCATCCAGCAATTCACCGGGGCGTGCCTCTTTGCGGCGCTCCCGTTTAACCGTGAGCGCCGCTTTGATGGGGCAAAATATTTTGGATAAAGGCATAGTTACTGACTGACTGGTTAGTAATGTAACGCCATAAGTCGGCAGCGTCAACCGCAAATCCTTGCGTCTGGCATTAAACCGCCGACCAACGTCCCGCCTGTAACCCCAGCCATTCCTTCAGCACCAAATGGGATGTCGCCAAGCCCGCAGGCGAGGGCAGCCACGGCAGCAAGCCAGATTGGGCGGGCATGATAAAACCCATCGGGGCAGGCGTGACCAGAAGGCCTGCGCGCTCAAAAGCGGCTTGCGCTCTGGGCATGTGCCAGGCGTCAGTAACCAGCGCAATGCGCGTCACACCGTCACGCCCCAGCATTGAAGCGGACAGGCGTGCATTTTCTGAGGTGTCGCGCGACTGGCTTTCTATCCAGCGCAGCGCCACAGCGTAGTCTTGCTGCGCAATCCGGGCGGCGACTTCAGCCTCTGATATTTGCCCAGGCTGGCCGTTTGCCCAACCCACACCGCCAGAAAACAAGATGGGCAAGCCTGATGCACGGCTCAAGCTGATGCCGTAACGCAACCGAGCCGCACCATGGCTGCTGGGCTGGGATAGGCCGTACTCAGGCGCATTGGGCACCAAACCGCCGCCCAACACCACAATGGCCTGGACATTGGCAGTTTGCAGCTGACCCGGCGACAACGCGGCGTACTGCGGCAGCAAAACCGTTGACAGCCACACGCCCGTGCCATGACAGCAAAAGACCCAGAGCAATGCCACAGACAGCATGGCGACCGCTTTGCCAGTGGCAGCACGGCGGGGCTTTTTACCGATCAGCAGCAAACCCAGTATTGCCAACAGCAACAGCGACAGCGGCGGCAGGGCAATGACTGTCAATACAGGTTTAAGGCTTCCCAATTCCATGGATTATTATTTTCAAAGCTATTATTTTGATAGCTGTTTGCGCCCGTATTCATTGGGCTAAAGCACTAAATGATGCCTAAAAATGACCTAAAAATGACCTAAAAAGACCCAAAAATCAATAAAACGCCTGCAAACCCGTTTGCGCCCGACCCAGAATCAGCGCATGCACATCGTGCGTGCCTTCATAGGTGTTCACGGTTTCCAGATTGATCATGTGGCGAATCACGTGGTACTCGTCATGAATGCCGTTGCCGCCGTGCATGTCACGCGCCATGCGGGCGACGTCCAGCGCCTTGCCGCAGCTGTTGCGTTTGATCAGACTGATCATTTCCGGCACGTCCTTGCCTTCGTCCATCAGGCGGCCCACGCGCAGGCAGCCTTGCAGGCCAAGTGCAATTTCGGTTTGCATGTCGGCCAGCTTCTTTTGAATCAGCTGGTTTTGCGCCAGCGGGCGGCCAAACTGGATCCGGTCCATGGTGTACTGGCGGGCGCGATGCCAGCAGTCTTCAGCCGCGCCCAAAGCGCCCCAGGCAATGCCGTAGCGCGCCTTGTTCAGGCAGCCAAATGGGCCTTTGAGACCACTCACATTGGGCAGCAGGTTGGCTTCAGGCACAAACACGCCGTCCATCACGATCTCACCGGTAATCGAAGCGCGCAGGCTCATCTTGCCTTCGATTTTGGGTGCGGTCAGGCCTTTCATGCCTTTTTCAAGAATGAAGCCGCGAATGCTTTCCTGGCCACCGGTGTTGCCATCCGGATCCGTCAGTTTGGCCCAGACCACAAACACATCGGCAATTGGCGAATTGGTGATCCACATCTTGGCGCCGTTCATGATGAAGCCGGGGACCCCATCGTGAGTAGTGGGCTTGGCACGGCTGAGCATGCTGGCCGGGTCAGAGCCGTGATTTGGCTCGGTCAAGCCAAAGCAGCCTACCCATTCGCCTGTCGCCAGCTTGGGCAGGTATTTTTGTTTTTGCGCCTCGCTGCCGTAGGCGTTGATCGGGTGCATGACCAGTGACGACTGCACGCTGATCGCGCTGCGGTAACCACTGTCGACCCGCTCGACCTCACGCGCAATCAGCCCGTAAGCCACATAGCTCAAGCCGGCACAGCCGTAGCCTTCAATGCTGGAGCCCAAAAAACCCATCGCGCCCGCTTCGTTCATGATTTCGCGGTCAAACTTTTCATGCCGCGCTGCCATCAGCACGCGGGTTTGCAGCTTGTCCTGGCAAAACTGGTGCGCAGCTTCTTGTATGGCGCGCTCGTCGTCGCTGAGCTGGTCTTGCAGCATGAAGGGGTCTTCCCAGACGAAGCGCGGTTTGACGTTGGTTTTCATGATGTTGTCCTTGGATTAATCGCTGCAGAGGCTTTGCGTTTAAAGTATATCGATAGCTGACGCGATAGCGTGTCGCGTCAAGCAATCCCCAACAACGATCAGGACTAAGGACTTTACCGGTATGAGCGATATTCAAACTGAGACGATTACCTTGGGCGGCGGCTGCTTTTGGTGCACCGAAGCCGTATTTGTAGGCGTGCGCGGTATTACCGATGTCGAGTCGGGCTACAGCAATGGTCAAGTTGCACGTCCCAGCTACGAAGAAGTCTGTAGCGGCCGCACTGGGTGTAACGAAGTGGTCAAACTTCAGTTCGATCCGGCCCAAATTTCGCTTGGCCAAATCCTGGAAATCTTCTACGTCATTCACGACCCCACCACGCTCAACCGGCAAGGCAACGACAGCGGCACGCAGTACCGCAGTGGTATTTATTTCTCGACGCTGGAGCAAAAAGCATTTGCCGACGACATGATTCGCCAAATGAGCCAGGACAAACTTTTTGGCAAGCCCATCGTGACTGAAGTTGAGCCGCTGGCCAACTATTGGCCCGCCGAGGACTACCACCAAGACTACTTTGAGAAGAATCCCAACCAGGGTTACTGCGTTGCGGTGGCCGGGCCAAAGGTGGCCAAGTTTCGCAAGACGTTCACGTCACTGGTTAAACACTAAGAAAAAATAGAAAGTCACCGATGGATTTAGGAATTGCAGGCAAATGGGCGCTGGTTTGCGGGGCCAGCAAGGGTTTGGGGTTAGGCTGCGCCGAGGCGCTGGTGAAAGAGGGCGTAAACGTATTGATCGTTGCGCGTGGTGCCGATGCGCTGAAAGACGCCGCTACTCATTTAATAGCTGCTGGCGTACATGGTTCGGGCGCGAGTGTGCTGTTTGTTGCTGCAGACATCACTACAACCGAAGGGCGTGCGGCGGTATTTGCGGTGCGCAGGGATTTCGACATCGTCGTCACCAATGCCGGTGGTCCGCCACCGGGGGACTTTCGCAGCTGGGACCGGGATGCGTGGATCAAAGCCATTGACGCCAATATGCTCACGCCAATCGAGCTCATCAAAGCAGTCGTTGACGGCATGGCTGCGCGGGGTTTTGGCCGCATCATCAACATCACTTCAAGTGCCGTGAAAGCACCCATTGATATTTTGGGTTTGAGCAACGGCGCACGCAGCGGGCTGACGGGTTTTGTGGCGGGCGTGTCGCGCAGCAAACTTGCTGCACAAGGCGTGACGATCAATAACCTGCTGCCTGGCGCGTTTGACACCGACCGCCTGAAAACCACCATGAAGGGCGCGGCTGAAAAGTCGGGCCAACCGATTGAGGCCGTGATGGACGCACGCCGCAAAACGATTCCGGCACAGCGTTTTGGCCACCCGCAGGAGTTCGGCGCGATCTGTGCGTTTTTGTGCAGCACGCATGCCGGCTACATGACTGGCCAAAACGTGTTGGCCGACGGTGGTGCTTACGCAGGCACTTTCTAGAAGCGCGCGATGAAGCCGCCAAAACGTTTGCTTTCGCTCATAGAAGAAGGCCTGATCGACAGCGTTTCGCGCCAGCTGATGAGTGGAAAAGAAGCTTCGGTATATGTGGTGCAGCTTGGCGACAAAACGCTTTGTGCAAAGGTCTACAAGGCGGCCAATGAGCGCAGCTTCCGGCAGGCGGTTGACTACACAGAAAACCGCAAGGTTAAAAATTCACGTCAGGCGCGGGCCATGGCCAAGGGTACAAAATTTGGCCGTGAGTCGCAAGAAGCCGCGTGGCAAAGCGCCGAAGTCGACGCGCTTTACAGACTCGCCGCTGCGGGCGTGCGGGTGCCCAAGCCGTACAACTTTTGCGATGGTGTGCTCTTGATGGAGCTGGTGACCGATGCGCATGGTGCTGCTGCCCCGCGTCTGAACGATGTGGCGTTCACGGCCAGCGACGCATGCAAGCACCATGCAGCATTGATCACCGAGGTGCAGCGCATGTTGTGTGCAGGCGTGGTGCATGGCGACTTGTCAGAATTCAATATTTTGCTGGGGTCTACGGACGATGAAGATGCGCCAGTCATCATCGATTTGCCACAAGCCATTGATGCCGCCGGCAACAACCACGCCGCACGCATGTTGCTGCGCGATGTGGCAAATCTGCGCAATTTTTTCGGGCAGTTTGCGCCCGCGTTGCTGGCCAGCCAGTTCGGCCCCGAAATGTGGGACTTGTACCAACGTGGCCTGTTGCACCCAGACACCATCCTGAGCGGAAATTTTGAGCAAAAAAATTCTGCAGTAGATCTGCGTGCGATCATGCGCGAGATTGACGATGCGCAAAGCGAAGACGACGCACGGCGACTGCGCATGGCGATTGCATAAATTAAATGCTACCTAATTTATAGCTGCTCGCGCCTGTATCTATTTCGCTAAAGTCATTTTGTTACTCTTAAATTTGAAAGTTGAACATGTCTGCTCAAGAATCCAGAACCGTAGCGATTGCCCAGCATGGTGGACCCGAGGTACTGCAATTGGGCAGTGTGTTGGTTGGCGATCCCGGCCCGGGTGAAGTTCGCATTCGCCACAAAGCGATCGGTCTGAACTACATCGATATTTACCAGCGCGCCGGTATGTATAGCCTGCCGATGCCGCTGAGCATGGGCATGGAGGCTTCCGGCGTGATTGAAGCAGTGGGCGAAGGTGTGACGCACCTCAAGGTCGGCGACCGCGCGGCCTACGCCAGCCAGCCACCGGGTAGCTACTGCGAGCTGCGTGTGATGCCCGCCAAGTGCGTGTGCAAGTTGCCCGATGCCATCAGTTTTGAAACCGGTGCAGCCATGATGCTCAAAGGCCTGACAGCGCAGTACCTGCTGCGCAAAACACTGCCGCAGTCCGGTCTTAAGGCGGGCGACTTTGTGCTGTTTCACGCTGCTGCTGGCGGCGTAGGGCTGATTGCCTGCCAGTGGGCCAAGGCACTTGGTTTGAAATTGATCGGCACGGCAGGCTCTGATGCCAAATGTATGCTGGCTATTGCCAATGGCGCGTCACATGCTATTAATTACGCCACTGAAGATTTTGTGGCTCGTGTCAAAGACATCACGGCGGGCAAAGGCGTGAGTGTGGTTTATGACTCTGTCGGCAAAGACACATTTTTAAAGTCACTCGACTGCCTGAGCCCGTTTGGTTTGGCTGCCAACTTTGGCAATGCATCGGGCAAAGTCGAGCCGTTAGACCTTGGCCTGCTGGCCGCCAAGGGCTCGCTGTATGTGTCGCGGCCCACGTTGTTCACACACATTGCAACCCGCGAATCGACGCAGGCCATGGCTGATGACTTGTTTGCCATGGTGGCCAGCGGAAAAATTAACATCCCGATAGACCAGACC
>ENA-OFCF01000545-OFCF01000545.1-metagenomes-genome-assembly--contig:-NODE-545-length-16442-cov-4.193324_pt1 | contig 16442 bp, 14 predicted proteins | sample MGYA00153387_OFCF01 | MGnify analysis MGYA00153387
GGCCAACGGGGCGGCTGGCCAGGCGATATTGGTGGTTTTTAAGTTTTGTGGGCGTTGTCATGGCATATCTCCTGAATTTACAATCGCAGCATCGTAGCTCTGCCAAACTCTTTTGGCAGTCGCGCAGGCGATTTCGCTCAGGCAGCCTTGAGTGCACCTTCTTTAAACCTGTCCCGGGCCCTGTTCTCAGCGTCTGTCAAACGCCTGAAATAAACCGTAACAGCAGTGCTGATGAGAACAATAAACAGCGAATACAACACTGGCACCAGCAACACTTCTTGCTGCAAACTACCGACCAGGCTCGATGTGACGATGAGAACTGCCAGTGGACCGTTCTGAATACCAATCTCCAGCGAAATGGTACGTGCGCTGTTTTTGTCTTGTTTCAAAACCCGTGACGTGGCGTACCCTAACACCATGCCAAACACACCCAGCCCGATAACCGCAAAGTAAACCGTCCATGACGTTGACAGCAGCAACTGATAGTTGCGCGGTACCCAGCTGCCGATTAAAAACAAAATCACAACAATGCCTAACCCGCTGCCAATCATCTCAATCGTCGCGCCAATGTTGGCGTTGAGCTTGCGCACCACCATGCCAATGACGGTGGGTATCAGCATGATGGCCAGTACCTGCGCCACATTGGCTGCCGGGATTTGAAACTCACCAGCGATACCCGCCATCTTTGGGTAAAACACCAACAGCGCCGGAACAGCCGCTAGCGCCAGCAGGGTGGAGACGCAAGTCATCACGATCGACAGCGCCAGCACGCCCTTGCTGAAGTAAGTAAAGATGTTAGATGTCGTGCCGCCCGGCATACAGCTCATCAAAATCAGGCCAATCGCCAAAGCTGGCGGCAAGGCCAACGCCATGGCCAATGTGAAGCCCAACAACGGCATCACACCGTATTGGCACAGCAGGCCAATCCAGATACCCTTGGGCTTGCGAAACGACAGCATAAAGTCGCGCCACGTCAGTGACGCTCCCATACCCAGCATGATGACCATCATCAACACGCCCAGCAGTTTTGTTTCAAGTTCGGTCAGCATAATTTTTGTCCTGAAAAGTGTCAGTCAATGGGTGGGTCAGGCAGATGCAGGGAATTCGGTTTTCGCCTCAGCTTTTAAATCTTTGCGCAGGACTTTACCCACTGGCGTTTTGGGTAACTCGTCCTTGAGCTTGACCGACTTTGGAATTTTGTAGTCGGTCAGGTGCAAGCGGCAATGTGCGATCACTTGCTCAGCGGTCAGCGGGTTGCCCGCTTCCGGATTTTGTACCACATAGGCCCGTACCGCTTCGCCACTGCGGCTGTCAGGAATGCCCACCACCGCGACTTCAAGTACGTTGGACATCCTCGCAACCACGTCTTCAATTTCGTTCGGGTACACATTAAAGCCTGACACCAGAATCATGTCCTTTTTGCGGTCAACAATTCGCATGAATCCAGCGGCGTCCATCACCGCCACATCGCCAGTGGCGAGCCATCCATCGTGCAGAATCTGAGCAGTTTCTTCTGGCCTTTGCCAATAGCCTTGCATCACTTGCGGCCCCGCTACCCAGATCTCGCCGGGCTCGCCAATCGGCACATCGTTATGCTGCTCATCGACCAGGCGGATGTCCGTTCCAGGGGCAGGAATGCCAATTGAGTTAAGACGTGGCGCGCCGCGTAGCGGGTTAAAACTCACCACAGGCGAGGTTTCTGTCAAACCATAGCCCTCGGCTATCGGTGTGTTCGTCACATCAACCCAGCGTTTTGCGACCGCACCGTGCAGCGCTGCGCCGCCTGCGATGGAGGCTTTCAGGTGCTTAGGCGGGTAGGCCACAAACCACTCTTCATTCAGGAGTGCGTTGAACAGTGTGTTGACGCCGGTGATCCAGGTCAGAGGGTAATTTTCAACAGCGCGCTGTAAATTGGCGATGGGCCTCGGGCTGGGAATCAAAATATTGCGTGCGCCCATTGATAAAAAGCCAAGCAAATTCGCAGTAAACGCGAAAATATGATACAGCGGCAAAGCGGTTAAGACGCATTCTTTACCGGGCAGCATGTGGGTTGCACCCATCGCCAGCATCTGGTTCACGTTATTCAGTAAATTGCCGTGCGTCAGTACTGCGCCCTTGCTCACGCCGGTAGTACCGCCGGTGTATTGCAGTGCCGCAATGTCGGTGGTCTGAACGCTTTTCCAATAGCCTTTGATCCTGCCAGGGGCAGAGCCAGTACGGCCAAGCTGCAATGCCTTTTCAAGCCGGATATGCGGCACGTCGATGGACGGCAACACCTGGTTCCATACCTTTTGCACACTGCGCACAATTGCATTTGGAATGGCCGGAAAGAACTCGGTTACCGCTGCAACTACCACGTGCTTGACGCCTGTTTTCTGCATGACTTCTGGAAGCTTGCCTCCAAACATGTCCACAATGACCAGCGTCGTGGCGCCAGCGTCGTTCAACTGGTGCACCAGCTCACTCACGGTGTAAAGCGGGTTGATGTTGACCAGCACGCAGCCTGCTTTGAAAATGCCAAAGGCCGCAACCGGATAGCCCAGGCTGTTGGGCAATTGCACCGCAACACGCGAGCCAGCCGGTAGTTTGAGGCTGTCTCGCAAATAAGCAGCAAATGCGTCAGAGCGTTCATTGACTTGGGCGAAGCTCAACGAACCGTTCATGCCGTTTGGTACAACACAAGTAAATGCGGTTTGCTTGGCGTATTTTTCACAGCTTGCCTGAACCAGCTCCGCAATGGATCGATGCACCAGGTCGGGCAATATGGGGGCGATTCCTGCGCCGCTGTACGCCTCTTTCCAAGGCTGGCCGCGGCTGGTGTTGCTGTTTAAAGATGGGGCAGGGTCAATGGCTAAGGTCAAGTTTTGCCTCTTTTGTGTTGTAAATGCCAATAAATTTTGTCTCGCCACGAAGCTTACTTCATGAATTTGGCTTTTTGCCCCATACCCTGATGCAGAACTACCCTAATACGCTGATGCTAAGGGGCGTGTAGCGTTTGTAGGCCATTGATTGACGTACGATTAAAGCCAGTCGCTTGAGTTTATGCTCTGGTGATGAAACTCCATAACTACTTTCGTTCATCGGCTTCCTTCAGGGTGCGCATTGCGCTTGAACTCAAAGGCCTGAGTTATGACTACATCGCCGTCCACATCGCAAGAGGCGACCACAAAAAGCCGCCGTACGTGGACTTGTCTGCTGACACGCTGGTGCCGCTGCTGGAGGTGGATGGCCAACAACTCTCGCAATCAATGGCCATCATTGAATACCTCGATGAAAAGTACCCCGTGCCCGCGTTACTGCCCGCTGACAGCGTGGGCCGCGCCAAGGTGCGCGCACTGGCGCAATCGATTTCTTGCGACATTCACCCGCTCAATAACCTGCGCATCCTGAAGTATCTGGTCAAACAGCTGAAGGCAGAAGACGAAGCCAAAAACACCTGGTACCGCCACTGGTGTAGAGAAGGCCTCGTCGCATTTGAAAAGCAACTCAGTCAGTTGCCAGCATCCACCTTTTGCTACGGCGATACGCCCACGTTAGCCGACTGCTGCTTGGTGCCGCAAATCTTCAACGCCAAACGGTTTGACACTGACCTGGAAGGCTTACCGCGCACGATGGCGGCTTTTGATGTCTGCATGGCGCTGCCCGCCTTCCAGAAAGCCCAACCCAGTGCTTGCCCGGATTTTGAGGCTTGACTTCCGCTGACTGGCTGATTCCCGACTGGCCAGCGCCCGCAGGCGTGAAGGCTGTCTTCACGACACGCGCCGGTGGCTCTTCAAGCCTGCCGTGGAGCAGCATGAATCTGGGCGACCACGTGGGCGATGTGCCCAATCATGTGGATGCCAATCGCGCTGTGCTGCAAAAAGCCATCAGCAGCCACCCCGTGTTTTTAAAGCAGGTTCACGGCATTGGCGTAGAGCATTTAAGCCACACCACCCCGAACGGCGCAGCGGCAGATGCCTGCGTCACCACCCATCGTGGCGTGGCTTGCACCATCATGGTGGCGGACTGTTTGCCTGTGCTGCTGACCAGCACGGACGGCACGGCGGTTGCGGCAGCGCACGCGGGCTGGCGCGGACTGGCTGGAAATGACGGGAATAATGGAAAAAGCGAAAAAATAGGCGTTTTGGAGGCTGTCTTTACTGCTTTTCAGGCGTCAAATCGGCCTTCAGACCAATCAATATGGGCGCAACCAGCTCCTGAAATAATAGCATGGCTGGGGCCTTGCATTGGCACGAAAGCGTTTGAGGTGGGTGTTGAGGTAAAAGTTGCTTTTGAGGCAAGCCAGCCAGGTGCGGGTCAATTCTTCAAGGCAACGGCTCAAGGCAAGTATCGGGCTGACCTGGCAGGCCTGGCCAGAGCACGTTTGAAAGCACTGGGCATCAAGCAGGTCTACGGCAACGACAGCAGCGCGCCGTGGTGCACCGTGAGCAACCCGTCAAGGTTCTTTTCGCATCGGCGTGATGCCGGGGCTGTCAGCAATGGGGGCAATGGCTTCAACACCACCGGACGCATGGCTGCCTGTATCTGGCTCGGTTAATGGGGCAAGGGGTTTGCTGCTCGCCAGCTCCTCAGCCTGCCGCTTTTTGATAGCCCGTTTGCGGGCAGGTGTACCCATCAGGTACGCCACAAGCGCCGCTGGCCCCACACCATAGAGAAAAAACGTCACGATGGCACCCAGCAGCGTGCCCGTGGTGTTGGTGGCTTCGGCCACGCTCATCATGAGCACGACGTACATCCAGGCGATGATGATCAAATACATATGCGTATAAATCCTGTGTTCAATAGCGCTCATTCAGTCCTAAAAGCTACGATACTCAATGCAATGATTGAGCCAGCAGGACGGAGACCCCATGAATTTTGACCCAAACTGGCAAAAAGCTGCCACCCAGATGCAAGAAGCCTTTAAAGGCATGATCCAGCAACCCCTTGGTGCGCAACAACCGTCGGTCACATTTGATGCGGCCAAACTGCAGCAAATCCAGCAAACTTACATCGACGGCGCAACCGCGCTGTGGAACCAGTCATTGCAAGCAGGCAGCGCCATACCGCCCGCATCTGACCGCCGCTTTTCCAACGCCGCATGGAACGACAACCCGGTCTCCAAATTTTCAGCAGCCGCCTATTTGCTGAACTCCAAAGCCTTGACCGCCATGGCCGATGCGGTGGTGGGCGACGATAAAACCAAAGCCCGTGTGCGTTTTGCCATTGAGCAATCTTTAGCCGCCACAGCCCCCAGCAACTTCATGTCGCTGAATGCTGACGCCATCAAAAAAGCACTCGACACGGGGGGTCAAAGCATTGGTCTGGGCATTAAAAACCTGCTGCACGACATGCAGCAAGGCCATGTTTCGATGACGGACGAGAGCCAGTTTGAAGTCGGTAAAAACGTCGCTACGACTGAAGGCGCAGTGGTGTTTGAAAACGAGTTTTTTCAGCTGCTTGAATACAAGGCGCTGACTAAAACCGTGCATGAAAAGCCGTTCTTGCTCGTGCCGCCTTGCATCAACAAGTTTTACATTCTTGACTTGCAGCCCGAAAACTCACTCATCCGTTACGCCGCAGCCCAAGGCCACCGCACATTTGTGGTCAGCTGGCGCAACCCCGATGAGTCGATGAACGCCAAAACCTGGGACGACTATATTGAGCACGCCGCTATCAAGGCAATAGCGGTGGTGCAAGATATTACGGGCGCAAAAACCATCAACACGCTGGGCTTTTGTGTCGGAGGCACGATATTGGCAACGGCTCTGAGTGTGCTGGCCGCTCGCGGTGAAAAGCCCGCCGCCAGCATGACGCTGCTCACGTCGCTTCTGGACTTTACCGACACCGGCATTCTGGACATTTTTATTGACGAGCAGTCGGTGGCTTACCGCGAGCAGGAAATGGGGCAGGGTGGTTTGCTCAAAGGGCAAGACCTGGCCTCGACCTTCAGCTTTTTGCGGCCGAACGATTTGGTGTGGAATTACGTGGTTGGCAACTACCTGAAGGGCGAAACGCCGCCACCGTTTGATTTGTTGTACTGGAACAGCGACTCGACCAACTTACCCGGCCCGTTTTACGCCTGGTATTTGCGCAACACCTATTTTGAAAACAACATGGTCAAGCCCGGCAAGCTGAATGTTTGCGGCCAAAAAATTGACTTGGCGCACTTGGACATGCCCACCTACCTATACGGTTCGCGTGAAGACCACATCGTGCCGATCGGCGGCGCGTATGCGTCAACCCAACATTTGCCGGGCAAAAAGCGCTTTGTGATGGGGGCATCCGGTCACATCGCAGGCGTGATCAACCCGCCTGCCAAAAACAAACGCAGCTACTGGACAAACGACAAGCTGCCCGCCAACAAATTCCCCGTAGCGCAAGCTGACTGGCAACAAACCGCCACCGAGCACCCCGGCAGCTGGTGGACAGACTGGTCGAATTGGCTCAAAGGCCATGCAGGCAAGCAGGTTGCTGCGCCTAAAAAGTTTGGCAACACGGAACACAAAGCCATTGAGCCTGCGCCTGGCCGCTACGTCAAAGCCAAAGCTTGAATTCAACATCAATTTCTAATTTCATTTCAACAAAAGGAAAGACATCATGGAAGACATCGTTATCGTTTCAGCAGCCCGCACCGCCGTTGGCAAATTTGGCGGCGCGTTGGCCAAGACGCCTGCCACCGAACTGGGTGCAGCCGTTGTCAAGGCCGTTCTGGAGCGTTCGAAAATAAGCGCTGACCTGATTGGTGAAGTCATCATGGGCCAGGTGCTCACTGCAGGTGTGGGTCAAAACCCGGCGCGCCAAACGGTGCTGAAAGCTGGCTTGCCACAAGGCGTACCGGGCCTCACGATCAACGCTGTTTGCGGCTCGGGTTTGAAAGCCGTCATGCTGGCCGCACAGTCTGTGGCCACAGGCGACAGCGAGATTGTGATTGCAGGTGGCCAGGAGTCAATGAGCATGTCGCCCCACGTATTGAATGGCTCGCGTGACGGCCAGCGCATGGGCGACTGGAAGATGATTGACAGCATGATTGTTGACGGCCTGTGGGACGTCTACAACCAGTACCACATGGGCATCACGGCTGAAAACGTCGCCAAAAAATACGGCATCACACGCGACATGCAAGACGCCCTGGCACTGGCTAGCCAGACCAAGGCGGCGGCTGCGCAAGACTCAGGCAGATTCAAAGATGAAATCGTGCCTTTTTCTATTGCGCAAAAAAAGGGCGACGCTATCATTTTTGCTGCTGATGAATTCATCAATCGCAAAACCAATGCTGAAGTTTTGGCCGGCCTGCGCCCCGCGTTTGACAAAGCCGGCGGCGTAACCGCAGGCAACGCATCGGGCCTGAACGACGGCGCTGCCGCTGTAATGGTGATGACGGCTAAAAAAGCCGCCGCACTTGGCCTGACGCCACTGGCACGCATCGCCAGCTACGCCACCACTGGCCTTGACCCCGCCACCATGGGCATGGGCCCTGTGCCCGCATCAACCAAAGCATTGGCCAGAGCCGGCTGGAAGGCCACTGAGCTGGACGTGCTGGAAATCAACGAAGCTTTTGCAGCACAAGCCTGCGCTGTCAACAACGAGATGGGCTGGGACACCAGCAAAGTCAACGTCAACGGCGGTGCGATTGCGATTGGCCACCCGATTGGCGCATCAGGTTGCCGCATTCTGGTCACGCTGCTGCACGAAATGGTGCGCAGCGGTGGCAAAAAAGGCATTGCCAGCCTGTGCATTGGCGGCGGCATGGGGGTTGCCCTATGCGTCGAACGCTGATTTTGCTGTAAATTAATGGTAATTTCTGCTTGCAGCCCAATAAATACGGGCGCAATCAGCTATTGTTTAAATAGCAATTATTCGTAACATTCATTTCAAATTCAAGGAGATAGACATGAGCAAAAAAGTAGCGTACGTCACGGGCGGCATGGGCGGTATCGGTACCGCCATCTGCCAGCGCCTGGCCAAAGACGGCTTTACTGTCATCGCAGGGTGCGGCCCCACGCGTGACTTCACCAAGTGGCTGGATGAGCAAAAAGTCCTTGGCCACACGTTTTATGCCTCGGTGGGCAATGTCGGCGATTGGGACTCGACAGTAGAAGCCTTTGCAAAGGTCAAAGCCGAACACGGGCCAGTCAGCGTGCTGGTCAACAACGCCGGCATCACGCGTGACGGGCAGTTCAGAAAAATGAGCAAGGCCGACTGGGACGCGGTCATTTCAACCAACCTCAACAGCATGTTCAATGTCACCAAGCAGGTGATTGAAGACATGGTGACTGCCAGCTTCGGACGCATCATCAACATCAGCTCGGTCAATGGTCAAAAGGGCCAGTTCGGTCAGGTCAACTACTCTACTGCGAAGGCTGGTTTGCACGGCTTTACGATGGCGCTGGCGCAAGAAGTCGCCAGCAAAGGCGTGACGGTCAATACCGTCAGCCCGGGATACATCGGCACCGACATGGTCAAGGCGATACGCCCCGACGTGCTGGAAAAAATCGTTGCGGGCGTGCCTGCCAAACGCCTTGGCCAGCCAGAAGAAATCGCATCCATCATTTCATGGATTGCATCGGGCGAAGGCGGCTACGCAACGGGCGCCGACTTCTCGCTCAATGGTGGTTTGCACATGGGCTGATGCGGCTTGCAGGTTTGCTGGCAAAGAACCCGCTCTGGCGGGTTTTTTTGCGTCGAACTATAAAATAAGACTCCGTATGAAAAGCCAAAAAAGCTCCTGGAAAGCCGTTTTTTTGCTGGCTGCGTTTTGCATCGTTGCAAGCGCCGCATGGGCCGTGCCGCGCTGCGAGGTAAATGGTAAAACGGTCAACCCTTTCAACGGCAGCACCACCGAGACTCTGACGGGAATGATGCGCTGCAAAGAAGAGACCACTGGCCTGCCAACCAGCGAGCAAGAGTTGCGCGGCGGCGTATTTATGGGCCTGTCGCGGTTTTACGACTCCAAAGGCAACATCCAGCGCGAGCGCATGATCAATGAGCGTGGCAACACCGACGGTTTTGAGCGAGAGTTTTGGCCCGATGGCAAACTGCGCAGCGAGTCGCATCAAAACAACGGCAGCACACGCGGAGCGTCGCGCTGGTTTTTTGAGACAGGCAAGACTGACCGCGTCAGTTTTACGCTGGACGGCCAGGTGCTGGCCAGCCTGGCTTGGGACCGCGATGGCAACCTGATCAGTGCGCTCTGCTCGCAAGCCAGCGTGCTGCCTGAGGACAGCATGCTGTGCGGTTTTGAAGGCAAAGTGCAAACGGCGCTGTTTCAAAACGGCAAGCGGCGCGAGCTGCGCACGATGGAGCAAGGCAAGATTCTGGCTGCGACGACATACCGACCGGTAAGCAGACAATTTGCTGCGACAGATGCTGAGGTGGTGGTCGGCGAGCTGGCGTTTCAAAATGGCCAGCGCTGGCACCGTGTCTACAACACGGAAGGCGCGGCCAACGGCAAAAACGTGCTGCGGGAAGAGCGCTTGTACGAGCCGGGTCGCAATTCACAGGGCAGCGATTACGCAGTGACGTCCGGCAGCGGGCGTTTGCAATGGTCAAAAGCGTGGGGCGCCAACAAGCAAATGATCGAACACATCCGCTACACCAATGGCCAACCGAACGCGACAGAGCGTTGGTACCTGAATGGCGTTATGAAAGAAAAAATCACCATTGCGCAGGATGGCGGCGGCAGCAGGTCAGTGCGGGAAAGTTTCGACGATGACGGAAAAATGACGGAGCGGCAGAGCACGATTGCCTTCGGTGTGAACCGAGACCAACTGACCGGCCTGCAGCAATCATTTCACGCCAACGGCAAGGTGGCTGTTGAAGACACGTACAGCAAGCCAGATGAGCAAGGCCGCACCCGGTTGGTGGCCCGCAAGAAGTGGGACCAAAACGGCAAGTTGCGGTCTGACGATCAGATTTTGGAAGACGGCTCGCGTAAACGGCGTTAAGAGCCTGGGCGTGTGGGTGTGGCGTAGCCAAAGTAGCAAGTCTGCGGCAATCAGATCGACGAATCAAGGCCAGCAACTCATGCCGTTCGCGTTGTTTGGATTGGTGCAGTTTGTAAGTGCTCTGAATCTCGGATGGTCAGGTGGTCCGGTTGTGTGGTCGTCTTGTTGTCTGGGAAATTCTGGTTATTTGGGAAATTCTGATTGTTTGGGAAATTTTCGTTGTTTGCGAAATTCTGGTTGTTCGGGTAACTAAGGTTGTCACGAAATCTTTTGACCCTGATAATTACGGGTAATTATTGGCGGTACCAAGCAATTAATTCACCATCGTCAAAGCCAGCGTCGATTTTTTTATCAACAGATTACAGAGCCTGAACCCTCGAACCTCGAACCTCGAACTTCGAACTTAGAAGTTCGAACGTAGGATTTTCATCCAGCCCAATCCATGCGCCTTGTCCAAAACTCACTGCACCAAGAAGCCGCCAGCTCGTTGCGCGAACAGATTTTTGCAGGATCGCTCGCGCCAGGCAGCTTTGTGGATGAGGTGGCGTTATGTGAGCGGTTGAAGATTTCGCGCACACCGTTGCGAGAGGCTCTGAAGGTGCTGACGGCAGAGGGCTTACTGCGCCACGAACCCCGGCGCGGTTGCTTTGTCAGTGTGGTGACCGAGCAAGACCTGGACGAGATTTTTCCGGTCATAGCTCTGCTGGAGGGGCGCTGCGCTTTTGAGGCGGCGCGTAACGCCAGCGACAGCGACCTGCATGCGCTGGGTGCGCTGCACGACAAGCTGCAGCGCCAGGCAAAGGCCGGGCGCATCACTGATTACTACGCCACCAACTTTGCGATTCATGAGGCGATTATTTTGCTGGCCAACAACCGTTGGCTGAGCCAGAGCATTACAGATTTGCGCAAGATACTGAAGCTGTCGCGCTTGCAGTCACTCGGCGCTGCGGGGCGCCTGCAGCAAAGCCTGTCTGAACACATGACGGTATTTGCCGCGCTTAAAAGCCGTGACAGCGAAGGTGCTGAAGCGGCTATGCGCACCCACCTAACGCGCCAGCGCGAGGCGCTGCGTCACGTACATGGCAAGCAAGCCAGGTTTGCGTCATGACACCGCCTGAATGGTTGAACCGCAGCGTATCGCGTTTTGCGCGCAGCAAGCCGACGGGCACCGTCAGCAGTCCAGATCATGTATCAAATACAGCTATAGCCCAATTAAATCTCGCGCAAGAAGCTCCTGAAATAATAGCAAATTGTGAATTGAAATCCAGTGGCCGCAGCACCCGCGATCGGCTTAGCGCTACGCTACGGCAAAAGGAAGAAGCGCTGTCGCCACGCGTACTGCGACGCACGCTGCTGGAGCTGAAAAAAGTCGTTGAGCCGCAGGTAAGTGAGGTCGAAGGCGGTTTGCGCGCCAAGCGTATTGCCCAGTGGTACGTCAAAGCCGCACCCAACGAGCGGCGCGATATGTGGCTGCTCATGAGCGAGCAGTTTGTAGCCGACCCGCACAAAACCAAAGCTGCGCATGACCAGTTTGCATCAGCCATTGGCACCGCTGATGAGGCAGTGGCAGAGGTGCGCTACAGGCGCGCCACCGTGTCGCCGCGCCGGCGCTTGCTGCAGCGTTTCAGCGCTTTTCCTGAGGGCATTCGGTTTCTGGTGGATTTGCGGGCAGAAATGTTGCCTCACCTCAAAGGCGACAAGCGCCTGGCTGCACTTGATGTTGAGATGGAATACATGTTTTCCACCTGGTTTGATGTGGGGTTTTTAGACCTGCGCCGCATCAGCTGGGACTCGCCCGCATCGTTAATTGAAAAACTCATCAAGTACGAGGCAGTGCACGATATAAAAAGTTGGGCAGACGTTAAAAATCGCCTTGACTCTGACCGCCGTTGCTACGGGTTTTTTCATCCGTGCTTGCCTGATGACCCGCTGATTTTTGTTGAAGTCGCGCTGACACAGTACCTGGCCGACTGCATCACGCCGTTGCTGGACGAGTCCGCCGATGTAGAAGATCTGGGCCTGGCCACCACTGCAGTTTTTTATTCGATCAGCAACACGCAGGCTGGCCTGCGCGGGGTGAGTTTTGGCGACTCGCTCATCAAGCGCGTGGTGGACACGCTCAGAGATGAGTTTCCCAAGCTGAAAACGTTTGTCACGCTGTCGCCGATCCCCGGGTTCAAGGCCTGGCTGGTGCGCAACGCACCTGAGCTGGCCGATGAACTACACAGCGTGGATGTTTTGGCCCTGCCGGACAAGTCATCGCTTAAACGGCAAGTGTTGCAGCAGGTTGCCCATTACTTGGGCCGGGCATTGGTTGACGGCAAGCCGGCAGACGCGGTGGCCCGTTTTCACTTGGGCAATGGTGCGCGCATTGAGCGGCTTAACTGGGCGGGTGACCCGTCAGCCAAAGGGCTAAAGCAATCGTACGGCGTGATGGTCAACTATCTGTATGACCTCAAGCGCCTGGACAAGCACCGCTTGCAGCTTGCTCAAGGCAAGATCCCGGTAACCAGGGCGATTGATGATTTGTATGTTTGACATGGTGAGCTTTTGATTTTCTGACTCTTTGACCCTTTGACCCTCCTAGCTTTTTTGAGCCTTTGATTTTTGAACGTGACACTACTACAACCGGAGACAACATGACCTTTAATACAACCACCCACCCGACCCGCACCACCCGGCGCGCTTTGCTCCAGGTAGCAGCGGCCAGTGCCGCAACCATCGCCCTCGGCAGCCACGCGCAGTCTGCCTGGCCCGCGAAGCCGGTGAATTTGATAGTGCCTTTCCCGGCGGGCGGCGGCACAGACGCGTTTGCGCGACCGCTATCAGCCGTGTTTGCCAAAACCGCAGGCAGGCCACTGGTCATTGACAACCGGGGCGGGGCAGGTGGTACGGTAGGCGCAACGATTGCATCAAAGGCTGCGCCAGACGGCTACACGCTGTTCATGGGCGCGGTGCACCACTCGATTGCACCGTCGATGTACCCGCGGCTTGACTACGATATTGAAAAAGATTTTGTGCCGCTGGCACTCATGGCCAATGTGCCCCAGGTGCTGGTGGTTAACCCGAAAAACATGCCGTATGCAGACTTCAAGGGTTTTCTTGAGGCCGTACGCAAAGCACCGGGCAAATACAACTACGGCTCAGCGGGCGCGGGTACGTCGCACCACTTGGCCGGTGAGCTGTTCAAGCAGCAAACCAAAACATTTATCACGCACATTCCGTACACCGGCGCGGGCCCGTCGCTGCGCGATTTGGTGGGCGGGCAAGTTGACATGATGTTTGACGGCTTGGGCTCATCCAGCGCACACATCAAGGGCGGGCGCGTGAAGGCGCTGATGGTGTCTGGCCCCAAACGCAACCCGGCTTTTCCGGATGTGCCGTGCGCGGCAGAGTTGGGTCTGCCCGATTACACCGTGACCACCTGGTACGGCATATGGGCGCCAAAGGGCACGCCGGCTGATGTGCAAGCACGCATTGTTGAAGAAATGCGCAAAGCCGCCGCGTCAGACGAATTGAAAGCCATCTGGGCCACGAACGGTGCAGAGTTCGGCAGCTTCACGCCGCCACAGTTTGGTGCTTTTGTCAGCGGCGAAGTCAAGCGCTGGGCGGCTGTGGTCAAAACGGCAGGTGCCAAATTAGACTGATGGGGTCGGTAACTTTAAGCGTCGCTGGCAGGCTTGCGAGCATCACGCTGTCCAATACGGCGAAGCGCAACGCCATGTCCCGCGGCATGTGGCGGGAGCTGCGCGAAAGGTTCCAGACCATTGCAGAAAACGCTGCGCTGCGCTGCGTTGTGGTGGCCGGTGAGGGCGCTGATTTCAGCGCTGGCGGCGACATTTCTGAATACGCTGACTTTCGTTTTAATGAGGCGACGCTGCGCGAGTTCCATGAAGGCGACGTGTGGGGAGCTTTACAGGCCATGCTGGACTGCAGGTTGCCCGTCGTCGCGCATATTGAAGGCAACTGTATGGGGGCAGGGCTGGAGATAGCCAGCTGCTGCGACATTCGCCTGGCCACAACCACAGCCCGTTTTGGCGCGCCAATCGCCCGGCTGGGGTTTCCGATGGCACCGCGTGAGGCGGCATTGATCATGGGCGCGGTGGGCGAGTTGACGGCGCGTGAAATGTTGCTTGCGGCCAGCGTGCTGGATGCCTCGGCCATGCTGCAGCGCGGTTTTTTAAACGCTGTGTGTACTGATGCGGATTTGGGGCCAGCCGTGCAAACCTATGTTGACCGCATTGGCCAACTCGCGCCAAACGCTGCAGCCATGAATAAACAGTGTTTTAGTGCTCTAGCCCAATCAGCACGGGCGCAAGCAGCTTCTGAAATAATAGCAAATGCTTACCAATACGCAGACTCGCACGAGCACCGTGAGGGAGTCACTGCGTTCATTGAAAAGCGGTCACCGAAGTTTTGAGACGTCCATGAAAAACAATAATTTATTTTTTGCACTGCGCGCAGCTTTCCCAAGCGATCTTGATGCCGTTGCGGTTGAAGCCGACAGCGGCTTGAACTATTCATGGCGCGACCTGGAACGCGCCACCGCCATGCTTGCCAACTTGCTTGAATCGCTCAAGCTGCCAGCAGGCAGCCGCATCGCAGTGCAGGTTGAAAAATCCGTTGAAGCCATGCTGCTGTACCTGGCTACGCTGCGTGCGGGCTATGTATTTTTGCCGCTCAATACCGCCTACCAGAGTGCAGAGATTGAATACTTCATCGGCAATGCCGAGCCAGCGGTGGTGGTGTGCAGCAAAAAGAACTTTGGCTGGGTCAGCAAAATTGCTTTTAAAGCCGGAACACAAAACGTCTTTACGCTTGACGACGACCGCACAGGCTCGCTGCTAGAACGCGCTGCGCATTGCAGTGACCAGCACACGGTTGCAGTAAAAAGTGCTGATGATCTTGCCGCCATTTTGTACACCAGCGGCACCACCGGCCGCAGCAAAGGCGCGATGCTCACGCACGGCAACATGCTGAGTAACGCGCTGGTGCTCAAAGACTATTGGGGTTGGACGCCAGGCGATGTGCTCATCCACGCGCTGCCAATTTTCCATGTGCACGGCCTGTTTGTTGCGCTGCATGGTGCGTTGATCAACGGCAGCAAGATGATTTGGTGCGCCAGGTTTGATCCGAAATTTGTCGTGAGCAAGTTGCCTGAGGCCACGGTTTTTATGGGTGTGCCTACTTTGTATGTACGTTTGTTAAATGAGCCGGGGCTGGATAAAAACGCCGTGCGCAACATGCGACTTTTTGTGGCGGGCTCCGCTCCCCTGCTGATTGAAACCTTCAACGAGTGGCAAACGCGCACCGGCCACACTATTTTGGAGCGCTACGGCATGAGCGAGACAGCGATGCTCACTTCCAATCCCTACGTAGGTGAACGTCGCGGTGGCACAGTCGGCTTTGCATTGCCGGGCGTAAAACTGCGCGTGCAAGATGACGATGGCAAAGCACTAGGCGTTGATGAGATTGGCGGCATTCAGGTAAAGGGGCCAAACGTCTTCAAAGGCTACTGGCGCATGCCTGAAAAAACCAAAGAAGAATTTACCGCTGACGGTTTTTTCAAAACCGGTGACGTGGGCAAAATCGACAGCCAAGGCTACATCACTATCGTCGGCCGCAGCAAAGACCTCATCATCAGCGGTGGCTACAACGTGTACCCGGCTGAGATTGAAGGCTACATCAACGAGCTGCCGGGCGTAGCCGAGAGCGCACTGGTCGGCGTGCCGCACCCGGACTTTGGTGAGGTCGGTGTGGCGGTGGTGATTGCCAAACCCGGCACCGTGCTGGAGCCAGCAGCTATCGTTGCTGCACTCAAAGCAAGCCTGGCCAACTTCAAAATCCCCAAGCAATGCTTTGTTGTCGAAGAGCTGCCGCGCAACACCATGGGCAAGGTGCAAAAGAATTTGCTGCGCGATCAGCACAAAGGCCTTTTCGGAGCAATCTAGCGCGCCATGTAAGAGCGACAGCAGCATCAAAATAACAAAAGCGCTGGCCTGCTGCAAACCCAGGTTCTGCACAATCAGATTGGCCAGCCAGCCAGCGGCGTTGGTGCGCAGCAGCGCTGTCCCGACGCTGATGCCCACAGCAAAAAGAATGACCGTGCCCCAGGGAAAGCCGCGTTGGGACTCTTTCCAGTCCATTACACCCAGGCGCGGCAGCAGCATCAGTGCAATGGCGGCAATCGTGGTGGACGACGTATCGAAGTTGTGCAGCACTTTCTCGGTGGCCCAAAAACCCAGCAGCGTCAGCACAATCACCAGCAGCTTCCACTCGCGCGCGGTCATTTTGCCGATGGCGTCAAGCTGCAGGCGGATGGTGGCCTTGCCACCAGCGATCTCTTTCATCTCGGGTTTCATCATGCGGGTCATGATGAAATAGACCGCCACGCTGAGCAGGGCCGAGAACGGTGCACCGGCAATAAACCATTCGGTCCAGCTGATGCTGGTGCCAAACTGTTTTTCAATGAAACCGATGGCCACCATGTTCTGCGCCGCTGCGGTTTTGATACCG
>ENA-OFCF01000546-OFCF01000546.1-metagenomes-genome-assembly--contig:-NODE-546-length-16439-cov-5.046021_pt1 | contig 16439 bp, 17 predicted proteins | sample MGYA00153387_OFCF01 | MGnify analysis MGYA00153387
ATGGTCTCGACAATCAGCTCGCGATTGGTTTCGACGGCAATAGCCCAGTCCTTTTGACCGGCCACGCCGATCTGGAAGGGCCGTGGTAATTGCGACAAATCCAGCCGGAAACGAAACTCGACCTTGTGCCGCACATCGGCCTCCACCTCTGCCGCATCGGCGATGCGCCAGCGCGACAGCCGCTGGATCGAACTGATGGCGTCAGTCAGGCTGTCGTAGTTCTGGCTGAAGGAGGCGCGCAAGCCAGTGACGCTGATGGCGCCGGGCAGCACATTCAGACGCCAGCGCCGCGTCAGCGGCTGGTACGCCAGACGCATGGTGCGCGTGGCTGTGGTGATGCGTTTGTCATACCAGTACCAGCGATCGCGGAAAATATCTGCCTCGGCCACAAAAAACATCGGAATGCCCTTGAGCAGGGCGTCTTCCACAACCGGGGGCAAGTCGAACTGGACGCTGGCCGACAGGTACACGCCCTCCTCGGAACGTTCCATTTTCAATTGCGTGAGCTCGGTCGCGTTCGCTGGCGGCACGGCCAGAACCGTCAGGGCGCACAGACACCACGCCAGCAGGCTGCGCAGTGCCGCCTCAGGCGTTGCGCTTTTCAAAAACTGCGTAATAAAACCCGTCGTGCTCACCCTGCAAATTGTCCGGGAAGACTGCGTGCCCCGCCCCACTTTGGGGTAGCAAATGACCCGGAGACGGCATGAAACAGGCGTCTGTGTGGTGTGTAACAAACGTTTGTGCCTGCTGCTCACCTTCTGCCCTGAAAACCGAGCAGGTGCAATACACCAACGCGCCGCCCGGTTTTAGCAGCTGCCAAAGCGTTTGCAGCAGTTGCGTCTGGATGCTGGCGAGCTGCGCAATGTCCGTCGGTCGGCGCAGCCAGCGCACGTCCGGGTGGCGGCGAACGATACCGGACGCTGTACACGGCGCATCCAACAAAATACCGTCAAACAATCGGCCGTCCCACCATTCATTGGGCTTGGCGGCATCGCCAACAACAATATTTGCTTGCAGCCCCAAGCGATGGAGGTTTTGAGCCACGCGCTCACAGCGCCTGGCGTCAATGTCCAGCGCGGTGACCTGGGTGTTCCCCAGCTCCAGCAAATGCGCGGTTTTGCCGCCGGGCGCGGCGCAAGCGTCGAGGATGTTGAGTGGGTTGACTGTGGGCAAAGCATTCAGCAATAAAGGCGCAGCCAATTGCGCCGCAGCGTCTTGCACTGAAAAGTGACCTTCAGCGTAACCCGGCAAAGACGGAACTGCGACCGCATGGGTCAAAATCACGCCTTGTTCACCCACCTGATTTGCTTCAATATTCATAGCTGCTAGTGCCTGAATATATTGGCCTACAGTCGTTCTTGACAGGTTAACACGGAGTACCAGAGGTGCTTTGGCGTTATTGGCCCGCAAAATGGTTTGCCACTGCTCGGGATGGTCTTTGCGCACCCGATCCACCCACCACTGGGGGTGGTTCCACACGGCTTGCGGGTTGGCGTCGGTTTTGGCGACCAGCTCATCGCGCTCACGTAAAAACCGCCGCAAGCAGCCGTTGATAAAGCTGGCCTGGTGGGTGGTCGCCTCGCTGCGTTTAGCGGCTTCCACGGCCTGATCGACCAAAACGAAGGGCGAATACATGGCCCCCACGCTTGTCGCTTCGCGTACTGCGCTGCCCCCCGAGGGGGCTAATTTTCCTTGGGGCGGCCCTGCGGAAAATTGCGCATCACTATGCTTCGTAGTGTCTGTCCATATTAAGGCAAGCGCAACACACAGCAGCGCATCCGCCTCGGGCGGCGGTGGCCTTTTGGCCAATTGCTGACGCAGCGCCTCGGCCCGGCCCAGCCAGCGCAGCGTGTGAAAGCCCAGCGCCTGCACGCCAGGGCGCAGCGTACTGTCCACATCCAGCAGCGCAGCCGTCATCGACTGGCCATCCCGCACCGCTAGCAGCAAACTGGCCGCGCCTTGCAGTTGCCTCCAGAGCGGGACTTGAGTGGATGGAGCAGAAATAGGCTTGTTTTGCATGCGGTGGGGTAAAAAGACGTGAAAAAGGGTCAAAAACAGCTTTTTTGACCCTTTTTATCAATAAAATTTGGCTCTAGCCCAATAAATACGGGCGCAAGCAGCTATAAATAGTATAGCACTTTAAAAAGCCCATCAAGCCAATGAATCTGCCCAGATGTTGCTCGCCCAATTCAGTGCATACACACCTTCCAACTCGCTGGGCGCGGCGCTTAAGCCGCCCGAGGTTGCCACGGTTTTAAAGGTTTTCTCAGCCGCCACATATTCATGCACGCTGGCCACGTGAACAACGTTTTTCTCATCGACAAAGCTGTAGCAGGTGTTGGTCAGCATCGGCGCTGGGTTCACGTCCCAGCCCGCCAGTTGCGCCACGATGGCGCTGGCCGCCACCTTGCCGTGGCTGTTGGCCATGTGGCCGCTTTTCGGCATGGCGGGGGCGATTTGAATCGAGTCGCCCAGCACGTGTACATCTTTGGCGGCAGTGGACTCAAACGTCAGGTAATTCACACCGCACCAGCGGTTGTTGGCCTGGTTGTTCAGCCCAGCCTTGACGGCTATCGCGCCAGCGCGCATGGACGGAATGACGTTCAGCACAGCGGCTTTCACGTCGTCTTGAACATCAAACTTCACCGTGTTGGTTTTGGCATCGACTGCCACTGCCTTGTGCTGCGGGCGATATTCGACCATGCCTTTGTACTGCTCGGCCCATACTTTTTTGAACAAGCCCGCTTTGGACGTGACATCCGGGTTGGCATCGAGTATCAACACCTTTGAATTGGGCTTGGCAGTTTTGAAGTACCCCGCCACCACCGACGCCCGCTCGTACGGGCCCGGTGGGCAGCGGTAGGGCGCTTCAGGAATGGTGATGGCAAACACACCGCCGTCTGGCATGGCTTCAAGCTGCTTGCGCAAGGCAACGGTCTCGGCACCAGCCTTCCAGGCCTGCAAAATTTGCCCGCTGGTATTGGCCGCTTGCAGCCCGTCAACGCCGCCAAACATCAAATCAACACCGGGGGACACCACCAGCTTATCGTAGCTAATCACGCTGCCGCCGCGCAAGGTCACGGTTTTTTTGGCGGTGTCGATGTTGTCGGCAAAGTCTTTGACAACCGTGATGCCGTGGTTTTTGCTCAAACCTACATAAGACGTGGTCAGGTAGTCAATTTGCTTGACGCCGCTGACGACCAAATTTGACATGGGGCAGGAGATAAACGCGTCCTGTGGCTCGATCAACACCACGTCAATTTTGTAGTCAGACAACATGCGCACGTACTTGGCAGCGGTCGCGCCGCCGTAACCGCCGCCAATCACCACCACTTTGGCTTTGGACGGCACGCCTGACATGCTGGCGCAGCCTGACAGCCCTGCAACGCCCAGCAAGCTGAGGGCGGCAGACGATTGCAAAAACGAGCGGCGATTGGATTGAGAATTGGAGGAAAGGGTTTTGGTCATGATGGTGTCCTTGTTCTTTTTTTCTTATTTCTTTTGCGCTGCAAAGTAGGTGGCGAGCGTCTCGATTTGCGCATCGCTGTAGCCCTTGCTGAGCTGGTGCATGATGGTGGCGGGGCGGGTGCCGGCTTTAAAAGCCTTCATTTGCGCCACGATGTAAGCCCGGTCCAGCCCGGCAATCGACACCACGCTGGAGCCAACAACCGCTCTGCCGTTGGTGCCATGGCAGTTGGCGCAGGTGGCGGCCAGGCTTTTAACGTACAGCGCTTCTTTGCCTGCATCTGCTTGGGCAAATGCCATGTTGGCCAGACAAAACAACGGGGCAGCCAGCAGGCTCAATGGTTTGATTTTCATGATGATTCCGTGGGGTTTGATTCAAGTCACAATTTAACGCGGTGCGGCGTGTGAGATATTGGGAGTATCCAGTACTTCGCATCCAATTTGCGGGTGCGGCTATCGAATCGTTAGTGATTTGCTTATGCAAAAACGGCGTATTGGCAAGATTAACTTATGAGGTCAGGCCGCGTCTGCACAACCTCCTCAATGTCCGACGCGCTCATCGTGTGGCCATAAATCCGCCGAATCCGCTCTGCAATCGGCGGGTGAGTCGCCAGCCAGCGCTCTTGTTCTGGGCCCAGCAGCAGCATGTGTGCTACAGCCGGATGCATGGCTCTGCTCAGGTCGCCCTGCCCCAGCGCCTTTCGCAGCACACCGCCCAAGCCGTCTTTGCTGCGGGTAAATTGCACCGCCCGTGCGTCGGCCAAATACTCTCGCTGGCGCGAGACCGCCGCCTTCAGCACCCGGCCTGCCAGCCAGCCGATGGAGCCGGTTGCCTTGATGGCAAAACCGGGCAGCGCCAAAAACGACCGGCTGCCGTTGTCATCCGGCTCGCACATGGTATTGCCCAGGTTAAAAATCATCTCCAGCCCCGACACCATACCCGCCAGCCGCATGTTCAGCTGCATGTCACCTTCACGAATGTGGCTGAACTCATGCGCCACCAAGCCTTGCAACTCGTCGCGCGTCAAGTAATCAAGCGCGCCTTGCGTCACGGCTACCACCGCGTCGTCTTCATCCCAGCCGCAGGCAAAGGCATTGATGCCGTCCACCCGGTCCAGCACCATCGGCCTGGGTGGTTTCATGCTGGCAGCTATCGCCAGTTCACTCACAATATTGCAAAACTTTTGCTCTGCGTTCTCAGAACCCAATCGAGACAAAGGCCCCAGCACCTTGGCCTCGCGAGCGCCCACGCGCCGCGCCAGTTGCTCACCCCCAACCGCCAGATTAGAACTCTCAATCCACCAGCCGCCCAACACAAACAACAGCGTCATGCCGGTGTTGATGTGAAAAAAGTAAGCCGGGTAAGCCGCGTCCTGCCAAGCCACCAGCCGCCAGGTCAGCGCCAGCGCGGCATTGACGGCGACGACTAAAACCAGCAGCGTCAAGGCGAACAACAGCAACAAGCGTGCGGTTTGCGCTCTGGCTTGGCGCTGCTGTTCAAAAAAACGCATGGCTATTTTGGTTTGAGCTGTGCGCCCCCTGCCTGTGCTCGCAGAGCATTTTTTAAACGCTCAAGTTTTAGGCGATCAGGTATGTCAGTTTCTCGGCTGGTTTTTTTCGTCAGTAACATGCCATCTACATCCAGCGTCACAACTGGCAAACCTTCAAAAATAACGGTTTGAACATGCGCTTTCAGGGACTCAAATGTCTGGTCTGCAGCGACGTAGAGTAAATCGACGTCAATTTCTCCCTCCAACGCTGTTGAATGGCCCTTGTCCATCCGTTCGCGGCGCAACGTACCCAGCGCCTCAGAAGTGCCAGGAATGCTTGCCAAAGCTTGTAGCAAGCGTGCATTGTTGTCAGCGCTGACAGGCAACAGCAGGTCAATGTCTTTGGTGGCGCGCGAAAAACCATGAACTGCCATGGCAGTTCCACCAATCAGGGCGTACTCAACACCAAAAATAGCCAGTGCCTTTGCAAGTTGCACCAAGTCGCTCTTGGTGGGCTGCCTCGTGCTCATGCTGAAACAATTCTTTGTGTGGCGTAAATGGAGTGGTGCATGGCAAAAGCCAGTTCACGCGCTTCTTCAAAGCGATTCTTTTCTTCAAGCGTCGCATAACTACGCGCTGTGTGCTGGCGGTTTGGCGCGTGGGCCAGAAAAGCATTTGCATCACGCTGCACTTTGCCCCAAGCATTTTCTAGCCAAGCGCTACGCTCAGCATCAGACATCGCCTGCACGCGCAGTGCTTCTGCCAGTTCGGCGTTTTCTTGATGGAGGTTCATTGCTGGATGGTAGCGCCAAACAAACGGAAAAGGCTTGGTTACATCGCAATCCGAACACCTTTACGCTCCTCAACACTCTCCGTCGCCTGCAACATCGCTGATGGCGCAAAGCTGAACAGTTTGGCGATCAACACCGCCGGGAACTGCCCCTGCGCATCGTTGTAGTCGAGTACCGCATCGTTAAACGCCTGGCGGGCAAAAGCAACTTTGTTTTCGGTGCTGGTCAGCTCTTCGCTCAGCCCCTGAATGGTTTCATCGGCTTTCAGCTCGGGGTAGGCTTCGTTCAAGGCAAACAACTGGCCCAGGCTGCTGCTCAAGGCTTGCTCGGCCACGGCCAGTGTTGTCACGGCCAGCGCGTTGGCGGGACGGCTGCGAACCACGTCGCTGGCTGATTTGGCCTGGTTGCGGGCGGTGATGACGGCTTCCAGTGTTTCGCGTTCGTGGCTGAGGTATTTTTTGGCGGCATCGACCAGGTTGGGAATCAAGTCGTAGCGGCGTTTGAGCTGCACATCGATTTGCCCAAAGGCGTTGGCGATGATGTTTTTCAGGCGCACCAGGCGGTTGTAAGCACCGACGGCCCAAAAAATCAGGATGGCCAATACGGCGATAGAAATCAACTGTGTTGCGGTCATGCAGGCGCCTTGTGGTGATCGGGATGGATTTCCCGCCAAGGTTAACTGGTTTTCATGAGAGTTTTGAATGCTATTATTTTAATAGCTGCTTGCGCCCGTATTCATTGGGCTTGAGGCCAATTTGATGCCTGAAAATGGCTTTTTTCGGGTGTTTTTGAGGTTTTGACGCCCAAAAACCGAAAATCAGCCCCTGGCGCGCTCGTAGAGCCCGCGCACCTTGGGCACGTTGGCTTGTAGTTGCTGAATGCGCTGCGGGCCTGACGGATGGGTGGACAAAAAGCTCGGGCCACCTGCGCCGCCGCCAGCTTGGCCCATTTTTTCCCACAGGCTCACGCTGGCTTGCGGGTTGTAGCCACCGCGCGCGGCCAGCTCCAGCCCCACCAAGTCGGCATCGGATTCGTCTTCACGGCTGAACTTCAGGGTCAAGAGCTGCGTGCCCAGACTGGCCGCCACATCACCCAACTGGCCCAAGCCAAAAAGCTGCGCACCCAACGAAAACAACATGCCGGTACCCTGACTTTTAGCAATTCGCGCCCGCGCATGTTCACGCAGCGCGTGGGCCATTTCGTGTCCCATGATCATCGCGGCTTCGTCGTCCGTCAGCTTCAGCTGGTCCAGAATGCCGGTGTAAAAAGCAATTTTGCCGCCCGGCATGCAAAACGCGTTGATCTGCTTGCTGCTGAACAGATTGACTTCCCACTTCCAGCCCTTGGAGCGGTCGTTCCACTGCGCGGTTTGCGGTACCAATTTGGTCGCGATGCGTTGCAGGCGCTGCAATTGCGGGTTACCAGCCGGAGCCAGCGCACCTTTGGCCCGGGCATCGACAAGCAGTTGGGCATATTGCTGGGTGGCTGCGGCTTCCAGCTCTTCAGCTGGCACCAGCTTGCGCACACTGGACGACGGCCCCACGTCAACCTGCGCCAGCGCAGGCGCAACAACAGCGGCTGAGCCAGCGGCCAGTAAAAATGCCCGGCGGCTGGACCAGGCGGATGATTTAGCCTCACATATAAAACACATGGCCTAATAATAGTCATAAATTATTTAACACACGTCAGCTAAAACCCCGTCATCCAAAATGTCAGCAGAATCATTGACCCCGTCGCCAAAGACCCTTGAAAAAGCAAAAAAACCGTGGCGCGAAGTCTTCGCTGTTTATGCCGAGCCTCCCACATTGCGCATGCTGCTGCTAGGCTTTTCCGCCGGGCTGCCGCTGCTGCTGGTTTTTGGTACGTTGAGTTTTTGGCTGCGTGAGGCGGGCATCAACCGCACCACGATTGGCTACCTGAGCTGGGTTGGGCTGGCCTACGCTTTTAAGTGGGTCTGGGCACCGCTGGTGGACCGCATGCCGATACCTGTGCTTACGAAGCTATTGGGGCGCAGGCGCAGTTGGCTGCTGGTCTCACAAATCACCATCATCTGCGCATTGATAGGGATTGGCCTGACCGACCCGCGTTTGGCCCTAACGCCGGTGGTGTGGTGCGCCTTGGCGATTGCCTTTGGCTCGGCCACACAAGACATTGCACTCGACGCTTACCGGATTGAATCAGCCGACACCGACCGACAGGCAGCATTGGCCGCGGCCTACCAGACGGGTTACCGAATTGCCATGATCTGGGCCGGGGCTGGCGCACTGTGGATTGCGGCACGGGCTGAAGTGACTGGCGTGGTCGGCTACCAGCAAGGCGCGTGGCAAACCGCGTATTGGGTGATGGCAGCGTCGATGCTGCTGGGCGTGGCCACGGTGCTGCTTTCGCCCGAGCCCGCAGCACGCGTGATTGCGCCTGCACGCAACGCCGCCGAATGGCTGAAAAGCGCCTTGGTTGAACCGTTCGCAGACTTCTTGCACCGCTACGGCAAGCAGGCGCTGTTGATCCTGGCGCTGATTGCCATTTACCGCATCAGCGATGTGGTGATGGGCATCATGGCGAACCCGTTTTATGTCGACATGGGCTACACCAAAGACGAGGTGGCCGCAGTGACCAAAATTTACGGCGTCATCATGACGCTGGTCGGTGCATTTGTGGGCGGCGTCCTGGCCATGCGCTATGGCGTGATGAAGGTGCTGATGCTGGGCGCGGTGCTGAGCGCCGCCAGCAACCTGCTGTTTGCCTGGCTGACAACCCGCGGGCACGATGTGATGGGCCTGACGTTTGTGATTTCAGCTGACAATTTGTCCAGCGGCATTGCGTCGGCGGCGTTCATTGCCTATTTGTCCAGCCTGACCAACATCAATTACTCAGCCACGCAGTACGCGCTGTTCAGCTCGATGATGTTGCTGTTGCCGAAATTTTTGGCGGGGTATTCGGGCAAGTATGTAGATACGTTTGGCTACGGCAACTTTTTTACTGCGACGGCCTTGCTTGGCTTGCCTGTGCTGGTGCTGGTTTGGCTGGCGTCACGCGTGCAAGCGCCCCAGCAGCCCTGATTAACCGTTTACGCCATCTTTACCAAAGCGACAACCTCGCTTGCCGCTAACCATTGAGGATGACCGCATGATGCAACAGCAACTGTTAATGATTGAAGACGACACCCGGCTGGCCACCATGGTGGGCGAGTATTTGCGCCAGTCCGGCTACGCTTTTGCCCACGCGGCTGATGCCACCAGTGGCCTGGATGCACTCCAAAGCACGCTCCCCGATCTGGTAATACTGGACCTGATGCTGCCGGACATGGACGGGCTGGAGGTGTGCCGCCGCATCAAGGCCAGCAACCCCGCTGTTGCCGTTCTGATGCTGACCGCCAAGGGCGACCCGATGGACCGCATTGTGGGCCTGGAGATTGGCGCTGACGACTATTTACCCAAACCCTTTGAGCCGCGCGAGTTGCTGGCCCGGATTCGCGCGGTGCTCAGGCGCGGCACCGGGGCAGCGGCCAACAACGGTGCACACAAAACCATGCGCTTTGGCTCACTGGAGATTGACCGCGACGCACGCATCGTGACCGTCGCCAGCAAGCCGTGTGAGCTGACGTCTTACCAGTTTGACTTGCTGGTGGCTTTAGCTGAACGCGCTGGCCGTGTGTTGACGCGTGACCAGATCATGGAGGCCGTGCGTGGCCGCGAGCTGGAAGCTTTTGACCGTTCAATTGACGTACACATGGGGCGCATTCGCAGTGCGATTGAGGTCGATGCCAAGGATCCGAAACGCATTTTGACGGTGCGTGGTGTGGGCTATGTTTTTGCCAAGCAGCAGGACTAGATCAGGATGAATCGCTGATGTGGTCACGTTTCACCTCAAGACTTTACGTTCGCATCTGGCTGGCCGTGGTGGCTACCGTCGTGGTGCTGACGTTTGCTGTGGCTGGTGTATGGCGCTATGCCAAAGAGCCGCCGCAGTTGCCGATTCGTGAACTGGTGGTGCGCAACCAGGCCGGTGAAATCATTGGCAACGCACAAACCCGGCCAGGACGCAAATTGGGTGACGGACTTGAATTTGTGGTGATCACCAAAGACGGCCAAACGCTGAATTTGCAAATGACCAGGCCACAGCGCCCACCGCCTGGCGCCTTGACAAAGCCGCCCTTCGGTTTTGGCTTTGGCTTTGGCTGGATGCTGGGCCTGGTGGGCCTGGCGGTGGCGCTCGGCAGCTACCCCATCATTCGGCGGCTCACGCTGCGGCTGGAGTCGCTGCAAAGCGGCGTTGAGCGCTGGGGCACCGGTGATTTATCCACCCGTCTGAATGCCGATGGCAACGACGAAGTGGCCTTTTTAGCGCAGCGCTTTAACCTGGCTGCTCAGCGCATTGAAACGCTGATGAACTCGCACAAATCACTGCTGGCCAATGCATCGCATGAGCTGCGTTCACCCCTCGCACGCATCCGCATGAGTTTAGAGTTGATGAATCTTGACACGTCATCGCCCCAGCGAATTGAAATTTCACGCAGCATCACCGAGCTGGATCAACTGATTGATGAAATTCTTTTGGCCAGCAGGTTAGATGCCAGGCAAGCCGATGCAGAACCGTTTGAATCGCTGGATTTGACCGGGTTGGCGGCTGAAGAATGCGCCAGAGCCAACGCCGAACTGAGTTTGTCAACCACTGGGCAAAGCCTGGTGATTCAGGGCTCGCCGCGCTTGCTGCGCCGGATGATGCGCAACCTGCTGGAAAACGCCAAGCGCTACGGCCAGGGTGACGTGACTTTGGAGCTGACGCAAAAACGTATCGGCACACTAGACCTGGCCGTGATAGCCGTGCATGACTTCGGCCCCGGGGTGCCGCCCAACCAGCGCGAACGAATTTTTGAGCCGTTTTACCGTCTGCCGGGCGCTAGTGAGCGCGAAGGCGGCGTGGGCCTGGGCCTGGCACTGGTCAAGTCCATCAGCGAAAGGCACGGCGGCAGGGTGCGCTGCGAGGCCAGGCTCGGCGGCGGCGCGACCTTTGTGGTGGAACTTCCGATGCGTTTGCCTGAAAACCATGTGGCGTAAACCACGACATTCACGCTTGTAACCTGCCGTCTCATCTACTTGGAGGATGTTCAATTGAACAGTAATTCGGCATGATCATGCAGTTGCTGTCACAACCTGTCGGCAAAACACTTGGGAAGCCCAACCGGGCAACTACCAGTCGATCTCCCAACGACAGCCTTCCGTCACAGGAGGGCTTTTACAAGACCACCGCGAGGTGGTCTTTTTTTTGCTTTAACGCAGTGGTCCGTCCGATTACACTCAATTTGAACCGCATAAACGCCACTGAAAAAATTGAGGACAGCCACCTTGCGACTTCTGAAAATCAGCCTGCTCGCAGCCATCACCGTAGCGGGTCTTTGTTTCAGCGCACAGGCGCAGGCGCCGCTGGATATTCGCATCGCGCTGGTTATTGGCAATTCAGCCTATCCGCGCTCTCCGCTCATCAACCCGGTTAATGATTCACGTGCCATGGGCAATGCGCTTCGTCGGCTCGGCTTTAATGTCGTTGAGCTTGAAAACGCGCAGCGCACTGAAATGATGCAAGCGATTGTCAAAGTGCGCGATTTACTCAAAGGCAAACAGGGCATAGGAATGCTCTACTACGCCGGGCACGGTGTCCAGCTGGACTGGCTCAACTACATGGTGCCCGTTAATGCCAGTGTCAGGCTGTCAGCCGATGTAATCGACCAATCCGTAGGCGTCAACAGCGTGCTGGACGCGTTCAAGGAGGCTGGCAACCGCTTGAATGTTGTGGTGCTGGATGCCTGCCGGGACAACCCTTTTGACGACAAACTGGCTACCAAAGGATTGGCCCCGATTGATGCGCCACCGGGCACTTTCATGGCGTTTGCAACCTCTGCTGGCAACGTGGCTGAAGATGGTGATGCGACGGCGGGAAACGGCTTGTACACACAGTTTTTACTGCAGGAGCTTAAAGCGCCAGCCGCGCGCCTGGAAGATCTTTTCAAGCGCGTCAAGTTACAAGTGCGCCAGAAAAGTGAGGGGCGCCAAGTACCGACTGACAGCTCCAACCTCGACGAAGAGTTCAGTTTTGGCGGTGGTTTCTCAAAAACCTCGCGCCTGTCCGAGGCCGCCAGAATCGAACGCTATCAGATTGAAAAGTCTGCCTGGGACCGTATCAAGGCCTCGCAGTCCGCAGATGATTTTTTTGCTTTTTTGCGGCTTTACCCCAGCGGCTTCATCAGCGAGATCGCGCAGTTTCGGGTCGATCAACTCAAAACACCGTTATTGGTGCCCCAGTTGGCCCGCGATGGCTTGGCCACCCTCGCCAGCGGCAAAAACCGGTTTTCTTTGGGTGACGAGTACACGCTGATCACCACAGACCTGATCACCAAAATTGTACGCAGCGAAGCGCAAAAGGTCACCTTTGCCGACAGCCAGCGGGTCGAGATCAACAATGGGATCACCGTATACGACCAGATGGGGGGTTTGCTAAAAGACGACTCTGGCGTCAAAGACCCGGCCATGCTGCTGGTGCCTGCAGACATTGCCTTGGGCAAGCAGTGGCGCTCGTCATTTCAAAACCGCATCAGCCAGTTTGAGGCCCGAACCTATATCGATTTCAAAGTCGTCAGCCTGGAAGACCTTGCCATCGCGGGAACCACCCTTAAAGTTTACAAGGTTGACATGTCCGGTTTTGCCACTCTCGGCGGCTTCACGGCTGCCTTTAAAGGTACAGCGTGGATTGAGCCGCAAAGCATGCGGCTGGTACGCTATGACCGAGAAGTACGCTATGGTGGTAGCCTGGTAGACGCCACACGAATTGAGGTGACGAACTACAGGCCTGCCCGGCGCTCCTGAGTCAGGATGGCATCTGCCACCCGCTCAGGGCTGATGTCATTCAGGCAGCGCATATGACCCTCTTTAGGGCCCAGTGGGCATTCCCGCTCAAAGCACGGGGCGCAGTCTAGCGGTGGCTGATAACTGGCATCGTTTTTCAGCCACAGCACCACAGCCTTATCACTCAGTGGCGGCGTATGCAGCGGGCTGCTGGAGCCAAAAATCGCCACTTGCGGCACACCCAAGGCAGCGGCTACATGCATCAGACCTGAGTCATTCGTCACTATCAATTTGCTAGCTGCTTGCGCCCGTATTGCTTGGGTTAAAGTCGTTTTTCCTGCTAGATTCAGGCAGTTTTCAGCCTTTTCGGCGATCTCGGCACACAAATCAGCCTCTTTGCCAGAGCCCAGCAGCAGCACCGGGCCACCCAGCTGATGGGCCAGCGCAGCGTAATGCGCTGCAGGCCAGCGCTTGGCCGGGCCGTACTCAGACCCCGGTGCAAACACGCTGTACGCACCGCGCTGCAAACCCAGTTCAGTCAACGTCTCATTGATGTCAGCTTCAGGTATGTGCAATTGCGGGCGGTCAGCTTCTATGCCAGATTCACCGCTCAGCGCTGAATAAAACGCCACCATGGGCGGCCGGTTTTTCGGATTTTTGAGGCGATGCGTCAGCAGCCCGATGCGTGCCTCACCCAGGTAACCAATGCGCTTGGGGATGCTGGCCAAAAATGGCAATAACGCGCTTTTTAGTGAGTTGGGCAGCACATAGGCCGTATCAAACTGGCCAACAAGGCGCTTGGCAATGCTGCGCCGCGCCTTGAACTGCAAGCCGCCATGCGCAAAAGGAAATTCGATCACTTCAGCCACTTGCGGCATCGCCCGATAAACCGGCGCCACCCAAGGCAAAGCCCCCACCGTCAGCCGCTCCCCGCGCGCAGCCAGCCTGCGCATCAGCGGCTCAGTCATCACAGCATCGCCAATCCACTGCGGGGCGATGATCAATGACTCCCCCCCGACGCGGCCTTCAGCCGCCTCCCCCTCAAGGGGGCGCCGCTTGCGGCCCGGCAAAGCCGGTTCCACGGCGGCCGCTTGAAAGGGACGAGACACGCTAATGGCCAGCGCCGAAATGCTCGCCCGCTTTCAGTGCGTACACCGTGCCGCAATACGGGCACTTGGCGCTGCCGGTACGCGCCACGTCCAGGTACACCTTGGGGTGGCTGCTGTAGATTTGCATGTGCGCTTTAGCGCTGGGGCAATACACACCGCCCTGGGCATTCAGGTCGGACGCCAACAGTTCGATGTTTGAGGAGGTGGTCATGGTGTTTAAACCTTGGCCAGCCAAGATGCATATTTCGGGTTGCGCCCGTTGACGATGTCAAAAAACGCAGCCTGGATTTTCTCGGTGATCGGGCCGCGCGAGCCGCTGCCAATGTCAATGCGATCGAGCTCGCGAATCGGGGTGACTTCCGCCGCCGTGCCGCTGAAAAACGCTTCGTCGGCAATGTAGATTTCATCGCGCGTGATGGCTTTTTCTTTCAGCTCAATGCCCAAATCCTTGCAGATGGCAAAAATCGTGTTGCGCGTGATGCCGTTCAATGCGCCAGCGCTTGAATCGGGCGTGTACACCACACCTTTTCGCACCACAAACACGTTTTCGCCAGCGCCTTCGGACACAAAACCTTGCGGGTCCAGCAGCAGCGCTTCGTCGTAGCCCTCATCTGTCGCTTCCATGTTGGCCAGAATTGAGTTGGTGTAGTTGCTCACCGCTTTGGCGTGAATCATGGTGATGTTGACGTGGTGGCGGGTAAAGCTGGAGGTTTTAACGCGGATGCCGCGCTTCAGACCTTCGTCACCCAAATACGCGCCCCAAGGCCAGGCAGCCACCATCAAATGGATTTTGTTGCCCTTGGGCGACACGCCGAGTTTTTCAGAGCCGATCCAGGTGAGCGGGCGAATGTAGCAGCTTGGCAGCTTGTTTTCACGCACGACGGCGAGCGTAGCCTGCATGACTTCGGCTTGAGTAAAAGGAATCTTCATGCGCAAGATCTTGGCGCTGTTAAACAGCCGCTCAGTGTGCTCTTCGAGCCTGAAGATGCCGGTGCTGCCGTCGGCCAGGTGGTACGCCCGCACGCCTTCAAAAGCGCCGCAGCCGTAGTGCAGCGTGTGGCTCAGCACGTGGATTTTGGCGTCGCGCCACTCCACCATCTGGCCGTCCATCCAGATTTTGCCGTCGCGGTCGCTAAGTGCTTGAGGTGCTGCAGTTGCCATGGTTGTCCTGTGGTGTTGATTCTTGAAAACCTGATTTTACGATTGCTGGGTAGTTTGCTGGTCGGTGCTGGGCCTGTAGAGCACATGGTGCGACAACTTGCCACCCACAAAGGTACAGGTCACCGTCGATTCATCACCGTCTTTCCACTCGAACACTTCCGGCTGCGCGTCTTTGGCTGATTTAAGCAAGCCCAGAGCCCGCGTCATGGCCACGACGTGCAGCAGCGTGAATCCGGGGTTGAGCTTGGCGTTGAGCATGACGGCGCTGTCAACATAACCAATTGGCCGGTTGGCCGCGCGTTTGAGCACCGACATCATGCGGGAAAAGTGCAGCAAGATGCCAAACACCAACACTGTGACCACCGCTGCAATGCCTGGCCAGCCATAGGAACGGTAAGCAAGCACTGCGCCGCCGATGATGGCCAAGGGGATGAGGATCTTCTGAATATTCATTGCCCGTATTTTCGCAGCTTGGTGCTCGCGTTTCTTATGCGGTCATGCGCCCGGTGCGCAGCGCCACCGCCCAGTCTGGGCGCTGGCGCGATTCAGCCAGTTGCGCCATGCTTTCAAAGTCGTACATCACGCAGCGCAAGCTGATCTGCCAGCCAGCGGCCGTTTGTTCGGCAATGGCGTACCGGGCATGCGGGCTGCCAGTTTCAATGTGGTGTTTGAACGGGTGCAAGTCGTCGTAAGCAGGCAAACCAACGCTGCCGGGGTTGACGATGGTAATGAGGTGATTGCCCGTTGGGCTGGGGACTGCAACCACGCGGGCGATGTGGGTGTGGCCGCAGATGATGAGGCTTGCTGCCGTATGCGGGCCTGTGCCCAGGCGCTGGAGCACCTCTGCTTGCGCAGCAGCGCGCACACCGGTTGAGCCATTTCGACCAAAATCATTGGTGACGGTTTCAAGCCAGTAACGCACATCGCTGTGCGGCGTGCCGTGACAGACAAAAACATCCTTGTACACGTCCTCATCCTCGTCAATACCCAGCCACAGTGTGGGCGGTGCGCTGGCCAGCCAAGCGCGATGTGCATTTGAAATTTCGCTGGCGGTGCAGGCATCACTGCGGTTCAATTTGTTGGGCGCAAGTGTGAGCAACTGCCGCTCGTGGTTACCTGCAATCATGCGAATGGCGCGTGCCATCAACAGGTCTGCGGTGCGGGCCGATTCGAGCGGGCCGCCAAGCGTGTCGCCCACGTTGATGATGTGGTCAACGCCTGCCCGGTCAATCTCACCGAGCACAGCTTGCAGCGCAGGCAGGTTGCCGTGGATGTCTGAAATGATGGCGATTTTCATGCTCAAAAGCGTTACTTGGCGGGTTGTTTTCTCCCTCTCCCTCTGTGGGGAGAGGGTAGGGGTGAGGGATGGTGGACGCTGGTTGAGCAGTTTGCATGGGCAAGCTTGCCGGCCCTCACCCCAGCCCTCTCCCCGCAATGGGAGAGGCAGCAAGAGCAGCAGGCCAGCTTGGCGACCTGAACAACTCCAATTTTGAGAAATTTTAGCGCCATGGACCAAGGCGGATTCAAAGCTGAAGTGCAACACCTCAAATCAACTAAGGTGTTCAGATGACCAAACTCCAGCAT
>ENA-OFCF01000547-OFCF01000547.1-metagenomes-genome-assembly--contig:-NODE-547-length-16426-cov-8.709059_pt1 | contig 16426 bp, 13 predicted proteins | sample MGYA00153387_OFCF01 | MGnify analysis MGYA00153387
TTTGAACACATTTAAATGCCATTCCGAAAAAACCGCGTTTTGGGACAGGCTCTATATAGTGGAAAGTTCGAAGCCGACGCTCCAATCAATGCTGGGCCATCTGCTGTTGGCTCCTTGGTCTGCATAAAAGAGACCCCGCTGAAAGGCTTAATACCAACATCTTCTCCTGCGTCAAATTGCTTTGGAAATTCGACAATCAAAGTGACCACCTCGTTGGAATTGTCGCTTCGTAAGGCGAATTCAAAGCCCAGAGCCTTGAGTTCCTTTAAGTCTTTAATGACCTGGTTGCCGACTCCAAACGCCGATTGCACAAGGCCGAGGAAAAGAATAAGCTGAATGAGTGTCTTCATTTTCTAGCAACGTCTGAGCTCATCCGACGGCACTAGCGAGAGCGCTCGTTTGAGAAGGGTTAAAGTTGAAGTTACGAGTCAAAATATAAACTGGGCGGCTAGTGCTGGTCAGATGGAGCGATTTGTTAGGCTTTGTGATCACTAGATTAGTGTGTTGAATTTGCATTGGTTAAGAAATTCTTCTCGTTTGTGTTCCACGCATAAAGCGATGTGATCACTCCAAAAAAGACAGCGTGAAAAATGAAAATATAGATCTCAAAGGGAAAACCTCTCCAGCCTGTATCAGTAAGAAAAGAGAAATAGCTGCCAAGTGACATGAGCATGGCAAATAGAAGACCGCTGCGAAGAACTCCGTGGAAAATTAGGAAGCGAAATCGCCCGCGTTGCCTAATGCTGACCCATTGCTGTCTCTGTTTTTCAGTAACTGTGTTCATTATAGTATATGATATTTCTGCCCAACAGTGATGTTATACAGCGTGCTGTATTTGTAGTGCTTGAACAGCGTGCTGTAGATGCGTAGCAAATGCGGCACTGAAGGTTATTTCTCTGCGAAATCCGTTCATGGGTGGTTTTTTAGGCCGCCATGGAGGACTCGCCAAGTTCAAAATAGGGTAGAAAGAGAACTCGCTAGACATTCCAAAACTCACGTCGCTAGCACTGCCACTGGCACCGGCGCAGCTTCGGGTTCCTCGTTGAGGGCGCCGTCCTCATTGACGTAAACGATGCCCCAGGAGCGGGCGATGTTGCGGTGGCCGGGGGCGTCGAGGTCGGCGCGTTTTTGTTTGGATTCTTCATGCATGAAAAATCTGCCTGTTTGCGACGATTTTTGGTAACGATTCAGCTGCGGAAGAATTCAGACAGAATCATTTTGAGACAGAATCATGGGAAAGGGTTAGAATGAAGCTGAAATGGGATTTTTGGCAGAATCATGAACAGCAGAATCATTTTTTGAGGGTAATGAGGAAAACAGGATCGGTGTGGATCTATGGGTTTATGAGGCTTTTTTACCACAGAGGCTCTGAGGGAAGAGGAGATTATATCCGCGTCCATCCGCGTCCATCTGCGGTTCTGTTTTTCTTTCTGAATCGTTCATCTTCTCCGTGAAATCCGTTTCAATCCGTGGCTCCGTGGTGAGTAAATCGCCACTCAGCCAAGCCAACTGAGGCTTCCATGATGACAGTTGCCTCGCTGGATCTCCCTGTCGCCGTCCGCAAGAATCGGGCATGGCGGTTTAAAACCGCCGCCACGGGTGGAATTGGGACAATATGACGCATTTTTCCGGGTTTTGGGGCTGTAAGGGGGGCTCTTACCACTCCCGGTTAGTTGCGTTTTTCCTGAAGCCAATGTGCCATCGCCATCAGGCGGCTCACACCCGCATTTCCAGTGGCTCCGGTGAGTTCGGACGCAACATCAGCGATTTCGGCACGCCTTCCTTCTGACCATAGCGCGGCGCGTTCGCGAAACAAAATGATGGCTCGCACTTCATCAGCGGCTAGGCTGATAGAAACCGGAACTGCCACCACTGGCGGCGGCGCAGATGTTACCGGGGTTGCCGGAATGCGATCATATATCACCACCGTTCCTGCTGCTAGGTCGCCGAGCCGCTGGAATCTTTTCGAGGCCAAACAACTCGTCATGCCAAATGCGTAAGTGAAAAAGGGCATCCCATCTATGAACCTCAGGAAATTACGAATCACAGATTGACCGAAAGTAATCGGCGAGCCAGTGGCCTGCACCACCCGCAGGCCAATCGCTCGTTTGCCAGGCGTAGCACCGCGTTTGCCTGCCTCAAATAATACCGGATAGAGCCAATCCAACAAAAACCACATTAGCAAAATCAAGCCTTGCGCCACCTTGCCTCCGACGGCGAATCCAGCAAATCCAAACACAATGAGCGCAGCGATCATGATTACGGCCCGCAATAGCAAATCGATTAGATATGCCCCGGCACGTGGCAGTGGACCTGCCATCCGTAAGCGAATCACGACGCCCTCAGCGAGTTCCACCGATTGCAAGGTATCGAGTTTTTCGTTTTCAATCATCGGCCTAAATGGTTCAAGATAATGACAAGCCATGATCGATCAGCGCCGCGATGCGCTTGATCACGCGAGCATCCCCGCGCTCGTGGGCAAAAAATGCGATGGGGAATTCGGGGCGGCTCACTGGAATCACTTGGGCAGAGGGTCTGATAGAAATCTCAAGTTCTGCCGACGCAGTTCCATATCTTGGGGCAAGTAGTTGATCGCAAGTTTCGACCATTCGATTGCTTTTTCTCGGTTTCCCTTAGCGAAGTTTATTTCAGCCATGGTATCCAGATAGGCCGATTGATCAGGCTTTTCGTGAAGTGCCTTGGCCAGGATGATTTCCGCTTCATCCAGCTTGCGCATTGACCTTGAGGCCAGCCAGGCGGCGGTATTGCGGGTGTTGTCCGAGCCTGGATATTTTCGGATGACCTCACTGAGCTGCGTCCATGATGATAGAAACCATTTGTCATGTTGTTCGATAAGCCCAGCCTCACGAATCGCCGGGAAAAAATAATCTGCTAGCGAGCCATCACGAGCGAGCATTTGATAACATTTTTCGAGTGACTTGAGTGCAGTCGCACGATCGGATTTCAAGATCGACATCGCCCTCGCCAAATCGGCTTGGCCACGCTGACGCATGAGCGGCAAAGGGCTATCATACTCGCCACCTTGTGGACAAATGATCATGCAAAGAACTTCCGTAGTCGCCGCTGCCACATCCCACCGCCGAGAAACTAACAAAGCATCCGAATAGTGTTTAAAAGCAACAGCTATCTCCCGCGATTTTGGGTTCGCCATCCGTGCAGCTCTGGCCCACCAATCTGTGGCTCGGGAGAAATCCATGCCAAATGCGTAAGCCTGTCCGATTTGAATGAGCATCGAAACATCACCAAGGGAGAGTTTTTCCGCCCATTGGTCATGGAGTTCTGCCTCCTGTGCTCGTCCAGCTTTTCGCAATGCCACGGCAGCATAGGCATGAAGCAGCGCGCTGTGCTCTTCTTTGGTTTCATCCAAATCTTTGATTTGTTTGAGCATGAGAGTTGCGCACTCAGCCCAACGTCCCGCAGATGATAGATGAAATACAATTCCTCCCCAGAAAATTTCTTCGCGGCTAGCTTCCGGCAGTTGGTCCCATGCTTTCAGACTGCTAACAACATCACCCGTGCCAAGACTGAGCGATGAAATGAGCTCCAAGGCTTTCGTGCGTTGAGCCACGGGTGTTTGTTCGATATGTTTCCATGCGAGTGAAAGCCATTTTTCTCTCAGATTCGATGGATCTCCGCACATATTAAAAAGTGCGAGCATCGCATCAAAGCGTTCAGCAATCTGCGACTCAGGGGAAATCTCTACTAACCAAGCCCACCAAGCGGAGCTCTCCTCGTCGTCGCCGAACGCTGCCGCCACAAGATCCTTCCAACGATCTTCGTCTTCGCCAGCCCACTCGACACCGATGCGACGCGCCAATTTCGGGGCACTGCGCTGATTGTTCCGTTCGCCGAACATGCTGCCGATGAAATCGATAAACTTCTTCTCATCTTTTTTTTCAAGCGTCGCCAGCGGCTCGGCAAATGCTGTTTTTCCCTCGTCTAACAATCCTCTGCGTTCGAAGAATCCCGCAAGTGTTAGTAGTTCTTCTAGATGCGTGGAAACACCATGCTGGTCCTCAATGTCGTCTGCAATAATTTTACTAACACGTTTTTTGATCCATGATTGGTAATCCAAATGATCAGGATCGAGACCGAGTGCGGATAGCGCATCTGGAACGCGCTCCAAGTCATCGAAATAACCGAATGCCTCATGAGCTGAATTTTTCGCAAAGGCCTTTTCCACCATTCCGGGTTCGCCGAGTAGAAACAAAATGCCCGCTCCAGAACTGGCGACCACGGAGTTACGGGACTGCGCGTGTTTCAAGATAGAGGCAAAATCACCTGGTCTTACTTGCTTTCCCAGCCAACGCTTGGCAGCTAACGAAGCGTAAAGTTTCGGCAAGTTCGCAATTTCCTCGTTCTCGTCAGATTCGTCATCTTTGCGGTGATCGCTGAGCAACCAAGGAAGTGGATCGCCGGAAAGCGCTGCCATCGCGGCGGCGATTTGCGTTTCACCGGCAGCAGTCGCCGCCTCGCGAGCTGCGGTGATCTCCCCGGCGGAACGGTAAAGCGCGAGCAACCATGCGTTCATTTTATCACCTTGGTGAGCTTTAGCGCGCTCGATTTCCTCTAGCAGGGTGCCATGAGTCCGATGAAATTCCGCCAATGCCAGCAAACTGCTTGGGCTGATAGGTGCCATTTCAAGATAATCTCGTGCCTCCTGATCCTTGCCATTCGACAAGGCTTCACGCGCCGCCCGCACCGCAATCTCGCTCATCAAGGGCTGGAGTTTATCCATGACATCCTGCTTAGTTTCGGTGGCATAGAGTTTGAGCATCTGTCGCCACGCGCGGCGTGCCATCATTTTGGATAGCAGGCTGAATTTCTCCTCAGCACTGGCCTTGGCATATTTTTCCACCATCTCCATGATATCGGGATCGGTGCCGGGAGTGATGTTGAGCTGAATTTTGCGCAACAAGTCGCGCGCCCGAATCGCCTGCTCCGGATCATCCGATTTGGCGGCCTGCTGCAAGGCGAGCAGCGCAGCATCGCCCAAATTCCAGAGTTCATGGCTGGCGCGTTCGCGGACTTTAAAATCCTCGTCCATCAAATCGCGCACCATGATCGCAACATCCTTCGGTGCCGGGCTGGGCAAAACATTCGTCGCAATTTCGGCATCCGCCGTGATCCACAACATGCACGAAATCAAACCTGCAACCATCAGCACACCGGGGATTTTCATAAAATCAAAGATGTCATCACAAACATGGGAAATTCACCGACAGGAAAACCGCCTATTCGGTGCGCGGAAGATGGCTCACGGAATCTCTGGCGTCAATCTCGGCAGTGGGCATTTGCACACAAAACGAGCCGCCTGATCAAGGCGGCTCGCAGGAAATTTAGAATTTGTGCTTAGAAAGCGATTAGGCCTCTTCAGTCTCGGTGGCCGTAATTTCAGTCGTTTCCTCGGTTTCGACAGCGGCAGTCTCCACCGTCTCGGTGATTTCTTCCACTGCGATGTCCGAGGCTTCGACAGAACTGGCTACCTTTTTGGCAACCTTCTTGGCTGGTGCTTTCTTGGCCGCGGCCTTTTTAGCAGCAGGCTTTTTGGCGGAGGTTTCCTTCTTGACGGCTGGCCGTTTGACGAGGCCGCCGAGTTTTGCCAGCTCTTTTTTGCGCTTCAAGTAGTCGGCGCGACGGCGGCGTTTGATGATCTTATTCGATTGTTGACCCATGGTTGGTGCCCATTGGCTAGACCCTTCTTTCTTGGAGATCAAGTGCAAATCTTCATTACTTTGTGCGGACACAATTTCTAGGCCCTAGATTTCTGTTTTGTGCGTGCTCCATCGAATCAAAAAAACCGAGCAAATCCTCAACCGCGAACGAGTCCGAACGCGCGTGGTGGCAATCGGACCTTGCACGAGAGAGCGGATTCTCGTATCGAATGTCCATCTGACCACACGCGGAGATTTTAACGATTCCACGGAATGTAAAAATCCGATTATCGCCTTCCCGTTGTTGTCATCCGTAGATCCCATCATCATGGCCATCGACCCACTCAAAGACGGCATTCGCTCCCAAGTGCGGATTGATTTTTACGGCAACGTCCACAAACGTCTGCGCGGCACGGATGCGGACAAACGTTATGCCACCGAGGTTGCCATACTCAAGGTGCTAGAACAACGCGGCTGTCCGTATGTTCCAAAACTACTTGAGGAACACCCGGAGGAACTCTACTTCGTCTCGACCAACGCCGGCAAACCCGCCAGCCAGATCACCAAGGAAAAAGCCAACAAGCTCTTCGCAAAACTCGAACATGAATACGGCGTGCGCCACCTCGATGCAGAACCCCGCAACATCACCTACTCAGACAAACTCGGCTGCTTTTGCATCATCGATTTCGAACTGGCCGAAGTCCTCCCGCCGCCACCCGGCCTCGTCATGCCCGCCACGCCCCCACCTGCAACCTAATTTCCCCGTGCCAGACGCATCAGTTCTTCAATGGGCCTCGCTGACCCACAGCGGATCTCGCAAACCCCGCAACGACGACTCACTGATCGCCTTCGCCTCCGGCCCGTCTGGAGCGGAAACCCTAGAGCCTCAGGGTTTGCACTCGCTCGCTCGGCATGATCTGGTTTTCGCCGTCTCAGATGGCATGGGCGGCGGAAATGCAGGCGATCTCGCATCTTCCCTGCTGCTCCAGCGGATGACGGAAATCATCCCGGAAACTTTCAAAATTACCGCTGCGGGATTTTACCCAGATTGTCTCGATCATCTAGCCGATGCGATCCGCTCGGTCCACGAACACATCAACCAAACCGCCGCCTGTGAACAAACCCGCGGCATGGCCGCCACGCTCGCCCTCGCGTGGTTCACGCCCGATAACCTCTACATCGCAAACGTCGGGGATTCCCGAGTTTACCTTTCCCGAGGCGGCAACCTCCAACAACTCACCCGCGACCACACCTCCGCTTGGGGACAATGGAAACGCGGAGAAATTCCCGAAATCCAATACCGCAGCCACCCGCGCCGCGCCGCGCTCTACGAAGTCATCGGTGGCGGCCACCTGAATGTTTGTCCCCACTTTGCCGCTATTCCTTATCTACCAGGCGATCGTTTCCTCATCTGCTCAGACGGCCTGATCGACGGCGTCTGGGAACGTCACATCTCCGACGCACTCGCCAACTCTAACTCCCCAGCAAAATCTACCGAAATCCTCCTCAAACGAGCCGTCACTAACTGCGGAATCGATGACACCACTCTCATCGTCGTGCAGGTCAACGAATCGACCTGAGGAAAGCGGAGCCTAGCAGATTTGAGTTTCAGAGTTCGTGATCCGTTGAACCTAGAATCCGCAGTTGAATCAGCGATACAGCCATTTTTTACCACGGAGTAACGGATTTGAACGGATTTCACGGAAAAGATTTTGGTGATAAATTCCACTTTGTTTTTACCTAACGGATGAAACCAAAGTCATCATCCGTAAAATCGGTGCTTTCAGGCTGGCAATGAGTGGTGATTCCCGATAGGTCAGGCGGCAGATAAACTGCTCAATAGCCTCGCAAGAATTTGACTGAATGAACTGCTGAAGCCGAAAAAGCCAGAACCACCGAAGAAATGTCTTCCTCCAGTTCCTCGCGAAAAACAAGAGGAGAACTGGCGGCACGCCCGTTTTTTCCTGCGCTCACGGGCAAGCTGCCCGTGCCCCTCTTAGCGACCGCCGCAAACTGCACTGCGATCTCGTGAAAAGAAGGCGGCAGGATGCCGCGTGATACACGCTGGAAGCGTGTGTATCCCGAAGAGTTTGGTGCGTGGAGCATAGGAGATTCGAACTCCTGACCTCTTCATTGCGAACGAAGCGCTCTACCAACTGAGCTAATGCCCCTCACTTCACCGATTGGTTATTTTCTGACAGCTCAAACGCACTGCGGCAAGGGGGAATTTCCAATGCGCAATGATCGTTCCCATTTTGTGGAAATATTGATTTGCACAAGTTAACTTTATTTTGCCATATCACCTCGACGAACTATTCTCACGTCATGAAAACTTTCCTTTGGCTTCCATTTTCCTGCGCTCTGTTGCTCGTCATTTCGAGCTGCAGCAATCAAAACACCAGCACTGACCCACTTGGCACGGGGCCATACGATGCTCAGGGAAATTATCATGAAGAGTGGGCCGATGATCCTTCGAAATGGCGCAAACCCAGCAGCCGCGTCACCACTCCGATCGAAGAACCACCCGTCATCGCTAAAAACGATCAGCCGCCGCTCAATGCGAATCCGCTAGGAAATTCCTCAACGCCGAAACCTAGCATCACTCAGGTGAATTCCACTCCGCGTGAAACCACTCAACCCATCGAGGTGGCATCTAGGTCCAAGCCTGCCGTCAAGTCCACCAAATCCACACCCACTGCTAAGTCCACCAAATCCACGCCAAAACGCACGGTGGCGAAAACCAAGCCGAAACCCAAAGCGAAACCGGCGCGCTACATCGTGAAAAAAGGCGATAGTCTATCAACCATTGCCAACCGCAACGGAACCTCGGTTTCAGCGATCCAAAAAGCCAACGGAATTTCCGGTTCTGTAATTCGCCCGGGCCAGTCACTCGTAGTTCCCAAACGGCGCTGAGCTGACCCTCAGTCTTTGATCACGGATGGATTGAAAACCTTCCGTTCCCGCAGAAATCCCTGCGGTGAAACTTGGTGGGCATTGTAAAACATTCGCCTGAATGAATCCACCGAGCCGAATCCCAAATCGCTGGCGACATCCTCGATTGATTTACCGCCTTCTAATTTCCGCCGCGCCACCACCATGCGCTCATGATTCATCCAAGTCTTCGGCGGCAGGCCGATGTCACGCATGAAAACATCATAGAGGTGTCTTTGACTGCAGCCCAATTTGACACATAAATCGGAAACGCAATACCGATGATCAATGATCATGCGCTCCAAGCAACCGTTGATCCCAGATCGGGCTCCAATAATAGACCAGGTTTGTCTGTAACGAACGAATTTCACTGTAAAGTTGCAAAAATCACCATCGATAGCCGGAAGAGATGACGCAGTAAATTGATAGCATCCCCTCCGAGTCAATGCATGATTTCAGCAATTTTTGATTTTTTTTCTTCAAGATAAGATCAAATTTCCCACTTTTCGATTTCCCTTCAGCACAGCAATCGTTCCATGCTGAAGCAGTCATCATGAACATACTTTCCAAGAATCTGCTCATCCTCGCATCGGCGGGTTCTGGGAAAACTTTCCAACTCGCCAATCGAGTGATCGGCTTAGTGACACGCGGCGCGGCTCCCGAAAAAATTGTTGCTCTCACATTCACCCGCAAAGCCGCAGCAGAATTTGCGGACTCAGTGCTCACCAAATTGGCAAATGCTGCGGATAACCCGAGCCATGCCGCTTCGTTGCGCACCTCACTGGACCAAGCGGATGCCGATTTCGAAGACGCGCTGGAACGAGTGGTGCGCGCGCTGCCAAACTTCACGCTCGGCACGATGGATGGATATTTTGCCAAAATCGTCCGCAGTTTCCAATATGAACTCGGACTCACCGGCGGGAAATTTGATCTGCTAGAGGGTCCGCGTGCCGCTGCTCTAGCAGATGAAATGTTGGCCAGTGTTCTTGGCTCAGCACTCATGGAGGATCAAAGCGAAGGATTTTTCCACGCCTTCCGCAGGGCCACCTTCGGCAGGGAAAACCACGGCGTGACCACAGCATTGCGCGGATTCGTCAATACTTGGCAAACTATCTATCAGGAATCTCCCAACCTCGAATGGGGACCGGCGCAGCTCGTGACGGTGAGAGTGGACGAATGGGAAAAACAAAAATCAGCACTAACAGCCAGCGTGCTGAATCATCTGGACACGCTGGTTTACACCCAGAAAAACCAACGAGACGCACTGGAAAACGCCGTCACCACTCTGGGGAAACACGTCATCGGCAGCGGCAGCCTCAGCAAAAAACCTGCTTTGCTCGATTCGATCTTCGAGGCCGTGGCCACCCAAAATGAAACTCTAACCGTAAAGTCCTACAAGGAATTCGCCATCAATGGCCCAGCCGCAGACGCCCTGCGCTCGATGGTCGAACTCGCCGCCTCATGCGAACTCGCCGCCGCCGTCTCACGAACCCGCGCCGTGCGGGAAATCGTCGCGGTTTTCGATGATCTCTGCATCAAAAATCTGCGCAGCAAAGGATTGTTAGGCTTCAACGATGTCAAAATTCTGATGGGTCGCTGGGCCACTGGCGAGGACGCCCGGCTGCGGCGCGAGGCGGTGGATTTCCGCCTAACATCGCGCACCGACCATTGGCTGCTAGACGAATTCCAAGACACCAGCCGTGCCGATTGGAACGGCCTGCTACCGCTCATCGATGAGGCCGCCACCGATGATGAGAGCTCGGTTTTCATCGTCGGCGACCGCAAACAAGCGATCTACGCATGGCGCGGCGGCGATGTGACTTTATTTGATGAAATCATGCGCCGCTACCACGCCGGACTGGAAACCGCAGAAATGGCGGAATCCTGGCGCTCCTGCCCGCAAGTGCTGGCACTCGTCAATCAGATCTGCGGCGATTCCGCGACGCTGCATTCGTTGTTCGGCGAGATCGCTAAACGTTGGCAGTGGCAAACTCATGTGCCCGCGCCGCCTCTGCTAGAAACCGCAAAACGCGGCCATGCGAGAATCGAAATCATCGGCACTTGGGAAGAACGACTCGACCGCTTGCCAGAAATTCTATCAGAACTGGGAATCGGCAAACGCAGCATGACCTGCGGCATCTTGTTGCGCGGAAACGAAAAAGCTCACGAAGTCGCCGACCACTTGCGCAGCCATGAATTCGACGTCATCGAAGAAGGACATCGAGAGCCAGCCAAAGACTGTGCGGTCGGTATTTTGATCCATCATTTGCTCAAATGGCTGGCCAATCCAAGCGATGTCTTCGCTCGCGAAGTCTTGGAAATCTCCCCACTCGCGCCAAGCCTGAAAGCCACGCACGGCCCATCGTGGCCTGAGGTTTGGGAAAATCTCACCGCCCTGATTTCTAGCAAAGGATTCGCCGAGACGTTTGGCTCACTGATCAGCGGTTTGTGGCAAGGCTGGTCGGACTTCGAACGCCGCCGCGCGAGCGATTTGTTAGCGGCACTCGCAACTCTCGACGCCGGACGCGGGGTCTCATTACGCGAAGCTGCGGATTGGTTAGGCCGTCTGGAAATCTCACAAAACCCCGGGGTTGCTGACGTGCAGGTGATGACCATTCACAAGGCAAAAGGTCTGGGTTTTGATGTGGTGATTCTGCCAGAAATCCCTGATGATAGTTTGCCGCAGACGCAGTATTTCGACATCGCTAGAGGCGATGGATGGCTCACGGAAACTCCACCCCAATGGGCGCGCGCCGTCATTCCTGAAATGCGCGATGCCGAGGCCAGCTGGGCGGAAGCACAATGTTACGAGGCATTTTGCATGTTGTATGTGGCCCTCACCCGCGCCAAACGCGGCCTTTATGTTTTGTTGTCAGAACCTGCAAAAACTAGCAAACCAGACAAACCCTCGTTAGCCAACTGGATCATCCAATCACTCGGCGGTAACAACGTGCCCGGTATTATCTATCAAAACGGCTTGCCCGATTGGTCAGAAAATCTACCAGATCTTTCCACTCCAGAAAAAAAACCAAGCGCCGAAATCCCCGGCCCCGCCATCCCTAGGCGCAGCCGCACCCGCCCGAGCGGCCCAAATCCCAGCCACCTTTCACTTGCCCATTCCCAATCTGCAATCCGCTTCGGCAGCGATGTGCACGCGCTGCTCGAAAACACCGCTTGGACCGACGAAACCGCACCCATTCTCCCCGCCACCAATGCCGGACAAGCCGTGGCCAAACTGTTAAAAAATCCCGACCTCAACCAAATTTTCCATCGCCAAAACCGCTCGATCCAACTTTTCCGCGAACAATCCATCGATGGCATCATCGGCGACACTTTACTAAACGGCGTGATCGACCGCCTGCACCTCCACCAGAATTCTGACGGCACGATCACCCACATCGAGATCATCGATTTCAAAACCGATGCCATCAAATCCCCGGCCGAATTGGTGGAACGGTACTCCAGCCAAATGCACGCCTATCGCACGGCCATGGGGAGAATTTATCCAGACGCAGCGATTTCTTGCATCCTCATCTCCACCTTCCTCAACACTGCGGTAGTGCACTAAGCCGCAAATACGTAGAGGAATTTTTGGAATCCGACGAAGACCTCTTGGATCTGTTGGGGCGCTCCCAAGTCAGCGACGGCATCGGTGAGTGAATCATGATACTTCAGGCGGAGCAGAGGGTTCAACTTTTCCGCACCCAGTTCTTCTACGCCAACGTTGACGTAGTGGGATAGTACGAAGTCGAGAAACGCCTGCTGCTTGGGATTGAATTGGCTGCTGATTTCCACCCTCGCCTTCGAAGCTCGTTCTTCCCGGGTGAGCGGCGGCATGGCGTAGGCGACGTAGGCCAGCACGTCGAAGATGTCGCTCTTTTCGGCGTCGATGGTCTTCTGCATTTCTGTCATTTGTTCATGACCGAAGCCCGCCTCGGCGAGCCCCTCCAAGAGCTTGGCGCGGGTGGCGGGTGCGCTCCATAGGGTGCGGAGTTCATCCTCGTCTTTGAAAAATTCTGGCAGCTTGCCGAAAAGCATCTCCATGAACTGTTGGGCGGACATCGGTGTGCCGTCCGGGTGCCAGAAGCTCGTCATCGTCATGTGCTGGATGGTCCGTGCTTTGCCGTCGGCGAGTTTCACTTTTACCTTGGTTCTGCGCTGGCATTCGCAGGGCTGCTGGCCGCAGACCGGGCATTTTTCCTTGGGGCACTCGCATGGGCGCTTGCTGCAGACGGCGCAGGGCGGCGGCGGCTTCACTTCGCACTCACAGGGTTGGCAGCCACATGTTTCACAGGTCTCGGGTTCGATCGGCTCGCCGTCCCACTCGGGATCGCTGAAATGGAGGTGTGCTTTCACGAAGTCGTAAATCGTGAAGTAGTCCTTGCCATCATAGAGACGGGTGCCGCGCCCGATGATTTGTTTGAACTCGATCATCGAATTGATAGGCCGCATCAGCACGATGTTGCGGATGTTCCGGGCGTCCACGCCGGTAGAGAGTTTCTGCGAGGTGGTTAGAATGGTAGGGATGGATTTCTCGTTGTCTTGGAAATCCCGGAGATATTGTTCGCCGAGAGCTCCGTCATCGGCGGTGACGCGGTGGCAATAGTTCGGGTCTTTGCTGGTGGCGATCTGGTTAATGATATCGCGCACAAAAAGCGCGTGTGCTTGGGTGGCGCAGAAAACCAACGTCTTCTCGCGCTGGTCGATCATGCTCATAAAGATCTCTACCCGTCTTTTCTCCCGTTCTTTGATCTCGATGTTTTTGTTGAAATCCACCTCCTCATAGACCTTGCCAACCTCAATCTCACCCTCCACCACCGTGTCGTCTGAGGTGAAGGTGTAACAATTGATCGTCGTTTGGATTTGCCTCACCTTGAAGGGTGTTAGAAATCCATCGTTGATGCCATTTTTCAGCGAGTAGATATAGATCGGCTCGCCGAAGTAGGCGTAGGTATCCACGTTGTCCTTGCGCTTCGGCGTGGCAGTGAGGCCGAGTTGCACGGCCGGTGAAAAGTAATCGAGAATGCTGCGCCAGTTGCTTTCGTCATTCGCACCGCCACGGTGACATTCATCAATGACAATAAAGTCAAAAAAGTCCGCCGAGTATTCTCCAAAGTAAGGCGTCTCACCTGCGCCGGACATGAAGGTTTGGAATATGGTGAAAAAGAGATTTGCGTTGGTGATGACCGAGCCTTTTTCGCGAATGCTTTCCGGCCTCACTCGGGCCAGTGCGTCTTCTTTGAAAGCAACGAATGAAGTGAAATCATTGTAGGCCTGAGTCGCCAGCGTGTTGCGATCCGCAAGGAAAAGGATGCGCGGGCGGCGGGTCGGCTCGCCGCCGAGATTCCAGCGCGCTTGGAAGAGCTTCCACGCGATTTGAAACGCGATGGATGTCTTGCCCGTGCCTGTCGCCAGCGTGAGGAGGATGCGTTTTTCGCCGGAAGCGATGCGTTCCAGCACGCGGTTCACGGCGATTTCCTGATAGAAACGAATGCTCCAACTCCCGCTCTTGTCGGGGAATGGGACTTCGGCGAAACGTTCCCGCCAGCGATCCAGCTTGGCAAAGGTCATCGCCCACAGCGCGTCGGGAGTCGGGTAGGAGGAAATTTCACCTTCTTTTCCCGTCTCCATGTCCATACCGTAGATGCCTTGGCCGTTGGTGGCGTAGGTGAAACGGATTTGCAGCTTTTCCGCATAGGCTTTGGCCTGCGCCACGCCTTCCGTCACCGCCTTGTTCCAAGCCTTGGCCTCAATCACCGCCAGCTTGAGATTCCGGTAAACCAAGACGTAATCCGCGATCTCCGCATTGCCGCGCCTGCCGCGCCCTTCAATGCGGCCCGGCGTGATGTGGTATTCCCGGAGAATGCGGCTGCCCTCCACGACGCCCCAGCATGCGGCTTTGAGGGCGGGATCAATGTGTTCGGCGCGGGTTTCGGACTCGTTCATGGTGGTGGTTTTGACGGGATTGACGTCGTTGATAATGAGGCCAATAACGTCAGTGAGGTCATATCGGTTTGGTTCCCTTACACGCCGGATACCCGGTGCAGCCCCAGAACTCTCCCTTCGCGGATCTTCTGCGGCGCATGGGTTGTTGGCATTGCGGGCAGGGTGGGCAGTCGGCGTTGCGTTGTTCTTCGCGGGCTTCGAGGCGGCGGGTGGTGAGGCGTTCGCTGAAACCGCCGCTCTCCTCGAAGGCCTTGCCTTGCGCGGAAATCTGGCTTTTGAGCATATTCAAGGCGCGGCCGATGATGAGCAGCATGGCGTTGGCCGCCACCGCGGGGTCTTGCGAATCCAGCCAGCGGGCGTATTTCCGGCGTTGTTCGAGCGCGTGCTTGGCGGACTCGTGGACCATGTCGTCCTGGAACGGCGCGGGGTCGATGGAAATGGCGTTCACAGCGTGGGCTTCTTCGGAGTGGACGGACCAAGGCAGCTCGCCGCTGTCGATGATGAAGACTTCGTAATCGCCGCGCAGCTCGCTGAGGCTGGCGCGGGCGACGTCGGTGAGTTTCATTTCCGTGTCCTTGGAGGTGGACGAGCGTTCCGAGCCTTCGATGATGTTCTGGCGTCCGCTGCGGGCGGCTTGGGTCATCTGGTCGTATTGGCGGCCCTTGGGGTCGTAGAATTTTTCTGGGGTCTGGCGGTGGTCGTGCGTCAGGAAACGGCGGCAGAATCGCAGGGTTTCGAGCTGCACGAGCGTGGCGAGCGTGAACGAATGTAGCTTCCGGAAGCCGCCGTGTTTGTCAAAAAGCTCGGGCATGGCGGGGTGGGGTTGGGGGAAGAGTGGGTGGTGACGTTATTGACGGCATTGACGGCATTGAGTCTGTCAATGCCGTCAGCAATGTCAATGCAGTCACCCACTTCATCTGCACTCTATCTGACAAGTTCCCTTCACAACTCCCCGCTGAACGCCTGGTGCAGCAGAGACTTCTTCAACGCCTCCAGCGCCGCGAGCTTGCGCGTGTAGAGCGTGGCGAGGCGTTGGGTTTCGGTGGAAATGGCGTCGAGTTGGGTGACGATGGCACGTTGCTCATTCAGAGACGGCATTGAAATTGGAAGAGTCCGCACCCCGCCGTTGCTTATTTTTTTCATGGTCGGGTTTGCGCCTTGAGCCCGCCCCTTGATTTCTTCGCGAAGCTTGGGCGTTCTCATCTGGTAATAGAGAAATTCTGTCAGAGCCTTTGCGGGATCAGGTTTCATCCGCATGATCAGGTCAGGGTAAATTGTTGGCTTCTCAATGCCTGATGCAATAGCCACGTGGCCGACCAACTCTGGAGTATTGCTGCGGGTGATCAGGAAATCTCCGTTGCGAATCCAGTAACGCGCTTTGGGATCAGTGGTGGCAGAGGTGTATTTGAATTTGCCCGGTCTAAAAACGAAGCCTGTGACGGCAGAGAGCGTGAGAACAGGAGTTCCCGAGTCCGCGTGATTGGCGGCAGGCGGCGACCACCCATTTTGAGGCTGCACTGTCAAAACATCTTCCAAGCTCTTCTCCACCCACCCCTTGCCGCGCTGGGAGAAGACGGATTGGAGGTGGCTTTCGAAGAGGGCGCGAGCGTTTTGGAGGTTCTTTTCGGCGTTGGCTTTGGCGGTGGCGATGCCATCAAACGCTTCGTCCAGCAGGCCGACGATCCGATGCTGTTCGGCGAGCGGGGGGAACGGAATCCCAACGGTCTTCGCTAATCCGATATTCAAATTCCTCACGGTGCTACCAGCCGCGAGTTGGTCAAACTGGTTGAACACCAAATCCGAACCGAGAATGTAATACAAATAAGGGCACTTGTCCGGGTGGTGGTGTGTGTCCGGTGAGGTTGGCGGGTTAG
>ENA-OFCF01000548-OFCF01000548.1-metagenomes-genome-assembly--contig:-NODE-548-length-16392-cov-4.196425_pt1 | contig 16392 bp, 12 predicted proteins | sample MGYA00153387_OFCF01 | MGnify analysis MGYA00153387
CCTCAATGTCGCCGCCCTTGATGGCGCGTGCCGAGTTGACATCAACCGACACCAAAGCTTCGGTCTGGTCAATCACAATCGCGCCGCCACTTGGCAACTGCACGGTGCGGGCGTAGGCTGATTCAATCTGGTGCTCAATCTGGAAACGGCTGAACAGCGGCGCGTCGTCGCGGTAGCGTTTGACGCGGTGCTCGTGCTCGGGCATCACGTGCGCCATGAACTGCCTGGCTTGCTCGTACACATCGTCGGTGTCAAACAAAATATCGCCAATGTCGCTGTTGAAATAGTCGCGAATCGCGCGGATGACGAGGCTTGATTCCTGGTAAATCAGGAATGCGCCTTTGCCGCCCCTGCCAGCGCCTTCAATCGCTGTCCAAAGCTTGATCAGGTAGTTCAAATCCCACTGCAATTCAGGCGCGCTGCGGCCAATACCAGCCGTGCGGGCAATGATGCTGGAGCCGGCCGGGTGTTCCAGCTGGTCCATGTTCTCTTTAAGTTCGGCCCGGTCTTCGCCTTCAATACGGCGGCTGACGCCACCGCCGCGTGGGTTGTTGGGCATCAGCACCACATAGCGGCCAGCCAGGGATACAAACGTGGTCAACGCGGCACCTTTATTGCCGCGTTCTTCTTTTTCGACCTGAACCATCAGTTCCTGGCCTTCGCGGATCACATCTTGAATACGCGCCTGGCTGACCGACACACCCGGTGCAAAGTAATTGCGTGAGATTTCTTTAAACGGCAAAAAGCCGTGGCGGTCTTCGCCGTAGTCAACAAAGCAGGCTTCCAGTGACGGCTCAACGCGGGTAACCACCGCCTTGTAAATGTTGCCCTTGCGCTGCTCGCGCCCTTCAATTTCAATTTCGTAGTCCAGCAGCTTTTGGCCGTCAACAATCGCCAGACGGCGCTCTTCGGACTGGGTTGCATTTACCAACATGCGTTTCATGGTGATCTTCCTTCTCGTTCGTTCAAATCAATGAACTCTTCCAGCCCAAAAACGGGCCAACGATGCCGGGGAAGACGCAATGCGAACGGGGGAATTGCCGGAGAGCTTTCAGCGCAACCGGCCCGACTGCGTAAATCAGTCAGGCCAATAGCCTAAAGCGTAGGCGCGTGGATGGGGTGAGTCAAAGTCTGACCAGTGAAAACTGCAAATGCTATGTATTTCATAGCTGCTTGCGCCCGTATTACTTGCGCTACAGGCCGATTTATACCTAAAAGCAGGGCGAAAACGCTCCGCAGGCAAAGGGCAATCAGTGTGTAAAGCGCTGTCATCAAAGGGCTACTGTGTGAGAACTTTTTCTTAACCAGATCCGCCGGAAGCTGACTTGATTTCAAGCCAAGCTGCCGGTTTGGGTATTCCGTAGTTGAATTCGCAAAACGTCGACTTGTATGTTGGACAACACAGACCTGGGTGCCTTGCACGCGCGGGTCTTGGGTATTGCCGACATTGGCATCGACCTGCCGGCGCGGTTTGTCAGTTGTAACCATCAGCGCCTTTTAAGGGACTGCTGCGACTCTTGTGAGAAGCGTGAACTAAAATTCAAGCAAATCAACTACTTAACAAGCACAACGCCAGTGAAATCTATTATAGGCGCAGCATCGGCACCACCCGCGTCTGTGAATACACAACTTACGGCGGCTGCAACTTTTGTAACCGTGGATGTCGACTACGCAGGCCAACGGTTAGACAATTTTCTGATTCGTCAGCTCAAAGGCGTACCCAAGACCCATGTTTACCGCATTATTCGCAGCGGTGAAGTGCGCGTAAACAAGGGCAGGGCGCAAGCTGACACGCGCGTTGAAACCGGGGATGTGGTGCGTTTGCCGCCAGTGCGCACGTCTGAGCGGGCTGACCAAAAAGCCGTCGCGATTGCCCAGGCGCAAGAAGTGAGCCGGCACGGTGCCATGTCAACAGTGGGCGGTTTTGCACCAGCGGCTGAATTTCCGATTTTGTTTGAAGACGACTTTTTGCTGGCGATCGACAAACCAGCGGGCGTGGCCGTGCATGGCGGCAGCGGGGTGAGCTTTGGCGTGATTGAGCAACTGCGCATGGCGCGGCCAGAATCCGACTTTTTGGAGCTGGTGCACCGGCTGGACCGCGAAACCAGCGGTGTGTTGCTGATTGCCAAGCGGCGTATGGCCCTCAAACTGCTGCAAGAGCAATTCCGGGAGCGCGAAACCGACAAGGTGTACCTGGCGCTGGTCAAAGGCGCGTGGCCCGCCAACCAGCGCGTAATTGACAAGGCGCTGCACAAATACGAGGCACCAAACGGTGAGCGCCGGGTAAAAGTCGTCGCCAACGACCACCCGGATGGCCTGCGGTCAGTCACGCTCGTCAAAGTCAGATCGACTTTCCCCGCGATTTCGCCTAACGGCGCTTTTACGCTGCTCGAAGTCACCATCAAAACCGGCCGCACGCATCAAATACGCGTTCACCTGGCTGACGCGGGCCACCCAATTGCGGGGGACGATAAATACGGCGACTTTGAATTGAACAAAGCGCTGCAAAAAGCCCATGCGGCAATGCCAGCCTTAAAGCGCATGTTTCTTCACGCCTGGAGCCTGAAATTCAACCACCCCAAGTTGCGAAAAGTTGTGCATTTGCAGGCAAACCTGCCCACTGAGCTGCAACAATTTTTGCCAACCTCGCCGACAATTGCGCTATGAATGTACGCAACTTTGACCTCATCGCCTTCGATTGGGATGGCACACTTTTTGACTCGACCCAAATCATCACCCGCTGCATTCAAGCGGCTGTAGTGGACGTCGGGGGCACCCGGCCCACCGACGCAGCTGCGGGCTATGTCATTGGACTGGGGCTCAAGCAAGCGCTGGCCCACGCCGCGCCGGACGTGTCGCCTGATAAATACCCGTTGCTGGGCGAGCGCTACCAGCACCACTACGCGCTACACGTCAGCGATTTAAGCCTGTTTGATGGCGTGCTGCCCATGCTGGCTGCGCTCAAGGCGAATGGCCACAAGCTGGCAGTAGCCACTGGCAAGTCGCGCCGCGGGTTGGACGAATCACTTAAAAGCGTCGCGTTAAAGGGGCTTTTTGATGCGTCCCGGACGGCCGATGAAACCGCGGGCAAGCCGCACCCCAAAATGTTGCATGAATTGATTGCGCAATTCGACTTGCCAGCCGAACGCGTATTGATGGTGGGCGACACCACGCATGACCTGCAAATGGCATTGAACGCTGCTTGCCCCAGTGTGGGCGTAAGCTACGGCGCGCACGAGCCAGCAAGCTTTGCCGCGCTGATGCCCCGTCACATCGCGCATTCTGTGACTGATTTGCACGACTGGTTGTGTGTCAATGCATAAGCTCGGCGCGTAAGGCTGGCAGTGGACAGCCTGCAGCCACTTTGCAATTCTGCCGATTTGCGTGATGGCGGTTTGGCCGTACCGTTTGACGTGGTGTATGCGGGCCAGACTTTGCGGGCTTTCGCCGTACGATTTGAAGGCCAGCCACAGGCGTACCTGAACCGCTGCACCCACGTGGCGATGGAGCTGGATTGGCAGCCCAACCGCGTTTTTGATGCTGAGGGCCAGTGGTTGCTGTGCGCCGCACACGGCGCGGCTTATTCGCCGCTAACCGGCGAATGCGCTGGCGGGCCGTGCCGCGGTGGGCTGGTAAAAATTGGGCTTGTCGAAGAACGCGGCATTGTTCTGTGGCAAACCGCTTACAACTTAAAACCCCAGGTCTTTTGACAATAGTCGCCTTGGACACACGAGTTCTTTAAACTACTGGCTATGACCGACCCCAAACGCCCTGATCCGATTGAGCCAACCCACAACCCGCACGACGACCCTTCCGCGTTGTCTGATTCTATAAAAAATAAGCCTTTAGACCAATCAATACGGGCGCAGGAAGCTCCTGAAAGTATAGCAAACACCATGAACAAAAACGATCCGACCAGCCAGCCTAACTGGGAACGCAGCACGCTTGAAAAGCTCGCGTTTGCCGCACTGAATGAGCAGAAAGCCGCCCGCCGCTGGAAAACGTTCGTACGCTTGGCATGGCTGCTGTTTTTCGGTGGGTTGATCTGGTTTGTAATGCACCGGGGCGACCCGACTACAGGCGGTGTGTCTACCCCGCACACGGCAGTGATTGAAATCAAAGGCGAAATTGCCGATGGTGCCGATGCGAGCGCTGAATTCATCAACGCTGCGCTGAAGGCCGCGTTTGAAGACAACGGCGCAAAAGCCGTCGTGCTGCTCATCAATTCACCGGGCGGCAGCCCCGTGCAGGCCGGCATGATGAACGACGAAATTCGCCGCTTGAAGGCCATACACAAAAAGCCCGTGTATGCCGTGGTGGGTGAGACTTGCGCATCTGCCGCCTACTACATCGCAGTTGCTGCCGACCAGATTTATGTCGACAAGGCGAGTCTCGTTGGCAGCATTGGGGTGCTGATGGACGGCTTCGGATTTACCGGCCTGATGGAAAAAGTGGGCGTTGAGCGCCGCTTGTTGACGGCCGGTGAAAACAAGGGCTTTTTAGACCCGTTCAGCGAGCAAACCGAAAAGCAGCGCGCTTTTGCCCAAGGCATGCTGAACCAGATTCATCAGCAGTTCATCGCGGTGGTCAAGGACGGGCGCGGTCCGCGCCTGAAAGAAACGCCTGAAATGTTCAGTGGCCTGTTCTGGACCGGCCAGCAAGCCATCGACCTCGGTCTGGCCGACAAGTTGGGCGGCCTCGACTTCGTCGCCCGCGAAGTCGTAAAAACGGAAGACATCATCGACTACACCCGCCGCGACAACGTGGCAGAGCGGCTCGCTAAAAAGTTTGGTGCAGCGCTTGGTGAGGGCGCCATGAAGGCGGTGAGGGCGGGGCCTTCGATCAGGTAATGAGCGGCACGATTGAGGTGGCGGTTTGACCTCGAGCCATCAAATTGAGCCGTTACTTGCTGCTAAATTAATAGCTTCTTGAGACCAAATTCATTGGCCTAAGTGCCTTTTTAGTCTATTTTTTAGCTACGACCGTTAAAGTAGCGACCGCTGACGAACAGGCTTTCGTAAAAATCTTTGTGGCATGGTCCAGTGTCACCATGTCGTCTGGCGTGTACTGCATGCGCAAGTAAGCCTTGCCGCGTAACAGCATCAAGATAAAAGGTACCTGGTCGTCGGGCCCGGGTTCGGGCCATGACACCAGCAGGCGCATCAAGTCTTCGTCAATCCACGCCACGGCATGCTCGAGCTGGTCAGACAGGGCGACATAGCGGTTCCAAAACGGGCGTGGCATTGCGGGCCAGTCAGCTTCCGGGTACATCGCCAGCCAGCGCATTTCTTCGGGCAAGCTAGGGTAAGCGGTGGTTTGCAGCGTGTCCGTGTACATCTCGTACGCGCGGGTTTCCAAAGCGTCTTTCAGGGGTCGATTGATGATCAAAACGACTGCGTCATCGTTGACTTTCAAGTCGGCCCTGGCTCGCAGTTCATCGCCGCGAATGTAGTCGCGTGATGAGCGGCCGCATTCCAGTGTCCACGGCTTGTTACTCGTGGTGCCGGTCATTGAAAAGCCTTTGCCGTCTTTGGTCGGAGCTGCTTGTAGACCCCGCGCCACGCCCCAGACGATCAACTGTTCGTCCACGCCCGGCGCGGTCGGAAGCACTGGGGGCAAAGCTTCTTTGGACAACGTTTTTTTGAGCCGATCAAACATGGCGCATCTATTTCTTTTAAAGTGACAATCGGATATTAGCAAAGGATTGCTGCAATGCTCACGGTTTACACATGGCCGACGCCAAACGGCCACAAAGTTCACATCATGCTCGAAGAATGCGGTTTTCAGCTGCATCGCGACTGGGAGGCCGTACCCGTAGATATTGGTACCGGGGACCAGTTCAAGCCCGAATTTCTGGCGATGAGTCCGAACAACAAAATTCCGGCGCTGCTCGACCCAAGTGGCCCTGACGGCAAGCCGATCACCCTGTTTGAATCAGGCGCGATTTTGTTGTACCTGGCTGCAAAAACCGCAAAATTCTTACCCAAAACCGACCGCCTGAAATTCCAAACCCTTCAGTGGTTGATGTTTCAAATGGGCGGCGTCGGCCCCATGATCGGCCAAACCCACCATTTCAGGCAATACGCGCCCGAAAAGATTGACTACGCCGTCAACCGTTACACCAACGAAACCAAACGCCTTTACGGGGTCATGAACAAACAATTGGCCACCAGCAAATTCATCGCCTGCAGCCAATACACCGTTGCCGACATCGCCATCTTCCCGTGGCTGCGCAACTGGGAAAACCACGGCATTGACTGGGCTGACTACCCGCACCTCAAAAACTGGTTTGACTTAATTGGAGCGCGGCCTGCGGTGCAGCGCGGCGTAGCGGTGCTGGCAGAGCTGCGCAAGCCAATTACCGGAGACAAGGCGCGGGACATTCTTTTTGGCAGCGCTCAGTACGCCAAGCGCTAGCTTTTACGCGCGCCAAGGCTTAAGTGTTAGGCGCGCCAAGCGCCAGGTGTTACGCCGGCCAAACGCCAGGTTTTCATTTGCCATGCGTCCGTCCGAGCCAGTTCGCGCTATAATTTGGGTCTTGTCGGAGTGTGGCGCAGTCTGGTAGCGCACCTGGTTTGGGACCAGGGGGTCCAAGGTTCGAATCCTTGTACTCCGACCAAAAAATTAAAAAAGCTCACCAAAAGGTGGGCTTTTTTTTTAGGATACTGCTGAAAATGAAGATTTGCAGCCGCATCCATTTCTGCCCGTAGCTCAGTCGGATAGAGCATCAGCCTTCTAAGCTGAGGGTCGGGGGTTCGATCCCCTCCGGGCAGACCATCGTTTTTACCCGTCAGCCAATTGCAAGTCGCTTGTTCATAATTATGAATTCAGTTTTAAGCACGTCTTAAAACAAAAACCAGAGACAAGTCATGACAAACCCCGACCCAACGCCGCACGTCAACTACGCTGATTTTTACAAGCAGTCCATCGACCAGCCCGATGCTTTCTGGACTGAGCAGGCCAAGCTGATTGACTGGTTTGTGCCATTCACCCGCGTTTGCAACAACGACAACCCGCCCTTTACGCATTGGTTTGAAGGCGGAAAAACCAATTTGTGCCACAACGCGGTTGACCGCCACCTGGCTTTGCGTGGTGACCAAGCGGCGCTGATTTATGTGTCGAGCGAAACGGGCGTTGAAAAGACCTACAGCTTTAAAGAATTGCACCTTGAAGTGCAGCGCATGGCGGCCAGCCTGAAGGCGATGGGCGTGGTGCAGGGTGACCGCGTGCTGATTTATATGCCCATGATTGCCGAGGCGGCGTTTGCCATGCTGGCCTGCGCGCGGATTGGTGCGATTCATTGCGTGGTGTTTGGCGGCTTTGCCAGCGGCTCGCTGGCGTCGCGCATTGAAGACGCATCGCCGAAAGTAATTGTCAGCGCCGATGCAGGCTCGCGCGGCGGCAAGGCCCTGGCATACAAGCCGCTGCTTGACGAAGCCATCCGCCTGTCAAGCCACAAACCCGAAGCTGTGCTGCTGGTTGACCGTGGGCTTGCGCCCATGAGCATGACGCCTGGCCGCGACCTGCGCTGGTCTGACCTGCGTGCCAAGTACATGCAGGCCCAGGTGTCGTGCGAAGCATTGGAGTCCACCGCCATCAGCTATACCATTTACACCAGCGGCACCACTGGCAAACCCAAGGGCGTACAGCGCGACACAGGCGGTTATGCAGTAGCCCTGGCCGCCAGTATGAAACATATTTTTGATGGCAAAGCAGGGGAAACCTACTTTTCGACCAGCGACATTGGCTGGGTCGTGGGCCACAGCTACATCATTTATGGTCCGCTGATGGCTGGCATGGCCACCATCATGTATGAGGGGCTTCCGACTCAAGGCATGGACGGCCAGCCCAATGGCGGCATCTGGTGGAGCCTGGTTGAAAAGTACAAGGTGACGGCCATGTTCAGCGCGCCTACGGCGGTGAGGGTGTTAAAAAAGCAGGACCCCGCACTGCTTAAAAAATACGACTTGAGCAGTTTGCGTGCTTTGTTTTTGGCAGGTGAGCCTCTTGACGAGCCGACAGCCCGCTGGATCAGCGAAGGCTTGAACGTGCCCATCATCGACAACTACTGGCAGACTGAGACCGGTTGGCCGCTGATCACCATCGCCAACGGCGTCGAGAAAAAAACCAGCAAATTTGGCAGCCCTGGCATACCCATGTACGGCTACCGCGTGAAGATATTGCACGAGTCAACCGGTGAAGAACTGACCCAGCCAAATGAAAAAGGTGTGGTGGTGATTGAAGGCCCCACGCCGCCCGGCTTTATGCAAACTATCTGGAAGGACGACACACGTTTTGTCAACACCTACTGGAAAAGTGTGCCCGGCAAGATGGTGTACAGCACCTTCGACTGGGGCATACGAGATGAAGATGGCTACTACTTTATTTTGGGCCGTACTGATGACGTGATCAATGTGGCGGGTCACCGCCTGGGTACGCGCGAGATTGAAGAAAGTATTTCTGGCCACGCGTCAGTGGCTGAAGTGGCGGTGGTGGGTGTGGCTGATGCGCTTAAAGGTCAGGTGGCGATGGCCTTCGTGGTGCCCAAAGATTCTGCTGTGCTGAGTGACGCCGCGATGGCTTTGAAACTGGAAGGCGAAATCATGAAGCGTGTTGACAGTGACTTGGGCGCTGTAGCGCGGCCATCACGTGTGCGCTTTGTGTCAGCACTGCCCAAAACCCGCAGCGGCAAGATGCTGCGCCGCGCCATACAGGCGGTGTGCGAGGGGCGTGATGCGGGCGACTTGACAACGATGGATGATCCGGCGGCTTTGCAGCAGATACGGGATCGCATCGCCAACTGATGTTCAGCCTGATGTGCCTGCCAGCGGAACATCAAAAGTTGCGGGCATGAAGCCTGCACGTGAGCGCTTAACCATCATTGCCCAGGCTACAGCTTTGCGTAGGGTGCTTCTTGCCGCATCGACAGGTCCATGTGCAGTGGACTCGCTCATTCGTTCGCGCAGCGCTTTCAGTTCAGCAGGGTTCTGTGCCAGATGCATTGCTTTTGCAAAGCAGGCCTCAGCAGTATCAAAAATACAGTCATGCAGTTTTTCAACATATAGTGCGCGGATTGTTATGTTTGACACCATTGCAATACCGGGCAGGTTTGCACGCATCACCCTCGTCAGGGTTTGCATATCGCTGTTTCCTGACATCGCCAGATAGAGATCGGCCAGTGGCAAAAGGCTTTGTTCACTGGTATCGACATGGGCAAACACCAGACGCTCTGCCATTACATCGGCTTGTATGGCTTCACGCAAAAGGTTGGCTTGCGTGTATGGTGGGCAGGGCGACAACCACAGCACGGCCTGCGGCAAAAGCTTGAGCAACTGCGCCCAGTGTGCAAAAGTTTTTGGCGTGATGTTTGTGGTTGGTCCGAAAACGCAAATGACAAAAGCATCTGGCGGTAGCCCGGCAGTTTGACGAGACAGTGATGACACCGTCGCATCAATCAAGGGCAATGCGCCCGGAAGAAGGTCATCTTGCAAAGTGCAGTCGTAAATGTTTGATGTACCTGAGTCAAATTGCTGTTCGCAGTGCAAAGAAAGTACCTGCAATGACGCAACCCGATGTATGGCAATCTTCGGCCTGTACCAGGGTGTGTTGCATGTCAGATCAAACCAGATGTCCAGCCTGTCCAGGCGAATCCGCCAGACCGCTTCTTCGTCATTAAAGTGGGCAATTTCAACCACATGATGCGCTGCAAGCGGTGCAGACAACACAGCTTGCGGTTCGGGCGTAGGGGAGTAGATATGAAATGTGAATTGGGTGCTGTCGTACAGCAACAGTTCAGCAGCCAGTGCCGCAGTAGCTGCCGCATCGCGCAGGCTCGTGGCAGCAATGCCAATACGAATCGGGTCTGCTGCTTTTGCACCAAAGTGTTTGGCAGAAAAAGGTGGCAGGACAGAGGTATTGTCGACTGCTTGGTTTGTAAGGCTTATACGATGACCCTGATGCAGTTTGTCCTGGCCAATCACCGCGCACTGGCGCACGTAGTCGCGCCAGTCGCATGCCAGCATCGCGTCCCGCGCCTGGCGGTAAAAAAGGTCTGGCAGGCCAGTTGCTCCGCTACGTTGCAAAAAATTAGCCAACTCGGTCAGGGGCTGTGGATCAAGCTGTGCCATAGCCTGATTTGCAGCTTCAAACTGCGCATTCAACGCCAGCGCCACGATATGTCGCATGCCGATTTTGGGGTGCTTTCTCACCTGCTCCGGCAATAAATGAAAGTGTTGCAAAGCCTCAGGGGCACAGCGAGCGCCGAGCAAATAATCCATCAGGTTGGCGTGTGCAGTTTCATCGTTTGGTGTGCAGGTCACGCATTGGCGGGCATGGTCGGCAGCATCAATCCAGCGTTGCTCTCGTGCGGCCAGCATTCCCAAATGTGTCAGGGCTGCTGCATGGGTGTGTTGCAGTTTTAAGGACTGCTCAAAGTAAGCTGTAGCCTGCTGCTTGTGGTTGCAGCCCAATGCTGCTAGTCCCAGATTGGCACACCCTTCTGCATTGAGCAGCAGTTGACTTTCAATGCTTAGAAGCAGGGCGAATGCGGCACGTGGCCTCGACAGTTCAAACAACAATGCGGCGCATGCCGACACCGCACGGCTGTCATGTGGGTTGAGTTCGAGCGCGGACTCAAATGCTGTGAGCGCCTTGACGGGATCTCCTGCCGCGTGTGCAGCAGTGCCCAAATTCATCAGTTGGCTAAAAGTATCTTCACGGCTGTCGATTTGTTGCGCATCAGAAAGCATGGTTTGAATTATGTGACAGACTACAGCCTGATTCACCACGCTCAAATCGGTTCACGAACTTCTCATGACTTCAACCAGTGATTCAGCCGTGTGGCACATGGTCGGCTATTTTGACGATCCGTTTGCGGGTGCTGATCTGGAACTGCTGGCTATTGCTGACTTATTGGCCAAACATCGCCGGGTCGAGTTGTGGTCTGTGGTCATGCCGCACAGCAACTTTGCGCATCGCGGCGTCAAACAGATACAGGCTTTTACGCGTCAGTTTCCACATCAGGGTGTGCTGGTGTGGGGCGGGGCGCATGTGCCGCCGGACTTGTGGCTGAAATACACCCGCTTTGGGCGCATTATTTTGCAGTGCAACCTGGCCAGTTTTGAGCGTTTTTTTGCACTGATTGAACTGATGCGAGATGTTGCAAAGCTGGAGCCTGAGCTGGTATTTGTGTCGAAAGCCTTGCAACTCACGGCAGGGTTGCCGGGCAAGGTGGTTTACAGTCCGATAAATATTGAGCCGTTTTTGCAAGCGGGGCAAAAACGGATGATGCCCCGTCGTCCTTTGACCATCGGCAGAGCAAGCCGGGATGCCCCAGACAAGCACCACCCGCAAGATGCCATGCTGTACCGCATGTTGGCGGCCAAAGGATGGCGTGTACGCATCATGGGCGGCATGTGTCTGACAGCACAGCTTGAAGCGGTCGAGGGTGTTGAGTTGCTGCCTGCGGGCGCTGAGAACATGATCGATTTTTACCAATCACTGGACATCTTTTTTTACCGCACCGGTACAACAGTTGACGCTTATGGCCGTGTCGTGGCCGAGGCGATGGCTTCTGGCTTGCCGGTGGTGGTGGGCAACATTGGTGGCTATGCAGAAGTTGTGATGGAAGGTGGCTGCGGGTTTTTGGTGGCAACCCAGGAACAAGCCTGGGATGCCCTGGAATGCCTGGCAAGCAGTCCGGAAACTCGCAAGTCAATGGGCACTGCGGCAATGCAGCAAGCTGAACATTTGCACGGAAAATCAGCGTGTGAATTGCTTCTTGACAGCTATCTTGGCGATTCTCGTGTTACTTCTGGAACACCAAAGCACCTGTAATTTTGCCACCGCCTGGGTCTTTGGCATAGGTCAGACCCGCAAAGGCGGCGTTAGAGCCAATGAACATGCCTGTGACAAATGAGCTTGTCCCCGTAAATGAAGGCGTGCTACTGGTAGCTATGTCAGTGAAATTACCAAACGACGTGTTGACACCCACGGTGGCCGCGTAATTAACTGATGCAAAGACAACGCTGAAAGTGGCACTGTTAAGCGTACCCACCACGCCGTTTTGGGTGGGTGCTGTAGAACCCGCCAGGCTGTATGTAAAAGTGCCCGTGTTCAGCAGGGCTGTAATGTCAGCCTGCGGTGTAGGTCTGCCGGCAACGTAATGCACTTGATCCAGCATGAGGGTGCCAAAATATTCACGCGTGCCTTTGGTCCACATGCCCCAACCGATGAAATTGTTATCGGTCACATTGCCAATAGATTTGAAGCTGGCCACAGGGGCGGGTGTTCCAGTCTCCGACCATTTGGGTGTGCCAAAGCTGGTATCGGTAAATTGAGTGAGCTTGTTGTCGCTAAAGACTGTTGTTGCGCCGACTGAGGTTCTTTGAACCAGCGAATTGTACGAAGAGTCGCTTCCTACGGCCGACACCTGAATATTGGTGAAGGTACGCACGACAGGTGGTTTGACAGTGTCGGACGCAGGTCTTGTGTCTTTCAGGATTGAACTGCCATCAGTGTTGGTCTGATTGCCCGCAGTCACCACCTCTTGCGCTGCCCCTGGTGTCGGCACACTGGCCCGGTTGATGGTGCGTACCGGCGGCTCGGTGCTGCTGTTGACCCTGACGGATTCACCGGCCACCAGACCCACGCAGCTGCCCGCATTGCAAACTTCAATGGCGTCTTTCTCGGCTGTGACGCCCAAAGAACCATCGGGGTTATAACCCGCGCTGAAGCCCGATCCCCGAATGCCAATGGTTGCCGTCGTAGTGGTGACTTTGTAGTTGGCGCGGTTGCGTTTGCCAATCAGCCCGGTGATGGCGCGCATGCTGCCGCGCAGCAAATCAACCAGAAAACGGTCTTCATTTGGGTCTGCCTTGTCAACATAATTGGCAATTTTGAACTCGGTATTGGGCTGAAGCGATATCAATCCGCCATCGGTAAATTTAACCTGCGCCCGGCCATTGACACCCGTCACGATGGCTTGCCCGCTTTCAATGTCACGGCCCTTGAGCAACGCATCGATTTTGCCGTCAGCGCCGCGTACATTCACATCGCCAGCAATAAACTGAGCAATGCCCGCTGATGCATTGGCTAGCAGGGGGTAGATACTGGACAGCGCCAATACCAGCACGGTTCGTTGAAGTTTGATGGAGGTGGTCATATCAGATGCCCGGTAAAAGTCAAAATAAATTAAAAGTCTTTGCGCAGCGTGACGGCAAATGCCGTCCGCCGAAAATCTGAAATCGCTACATTCGATTTGACAGATGTGTAGGACAGCTGGGGTGTGACTTTCCAGGTCTTGGCAGGAACCCAGTTCAAACCCAGGTTCAGGTTGTACTGGTTGTCTTGTCGGGTCACTAAAAAGAGCGGATCAGGCCCGCCGTATTTGCGGTTTTCATAACTCAAGCCAGCAAATGCCGAGACGAACTCAGACAGTGAAAACTGAGCCCCGGTGCGGATGCCGTAAAGCTGGTGCCCCAGATGCGGCAAGCTGCCCAGTTTTTGTTTTTCAGTGCCAACATAAGCACCGCCAAACAACAACAAACCACTGCGAAAATTGTGTGCGTACGACGTACCCAGCACAGTACGGTCAGCGTTTCGTGCGGCTTGGGTTGGGTAGCTCAGGGTGCCGATTTGCAGATAAGTGCTCCACTGATTCTCGCCGTCGGGGCGGTAGGTCCACTCACCTACCAGGCCTGACTGGTCTCGAATCCGGGTGCCATCGACATAAAAACTGCCTGCCTGCAGGGCGGCGGTGAACTCATGCTTGTCGTAGCGGTAACTGGCACCCACATTGCCATCGAGCTGAAAGGTGTTGAAAGTCCTGAATTTGGCGTGTTCACGGGCATTGACAGAAACGTTTGCCAGCAGCGACCAGCGCGGGTTCAGCACATGGCGGGCAGACAAGCCCGCGCCTAAAGTTCCAAAAGTATCGGCCGTTGAAACGCTGGCAGCGCCCAGCGTTAACACCAGGCCACCAAACGCTGGCACGGCGACCAGCGCATTGCCAGGCCCGCCATTGATGTTGCTGTCATGCCCCAGGCTGGTTTCAATGTAAAACTTGAGCGACGACTTGGCGGCTTCTTCGCTGCGGTCAATGGCCTGTAAAAACTGGTCAATCGTGGCTGCGGCTTCGCTCGGGATGTTGTCACGCTTGGTTTCCTGCAGCACTTTGCGCGATGCTTGCAGGTCACCAACCGCAAACAGGGCACGGCCTAACTCGGCTCTGGCGCGCGAGTTTTCAGGTTGCACCGTGAGCACCCGCTCCAGCGCAAAGACTGCTCGTGTGTGCTGTTCGCTGTCGTTGGCGGCTATACCGAGTGTGGTGTCAAAGTCCGGGTCGCCCGCGCGTTTGGCCTCTTGTGGTTCCAGCAAATCAAAGGCTTGTTTGGCCTGGCCTTTTTCCAGCAGAGCTCGTGCTTGCTTTACAAGTTCATCAACTTCAGCATAAGCCTGGCAACCAAAAACGGTAAGGACACCAACAAGTGAGCTTTGTAGCAGGACTTTAATAAGTGTTGCATGTTGTTTCATAAACATATTTTAGGCGTCAACCTACTAAACGTGTGGTTTTTTCCACGTAAAGAATTGCGTGTTTTTTTGTTTTTTGCTGGATGCCGGAACAACTTTTTGTCCAATATGAGGTCAGCACAGGGTAAATCTGGATGCGTGACAGCTGACAATCAATAAGAATATCAGTCATTACTTATATTAAGTCAATGTCAAAAGCCTCTCAAACCCAATCGACTGCAGAAGGACGTGTATTTGCCCTCGCTGCTGAACTGTTTGCTGTTCTGGCTACGCCAATGCGTTTGCGGATATTGAGCGCGCTTTGCGAGCAGGAGAAATCAGTCAGTCAATTGCTGCTGGAGATTGACACCACGCAGCCCAATTTGTCGCAACATTTGGCAGTGCTGTTCAAAACTGGTGTATTGGCCAAACGCAAGGAAGGCACACAGGTCATTTACCGGGTGCAAAGCGAAAAAGCAGTGGCTTTGTGCCGTTCTGTGTGTACGCAAATTGCCATTGAGATGGAAGAACCCGACGCCGTGCAAGAAGGCCAGGCGATCAGTCCTCGTGCCCAAACCACATCAATGACGGCATGAACAATATGTTCAACCGATTCATTCAGTCCGCGCCAGAAAACTTTCTGTCTGCTACGCAAATAAGCGACATCACGGCAGGCCGGCGCGGCTTTCTGGCGGGGGCGTTTGCAGCAGCGGCTGCCAGCATCTCAGCCCATGCACAAACAGCTGCTGGAGACCCAAATATTTTGAACTTGCCAGCTCATAGCAAGGGTTTGGGCCAATCAGTCGCTGCACGTCCCTACGGAATGCCCAGCGAGTTTGAAAAGAATTTGCAACGCCGGGAAAGTCCGGGCCTGACCCGGGTAGGCGCAGCCAGCGTGAGTTTTGCGCCGCTGCAATCGCTGTTCGGCATCATCACGCCGAGTGGTTTGCACTTTGAACGACACCATCAGGGCTGGTGGGACATTGACCCCACTAAACACCGCTTGATGATCAATGGCTCAGACGACAGTCTGGTCAAACGGCCGATGGTGTTTGATATGGACGAAATCATGCGCTTGCCTAGCGTCAGCCGCATGTGTTTTATTGAGTGTGGTGCTAACACCGCAATGGAATGGAACAACACCGCTGTACCCACCGTGCAGTACACGCACGGCATGCTCAGCTGCAGCGAATTTACTGGCGTGCCGCTTGTCACCTTGCTGGAGATGTGCGGTGCAGATTTGAAACGCGGTAAATTCGTATTGGCTGAAGGCGCTGATGGCTCAGGCATGACACGCACCATCCCCATGAGCCTGATTCAAAGCGGCGAGGTGCTGGTGGCTTACGGGCAAAACGGCGAAATGCTGCGGCCTGAAAACGGCTACCCGCTGCGCCTGGTGGTGCCCGGCATACAGGGCGTGAGCTGGGTCAAGTACCTGCGGCGTATTGAGGTGGGCGACAAGCCCTATGGCGCCAAGGACGAAACGCTGCATTACATCGACCTGATGCCTGATGGCACGCATCGCCAATACGGCGGCTTGCAAGAGGTCAAAAGCGTTATCACGTCGCCCAGCGGCGGGCAGGTGGTGTTGCAACAAGGCTTTCACAGCATCACTGGCCTGGCCTGGAGCGGGCGCGGCAAGGTCAAAAAAGTCGATGTGTCGATTGACGGCGGGCGCAACTGGAAGGCCGCGCGTCTTGATGGTCCGGTGCTCTCTAAGTGTTTAACCCGTTTTATTACTGATTTTGTGTGGGACGGCAAACCAGTGATTTTGCAAAGCCGGGCGGTTGACGATGCCGGGCACATTCAACCCACGTATCAGGCGCTGCGGGCGGTGCGCGGTGGGCGCAGCATCTATCACAACAACGCGGTTCAGTCGTGGCT